>Ga0209482_1000110_pt1 | contig 69141 bp, 48 predicted proteins | sample CoawatmetaG10DNA_FD_187512 | JGI IMG/M metagenome (GOLD analysis project Ga0209482, IMG submission 187512) | Marine microbial communities from the West Antarctic Peninsula - Coastal water metaG104-DNA (SPAdes) (version 2) | ecosystem: Environmental > Aquatic > Marine > Coastal ...
GAAACCATTACAAATGGAAGTGAAATTGCAGGTAAAATTGCTGTTATTAGAAGAGGAACATGTGAATTTGGCTTCAAAGTATTAGCGGCACAAGCAGAAGGCGCAGTAGCCGTTATCATTGTAAATAATGTTCCGGGATCAGCTGTTAATATGGGAGGAGGTGCAGATGGTGGAAGTGTTACAATTCCATCAATTATGGTTGCGCAAGATTTAGGAAATGATTTAATATCTGAGTTAGAATCCGGAATAACAATAAGCGTATCATTAATCGGTTCTAATGATTTAGACGGAAGCTTTGATAATGGAATTGTTTCTCACGAATATGGTCATGGAATTTCACAAAGATTAACAGGTGGTGCCGGTGCTGCAGGCTGCTTGAATAATGCCGAACAAATGGGTGAAGGCTGGTCTGATTGGTTTGGATTAATGATTACAATTGAAGAAGGTGATACTGCTGTTGATCCTAGAGGTATTGGTAATTTCGCTTCGTCAAGACCTGCTGATGGTAATGGTATTAGAAACGCACCATATACTACAGATTTTTCAATTAACAATTTTACCTACGGAGATTCAAATAACGAATCAACTGTTAGTGAACCTCATGGTGTAGGCTTTGTTTTTGCTACAATGTTATGGGATCTAACTTGGGCATATATAGATAAATATGGATTTGACTCGGACTTGTTTAACGGTACTGGAGGAAACAATAAGGTAATGCAATTAGTTCTAGATGGATTAAAATTACAACCTTGTAGCCCTGGCTTTATAGATGGTAGAGATGCTATACTTGCTGCAGACTTGGCTTCTACAGGAGGTCAGGATCAATGCCTTATTTGGGAAGTTTTTGCAAATAGAGGACTTGGATACAATGCATCTCAGGGAGATAGTGGAAATAGGACAGATCAAATTGAAGATTTTAGTTTGCCACCAGATGAAGACCCTTCGTTAGAGAACTGTGAAGTCTTAAGTGTTCTTGATATTGAAAATATGACAAGAGTTTACCCAAACCCAGCTAACGGGTCAGTAAATATTATTTCTCAATTTATTGATGGCGCTACTACAGTTAAGTTAATTGATTTAAATGGCAGGATAGTTTTTGAAGGAAATTATAATTTTGAAAATAAAATCAATGTTAATTTACAGAGTATTAGTTCAGGAGTTTACATATTAAACTTGAATAATAATGGTGTGATATATAATCATAAACTAATAATTAATTAACACATTAATGCTTTTAAATTACGACTCTAGTTATTTCATGAAAAAAGCCATTGAAGAGGCCAAGATTGGATTAGATAAAGGGGAAGTTCCTGTGGGTGCAATAATTGTAATTGACAATAAAATTATAGCTAGGTCCCACAACTTGACTGAATCACTTTGCGATGTCACCGCACATGCTGAGATATTGGCAATAACTGCAGCTTCAAATTTTTTAGGATCTAAATTTTTACATGAGTGTACAATGTATGTTACACTAGAGCCATGTTCAATGTGTTTTGGTGCATTATATTGGAGTCAAATATCTAGAGTAGTATATTCCGCCGAAGACAAAAAAAATGGAGTTAATGCTTTAAGATCAAAAATCCATCCAAAAACTAAAATAGAGGGCGGTGTGTTAGCCGGTCAAACAGAGATAATGTTGAAAGAGTTTTTCAAAAATAAAAGAACCTAATCTCTTTTTTTAGTTTTATTCATTTTATCAATATTTTCTTGCGTTAGCATATAATCTCTTACGTCTTTATCTTTCCATCGATAATATGAAAAGGTTGGAAATACAATAAAAAATAAAATTACAACACCAGATCCTATCACTTGATCACTATTGATTTCAAAATCAATACTTAAATTAAAGATTTCAAAATCTACATTAATATTCTTAAACAGAAGACCAAAAGAAATTAGAGATAAACTAAGAATTGTAGTAAAAACAATTAGTTTTTTCATATTATAAATTAACATTTAGATTCAGCTCATCTAATTGTTTTGAGTCAAGCTTAGATGGTGAGTTAATCATTACATCTCTACCTGAATTGTTTTTAGGAAAGGCAATGAAATCCCTTATAGTTTCTTGCCCTCCCAATATTGCAACTAATCTGTCAAGACCAAAAGCAATACCCCCATGTGGAGGAGCGCCATATTCAAAAGCATTCATTAAAAATCCAAACTGTTCATTTGCATCTTTTTCAGAAAACCCTAGGTGTTTAAGCATTAATGCTTGTATTTTTTTATCATGAATTCTAATTGATCCACCGCCAATTTCATTACCATTTAGCACTAAATCATATGCATTAGCTTTCACATCACTAGGATTGGTTTTTAGTAATTCAAGTTGATCTAGTTTAGGAGATGTAAACGGGTGATGCATGGCATGGTACTTATTAGATTCTTCATCCCACTCTAGTAATGGGAAGTCTGTAACCCAAAGTGGTGCAAATTCATCCGCTTTTCTTAACCCTAGATTTTCAGCTACATGTAATCTTAGAGCACTTAATTGAGCTCTTACTTTATCTGATTTACCGCAAAGTATTAGTACTAAATCTCCTTTACTTGCTTTAGTTATTTTAGCCCATTTTTTTAAATCATCCTGGTTATAAAATTTATCCACAGAAGATTTAAAAGTTCCATCCTCATTACATCTTAAATAGATTAATCCACTAGCACCAATTTGTGGTCTTTTTACCCAATCCGTATATTTGTCAAGTTGTTTTCTAGTAAAATCATTTCCTTTAGGGACGCTAATACCAACGACAAGTTCGGCTGTATTAAAAACATTAAAGTCCTTATGTTTTGTTACTTCATTTAGTTCACCAAATTCCATTCCAAATCTTATATCAGGTTTATCAGATCCATATTTTGACATGGCATCATCATAAGTCATTCTTGGAAATGATTTAATATCAATATTTTTAACTTTTTTGATTAAATGTTTTGTTAATCCTTCAAAAGTATTTAGAATATCTTCTTGATTAACGAAAGACATTTCACAATCGATTTGGGTAAATTCAGGTTGTCTATCAGCTCTTAGATCTTCATCTCTAAAACATTTTACAATTTGAAAATATTTATCTAATCCACCAACCATTAATAATTGTTTGAAAGTTTGAGGGGATTGTGGTAATGCATAAAATTCTCCCTCATTCATTCTTGACGGAACAACAAAATCTCTAGCACCTTCTGGCGTTGATTTAATTAAGTAAGGAGTTTCTACCTCAATAAAATCACTGGAAGACAGGTAACTTCTCACTTCTTGTGTTACTTTATGCCTTAGGATCAAATTATCTTTTATTGAATTTCTTCTTATGTCTAAATACCTATATTGCATTCTTAACTCATCACCTCCGTCTGTCTTTTCTTCAATTGTGAATGGTGGAACTTTTGATTTATTAAGGATTTTTAACTCTGTTACTAAAATTTCAATTTCACCAGTCAGTATATTAGGGTTTTTAGAACTTCGTTCAATAACCTCTCCTTTTACTTGTATAACAAACTCTCTTCCTAGTGACTTAGCATTTTGTAAAATATCTTTTGAAGTTCTCTCTTCATCAAATATTAGTTGAGATATTCCATAGCGATCTCTAAGATCAACCCAAACCATAAACCCTTTATCTCTAGATTTTTGGACCCATCCAGATAACGTTACTTCCTTTCCTAAATCCGAAATCCTTAATTCTCCACAATTGTGAGTTCTATACATAGTCTATTATTATAATTACAAATTTAATAAGATATTACTTATATCTTAATCTTATCCACAATTTAAATTTCTCAATCATTAAAAACAGTGAAGGAACTACAAATAGAGTTAAAAAAGTAGCAACTACTAATCCCGAAATAACAGTTTTGGCTAAAGGTCCCCAGAAAACAAAATTATCTCCACCCATATAAATGTTTGGATTGAAGCTACTAAACAGTGTGTAAAAGTTTATATTAAAACCTATAGCTAATGGAATTAATCCCAATATGGTAGTAATAGCAGTTAACAGCACTGGTCTAAGTCTAGACTTGCAAGATTCTACAATAGATTCAAATTTTAAGTCTATTTCATGCTTATTATTCTTAGGGTCTAATTTTTTTCTTTCTAGAAGTATTTCAGAATAATCTAACAAAACAACGCCATTATTCACCACTATTCCTGAAAGAGCAATTATCCCCATCATTGTCATCATTATAACAAAAGGATTACCACTAATAACAAGATGCCCAAAAACACCAATTAGACTTAAAAAAATAGCTATCATAATAATGGTCGGCTTACTTATTGAATTAAACTGATAAATAAGTAACAAGAATATTAGGCCTAATCCTGTAAAGAATGCCGATATCAAAAATTTACCATTTTTGTTTTGCTCTTCAATTTGGCCAGTGTAATCTACATTCACATTATTCAAGCCCTGTTGGAAATTTGACATTTCATTTTCAATTTGTGAAACAATTGCTCCTGCATCCGTATAACCAGAAGATAAACCTGAATAAATTGTAACAATTCTTTTAAAATTTTTGTGTTTTATTTCACTAAAGGTTGTTGTCTGAGATTTACTAGTAATTGAAGAGATTGGAACTTCTTTAGTTTTTCCAGTTGAGGGATCTTTAAATGTTAAATTTTGATCATATAAAGAGTTTTCTGAATACCTGTCACTATTATTGAATCTAATATTTATATCATAGTCTTCTCCATCTAATTTATAGACACCTGCTTTAGATCCGAATAAAGAGGTGCGCAATTGTTGACCTATTTGACCAGCACTTATTCCTAATTCACCAGCTTTAATACGATCTACATTAATTAAACTTATAGCTCTAGATTTATTTACATCAATTTTTAGCTCTTCAATTCCTTGAATATTTCTTTTATTAATAAACTCTGTAATTTCTTCTGCTTTTTCTATAAGTAAGGAGTAATCCTCCCCTGTTAATTCTATATTAATTGGATACCCAACAGGAGGGCCAGATTGATTTTTTTCTACCGCTATTGAGACTCCAGGATATTTGTTTTTAAGCTTATCCTGAATTTCTTTTCTAAGCAATCTTGAGCTAACACCATTTCTGAATTTAAAATCTCTTAAAGTTAAAGTGATTTTAGCTCTATTAGGCATCTCAGAAGCAGTTCCAAGTTCAGTTTCAGCATTTTCTGAACCTTCTCCAACTTGCGAAACTGTACTTTCTACCATAAAATTATATCCAGACTCGTCCTTAAACTTATCAGAGTTTATTATTAAATAAACTTCTTTTTCTATTTTTTTTGCTATCTCATTTGTTTTATCGATGTCAGTTCCTTCGGGATATTCTATATAAACTGTGATTTGTCTAGGATCCTCTTCTGGAAAAAACTCTATACTTGTTCTTTGAGATTCTATAGACTTCCCAAATCCATAAAAAGATAATGCCAAAAGAAGTGTAGCGGATAAAATTATTAAATAAGGTCGCTTACCTATTAGTATCTTCTTTAATGTATTTTCATATAAAGTATCAATTTTTGGCAATAATTTTTGTTGAAAATTATTGGCAGCTCTTCTTAAAAACAATCTGTATATCCAAAAATTAATTGCAACAAAGATTTGTAGTGTACCTATGAATCTGTAAGTTTCTCCAGAATCCCAATCAAATAACCCGTACCCCAAGAAAGCAAATCCAAATATTGCTAATACACTTGTAATTCTAATTATTCTTTTTAAAGGCATGTTAGTATCCTCAATCTTCATCATTTTTGAAACTAAAACTGAATTAAAAAAAATAGCTACAAATAATGATGAACCCAATACGACAGAAAGAGTTATAGGGAAAAACACCATAAACTTTCCAATTCTTCCAGGCCAAAGTCCTAGAGGAATAAAGGCAGCTATTGTCGTTGCGGTAGAGATTATTATTGGAAATGCGATTTCTGATATACCTTTTTTAGTTGCTTCAATTCTATTTAGACCTTCTTTTTCCATCAGCCTGTAAACATTTTCTACAACAACAATTCCATTATCAACTAGCATACCAAGACCCATAATTAGACCAAAAAGTATCATTGTATTTAGTGTATACCCAAGTGTGTCTAATATAAATAATGACATGAACATGGACATAGGTATCGCAAACCCAACAAACAAAGCATTCTTAAATCCAAGAAAAAACAGAAGAACAGTAACAACTAATACAATACCAAAAATTATACTATTTACTAAATCAATAACTTGGTTTTTAGTCAGTTCTGATTGATCGTTAGTTATACTAATTTTTAAGTTTTTTGGGAAAACATCCTTTAGAGTCTTATTTACAATTTTGCGTGTTTTTTCAGCCGCTTCAATCATATTTTGTCCAGATCTTTTCTTTACATCTAACATTACAACAGCCTCACCATTTTCTCTAGCGAATGTTGTAGTTTCTTTTTCTTTAAAGCTTACAGTAGCTATATCTTTCAATAAAACAGGGCTATTAAACTCAGTTTTTATAACAAAATTCTCCAAGTCTATAGGCGAACTAATCTCACCAATTATCCTTAATGTTTTTCTCTGCTCACTCTCTTTTAAACTCCCAGCAGAAATAGAGATATTCCCATTTTGTATAGCGCCTATGACATCATAAAAACTAACTTTTGCAGCCATCATTTTATAGATGTCCACGGCAACTTCTATTTCTTTATCTAATGCACCCCTTATGTCAACTTTCTTTATTTCACTTAGACTCTCTATTTCTTTTTGTAGTATTTCAGAATATTGTTTTAGTTTACTAGTTGTATAATCGCCAGATATATTGATATTTAATATTGGCATTTCTTCTGTAAAAGTTAAATTAAAAACACTTGGATCCACTTTTACATTATTAAACATTGGCCAATCTTCGCTGGCTGTAGCAGTTTCAATTTCATCTTTTACTTTAAGCTTTGCTTCTAAAAAACTAATTTCATCATTAAACTCTATGATTATAATTGAAAAGTTTTCTTGAGATGAAGAACTGATTTTTTCAATATTATTTAGTGATTTTAATTTATCTTCTAATGGCTCAGTAATTAACTTTTCTACGTCTTCTGAAGTGTTTCCTGGGTAAATTGAACTTACAAAAACTATATTTTCTTTAATTTCAGGATAATCTTCTCTTGGCATATTAAAATAAGAACTAACCCCCAAAAATAGTATTAAGGCCATTAAAACATAAATTGTCACACTATTATTAATAGCCCAAGAAGACGGTTTAAATTCTTTTTCTAGATTATTTTTCAATTTCTTAGATTTAGTTATTTATGATCTTTACTATACTGTTGTTTGTCAATTTTCTTGCACCCTCGCTTACTACTTCATCGTTTGCGCTTAAACCTTTAAGAACTTCCACAAAGTCCCCATTATCTTTTCCTGTTTGAATAATAGTTTTAGAAGCGTAAGACCTTCCTTTTTTATTGATGATTTTATATACATATTGATCATTATTACTATCCATATTTATATAATTTAACTTAACTAGAATTGCATTTTTATTGGTATAGTCGTTGACATTTATTTTTACGTTTAGGTTGGGCTTTATTTTATACTCATTGTAAGGAATGTCAGCCTCAATTCTAAACGTTCTATTAGACGGATTTATAAAATTAGCGACTAATCTGATTTTAGATTTTAACGTCATGTTTAGCATTGGAGCTTCTATTGTTATTTCTTTTCCCTTAGTTATAGTATTGATGTAATTCTCAGGGACCTTAGAAACCACGAACATTTGTTCCATATTTACTAACAACATTAAATTTGACCTTCCAGGGTATACGACCTCTCCTTGTTTTGCAATCACATTGTCAATAACACCAGAGAATGGAGCTTTAATTACTGTTTTATCTAACTGTTTATTTAATTGTTCTATTGCCTTGCTTTGAGCGTTAAACATAGATTTTGATTGTAAAAACTGAATTTCACTTCCTATTTTTTGATTCCAAAGCCTCTCTTGTCTTTCATATGTTGTTTTAGCTAAATTATAAGTAATTTCAAGTTGTGCTAACTGTTGCTTTAATCCGCCATCATCTATTGTAGCTAAAACTTGACCTTGACTTACATTTTCTCCACTTTTAACATAAATATTTTTAAGAATTCCTGAAAATTCAGGATAAATTGAAATAATTTTATCTGATTTCACATCTCCTTGCAGTTGTACATAGTGCTTAAAAATTTCATTTTTTACATTGATAGTTGAAACAATCGGATATTTAGAATTGTTTTCTATTTCACTCAATTTTTCATCAATAAGACTTATTTTTTTGTAAATCTCTTGTTGATTATCTGTAATTTCTTTTCTTTTTAGTTTTATTAAATCTATATCGTTAGAATTAATAACCTCTTCAATAGATTTATTATCACTCTGACAAGAGAAAATTAAAGAACTGATCTTATTTTTTTGTAAATTTCTTGTTGATTATCTGTAATTTCTTTTCTTTTTAGTTTTATTAAATCTATATCGTTAGAATTAATAACTTCTTCAATAGATTTATTATCACTCTGACAAGAGAAAATTAAAGAACTGATTATTATAAATATTTTTTTCATAATTAAATTAATTTTTAGAGATTTCAGATGTTAATGATTCTAATTTAGCCTTTGAGTTGATTATAGTAAGCATGGATAACAAATAACTTTGTTGTGATTTGTAAAGTTGAGTTTGGGCTTCTCTTAAATCAAAACTAGATGCTATTCCTTCTGTAAATTTGATTTGATTCTTTTTTTCAATTCTTTCCGCTAATTCAAGGTTTCTTTTCTTGTTGTAGTAATCTTCAATTGCAAATTGATAATTTCCTTTAGCAAGATTAGTTTCAATATTTAACTTTTTTTCTAGTTCACTTAATTGTAAATTTGATTTTTCTAATTCTATCTTAGCTCTAGTAATTTTAGACAATTGCTCTCCAGAACTCAAAATTGGAATATCCATTTTAAGTCCAAAGATTGTAGACCCATACCATTTTTGTGAGCTGTTAGTAAAGTTAAATTGATCTGAGTATCCTTGATAGCCTGCATTTAAGAAAGCATTTATGGTTGGTAAAAGTTTAGTTTTTTCATAAAAGACCAATAGTTCCTTAGAAGTTTTTTCATTATCCTTAATTATGTAATCTGCAGATTTTTTTGTGTCACTAGTTTTTGAAATTATTGATATGTCAATACTCTTATCAATAAGATCTTCAAAGTTTTCTGTTAAGTTAATTTCTTGATTAATTTCTAATCCTAGGATAAGGTTTAATAGCTGTGAAGCTAATTTTTCTTGTAACAAACCATTTTTCAAATTACTCTCTAAGCCTGATAATGTGATTTGTAACTGCTCCACGTTTTCTTCTTCGGTAAGGCCATTCTCATATATTTTTATTAACTCATTTAATGTGTTTTCAACGATTTTTATATTTTTATTTATAATACGGACACTTTCTTTAGCCAAGAGCACATTTCCATAAGATTCAATAGTGCTTTTTCTCAATTCAATAGAAGTTTTATTTCTTATTCCTTCTTCAATGTCTACATAAATTTGAACAGATTTTATTCCAACAAAATAAGACCCGTCAAAAACTAATTGTGTTAAGTTTATATTTCCGTTAAGGGATTGTTTCGTTCCAAATTTTAAAGGAATTAATCCTTCTGCTTGATTAATGTTATTATTGTTTTGATCTACATTAAAATAATTATTGACTACATCAACAATGTTTTGTGTATTATCAAATGCTGCTGCTGGAATTAATGATACTTGCTGCTTTATCCAACTATTATAATTTATACTAGCATTTATTTTTGGTAACCCAATCGCAATTGTTTCCCGTTTAATTGCTTCGGCTGCTTTAATTTGTAGATCAGCAGATTTTAAAGTTGCATTATTAATTTGCGCATAATTAATTGCCTCCTCTAAACTTAAATTCATTTTATCAGTTTGAGAATAGGCAGAATTATACACAATTATAAAAAAGAACAGTATGTTTTTCATATTACACTTTTGATTGATTTAATAAAAATTTTTCTAACTTTTTTAATCCTAGTTTAGTAACTATGGCTCTAAGATGATATTCAGAATAGTTCTCCATTAAAAGAACTGGCTTAAATTTTTCTGTTGGAAATATTTGAAGGTCTCTTATCCCCATAATTCCATTAAAATATAACCTTGAAATAAATTCTACATTTATTTTTTTTCTAAATATGCCAAGTTCAACACCTTTTTCTAAACTTTTTTTAGTTGACTCTAATACAAATTCAAATTTCTTTTTTTTGAGCTCTTTGTGAATTGATGGATAATATTTTTGTAACTGAAAATAAGGAGAGGTTTTTTCTCCCTTAAGAGAATTCATTAAAAATATTTTTATATCGTGAAGTTCAGTAATCGGGTCTAATGATTTTGTTTTAATTTCACTTAATCCATCTGTGATTTTTTTAAATAAATGGGTAGTTATTTCCTCAACTAAACATGTTTTGTTTTCGAAATAAGTGTAGATAGTTTTCTTCGACATGCCTAATTCGTTTGCAATATCATCCATGGTTACACTTTTGAACCCTAAGCTTAAAAAAAGATCTGTTGCCTTATTTATTATTTTATCCTTCATTTTAATTTAATTATTTGTTTGGAGTTTTTTATTACTTCAAAAGATGCGTTTTTAAATGTTGGCTTTCCTAGAAATCCAATTGCATTATTCGAAAAACCATACTGTTCTGTCGGAATTCCAATTAAATTTTTATCCAGTTTTTCATTATCGTTAGAGTCAATAAATAAACTTATTGCATACACCCCTTCTTTTAAAATAATACTGTTTCTATATCCACCTATACTAATATTCTCAACTACATTTTTCACCCATCTATTTCTTTGAATATCTTTTTCATCACTATCATTTTCAAATGCGTCTGAATTATTATATATAGCCATATAAATTACTCCACCAATTTCAATATTATTTATTTCAATCTCTAAATTATAAGACTGACTTAAACACATGTTTATCCCTGCAAATAGTACTAGAATGGACAAAGTTTCTTTCATCATAATTTTAAATTGGGACACAAATATAGTTGGAAACTTTAGATACTGCAAAAGTTTTCTAAGTTTTTTATTGATATAATTTACTCATGTAATTAAATACATTATTTTTGCATCATGCTAACAGTAAGTCAATACCGAGAAGTTTTTGTGGATTACCTTAAAAGCTTTCCATTAAATAAAGAGCCTTTAAATTTATATGACCCCGTTTCATATATTTTAACATTGAAAGGCAAAAGACTTCGTCCGATTTTAACTCTAATGGCAACAGATATTTTTTCTGACAATTATCATTCTGGATTAGATGCTGCTTTGGCTGTTGAAGTTTTTCATAATTTTTCTTTAGTGCATGACGATATAATGGATTCTGCTGATCTACGAAGAGGAAATATAACTGTGCATAAAAAATGGAATATTAGCACAGGTATATTATCGGGTGATGTAATGTTAATTAAAGCTTATCAGCTTTTTGAAAAATATGAAGGTAATGTCTTTGTTGATTTAGCAAAACTTTTTAGTAAAACTGCAGTTGAAGTTTGTGAAGGCCAACAATATGATGTGGATTTTGAGACAAGAGATGATGTTAAGGTTGAGGATTATTTGAAAATGATTACTTACAAAACAGCTGTTCTTTTAGGTGCTTCTATGAAAATGGGAGCTATAATAGCTCAAGCAAGCAAAGAAGATCAAAATAAAATATATGATTTTGGTAAATACCTAGGTATTGCTTTTCAACTTCAAGATGATTACCTAGATGCTTTTGGAGATGAATCGAAATTTGGAAAAAAGATTGGTGGTGATATTTTAGAAAATAAAAAAACTTATCTCTATTTAAAAGCTATTGAATTTCTTCCTTCAGAAAAAGGAATTAAATTAATTAAATTATACTCTAACCATAATAACTCTCAAGAAAAAATTGACAAATCTAAGGCTTTGTTTATCGAAAGTGGTTCAGTTGATTTTACTATAACTGAGATAAAAAAATATACAAAACTAGCTTTTCAAATATTAGATTCTTTAAAAATATCAAAAGAAAAAAAGGAATTATTATATGAATTTGGGAATTCATTAATGGAGAGAAAAATATAAAATATAGTTACTTATTTAAAAGTTACTTATTTAGTTAGAATTTATATTTTTCCTTAACTTTGTATGTAAGAAAATCCTTCGAAAAAAAATGGACAATTTTTCTTTTTTAAATGCCGCACATTCTGCATACTTTGCTGATCTATATGATCAATATTTGGAAAACCCAGATTCTTTAGAGCCAAGTTGGAGAGCTTTTTTTCAAGGCTATGATTTCGGATCTAATAATAATTCTATTGATCAAATTGTAGACGGAGTAGCTACTCAAATCCCAGATGACTTAAAAAAAGAGTTTAATGTTATTAATTTAATCGATGCTTACAGATCTAGAGGCCATTTATTTACTAAAACAAATCCGGTTAGAGATAGAAGAACGTATACACCGAATCTAGATATTAATAATTTCGATTTAAATCAAAATGATTTAAATAACATATTTAATGCCGGGGATATTTTAGGGATTGGGCCACAGCCATTGAAAATAATTATTCAACATTTAGAAGCAATTTACTGTGAGGCAACTGGAGTTGAATACATGTATATACGTAATCCAGAAAAAAAGAAATGGATTCAAGACTGGCTAAATAAAAATGACAATCATCCAACTCTAAATCCAATTCAAAAAAAACATATTCTAAAAAAATTAGTTCAAGCAGTTTCTTTTGAGAGCTTTTTACATACCAAATATGTTGGTCAAAAAAGATTTTCACTTGAAGGAGGGGAATCTTTAATCCCTGCACTTGACTCACTAATAGAAAGCGCTGCAAACCTTGGAGTTAAAGAGTTTGTAATGGGTATGGCTCATAGAGGAAGGCTTAATACTCTGACTAATATTTTTGGTAAATCACCCAAAGAAATATTTAGTGAATTCGAGGGTAAAGATTATGAAGAAGAAGTATTTGATGGGGACGTTAAATATCATTTAGGATGGACAAGTCATAGGGAAACAGATACTGGAAAAAAAGTAAATATTAGTATAGCACCAAATCCATCTCACTTAGAAACTGTTGGTTCTGTAGTAGAAGGGATTGTAAGAGCAAAACAAGATAATTACCATAAAAATAATTTTGAAAGAGTACTTCCAATTATTGTTCATGGCGATGCTGCAATAGCTGGTCAAGGTATTGCATACGAGCTTGTTCAGATGGCTAATTTAGATGGCTATAAAACAGATGGAACAATCCATATTGTTGTAAATAACCAGATTGGATTTACTACAAATTATTTAGACGGGAGATCAAGTACGTATTGTACAGACGTAGGAAAAGTTACCCTATCGCCGGTTATGCATGTAAACGCAGACGATGTTGAGGCAGTAATTCATGCTGTTTTATTTGCTTTAGAATTTAGAATGAAATTTAAAATGGACGTCTTTATTGACCTACTTGGTTACAGAAAATATGGTCATAATGAAGGAGATGAACCTCGCTTTACACAGCCAAAATTATATAAAGCCATTTCTAGACATTTAAATCCAAAAGATATTTATTCCAAAAAGCTTATAAATGACGGAATAATTGATTCAAACTATGTAAAAACCATAGAAACTGATTACAAGGCTAGTTTAAATGATTTTTTAGAAGATTCCAAAAAAGATAAAAAAACAGTCATAACTGAATTTATGAGTTCTGAGTGGAAGGATTATCAAAAAGCTAATCAAAGCAAAATGATGGAAGTAATTGACACGACATATCCGAGATTAAAATTGGAAAAAATCGTCAATGTGCTTTCAACTCTTCCCGATGAAAAAAAGTTTATTAATAAAATAAAAAAATTAGTAAACAACAGATTTGTTATGTTCGAACAAGATAAGCTAGATTGGTCAATGGCTGAACACCTTGCTTATGGTTCTTTATTAGAAGAAGGATTTAGCGTTAGAATATCAGGTCAAGATGTAGAAAGAGGAACTTTTTCACATAGGCATGGAGTTATTAAAGTGGAAGATAGTGAGGAAGAAATAATACTTCATAATAATATTAGTGATGATCAAGGAGTTTTTAGTATTTATAATTCTCTCCTTTCTGAATATGCTGTACTAGGGTTTGATTATGGATACTCTATGGCTAGCCCTAAAACATTAAATATTTGGGAGGCTCAATTTGGAGATTTTAGCAATGGAGCACAAATTATAATTGATCAGTATTTATTTTCAGGAGAAGATAAATGGAAAACTCAAAATGGATTAGTTATGTTGTTACCTCATGGCTACGAAGGCCAGGGAGCAGAGCATTCATCGGCTAGAATGGAAAGGTATCTACAATTATGTGCAAAGGATAATGTGTACATAGCTAATTGTTCTACTCCGGCAAATATGTTTCATATTTTAAGAAGACAGATGAAAGCAGGTTTTAGAAAACCATTAGTAATTTTCACTCCAAAAAGTTTATTAAGACACGCTAAAGTTTTATCATCTGTCGATGAATTTACTAAAGGAGCTTTTAAGCCTTTAATAGATGACGAGAGTGTAGTAGAACTAAAAAAAATTAATACTGTAGTTTTTGTTTCTGGTAAATTTTATTATGATTTATTAGATCAAAAAGATAGATTAGGTAGAGATGACGTAGCGCTGGTTAGGGTTGAACAACTTTTTCCATTACCTGTTAATTTAATTAGATCAATCATTTCAAAATATTCATCTGCGGAAGATTTTGTTTGGGCCCAAGAAGAGCCAAGAAACATGGGCGCTTACACTCATATTCTCATGAATCTAGATGATGCTAAGAATTTTAGAGTTGCCTCAAGAAGGACATATGGAACTACAGCTGCAGGTAGTTTGACAAGATTCAAAAAAAGACATCAAGAAGTGATAGATTATGTATTCGATAAAGAGAAAAATAACCAAAGAGTAAAAAAATAAAGTATGATTTTAGAAATGAAAGTTCCGTCACCAGGAGAGTCTATTACAGAAGTCGAGATCGCTACTTGGCTTGTTTCTGATGGAGATTATGTTGAAAAAGATCAAGTAATAGCAGAGGTTGATAGCGACAAAGCTACACTGGAGCTTCCCGCTGAAGAAAGTGGAATAATAACTTTAAAGGCTGAAGAAGGGGACGCAGTAGATGTAGGTCAAGTAGTTTGTCTGATTGACACTAGCGCTACTAATGAGAATAAGCCTGAATTAATTAATGAAAATATTATTAAAGAGGTAGTGGTAGAAGTTTCTAAACCGCAATCAGATACTAAATCACATATTGCTAGCCCATCAGCCAGAAAAATTATTGCAGAAAATAATTTAGAAATATCTAATATTACTGGAACTGGAAAAGATGGAAGGGTAACAAAAGATGATGCTGTTAATTCTAAACCTTCTATGGGCTCTCCATCTAATAATAGTAACAGAGGCGAAAGTAGAACTAAGTTATCAATGCTTAGAAGAAAAGTTGCTGAAAGGTTAGTTACAGTAAAAAATGAAACAGCTATGCTAACTACATTTAATGAAGTTGACATGTCTGCAATATTTGATCTAAGATCAAAATATAAAGAAGAATTTAAATCTAAACATGAAGTTGGACTAGGGTTTATGTCATTTTTCACTTTAGCAGTTGTAAGAGCTTTAAAATTATTCCCTGCTGTTAATTCAATGATTGATGGTAAGGAAATGATCACTTATGATTACTGTGATATAAGTATTGCCGTTTCCGGACCTAAAGGGTTGATGGTCCCTGTTATTAGACATGCAGAAAAAATGTCTTTTATGGAGGTTGAATCTGAAGTTAAGAGGTTAGCGATAAGAGCTAGGGACTCTAAAATAACTGTTGATGAAATGACTGGAGGAACCTTTACAATTTCAAATGGCGGAGTATTTGGAAGTATGTTATCAACTCCAATACTTAACCCCCCTCAAAGTGGAATATTAGGAATGCACAATATCGTAGAAAGACCTGTCGCCATTAATGGTAAAGTTGAAATACGTCCAATAATGTATTTGGCCTTGTCGTATGACCATAGGATTATCGACGGAAAAGAAAGTGTAGGTTTTTTAGTTGCTATTAAAGAGGCTTTAGAAAGTCCTGTTGAACATCTTATGCATAATAAAATTAAAGATTCTTTAGACCTCTAATTTATTTTTTAAACTTTTCTTTATTTTGTTTGGATATTAGTTATACTATTTTTATTTCCAATTTGTAAAAAATACATGATATATAAATCAAAAAGTAATAAGTGGTGGCTAAGCTACTTGTAAAAAATTACTAAATATTTAGTAACTATTTATACCTTTGCTTTAATATGATTATAGATACTCATACTCATTTATATTTAAAAGATTTTGATGCTGATATTAATGCTGTTGTGAAACGTGCATTAGATTCAAATATCAATAATTTTTTTCTTCCCGCAATTGATTCATCTCATACGGAATCAATGGTTAACTTGAAAAATGCATATCCTACTGTTATGCATTTGATGGCTGGTCTTCATCCTTGTAGTGTAAAAAAAAATTATTTAGAAGAGTTAAATCATGTAAATGAAGTTGTAAAAAACAACTCTATTGTAGCGATTGGAGAAATTGGCATTGATTTATATTGGGACAAGACCACCTTAAGTATTCAAAAAGAGGCCTTTGCAAATCAAATAAGATTAGCGAAAAAACTTGATCTACCAATTGTTATACACTGTAGAGACGCCTTTGATGAGATATTTGAAGTTTTAGAATATGAAAAGTCTGAAAAACTAAGGGGTATATTTCATTGTTTTAGCGGGACCTATGAGCACGCTTTGAAAGCAATCTCATTTAACATGAAGTTAGGAATTGGCGGAGTGGTTACTTTTAAAAACGGAAAAATTGATCAATTTTTAAAAAACATATCATTAGATCATTTAGTACTTGAAACAGACTCACCATATTTAGCTCCTGTCCCATATAGAGGGAAGAGAAATGAAAGTTCTTATATAACTATAATTGCCCAAAAATTGAGTGATATTTACTCTATTCCAATAAATAAAATATTCGAAATAACATCTAAAAATTCAATAGATATTTTTAAAATATAATTATGAATAAGTCAAAAATTTTATTAGTATATACTGGTGGGACTATTGGTATGTTTAAAGAGGCTAACCAGCCATACTTAAGGCCTTTTAATTTTGAAAACATTTTAGAAAAAGTCAAAGAAATCAAACTTCTAAATTGTCATATAGAGACAATATCAATCGATAACCCAATTGATTCTTCGAATATTTGTATCGATAATTGGATTGAATTAGTCGGTATAATCAAAAATAATTATAATTCTTTTGATGGTTTTGTGATTTTACATGGGACAGATACTATGAGTTACACTGCCTCAGCTCTAAGTTTTTTAATACAAAACTTATCAAAACCTGTGATACTAACAGGCTCTCAATTACCATTAGGAGATCTTAGAACTGACGCTAAAGAGCATCTAATATCCTCTATTGAATTAGCTAGATCTGTCCATGATAATTCATTAAATACTAATATTCAAGGTAATATCATTAAAGAAGTTTGTTTATATTTTAATAACAAATTATACAGAGGTAATAGAACTACTAAAGTTAATTCTGACCAATTTAAAGCTTATGCAAGTTTTAATTATCCTGAACTTGCTAAATCCGGAGTAGATTTAAAAATTAATTATAATAATCTTTTCAAGCCATCAGATAAGAATACAATTTTTTACGACTCACTTGATGACAGGATTTCTTTATTAAAAATATTTCCCGGTATTTCTAAAAAAGTAGTCAAGCATAACTTATCAGATAGTTATTCTAAGGTAATAATTATTGAATCCTATGGATCAGGAAATGTATTAAATTCTGAGTGGTTTTTAAACGAAATTAAATCCTGTATCGATAGAGAGAAATATATTATTAATGTATCTCAATGTCCAAAAGGAAGTGTTAAAATGGGTCAATATGAGTCTTCGATTAAATTAGTTGAACTAGGAATAATTTCAGGAAAAGACATTACAATAGAGTCGGCAATATGTAAATCTATGTTTTTATTAACTAAAAATGTAAATTTCAAAACCTTTAAAAAAATGTTTGAACTAAGCATTAGTGGTGAGATATCTTAAAATAACTTATCATTTGTTTTAAGATTAGTTTTTTTTTCAGTTTATTTGTGAGAATGTAATTTTTGATTTTAGAGAGGTGGCCGAGTGGTCGAAGGCGCACGCCTGGAAAGTGTGTATACACCAAAAGTGTATCGAGGGTTCGAATCCCTTCCTCTCTGCATAAATTTTTTATTATTTAAAATTGCATTTTTTTTATATCTTTAAACCCTTAAATAAATTAAAAGAAAAATAAAATGAAAAGATTATTATCTATCCTTACAGTTTTATCATTATTTATGATAACTAGCTTAAATGCAAAAACTAATTTGTTACAAGATGATTCTCAGGAAGTTACTGAAGTTGTAACTGACTCTAGTGTAGTGGAAGCAACTCCTGTTGTTGAAGCTGTAGAAGAAATTCCAGTAATGGAAGAAGTGGCAAGTGAAAACTTTCATCAAGAACTAAAAAAGAGATTTATTGAAGGAGGTCCTGGTTTTATGGGGATTGTTTTACTTTGTTTAATCCTAGGTTTAGCCATCGCTATAGAAAGAATTATATATTTAAATTTAGCTACATCTAACTCAGATAAATTAACTAATGATGTTGAAGAAGCACTTAAATCTGGAGGTTTAGATGCTGCCAAAGAAATTTGCAGAAACACACCTGGTCCAGTAGCATCCATATTTTACCAAGGATTAGATAGAGCCAACGAAGATTTAGAATCTGCTGAAAAAGCTGTTGTTGCTTATGGTGGAGTTCAAATGGGACAGTTAGAGAAAAATGTATCATGGATATCTTTATTTATCGCTTTAGCACCTATGCTTGGTTTTATGGGTACGGTAATCGGAATGATTCAAGCATTTGATAAGATTGAGGCTGCAGGAGATATGCAACCTTCATTAGTAGCCGGAGGTATTAAAGTAGCGCTTCTTACTACTGTATTTGGTCTTGTTGTTGCAATTATTTTACAAATTTTTTATAATTACATTATATCAAAAATTGATAGTATTGTAAATGATATGGAAAATGCTTCAATATCTCTTATGGATTTATTAGTTAACTTTAAAAAATAATTATGAATTTATATAAAGGAACATACTACACAGCTGGTATACTATCCATTACGGGTATAATACTTGTTGCTTTAATTACCAATGGTAACATTGGTCAAATAGGAATTTTATTATATGTAGCTTATATAATCTTAGCACTAATTATTTCTTCTGTTTTATATTTTACTATAAAAAATATTAGTTCTAATAAGGCTCTACTAGTGAGTACATCTAAAGTCGTTGGTATTTTTCTAGTGACTGCACTGATTTGCTACTTCGCTTTGTCTACTGGAGAAGAAACTCCATTAAGAGATGGTAATATTCTTTCAGAGTCAGGTTCAAGATTAGTTAGCGCTGGATTATTTATGTTTTATGCATTGATGGTAGCTGCTACTTGCATCATGATTTTTTTCGGAGTAAAAAATATGAAAAAATAAACTATGGCTAAAAGATCTTCCCCTGAAGTTAATGCAGGATCAATGGCTGATATTGCATTTTTATTACTAATTTTTTTCTTAGTAACAACCACTATTGAAACTGATTCTGGAATAAGTAGAAAACTACCTCCAATTGAAGAATCAGATGAAGATGTTATTATCAAGAAAAAAAATATTTTCACTGTTTTATTAAATAATAAAGATCAGCTTTTAGTAGAGGATAATTTAATGGAATTAGGGGAATTAAGAGAAGCTGCAATTAAGTTTTTGGATAATGGTGGAGGTTCTGGTGAAGATAAATGTAGTTACTGTAAAGGAGCTTCCGACCCAAAATCCTCTGATAATCCAGATAAAGCAATTATTTCATTAAAGAATGAAAGAGAAACAACTTATGCTACATATATATCTGTCCAAAATGAATTAGTTGCTGCTTACACTCATCTAAGAAATATTAGAGCAGAAGAATTATTTGGGACATCTTACAGTGAAATGCAAAAAAACTATAAAGATGTTAATTGGCCAGGTAGCAAAGCTAAGCTCAAAGAAAATATAACTCAAATTAAACTAGAATATCCTCAAAAATTATCTGAGGTTCAATAAAAAGATATTATGTCCAAGTTCAATAAGAAAAAAAAAGGTGAACTTCCTGCTGTTAACACAGCCTCTTTACCTGATATAGTTTTTATGTTATTATTCTTTTTTATGGTAGCTACTGTAATGAGAGATAATGAATTAAAAATAAAAAATGAATTACCAGCTGCTAATCAAGTTGAAAAACTAGACAAGAAAGATCTTGTAATGTATATTTATTTAGGAAAGCCAAATGATGGTTTTAAAGATCAATTTGGAGAAGAAGCTAGAATTCAGTTAAATGACAAATTTGCTGAAGTTAGTGATGTCCCAGCCTTTATTTATGCCGAAAGAGAGACTAAGAGAGAAGAACTTAGACCTTTTTTGACAACTGCCTTAAAAGTTGATAAAGACGCCTCTATGGGTATTGTGGGTGACGTTAAACAAGAGCTCAGAAAAGTAAATGCTTTAAAAATTAATTACACGACCAGAATTGGTGATGTTTCTTTAAACAGCAATTAAAAAAATTATTTCAATTAAAGTTCTTTTCTCAATCTAGCTACCGGAATACTTAATTGCTCTCTGTACTTTGATACTGTCCTTCTAGCTATCTTATAACCTTCTTTATCTAGAAGTTTCACTAACGAATCATCTGTTTCAGGTTTACGTTTATCTTCTTCCGATATGATTTTTTCTAATATCTTTTTAATTTCAATTGTGGAGATTTCTTCTCCTTTATTATTCAACATAGATTCACTGAAAAACTCCTTAATTAGTTTAGTTCCATAAGGAGTGTCAACGTACTTACTATTTGCTACTCTCGAAATAGTTGAGATATCCATATCAATTTTATCAGCTATATTTTTTAATATCATTGGCTTTATTTTTTTTTCATCACCAGATAAAAAATAGTCTTGTTGATAAGTCATTATTGCTTTCATTGTAAGCATTAATGTTTGTTCTCTTTGTTCAATAGCCTCTATGAACCACTTTGCCGAGTCTAATTTTTGTTTTATGAACTGAACCGCATCTTTTTGAGATTTTCTATTTTTCTCTAAACTATACCCTTTTAACATCTCTGTATATTCTCTTGATACATTCATTACTGGTTTATTTCTACCATTAAGACTAAGTAATAATTCATTATTTACTATTTCTATTTTAAAATCAGGAATAACCTGTTCAACTAATTTTGTGCTATTATTAGAAATCGAGTTTCCCGGTTTTGGATTTAATTTTTCAATTTCCTTAATTGCTATTTTCAGTTCTTTCTCTGAGATTTGATATTTTGTTAATATTTTTTCAAAATGTCTTTTAGTAAATAAATTAAAAGAGTCTTCAATTATATTTAATGCTAATACTACATTTGGATTATCTGTTCCTTTTCTATTTAGCTGTAGTGCTAAACATTCTTGTAGTGATCTGGCTCCAATGCCAGCAGGGTCTAAATTTTGAATAGCTTTCAAAATAGTGTTTACTGTATCATATTCAACATTTATATTTTGTGTAAAAGCTAGATCATCAATTATATCTTCAATACTTTGGCGAATGTAGCCTCCTTCATCAATACATCCAACTAGGAATTCTGCAATTTTCATCTCAAAATCACTTAATCTCTCGGTATAAATTTGATTTAAAATTACTTGGTTGAATGATATCCCTGAAGCGTACGGAATCGCATTTTCTTTTGTTTCTGATGAATTATATGTATTTAATCTGTAATCTGGTATTTCGTCATCATTTATGTAATCCTCAACATCAATATTTTCATCTTTACCAAATTCTTCATCTGTTGAATTAGATTCATTAACTTCTAATGCAGGGTTTTCTTCAATCTCTTGCTTTAGTTTTTGCTCAAAATCTAATACCGGAAGTTGAATTAACTTCATCAATTGTATTTGTTGAGGAGATAACTTTTGAGATAATTTTAATTTTAGAGATTGCTTTAGCATTTAACTAATTTTTAAAACTCTGCATTTTGAGGAGTTCTTGGAAATGGAATTACATCTCGAATATTTGACATCCCAGTTGCAAACATGATTAACCTTTCAAAACCAAGCCCAAACCCAGAATGTTTTGCTGTACCAAATTTTCTCAAGTCTGTATACCACCACAAATCTTCGGGATTAACTCCGATATCTTTCATTTTACAATTTAAGATATCTAAATTCTCTTCTCTTTGTGAACCACCAACAATTTCTCCAATTCCTGGAAATAGAATATCCATCGCCTTAACTGTTTTGTTATCTTCGTTCAATTTCATATAAAATGCCTTAATATTGGCAGGGTAGTCATATATTATTACTGGACATTTAAAATGTTTTTCTACTAAATATCTTTCATGTTCACTTTGTAAGTCTGCTCCCCAATTTTCAATTAGATATTTAAATTTCTTCTTTTTATTTGGCTTGCTGTTCTTTAAGATCTCTATTGCTTCCGTGTAGGTGATCCTTTTAAAATCATTATCGATAACAAATCTTATTTTATCTATTAATGACATGTCACTTCTAAGATTCTGTGGCTTTGTCTTTTCTTCATTTGTTAACCTCTGTTCCAAGAAACTTAAATCATCAATATTATTTTTAATTATGTGATTAAGTAGATGTTTCAAAAAATCTTCTGCTAAATCCATATTTCCGTTTAAATCCATAAACGCAACCTCTGGTTCTATCATCCAAAACTCAGACAAATGTCTTGATGTATTTGAATTTTCCGCTCTAAATGTTGGTCCAAAAGTATATACTTTACCGAGAGACATAGCGTATGTTTCTGCTTCTAATTGACCAGACACAGTTAAGCTCGTCTCTTTTCCAAAAAAATCTTTTGAGTAATCAACTTCGTTTTTTTCATTTAAAGGTGGATTCTTAGGGTCAAGTGTAGTCACTCTAAATTGCTCTCCAGCTCCTTCCGCATCACTTGTTGTAATTATCGGCGTGTGAACGTAATAAAAGCCGTTAGAATTAAAGTAGCTATGGACTGCGAAAGACAAACTTGACCTCAGACGCATTATTGCACTAAAAGTACTTGTTCTAGTTCTTAAATGTGCATTATCACGCAGAAACTCAAATGAATGTTTTTTTGGTTGAATAGGAAATTTATCCGAATCACATTCTCCTAATATTTCTAATTTAGAAACTATAATTTCAAATTTTTGACCACTCCCTTGACTCTCTACTAATGAACCTGTAATTTCTAAACTAGTTCCAGTATTTATTTTTTTTAAAGTTGAATCATCAAAATTTTTAAAGTCAATAACACATTGAATACTATCAATACATGAACCATCATTTAAAGCGATAAATCGATTAGCACGAAACGTTCTTACCCATCCGTTTACTTTAACTTGTGATTGTGTACCGGTATTTAGTAAAAGATCTTTTACAGAATTATTTTTCATTTTGATTATAAAATTATATTATCAAATATAAAGTTTTAAAATAAATTATATTTGATTTGTTGCGTCTTCATCTTCAATAATTTTTATTAAAGGTTCTTTTAAAACTTTCTCATTTGCTATAGCCCCTTCAAGTGATAGTAACATAGAAGGCAAGAGTAATAGATTTGATAGCATTGCAAATAAAAGGGTGGCTGAAACTAATGCTCCAAGAGCAACTGTTCCTCCAAAATCGGAGACTGTGAATACTGAAAATCCAAAAAACAATACAATAGAGGTATAGAACATACTAACCCCAGTTTCCCGAAGTGCATTATAAACAGATTTATTTATTTCCCATTTATTAGCAATTAATTCTTGTCTATATTTCGCTAAAAAATGAATAGTATCATCTACAGCTATACCAAACGCAATACTAAATATCAATATGGTTGATGGTTTTATCGCAACGCCTAAATACCCCATTAATCCAGCTGTGACTATTAGTGGTAATAGATTTGGGATTAGAGAGACAAATATCATTTTTACAGACCTAAACATGTATGCCATCAACATAGCAATTAAAAATATTGCTAATGAAAGTGATAGAATTAAATTTTTAACTAAATACTTTGTCCCTTTTTGAAATAAGTAAGCCTTCCCAGTTATTGAAACTTCAAAATTGTCTGAAGGCATTATTTTTGAAATTTCATAATTTAATTTCTCTTCAATAGCCTCCATTCTTTCAATCTCCATATCTTTCATAAATGCAGTGATTCTAGTATATCGACCTGTGGAATCAACATAATTTCTTATTAAATCAACATCTGAATCTGAAGTTGAGTTTTTTGCATATGATAGGATAAAGCTGTTTTCTTGTGAGGTAGGAACTTGATAATATTTTGGATTACCATTGTAATAAGCTTGTTTAGAGTACTTTACTAAGCTAACCATTGAGATAGGCTTTGATAATTCAGGGATTTCTGAAATAACATCCTCTATTTTACTCATTTTCTTTATAGTGGAAAGTTTTGTAACTCCTTTCTTGCGTTTAGTGTCTATCAAAATTTCTAATGGCATAATCCCATTAAATTCTTTTTCATAAAACATGATGTCGTCAAACCAGTCTGCTTTCTGTGGCATATCGTCTATGATACTTCCAGAAATCCTTATTTGATATATTCCAATTATACTAAAAACAAGTAATGCAATAGATATTATATAAATATTAATTTTACTTTTTTTTACTGTATTCTCAATCCAATCACCAAGTGAAGTAATCCATCTTTTATTTAAATGCTCTAAATGCTTTTCTTCAGGAATTGGCAAAAAACTATAAATTATAGGTATTATTAAAATGGATAAAACGAATATCGCTAAAATACTTAGTGAAGCTACAATACCAAATTCCTCAAGGAGTTTACTGTCTGTAATTATAAACGTAGCAAAACCAGATGCTGTAGTAACGTTAGTCATTAATGTAGCGTTACCTATTTTAGTAATAACTCTTTGTAGTGACTTGGCTTTATTTCCATGTTCATTAACTTCATGCTGGTATTTATTAATCAGAAAAATACAATTAGGTATTCCAATCACAATTATAAGTGGAGGTATCAGTCCAGTAAGAACAGATATTTCAAAGTCACCAGGAGGAGTATTTATAATAAAAAGTCCTAATATCCCAACTGACCATACAACTCCAACCATTACTACAAATAATGAAATGAAAGTAGCTCTATAAGATCTGAAAAACAGGAAAAAAATTATAGATGTAATTATAAGTGCCAAAATAACAAAAGTTGAAAGTTCACTTTTAATATTTTCAGCATTTTTTGTTCTTACATAAGGCATTCCTGATATCTTTATATCAATGCCATACTTATTTTCAAAATCTCGTACCTTAGGAATTAAAACTGTGTTAATATACTCTTCTCTTGCAGGTTCATTTACAATTGACTTTTTTAAATGAATAGCAGTCCTTACTGATTTTGTTTCTGTGTTAAATAAAAACTCATCATAAAAAGGATACTTTTCGAATAACTCTTTCTTTAGTGAAATTAATTCAAGGTCTGACTTGATTGTATCTTTAATAAACGGTTCTAGATAAAACTGTTGTCTTTTCTTGTCTTTTTTTAACTTCTGTAAATCTCCTATTGCTATGACTGACTCAATAAAGTTTGTGTCTTTTAAAACTTTAGATAATTTATTCCAAGCATTAAGGTTCTTGGGAGTAAATAGTAGTGAATCTTTTACACCAATTACAATCAAATTACCTTCTTCTCCAAATTTGTCAGTAAATTCCAAATATTGGAGGTTTACTTCGTGATTATCTGGTAATAAGTTTGCCTCGGTATTAGAAAACTTGATGTATTGCCATTGACTAACAAAAAATGAGGTTGCTATAATTAATAAAGTGATAATTATGAGCCTGTTCCTTAATATTAAATTCGAAACAGCATCCCAAAACCCTACTAAAAACACTCTAGCCATATGATTGTATTATGTACTGGTAGTAAAGATATTAATTACAATTAGAATATTTGTAATATTTAAAAATTATAAAGTCATAATTTCTTTTTCTTTAGACTCAAATATTGAATTAATACTTTCAATATATTTATTAGTCATATCCTGAATATCTTGTTCGGCATTCTTTTTTAAATCATCAGAAAATTCCTCATTTTTTTTGATTTCATTATTTGCATCTTTCCTTGAGTTTCTAACAACTATTTTAGCTTCCTCTGCCTCAACTTTAGCCTGTTTTGCTAAATCTATTCTTCTTTCTTCTGTTAATGCAGGAACATTTATAATTATATTTTCTCCATTATTCATAGGGTTAAACCCCAAATTTGCATTCATGATAGCTTTCTCAATATCAACGAGTAGTTTTTTCTCCCATGGTTGAACAACTATAGTTCTTCCATCGGGAGTATTTACATTTGCTACCTGAGTTAGAGGAGTTAAAGAACCATAATACTCTACAACAACACTTCCTAGCATTGAAGTATTAGCTTTACCTGCTCTAATATTCAATAATTTTTTTTCTAGATGCTTTATAGCGTTAGTCATCGCTTCTTTTACTGATTCAAAAATAAATTCTAATTCCTCTTCCATCTTATCTAAAAATATTTATAAGTTAACTGTAGTTCCTATCTTTTCACCAGAAATTAATTTTAATAAATTCCCTTTTTTATTCATGTCGAATACAATTATTGGTAATTTATTTTCTTGACTAAGAGTGAATGCTGTAGTATCCATTACCTTTAGCCCCTTTTTTAGTACTTCTTCAAATGAAATATTATCAAATTTTATGGCATTAATATTTTTTTCTGGATCTTCATCATAAATACCATCTACCCTAGTTCCTTTTAAAATAACATCTGATTCTATCTCTATAGCTCTTAGTACAGCAGCAGAATCAGTCGTGAAATATGGGTTTCCAGTCCCGCCTCCAAATATTACAACCCTACCTTTATCTAAATGTCTCATAGCTTTTCTTCTTATAAAAGGTTCAGCTACTTCATTAATTTTAATTGCAGTCTGTAATCTTGTTGGTGCGCCAACATTTTCGAGTGCACTTTGAAGTGCTAAACCATTAATTACGGTTGCTAACATCCCCATGTGATCACCCTGAACTCTATCAATTTTATATTCGTTATTACTGTCGAAACCTCTAAAAATATTACCACCACCAATAACTATCGCAACTTGCACTCCGAGATCTGTTATTTGCTTAATATCTTTTGCGTAATCATGCAATCTTTCAGAATCAATTCCGAAATTCTTTTTGCCCATTAAGGCTTCACCAGAAAGTTTAAGTAATATTCTTTTATATTTCATGCCTAATTTTGAAGTTAAGCAAAGATAATGTAGATTTTTTGATTATATAAAAAAAAATTAAAAGAAGAAGTATTATCCTAGAGCTACTCTCTTGAATTCAACAACTTGTAAGTCTTTGTCATAAGAACTAACGTAATTCTTTACACTTTGTTTGTTATCCTTTATGAAATCTTGGTTTACAAGAGTGTTGTCTTTAAAGAATCTTTTAAGTTTTCCTTTTGCTATGTTATCTAGCATTGATTCAGGTTTACCTTCAGCCCTTAATTGATCTTTAGCTATTTCGATTTCTTTTTCAATTATATTTGAATCAACACCATTTTCATCTAAAGCAAGCGGATTCATTGCTGCTACTTGCATAGACACATCTTTTGCTGCAGTAGACGAACCATCAACATTTGCAGACAACCCTACAACTGAGGCTATTTTATTACCAGCGTGGATATATGAACCAACAAAAGGTGCATTAACCTTCTCAAATGCTTTAATTTCTATTTTCTCCCCGATAACGCCAGTTTGCTCTATTAACTTTTCTTCTACTGACAATTCACCAATTTTAGCTTTTAAAAATTCTTCTTTAGAATTACATTCAAGTGCTATTTCTGCTAGTTTATTTGCTAAATTAACAAAATCATCATTTTTTCCAACAAAATCAGTTTCACAACCTAGAACAATTGCAACACCAGTAGTATTGTCAGAGTTAGTTTTGGTGATTGCTGCGCCTTCTGAAGAATCTCTATCAGCTCTTTTAGCAGCGACTTTCTGACCTTTCTTTCTTAAAATTTCTATAGCTTTTTCAAAATGACCATCAGCCTCAACTAATGCCTTTTTACAATCCATCATTCCAGCACCTGTAGTCTTTCTCAGGTTGTTTACTTCTGAAGCAGTTATTTTTGCCATGATATATAATTAAGTGTAATTATTGTAATATGTGTTATTTCTCTTCAGCTTTTGCTTCAGTTTTTGCTTCAGTTTTTACCTCAGCTTTTGCTTCAGTTTTTACCTCAGCTTTTGCTTCAGTTTTTACCTCAGCTTTTACTTCAGCTTTTGCTTCAGTTTTTACCTCAGCTTTTGAGTCATCTTTTTCAGCATTTCTTTCAGACAAACCCTCTTGGATAGATGGGGTAATGTTTTCTAGGATCTTAAGTATTGACTTAGATGCATCATCATTAGAAGGTATAACATATTCTACTTCTCTAGGATCAGAATTTGTATCTACCATAGCAAAAATTGGAATATTTAATTTTTGAGCTTCTTTAATTGCGATGTGTTCTCTAATTATATCAACAACAAATAAAGCGCCAGGCAGTCTTGTCATATCAGAAATAGAACCTAAATTCTTTTCTAACTTATCTCTAAGTCTATCTGTTTGTAATCTTTCTTTTTTAGAAAGTGTGTTGAAAGTTCCATCTTTTTTCATTCTATCAATAGCAGCCATTTTTTTAACTGCTTTTCTGATAGTAACAAAATTCGTTAGCATTCCTCCAGGCCATCTTTCAGTGATATATGGCATGTTTACCTTGGAAGCAGCTTCAGCAACAATCTCTTTAGCTTGTTTCTTTGTAGCTACAAATAAAATCTTTCTTCCCGAAGCAGCAATTTTTTTCAAAGCTTCAGCTGCTTCATCAATTTTAGCTACAGTTTTGTAGAGGTTAATAATGTGTATCCCATTTCTCTCCATGTATATGAAAGGAGCCATGTTTGGATTCCATTTTCTAGTAAGATGTCCGAAATGAACACCTGCATCTAATAATTCTTTTACTTCTAATTTTCCCATTTTGTGATAGTTTACTTTCTGTTGATTAGCAATGCCGAATAACTTAATTATCGATCATTTAGATGCTAAACTAAATCCTGAATAAATTCATGGATAACAAAAACTGGTTATTGATTGATTTATCTTTTCGAGAATTGGAATTTCTTTCTAGCCTTTTTCTGACCGAATTTTTTCCTCTCAACCATTCTTGGATCTCTTGTTAATAATCCTTCAGGTTTGAGAATCTCTCTATTTTCTTCTTTTAATTCACACATAGCTCTAGATAAAGCTAATCTTATAGCTTCAACTTGACCAGTTGAACCTCCTCCAAAAACATTAATGTTTATGTCAAATTTTTTCTCGTTGCCAGTTAAGACAAGCGCTTGGTTTATTTTGAATTGTAGAGTTGGTGTTGGGAAATATACCGTAGAATCTTTTTTATTTACAGTTATTTTACCTTTACCTTTTTTAAGGTATACTCTAGCTACTGCCGTTTTTCTACGTCCAATTTTATGAATAGTTTCTTCCATTAATTCACTTCATTTAAATTAATAATAGTTGGTTTTTGAGCTTCATGACTATGTGATGAATCTGTGCTCACGTGTAGGTTTCTAAACAATGCTGCGCCTAATTTATTTTTAGGAAGCATTCCTTTTACCGATTTTTCTACAATTATTGATGGATTTTGATCAAATAGTTGAGTAGCAGATTTGAATCTTTGTCCGCCTGGGTAACCTGTATGTCTTATATACATCTTTTCCTCCCATTTGTTTCCGCTCAATTTAACTTTGGATGCATTTATTACAATAACATTATCACCACAATCTACATGTGGAGTAAAGTCTGTTTTATGCTTTCCTCTTAATAAAATAGCTACTCTTGATGCTAATCTCCCTAAATGTTCACCATCAGCATCTACAATAACCCACTGTTTGTTAACAGTAGCTTTGTTTGCTGAAATAGTTTTATAACTTAAATTATCCAATTTATAATATTTTCATTAATAATTAACTTCTCTCGAAAAGAGTGTGCAAATCTACAATTATATATTTGAATAGCAAATAGAAGTTTAGAATTTTTTTTAGGAGTACTAATCTAACTCTATTTAAACATTATTCTAGTGAGCTTCTAACCAGTTAAGTCCATGATCTATATCAACAATAAGTGGTATATTTAATTTATAAGCACTTTCCATTTCCTCTTTAATTATTGCAGTAGCTTTATCTAATTCAGGTTTAAAAACATCAAACACTAACTCATCATGTACTTGTAAAAGCATTTTACTAGTCATTTGTTCTTTGATTAGTCTGTTTTGTATGTTGATCATTGCTATTTTAATTATGTCTGCTGCTGTTCCCTGAATAGGTGCATTTACTGCATTCCTTTCAGCTCCACTTCTTACAAGTCCATTACTTGAGTTAATATCTTTCAAATATCTTTTTCTACCACTTAATGTTTCAACATAACCGTTTACTCTAGCGAATGATATTTGATCACTGATGAACTTTTTCAAGTTCGGATATTTAATATAATATGTTTCGATTAAATCTTTTGATTCTGATCTTGATAAATCTGTTTGATTACTAAGTCCAAACGCTGACACTCCATATATTATCCCAAAATTGATTGTCTTTGCATTTGATCTTTGCTCCCTAGTTACTTCATTTACTGGAATACCAAAAACGGCTGAAGCTGTTGAACTATGAATGTCTTCATTATTATTAAAGGCTTTAATCATGTTTTTTTCTTCACTCATCGATGCTATTATTCTTAATTCTATTTGAGAATAATCTGCAGCAAGTAGTAAGTGATCTTTGTCTCTTGGGATAAATGCTTTTCTTACTTTTTTTCCTCTTTCAGTCCTAATCGGAATATTTTGAAGGTTAGGATTTACACTACTTAGCCTACCGGTAGAAGCTACTGTTTGTAAATATTCAGTATGCACCCTATTAGTTAAACTGAGGACTTGGTTTGGAAGAGAATCTACATATGTACTCATTAATTTAGTTAAGCTTCTGAACTTAAGAATATTTTTAGCAAAATCATGTTTTGTCGAAAGCTCTGTTAAAACATCCTCCGAGGTTGAATATTGGCCAGTTTTAGTTTTTTTAGGTTTTTTACTAAGTTCCATTTTTTCAAATAAAACCTCTCCTAATTGTTTTGGAGAAGAAATATTAAAAGTTTGACCAGCTTCTTTGAAAATCACATTTTCTAAAGTTGAGATATCTGTAACTAATTCTTTTTTTAAAATTTCAAGAAATTTTATATCTAAATTAATTCCTTCGATTTCCATATTTGCTAAAACCCTTAATAATGGAATTTCAATTTCGTTGAACAGACCTGATAAGTTAGTGTCATTTAACTCTTTTTTAAACAGTTGTTTTAATTGTAAATTCACATCTGCCTGCTCACAACTAATATCTTTTATTTGATTAATTTGTAAATCCGAAAGAAGTTTTTGGTTTTTACCTTTTCCAATTAATAATTGCGCATCTGTTAATGAATAGTTTAAATAGGTTTCCGACAATTGATCAATTGAATGATTAGTGTCTGGGTTAATTATGTAATGAGCTAATGTAGTGTCAAAGATCTCTCCCTTAATTTTAATATTATATTGATTTAATGTTTTGATATCATTTTTAATATTGTCACTAATTTTTTCAATTTTCTCATTTTCAAAAAATAATTTAATCTGTTCAATTTTAAAATCTTCTACGAAAGATAAATAGTAGGCTTTATTTTGTTCCCAACACAATGAGATTCCAATCACCTTATCATTTAAAGAATTTTTCTTATTTGTAAAAAGTTTATAGCTAACAACTGAACTATTATTTAATTTTTTTAACAACAAATTAAAACTTAAAGAGGAATCAATAATTTGATAGTAAGTAGATGAGTTAGAAAGGTTTTTTCTTTCCAAAATCTCACTATTTTTATTATCATTAGTATTATCATCAAATAAAGAAAATTGACCAGAGCCAGCATTTTCTGTTGGTTTCTCCTTAATTATTTCTGCTTTATTTTCAGCTGTAAAATCTTCATTAATTTTAAAAACTCTATCTACGCTATCTACAAGTCTTCTAAATTCCAACTCTCTAAAAACTTCCTTAACATCTTCACAATCTTTAACATCAAACTTAAACTCACTCGCTTTGAATTCAACAGGAACATCAAGAATTATAGTTGCTAATTTTTTTGATAATAATCCTAATTCTTTATTTGCTTCAATCTTCTCTTTTAATTTTCCTTTTAAAAGGTTGGTGTTATCTAATAACCCTTCCATACTACCGAACTGAGCTATGAATTTTTTTGCAGTTTTATCACCAACACCAGGTAGCCCAGGAATATTATCAGCAGCATCTCCCTTCATCCCTAAGAAATCTATGACTTGTAATGGGTCTGATACCTCAAATTTGTTTTTAACCTCATCAACTCCCCACACTTCATATCCCCCACCAAACATAGGTTTGTACATAAAAATATTTTCGCTAACTAGTTGTGCGAAATCTTTATCTGGAGTGACCATAAAAGTTTGATAGCCCTCTAGCTCTGCTTTTTTTGAAAGGGTACCTATTATATCATCAGCTTCATATCCTTTTTTTACCATAATTGGGATATTTAAGGACTTAAGTATTTGTTCAATATACGGAACTGCTATTTTTATTGCTTCTGGTGTTTCATCCCTATTAGCTTTATACTCTGAAAACATCTCCACTCTGTCCTGACTACCCCCTCTATCAAAACAAACTGCTAAATAATCAGGCCTTTCCCTTTTAATGACATCAAAGAGTGAATTAGTAAATCCTAATATTGCAGAAGTATCCACTCCTTTAGAATTAATTCTTGGGTTTTTGATAAAAGCATAATAACCTCTGAAAATTAGAGCAAAGGCATCAATTAGAAATAATCTTTTGCTATTCATTAATTAAGTGGTTAGGTAGGAAATTAATAATTAAAATAATTAGATTCGTAATTTTGATTAGTGTCATTTCTATACTCAGTCATACTAAAGTCTTTGTGAATTGAGAAACTACCAGTTTCGCCCTTTTTATTTATCGCTATGTATGCTACTTGAAAATCTTTGTAGTTACTGTTTTTCTTAGAAACTATTCTTTTAATAGCTTCTTCACAAGCTCTTTGAGGGGAATTGCCTTTCTTCATTAATTCTACGACTAAAAAACTACCAACAGTTTTAACTACTTCTTCACCTAATCCGGTAGCTACTGCGCCTCCAACTTCATTATCAATAAATAAGCCTGATCCAATTATTGGAGAATCCCCAACTCTTCCAGACATTTTATAAGCAAGTCCACTAGTAGTGCATCCTCCAGATATATCTCCCTTATTATCAATGGCTAGCATCCCTATTGTATCGTGATTTTCAATGTTTATTATTGGCTTATATTTTGATGTTTTTTTCCACTCTAACCAACTAGCCCTAGATTTTTCAGTTAATAAGTTTTCTTTCAGATAACCTAGAGAATATGCAAATTTTTCTGCTCCTTCTCCGGCAAGCATTACATGCGGAGTGTCTTCCATTATTTTCCTAGCAACAGAAATAGCGTGTGTAATATTTTTCAAAAATACAACAGAACCACAATTACCTTCAGGATTCATTATGCATGCATCTAGAGTCACGTTCCCATCCCTGTCAGGTAACCCGCCTTTTCCAACGGATTGATTGTTTTCATTAGCCTCTTCTACCATACAGCCTTGCTCTATTGCATCTAAAGAACTTCCTCCATCTTTTAAAACTTCCCATGCTTTTTTAGTAGCATTTTTAACATCCCATGTGGCAATGACAATCGGAGAGTTTTTAAAATTAGTTCGTGTTTCTTCTAAACTTACAGCAAATGAGCTAGGTATGCTAATTGACACCCCTAGCAAAGAACTTTTTTTAAGGAACCCTCTTCTTCTCATTTCTTAGTTCTCAATTTGGTCACCCAATATTTTTTTAGTTAAAAATGCGTAAAGAATTAGATAAGCAAAACATAATACAGCTACCCAATAAGAAGATTGAATAGTGAAAACATCTGCAATTTTTCCTTGAATTGGAGGGATAATAGCACCACCTAAAATCATCATTACCAAAAATGAAGATCCTTGAGAGGTGTACTTTCCTAAACCAGTTATACTTAATGAAAAAATACAAGGCCACATTATAGAGCAGAAAAGACCACCACTAATAAAGGCAAATAATGCTACTGTTCCTGTTGAAAATAACCCTACTAACATTGCTGCTAATCCAATCATGCTAAATATTTTTAGTGTTGCTATTGCATTATCTTTAGCAATAAAAAAGCCTACAATTTGTATAGCTACAATAACTGAAAATATAATTATTTCGTTCATTGTGTAACTTCCGTAATTAACTAAAACAATTACTCCAAAAGCTATATATGGAACTATTATTAAAAGAACTTTTTTTAACCCCTTTGTTGGATTAAAAACACTGATCGCTCCAGTCCATCTGCCAATCATTAAACCTCCCCAGTATAATGAGATATATTTAGCAATATCTGTATCACCTAGTGCGGGCAGACCTAGTCCGTTCAGGTTATTTACTTTATCAGTAACTAACTTTAAAACTTCTCCTAAATTACTCTGAATTGTAACCTCAACCCCAACATAAGTAAATATAGCTAACATTCCTAAGGCAAGTTGTGGGTATTGTAATGCCCCCCATCCTTTCGGATTAGAAGAAGATTTTACATAAGCATAATATATACACCCAACAACACCAATTAGAGATGCAATTAATGCTGCTAACCTTTTGTATTCTAAATCTTCAACTGTTCCTGTATAAGTGTATGATTCAGCATAAGTATAAAATACCCATCCAAAACATAAGAATATTATAACAGTTAAAGTAATTAATAAATTCATTGCTTTGTTAGCAGATTCAAATGGCTCTATTGTTATGCCATCTGGTAAACTTTTCGAAAAATAGAAAACTGCAGCACACAAAATAAATAGAGCAGCTACTCCAAGATATAAAGATTGCATTTTCGAAAACTCAGCAGTTCCATCTCCAGATAATGTTCCAAAAATTACAAAAGCAACTGCTAAAGGCCCTATAGTTGTTCCGAATGAATTTACACCACCCGCAAGATTTAATCTTGATGATCCTGATTTAGGGTCTCCAAGGGACACTGCAAATGGATTTGCACCTGTTTGCTGTAAAGAAAAGCCTAACCCCACAATAAATAAGGCAATTAACACATAATAGAATACTTCTGTTTGTCCTGGCTCTGATCCGCTAATAGCTGGATACATAATTAAGGCACCAACTGTTGATATCAGTAATCCGTATATGATTCCTTTTTTATAACCCCAATTATTAAAAATATCTTTTTTTCTTTGACTTGAAACTATAAAAAGTATTAATGCTCCAATGTAATAAGCTCCATAAAATGCAAAATCTACTAATTGAGATTGAAATTGATCAATATTGAAATAAGTTTTACAAAATGGAATAAAAACTCCGTTTGAAGCACCAATGAATCCCCAGAAAAAAAAGACACTTACCAAAGTGGCAAGAGCAGGGTTGTTAGTTTGAATTTTCATAATTTTTTTAGTTTAAAATTTGATAGTCGTCTAAAATAAGTAAAGCATTTAAGATTATTTAACATTTTTTTAATTAAATATTAATTTAACATCAACATTTATAGACATATATTTGCGCTCAATCATGAACTGGATATTATTTTTTATATTTATTTTCTTTATTGATTTTTATTCTTATAAATCAATTAAAAACATTAACAAAAGTAAAATTTTAAAATATTCATATTTTATGATTTCTCTTATTGTTGTCTTTTATTTTTTTCTTGAATACAAGATTCAACCAAATAGTTATAATAAATCTTTATCACTAGGACTTTTGATTGCATTTTACAGTCCAAAATTTATATTAGTATTATTTAACTTAATTGAAGATATTTTTAGATTTTTAATAAGTGTATACAACCGTTTAAGCAAACGTAGCATGCTTATAAAATTACCCTCCAGGCGAAAGTTTATCAGTAAGTTAGGTATTGGATTGGCATCTATTCCTTTTGTTAGTTTAAATCTTGGCATGGTTTGGGGTAAAAACAATATCAAAGTTCTTAATTACACATTATTTTTTGATAACCTCCCTTCTTCTTTTGACGGATTCAAATTAACTCAGATTAGTGACCTTCATGCTGGTAACCTAGATGATTTAGATGATTTAGAGCGCACTGTTCAATTAATAAATTCACAAAACTCTGATGTTATCTTTTTTACTGGAGATTTAGTCAACAATGAGGCTGATGAGTTAATTCCTTGGATAACTACTCTTTCCAAGTTAAGCGCCAAAGATGGAGTTTATTCTATATTAGGAAATCATGACTATGGAGATTACCGCTCATGGCCAACAGATTTAGAAAAAAAGAAGAATTTCGCCAAACTAAAAAAATATCAAAAAAAAATAGGCTTTGATTTAATATTAAATGATAGTAGATTTATTTATAAAGGTGGTCAAAAGTTAGCAATTGTAGGAGTCGAAAATTGGTCTAATGCATTTAGAAAATATGCAGATTTATCATTAGCTACAAAAAAAATAAAGTCAACAGATTTCAAAATATTACTCAGTCATGACCCAACACATTGGCAGAAAAAAATTCTACCGGGTGAAGATGATTATCCACTAACACTAAGCGGTCACACCCACGGTGGTCAATTTGGAATAGAAATTCCAGGTTATTTAAAATGGAGCCCTGTAAAGTGGAGATATAAATATTGGGCGGGGATTTATAAAGAAAAAAACAAATACTTAAATGTCAATAGAGGCCTTGGAACTACGGCAGTTCCAGGTAGGGTAGGAATATGGCCAGAAATTTCTGTAATCACCTTAAAATCATCAAATAACGTATAATCCCCTGGAAATGTTATATTTGTATAATCTTAATTGATTTAAAACTTTAAGTTATGTCAAAATTTGGAGAGTTAATTGATGTGGAAGTTCCTGTACTACTTGAGTTTTTCACACAATGGGATGAAACCTCAAATAGCATGCATCCAGTATTAAAGGATGTTGCTGCAGCTATTGGTGATAAGGCAAAAGTCATTAAGATTGATGTGGATAAAAACAACGATTTAGCCGAAGCACTTAGGATAAAAGGTCTACCTACTTTCATTATTTACAAGGATGGGGAAATGAAGTGGAGACAAAGTGGCGTTGAAGATGCCAATACTTTAATTGGTAGAATTCAAGAATATATTTAAAATATTATTCTTTTCCAATAAATAATTCCAAATACGAATTAAACTCTTCCATCTCTTTTTCTAAAAAATCGCCATCTTCGTGAGATATAATCACTCCAACCAAAGATCTATATCTTTCAATATCAGTGTATATTTCTTCAGCGTACTTGTTTTTATTTTCATCTTTCAAATTGCTAAAATAAAAGAGGTTTTCTTGATATTTATTGGATATTTCTAAAAACAAATTTCTAGCTTTTTCATTACTGCCAAGCTTATAATAGGATTCAATGTAAGGTTCTAATAATGTATAATACCCAAATATGCTCACTGGCATATTTTTCATTATAATATCGGTTATCTCTTCTGCTTTATCTAATTGATTTTCTAAAATAAGTTGATTTATTAATCTTGAAACGTTGCTTCTATAAGTAATACTATTTTTTCTAGACTCAACATCAAAATAAATATCCATACTTCCTTTTGTACCCCAATCCCAGTTTTTAACCATAGGGTACATTTTTTCTGTATTTACCCTACCCATTTCATATGGGTTTGATGGATCAATAGAGGTCTTAATTGGCACTAATTTATAACACAACCCTTCAAGCTGTAAATAATCTTTCATCCACAAATAATCTTCATCCCCAAAAGAACCTCCGGTAAAGTAAATTGGTCTTTCCCAGTTATTTTCTGCGATAATGTCCAACATTAATAATCTGTTTTTGTAAAGTGCTTGCCCTTTAATTTTAATAACTATTTCATCAACAATTTGTTCTTCTGAATTACTATCTACTATGTTGTTTTTAAGTACGGACTCTTTATCTACAGGGATACTAATACTTTCAGTTGGTAAATAATTTGCATTTAAATCTTGCTCTCTTAAGTAACTAGTTTCATAACCCTGTTTTTGAAGTAAGCTCTTATACTTATATTTTTTGTCATCCTCTGTAACAAATTTTATCATTTTTTTTATATCAACCGTATCCAAGGTTGTAACTTCTTTGATAATATAATCTCTAGTGCCATACCTGTACTTTTCGTGCGTCAAAGATGAGGGTATAGGCTCGCTATCATATGCTTTTCTTTTCATCTGGTCTATATACCAATCGGTAGCAAAAAGGCTAGTATTTAGAACACGAACATCAGTTCTAATTCCTTCAATTTCTTGTGCATACCATAAAGGGAATGTATCATTATCTCCTATGGTAAATAAAATTGAATTTGGTTCACAGGACTCCAAGTACTTTTTCGCCATTGAATATGCTGTATACCTGCCAGACCTATCGTGATCATCCCAGTTACTACTAGCGAGGTTAATAGGAAGAATTAAAATAAAAATTGGCACTGCTAATATTTTAATAAATTTTGAATTTATAAGTTTATTTAGATAGCTAGTAATACTAAATATTCCAAAACCTATCCACATTGAATAAACATAGAATGAGCCAACAACGGAATAGTCTCTTTCTCTAGGTTCAAAGGGTCTTACATTGGTGTATACTTGTATGGCAATCCCAGTGAATATAAAGAACACTAACATTGTCCAAAACAACTCTTTATCTCTGTTGTACAAAAAATAGAACCCTATTAAGCCAATAATAAAAGGAATCATGTAGAGCTTATTTCTTGATTTATTGTCCAATACTTCAGAAGGTAAATTATCTTGACTTAAACCTAGATGAATTTCATCTAAAAAATTAATTCCACTAATCCAATTTCCGTGCATATCCATTTTACCTTGAATATCATCTTGCCTTCCGCTAAAATTCCACATAAAATACCTCCAGTACATATAACCTAATTGGTATTGAACTAGATATGTAATATTGCTAATTATTGAAGGTTTCTCGATGTCTAAGTATTGACCATAGGTTTTTAAAAACTTGTGGTGATCTTCATAATCAACATCTCCTTCGAATGTTCTTTTTTTAAAATCATTTACTAATTGTGACAACTCTTTGGCTTCTGGTTGATTTTTGTACTTATTTTTAATCTCATAATTTAAAAACCCAGTATATCTTAGATAATTTGAAGCATGCGTTGAACTCCACATTCTTGGTAGTATTGACGCCTGTTTACTATTAAAATTTTGAGTAGCATTTTTATAGTTATTTACAATAATATATTTACTATTAACTAAGTCTTTTTCATATTTTGGCTTATCATCCTTATATGGATTTTCTTCATCTAGTCCAGAATATTGATCTGTAAACAATGGCCCATAAAACAAATGTGTTTTGGGGTACTGCTCTAGGTTGTAATATGCTAAAAGTTCTCTTGCATTAGAAGGATCATTTTCATTTATAACGACGTCTGCATTTGCTCTTATTGGAAGCATAATCCATGATGAAAACCCAATTAAAATAAACAAAACACAAAGTGCAATTGTATTTAGTGTTTTTAAATTTTTTTTAATTGTATAACTTATAGCATAATAGAAAAAAGCGATTAATAGAACTCCAGCAATTATTGTCCCTGAGTTAAATGGAAGTCCTATAGAATTTACAAAAAACACTTCTAATAGACTGAAGTAAAGTAAAATATTAGGAGCCAAAAGTTTAAATACAAACATTAAAATTGCAACTACTACAATGTTAGCTATGATGAACTTTTTTAATGTAATTGGCTTGTAGTTTTTAAAGAAATAAATCAATCCTATTGCTGGAATAGTTAATAAGCCCATGAAGTGAACACCAAATGATAGCCCAACCACAAAGCTAATTAATATGAGCCATCTGTTACCTCTTGGCAAATGCATCTCCTGTTCCCATTTTAGACCTAAATAAAATAATGCTGACATTATTAAAGTTGCCATCGCATACACTTCTGTCTCGACAGCGTTAAACCAAAAAGTATCAGTAAACATAAATGATAAACTTGCAACACTAGAACTTAAAAGAATTATAAAATTATTGTCTTCTTTGGAATCAATTTTTGATGATATTTTTGAAAGTAATATACTAACTGACCAAAACATGAAAAGAATTGTAAATGCGCTAGCTACCCCACTCATCAAATTCATTATATATCCAATTTGTGATGGTTCAACTGCAAAAATTGAGAAAAAGGCACCTAACATTTGAAAAAGAGGAGCTCCTGGAGGATGTCCGACTTGTAGTTTTGATGCGGTGAGAATATATTCCCCAGAGTCCCAAAAGCTAACAGTTGGTTCAGCGGTAATACCATAAACAATAACAGCAATAGCAAAACACAACCATCCTAAAATCTTATTCCATTGTTTAAAGCTAATATCACTCATAAAATTATTTTGAATGTCAAATTTAATGATAAAAATTACATGCTGTAATTATTAACAATTATTTAATAAAAATTTATTTTTTAAAAATTCTTGTTAAAATGAAAGATTGTTATAAATTTGCACGCTCAGCAATTGGCCTATGGTGTAACTGGTAACACGTCTGTTTTTGGTGCAGAAGAGTCTAGGTTCGAAACCTAGTGGGCCAACTGATTAAGTTTTTAATAGTTTCTTGTTGAAGGAAATTTTTAAGAATAAAAATTAAATTTGTATATTTGCATCTTTAATTATTAGAAATGATCATGAGGGGACTAAAAGTCCCCTCTTTTTATAGAATTATGTTTAGAACTATCGTTGAAGAATTACTTGAGACAAGTTTATCAGAGAGAAAAGACTTGTTTTTAACAGAATTTGAAATACTTTCTGGTAACAAAATTAGAATTGTTATAGATGGTGATAATGGTGTTTTAGTTGGAGACTGTATGTATGTTAGTCGTGCCATAGAACATAATATAGATAGAGAAGAACATGATTTTTCTCTAGAAGTAAGTTCGGCCGGGGCATCTGCGGCTTTAACTATATCTAGACAATTTGTCAAAAATATAGGTAGAGTTTTAAATGTTAAGACTGAAAATAATGATTATGAAGCTGAGTTAGTCGAAGCTACTGAGGATGAAATAAAATTAAAATGGAAGCAACGCGAGCCTAAGAAAATAGGTAAAGGTAAAGTAACCGTTGAAAAACAAATTAACATCTCTTATAAAGAGATAAAAGAAGCAAAAGTAAAAATTAAATTTTAATATTATATTATGGAAAATATAGCGTTAATAGAGTCTTTTTCTGAATTTAAAGACGATAAGTTAATTGATAGAGTAACTCTAATGACTATTTTAGAAGAAGTTTTTAGAAGTGCCTTAAAAAGAAAATTTGGAGATGATGATAATTTTGATATTATAATAAATCCTGATAAAGGAGATTTAGAAATTTGGAGAAATAGAGTTGTTGTAGCAGATGGTGAAATTGAAGATGAAAATGGCGAAATATCATTGACAGAAGCAAGGTTAATAGAACCAGATTTTGAAGTTGGTGAAGATGTTTCAGAAGAAGTTAAGTTATTTGATCTTGGCAGAAGAGCTATCCTTGCATTAAGACAAAATTTAGTAGCTAAAATCCAAGAGCATGATAACACTAATATCTACAAACAGTTTAAAGAATTAGTTGGTGAAATATATACTGCAGAAGTTCATCACATCAGACATAGAGCTATAATTTTATTAGATGACGAGGGTAATGAAATAATAATGCCAAAAGATAAGCAAATTCCATCTGATTTTTTCAGAAAAGGAGACAACATTAGAGGTGTTATTGAAAGTGTTGAGTTAAAAGGCTCTAAGCCGTCTATAATTATGTCAAGAACTTCTCCGGCGTTTTTGGAAAAGTTATTTGAACAAGAAATTCCAGAAGTATTTGATGGATTAATAAATGTTAAAAAGGTTGTAAGAATTCCTGGTGAAAAAGCTAAAGTAGCTGTAGATTCATATGATGACAGAATAGATCCTGTTGGAGCTTGTGTTGGAATGAAGGGATCTAGAATCCATGGAATTGTAAGAGAGCTTGGTAATGAAAATATTGATGTTATTAATTACACCAATAATCTTCAACTTTTTATTACTCGATCTTTAAGCCCTGCTAGGATAACTTCAATTAAAATTGATGAAGAAAATAAAAGAGCTGAAGTTATTTTAAAACCAGAAGAGGTCAGTAAAGCAATTGGTCGTGGAGGACACAACATTAGATTGGCTGGTCAAATTACTGGATACGAAATTGATGTATTTAGAGAAGGTGTTGAGGAAGATGTTGAATTAAGAGAATTTAGTGATGAGATTGATGGCTGGGTGATAGATGAGTTTGCTAAAGCTGGACTAGATACTGCAAAAAGTATTTTAGAACAAGATGTTGTTGACTTAGTTAAGAGAACTGATTTAGAAGAGGAAACTATTGTTGAAGTAGTTAGAATTCTTAAAGAAGAATTTGAAGATTGATAATATAAATTAAACCAATTTATGGCTGAGAATATTAGATTAAATAAAGTGCTTAGAGAGTTGAATATTTCAATAGATCGTGCTATAGATTTTCTTGAATCTAAAAGTATTGAAATTGAAAAGCGTCCAACTACTAAAATTTCTTTAGAGATTTATGATCTATTATCAGATGAATTTCAGACAGATGCAAATAAAAAAGTTGCATCAAATGAACTAAGTGAAGCTAAATCTAAGGAGAAAGAAGCCATTAGAGTAAAAAGAGAGGCTGAGATTGAGCTATTACTCAAGAAAAAAGAAGAAGAAGCTAAGGTAATTACTGCTGCTTCTAAGATTAAAGAAATTAAAAAAGTAGGTAAAATTGATTTAAATCCAGTCAAAGCTAAAGTTAAGACTGAAATAAAAGTAGTTACACCACAAGCAAAGCCTACAGCTAAAGTTGAGACTCCTGTAATCATCAAACCTTTAGAAACCCCTAAAGAACCACACGTAGAGAAAACAGCTGAAAAACCAGCTGAAAAACTGGACAAAAAGCCTGTAGAAAAATCTATAGAAACAATCAAAGGAATAACTAAAGTTGCTCCTAAAGTTGAGAAACCAGAAGATGAGGTTAAGGATGAAGCTTCTGGGACAGTAACAACACAGTATAAAAAATTGTCAGGTCTTAAATCCACTGGTGAAACCATTGATTTATCAAAATTTAAAACTGAGAAGAAAAAAGAATCTCCAGCTTCAATTCATTCTAAGAAAAAAAGAAGAAGAATCAGTAAGCCTAATGATGCTGCAAAGCCAGGACAAAGACCACCATTAAGACCAGGTCAAAGGCCAGTTCAAAAGGCTAATATTAAAGCTAAATCTTCTCCATCTACAAGAGAAGAGCCTAGTGCTGAAGAAGTTCAAAAGCAAGTTAGAGAAACTCTTGAAAAACTTCAAGGGAAAAGCTCAAAAGGTAAGGCTGCTAAATACAGAAAAGATAAAAGAGACCAACACAAACAAAAAACTGAAGATGAACAAGCCAACGTTGAGGCTGAAAGTAAGTTACTTAAGGTAACTGAATTTGTTACTGCAAGTGAGGTAGCTACAATGATGGATGTTTCTGTTACTGAAATTATTTCTGCATGTATGACCCTTGGGATGATGGTAACAATGAATCAGCGATTAGATGCAGAAACGCTTAGTATTGTAGCTGAAGAGTTTGGCTATAGTGTTGAGTTTGTAACTGCAGATATTGAAGAATCAATTGAAGAAATCGTAGATTCAGAAGAGGACCTAAAACCTAGAGCTCCAATTGTTACAGTTATGGGTCATGTTGATCATGGAAAAACTTCTTTATTAGATTATATTAGAAAAGAAAATGTAATTGCAGGAGAATCAGGTGGTATTACTCAACACATAGGAGCTTATAGTGTAGTGCTATCTAGTGGACAAAAAATTACTTTTCTTGATACTCCTGGTCACGAGGCATTTACTGCAATGAGGGCAAGAGGAGCGCAAGTAACTGATTTAGCAATAATTGTTATTGCAGCAGATGATGATATTATGCCACAAACTAAAGAGGCTATTTCACACGCTCAAGCTGCGGGAGTCCCTATAGTTTTTGCGATCAATAAAATGGATAGACCAACTGCAAATCCAGATAAGATAAAAGAAGGTCTTTCGCAAATGAATTTATTAGTTGAAGATTGGGGAGGTAAAATCCAATCTCACGACATATCAGCTCTAAAGGGTGATGGTGTGGACGATTTGTTAGAGAAAGTTTTATTAGAGGCTGAGCTTTTAGAGCTTAAGGCCAATCCAGACAGAGCATCTTCTGGAACAGTTGTTGAAGCCTTTTTAGATAAAGGTCGAGGATATGTTTCCACTATTCTTGTGCAAACAGGTACATTAAAAATTGGTGACTTTGTTCTTGCTGGAAAAAATAGTGGTAAAGTCAAAGCTATGCAAGATGAAAGAGGGAACAACGTTGAAAGTGTAGGCCCATCCTCTCCAATCTCAATTCTTGGTTTAGATGGCGCTCCACAAGCTGGTGACAAGTTTACTGTCTTTGCTGATGAAAGAGAGGCTAAACAAATTGCAGTGAAAAGAACTCAGTTACAAAGAGAGCAGTCAGTTAGAACACAACGACATATTACTTTGGATGAAATTGGTAGAAGAATCGCTTTAGGAGACTTTAAAGAACTAAATATTATCCTTAAGGGTGATGTAGATGGTTCGGTTGAGGCATTAACAGATTCCTTCCAAAAATTATCAACTGAAGAAATACAGGTAAATATTATTCACAAAGGTGTAGGAGCTATAACTGAAAGTGATGTCTTATTGGCTTCCGCTTCAGATGCAATAATTATTGGGTTTAATGTTAGGCCGACTGGAAACTCCAAACAAATTGCAGATAAAGAAGAAATTGATATTAGAATGTACTCAATAATTTATGATGCTATAAACGACCTTAAAGATGCCATGGAGGGTATGTTATCGCCAGATTTCAAAGAAGAAATTACTGGTACTGCCGAAGTGAGAGAAACATTTAAGATATCGAAAATTGGAACTATTGCAGGATGTATGGTCACTACTGGTAAAATATTTAGAAATTGTGGAATAAGACTTATTCGCGATGGTATTGTAGTTTTCTCTGGTGAATTAACTTCATTAAAAAGATTTAAAGATGATGCTAAAGAAGTTGCAAAAGGTTATGATTGTGGAATACAAATTAAAAACTACAACGACCTAAAAGAAGGGGATGTAATTGAAGGTTTCCAGCAAGTAGAAATTAAGAAAAAACTTAAATAGTTTATTGTTTAAATTTTTTCTAAATCTACTTCTTCGTTCTGAACTTTAGGTTTTGGTCTAAATATAAAAGCCTCAGGATACGTTTTTTTAATCAACAGTAATTTTCTGTCTGCTTGGAGTTGTGTAAAAAAATCACCCACCCAAACTTTATAATTTGGTGTTTCGTAGACAAGCTTTATTTTAGTACCTGGGTAGTTGTTTTTTGTATGCTTGCTGATTAGCTCTAAAGCTTTATCTCTTTTCCCACTAAATATTTGGATTTTTAAGTTGAATAAGTTCTTATTCAATTCTTTCTTTAGTTTTATTAAGGTATCGATTTTAGGATTTTGTTTTATTTGTATTAAATCAGACTGTGAATAAGAGAATTGACAGCTAATAAATATACACAAGTAAATAATTATCCTATCCATTTTTTAAGTATTTTTGAACTACAAATGTATAGTTATTTTTGATAAGCTCTAGATTTATTATTTAGAATGTTTATAAATTATAATTTTAAAAAAAAATTAGTATATGTGATCATTAAATAATCGTCTATATGTGTTATTTTTGTGCTTGATTTTTATGAACGATTTTTTCTTTTGAATGAACAAAAAATATAAAAAAGTAAACTCTAAATTTTACTCTATTAAAAATTCAACAAATTTTTTATACAACCTTGCTGGAAAAATACTACTTGCTTTAGTATTTATTTTTAATACCTCCACTTTTGCTCAAGAATTAGACCCGGTTAAAGGAAAAGCTCTATTTAACTCTAATTGTGCAGCTTGTCACAAGCTTGACAAAAAAATGACTGGCCCAGCTCTTAGGGGTGTTGAAAAAAGATTATACAATGATGAAGGATTAGATAAAGAATGGATGTATTCTTGGATTAGAAATAGTGCATCTTTAATCAAATCCGGAGATGATTATGCCAATAAAATCTATGCCGAATATAATGGTTCTGCAATGACTGCATTTCCTCAGCTTTCTGATTCTGAAATTGATAATATACTGTCTTACACAGCACAAGAAAAAGCTGTTCCCGTTGTTAAAATAACTGAAGTTGCAGTTGGAAATGAAAACAATTCTAATGGAATTTCTAATGAAATTATATTAGGAGCATTTGCTTTTGTCTTCTTGCTTTTGGCATTAGGATTATTTTTAGTCAATAAAACTCTTCGAAGGTTTGCAGTTGAAAGTAATATAGAATTACCTACAAAAAAAATATCGACTAGAAAACCACTTTGGAAAGCATTTGTAGATAATCAATTTTTATTACTTTGTAGTGCTATTTTAATGCTGCTAGTTAGTGCCTATTTTGTGTACGGTTTTCTTATGCAAATTGGGGTTAATCAAGGCTATGAGCCTGTTCAACCAATTCACTACTCTCATAAAATTCATGCAGGTGACAATGAAATTGACTGTAAGTATTGTCATTCTTCGGCTCGTGTTAGTAAGCACTCTGGAATACCATCATTAAATGTTTGTATGAACTGTCATAAATCTATTTATGAATATAACGGCGAAACTACTGAAGAGTACTCAAAAGAATTTTATGATGCTGAAATCCAAAAACTATACAAAGCCGTAGGATGGGATGACGAATCTCAAGAGTACACTGGTGAAACACAAGCTGTCAAGTGGGTTAGAATCCATAATCTCCCTGACTTTGCTTACTTTAATCATGCGCAACACGTTTCTGTTGCTGGTATTGAATGTCAAACTTGTCACGGACCAGTTGAAGAAATGGAGATAATGTATCAATATTCTCCTTTAACGATGGGTTGGTGTATTAATTGCCATCGTGAAACGAATGTTAAAGTTAAAGACAATCAGTATTACGAAAAGATTCATGAACAGTTATCCAAGAAGTATGGAGTTGATAAGTTAACTGCTGCTCAAATGGGTGGATTAGAATGTGGTAAATGCCATTATTAATATTTTATATATAATTATTTATGTCATCAAATAAGAATAAGAAATATTGGAAAAATTTAGCAGACTTAAATCCGCTAAATAACAATGCTATAGAGTCTTTAGAACAAAAAGAGTTTATTGAAGAGATTCCTGTTGACGAATTTTTAGGTGATGATAAAAGTATGTCAGAGTCTTCAACTACTAGAAGAGATTTTCTAAAGTTTGTTGGTTTTAGTACTGCAGCTGCTTCTTTAGCTGCTTGTGAAGGCCCAGTAATTAAATCAATCCCTTACGTTGTTCAGCCAGAAGAAATAATTCCTGGAGTAGCTAATTATTATGCTACTACTATAGCTAATGGTTATGACTTTGCTAATGTTTTAATTAAAACAAGAGAGGGTAGACCGATAAAGATTGAAAAAAATAAATTAGCACCTATATCTGCATCCGCTAATGCCAGAGTTCAAGCTTCTGTATTAGATTTGTATGATAGCTTTAGACTAGCTAAGCCATTTAAAAATCAAGAGGAAAGTTCTTGGATTGAGTTTAATAATGATACTAAGAAAAAATTAAACTTATTAAGAAATAGTTCAAAGTCAATCGTCTTTTTAACCCAGACTTTTGCAAGTCCATCCACTTATAAGTTAATAAAAGAATTTAAAGAAAATTATCCGAACACAAAACACATTGTGTATGATGCTATCTCAGAATCAGCTGCTTTAGATGCATACCAGGCTAAATATGGAATTAGAGGTTTAGCAAATTATGATTTCTCAAAATCAGATTTTATTTTATCAGTAGGTGCTGATATATTAGGGGACTGGCAAGGTGGTGGTTTTGACTCTAACTATGGGAAATCTAGGATACCTATAAAAGGTAAAATGTCAAGGCATGTTCATTTTGAGGCTAATATGTCTTTAACTGGTGCTAATGCCGATAATAGATATCCAACAAATCAAAATGATCAAAAATTAGTTTTGTTATCAATTTATTCAAAACTATTTAATAAAATATCTGAGATTAAATTAAGTGATAAACTTACTACAGTCGTTAATAATTTAATGAGTGAATTATTGCTGAGTAAAAACCCGGTAGTTGTTTCTGGAATACAAGATTTTGATTACCAAAGTTTAGTCCTAGAGATTAACCAAAAATTAAATTCCGAAGCTTTTCAGCCTAACAAAACCATACTTACAAGACAAGGGAACGATAAAGATGTTGAGAAGCTAATTATTGACATGAATAATGACAAGGTTGGAGCTATCATTATGTCTGGTGTTAATCCGGTTTATACTTTATCTAACTCAAACTCTTTCATTGAAGGCTTGAAAAAAACAGAGTTGTCGGTATTATTCTCAATGAAAAATGATGAAACAGCTCAGTATGTAAGTTATCTTGCTGCCTCACCACATTATTTAGAATCTTGGGGAGATGCTGAAATGACCAAAGGGGAGTATTCGATTACCCAACCAACCATAAGACCTATTTTTGATACTAAGCAGTTTCAAGAAATATTATTATTATGGAATAATAATAGCACTACATTTCACGATTACTTAAAATCTAATTGGAAAAAAAATATATTATCTGTTAAAACTTGGAATGAAGCATTACATGATGGAATATATGAAAATAAAAAATCCACTAATTCTAGATCAAGTTTTATAAGTAAAAAAAATAATTCTTTTGCTTCTATTTCATCGCTAGCTAGTGCAATTGAAGTTAAACCAGAAAACACATTTGAACTAAACCTTTACTCAAAAACAGGTATGGGAGATGGACAATGTGCTAATAATCCATGGCTTCAAGAATTCCCTGACCCTATTACCAGAACTACTTGGGATAATTATTTAACTATTTCAGAAGCTGATGCAAAAAATTTAAACCTTTATCTAGAACCATCTACCTTTTTTAATCAAAGTAAAAATGGTGCTGATGGTGGATTAAATGGTAAATATGCTATCATAACTTTAGATGATAGAGAACTTAAAGTGCCTGTTATGATTCAGCCTGGACAGGCCAAAGGTACTGTTGGACTTTCTTTTGGGTACGGAAGAAAAAGAGGAATTAAAGAGGTTATGATGACTGGTGTTAGTGGATATGAACTATTTAAAGGTTCTAATTCTGTCCAGTCAATTAAAATCACTGCAACTGATGAAATTCATGAGTTTGCATGTGTTCAGCTTCACAATACTTTAATGGGTAGAGGAGATATTATAAAAGAAACAAACCTTGAAATTTTTAATACTAAAGATTCTAATGTCTGGAATCCAGAAGCAGTAGTTTCTTTAAATCATGAAGAAACTCCTGTATCATCCCCATCTGTTGATTTGTGGGATGAATTTGACAGATCTATTGGTCATCATTTTAACCTGTCAATTGACTTAAATGCTTGTACAGGTTGTGGAGCTTGTGTTATTGCATGTCATGCAGAAAACAATGTGCCAGTAGTAGGTAAAAGTGAAATTAGAAAAAGTCGTGATATGCACTGGCTTAGAATAGATAGATATTATTCGTCAGAAGATTCTTTTGAAAGTGATGATATTAAAAAAGATAATATTAGTGGCCTAGGGAGTTCTTTATCCACGTTTAAAGAAATGGAAGACCCCTCTGAAAATCCGCAAGTTGCTTTTCAGCCTATAATGTGTCAACATTGTAATCATGCTCCTTGTGAAACAGTATGTCCTGTAGCGGCAACTACTCATGGTAGACAAGGGCAGAATCAAATGACATACAACAGGTGTGTTGGTACTAGGTATTGTGCTAACAATTGCCCTTACAAAGTTAGAAGGTTTAATTGGTTCTTATACAATGAGAACGATGAATTTGATTATCACATGAATGATGATCTTGGAAGAATGGTTTTAAACCCAGATGTTACTGTTAGATCTAGAGGAGTTATGGAAAAATGTTCTTTCTGTATACAAACTACTCAGGCTGTAATTTTAAAAGCTAAGGTTGAAGGTCGACCAGTATCAAAGGGAGAATTCAATGATTCATGTGCGTGCTCTGCTGCTTGTAGTAGTGGCGCTATGAGATTTGGAGATATAAATGAAGAAGAAAGTCCAATATCAAGTTTAATTAAAGATGATCGAGCTTATCACTTGTTGGACACTGTTGGTACAAAACCAAATGTAGTGTATCAAGTTAAAGTTAGAAATAATAAAAATAGTTAATAATATAGTATTATGGCGTCTCATTACGAAGCACCTATTAGAAGACCATTAGTAACAGGGGAAAAATCATATCATGATGTTTCTGTTGATATTGCAAGACCTGTTGAGGGGCAAGCAAATAAACAATGGTGGATTGTATTCTCATTAGCTCTACTTGCATTTTTATGGGGGATAGGTTGCATGGTTTATACTATTTCTACAGGTATCGGAGTATGGGGATTAAATAAAACTGTTGGATGGGCATGGGATATTACAAACTTTGTCTGGTGGGTAGGTATTGGTCACGCAGGTACTCTAATTTCTGCTGTTTTATTAATCTTCAGACAAAAATGGAGAATGGCAATTAACAGGTCTGCTGAAGCAATGACAATTTTCTCAGTAATTCAAGCAGGATTATTTCCAGTTATACACATGGGAAGACCATGGCTAGCATACTGGGTATTACCAATACCTAACCAGTTTGGTTCATTATGGGTTAATTTTAATTCTCCTTTACTTTGGGATGTTTTTGCTATTTCAACATATTTATCAGTTTCTTTAGTTTTTTGGTGGACAGGTCTTCTTCCTGATTTTGCAATGATTAGAGATAGAGCAGTAAGACCTTTTCAAAAGAAAATTTACAGTTTATTGAGTTTCGGTTGGTCGGGAAGAGCCAAAGACTGGCAAAGATTTGAGGAAGTTTCTCTAGTCCTAGCTGGGTTAGCGACTCCTTTAGTTTTATCAGTTCACACCATAGTATCCTTTGATTTTGCTACTTCAGTAATCCCTGGCTGGCACACAACAATATTTCCTCCCTACTTTGTAGCAGGAGCAATATTTTCTGGTTTTGCAATGGTTAATACTCTACTGATAATAATGAGAAAAGTATGTAATCTTGAAGATTATATCACAGTTCAGCATATTGAACTAATGAATATAGTAATTATGATTACGGGATCTATTGTAGGGGTTGCTTACATAACTGAATTATTTATAGCTTGGTACTCTGGAGTCGAATACGAGCAGTATGCATTTTTAAATAGAGCTACAGGTCCTTATGCATGGGCTTATTGGATGATGATGAGTTGTAATGTGTTTTCTCCTCAATTTATGTGGTTTAAAAGATTAAGAACTAGCATTATGTTTTCATTCTTTATTTCAATAGTAGTAAATGTAGGAATGTGGTTTGAGAGGTTTGTTATTATCGTAACATCATTGCATAGAGATTATTTACCTTCATCTTGGACAATGTTTTCACCAACATTTGTTGAGATAGGAATTTTCATTGGTACGATTGGATTCTTTTTTGTGTTATTTTTATTGTATGCAAGAACATTTCCTGTAATAGCACAAGCTGAAGTTAAGACGATATTAAAAAGTTCAGGGGAAAAATATAAAAAATTAAGAGATTCTGGAGAATCTTTAGTTGGCACAGGTGCTGATAAAAGAACTTCTAAAATTTCTATAATAAAAACAAATAAGTAATGGGGTCTTCAAAATTCGTTCATGCTATTTACAATGATGATGATGTTTTATTGTCTGCTGTAAAAATGGTTAAAGATGAAAAGTTTCATATCGAAGAAATTTACACTCCTTTTCCTGTTCATGGGCTAGATAAAGCTATGGGCTTAGAGCCTACTAGAATTGCTATTGCTTCCTTTATATACGGTTGCATAGGTTTTACTGTTTCTATTCTTATGATGAATTATATTATGATTGAGGATTGGCCGATGGATATTGGAGGAAAGCCAAGCTTTAGTTATATTGAAAATATGCCATCGTTTGTTCCAATTATGTTTGAGTTAACAGTTTTTTTTGCTGCCCACCTAATGGTAATTACATTTTATCTTAGAAGTAGAATGTGGCCCTTTAAAAATGCAGAGAACCCTGATAAAAGAACTACTGATGATCATTTTTTAATGGAAATAGATCCGTCGAGTAAATTAAAAGATTTAGAAAAAATCCTTAAAGAATCAGGTGCCGTAGAAATAAAAATTATTGAAAAAGAATCTCATTAATATTATGCGAAATATATTTAAAATATTAATACTTACTTCAGTTATAGGGATACTAAACTCTTGTAACTCTAAGGGTACTCCTAATTATGAATATATGCCTAACATGTATAGGTCAATCCCTTATGATACTTATGGAGAGTATGATATATTTGAAAAAGGAAACTCTGCTTTGATTCCACCTGTTGGAACTATTGCAAGAGGTCATTCTCTATTTGAATATGAGAATAATACGGCTGGATATGATCTAGCTAAAAGCAATTTAAAAAATCCATTTTCAATACTAGAAGTTGATATGAAAAAGGGAAAAGAATTATATAATATATATTGTGCTGTTTGTCATGGAAACAAAGGGGACGGTCAAGGTATTTTAATGAAAAGAGAAAAAATATTAGGAATCCCAAGTTATTCAGATGTAGGTAGATCTATTAATGAAGGTAGTATATACCATACAATTTATTTTGGTAAAAACTCTATGGGTTCTTATGCGAATCAATTGAACGATGAAGAAAGATGGTTGGTAACACATTACGTGTTGAAATTAAAATCAGATTTAGAAAATTAAAATAAAGGCTTAGAAAAAATGTATACTATTTCAAACAGATTAAAAATATTTTCTATTACTCTTATAGTATTAGGGGCTTTGGGTTGGGGTTATAGTTATGTCAATTCACATAAATCTTTAGAAGAAGTTAAGGAAATTTTAGCAGATGAATCATCTCATGGTGGTTCTCATGAATCTGTTGATCATGAAGTTGAATCAGTTAGCAATAACCATGGTGATTTATCACATGATGCAAACGAAGATAAGCATGCGGAACATGTAATGCATCAAATCCATAATAGACCTTATGCTGCTTTATATGTTGCTGCTTTTTTCTTTATGATGATTTCTCTAGGGGTACTTGCTTTTTATGCTATACAATATGCATCACAGGCTGGTTGGTCACCTGTTTTATACAGGGTTATGGAAGCGATTACTTACTATTTATTACCTGGAGCACTAATTGTTTTAGCTATTGCAGTTATAGGGGATAAGCATATTTTTATTTGGATGGATCCAGAGGTTGTTGCTCATGATGAATTAATTCAAGGTAAATCTAGCTGGTTAAATAAACCTTGGTTTATCATTAGAGCTTTAATCTTTATTGGAGGTTGGTGTTTATATAGATATTTTTCTAGAAAATTTTCGTTGGCTCAAGATAATAATAGTGGTAATAAATATTTTAAATTAAATTTTAGAATTTCAGCTGTGTTCTTGGTGTTTTTCATTTATACAGAATCTATGATGTCTTGGGACTGGATTATGAGTGTTGATCCACACTGGTTTAGTACTTTATTTGGATGGTACCTATTCGCCAGTATGATTGTAAGTGGTATCACTGTTATAGCATTAATCACTATCTATTTAAAATCTAAAGGTCTACTTGATTTTGTTAATGATAGTCACTTACACGATTTAGCTAAATTCATGTTTGGTTTTAGTGTGTTTTGGACGTACTTATGGTTTTCTCAGTTTATGTTAATATGGTATGCAAATATCCCCGAAGAAGTTACCTATTATGTGACTAGGATAGAGCATTATACAATTCCATTTTTCGGAATGATTGTAATGAATTTCATTTTTCCATTTTTAGTTTTAATTAATAGTGATTACAAACGACTTCCATGGTTTATTGTGATGGCTGGAGTTGTTATATTAATCGGACACTATGTGGACATTTTTGTTATGATCATGCCTGCAACAGTAGTCGACAGATGGTTCTTTGGTTTACCAGAAATAAGTGCTTTGGCTTTATTTTCAGGTTTATTCATGTTAATAGTTTTTTATTCATTATCAAAAGCACCACTGTTAGCTAAAGGAAACCCGTACATAAAAGAAAGTGAAAACTTTCATTACTAATATTTAAGTATATATAAATGAATACTTTTTTGACAATTTTAATTTTATTATTTATCGTAATAGCTATCTGGCAGATAGTTAAAATATATGATCTGACTCAAGTAAGCACTGTTGTTATAGATAACTCAGAAATCGCTAATGATGAGGATAATAGAATAAACGGTAACCTAATGTTAGGTTTTCTAGTATTTATCTATGTTATTACAATAGTCTGTTTTATTAGATATGGTGATTTCCCGCTGATGTCAAATGCAGCATCAGAACATGGTTCCAAGATTGATAACCTTATGATGGTATCAATGGTCCTTATATTCATTGTTCAAACTTTCACACAATTTTTCTTATATTATTTTGCCTATAAATACAAGGGTCAAAAAGGTAATAAAGCTTTATTTTATTCTGACAATCACAAACTAGAGTTCTTGTGGACTATCATTCCTGCGATAGTTCTTACTGTCTTAATTACTTATGGTCTAGTTACTTGGTCTGAAATAATGAACGTTGATCAAGATGAGGATCCAATGGTTATTGAATTATATGCTCAACAATTTAATTGGAAAGCTAGATATTCTGGTGAAGACAATGCTCTTGGTAAATCTAATGTTAGGTTAATTGATATTGATAGAGCTAATATACTAGGTCTTGATGAATTTGATCCAAACGCACAAGATGATGTTATCACTACGGAACTTCATTTACCTGTAGGTAAACCTGTCTTATTCAAAATGCGATCTCAGGATGTTTTACATTCTGCATATATGCCTCACTTTAGAGCTCAAATGAACTGTGTTCCAGGTATGATTACCCAGTTTGGTTTTACTCCAAGTGTTACAACAATAGACATGAGGAAAACACCAAAAATGGTTGAAAAAATATTGAATATTAACAACATAAGAGTTGAAAAAAGTAAGGATCTTCAGGAAAAAGGTGAAGAAGCTTTAGACCCTTATGAATTTGATTATTTACTGTTATGTAATAAAATTTGCGGTAAGTCACATTATAATATGCAAATGAAAATTATCGTTGAAACTCAAGAAGAATTCGATAATTGGATAAACCAACAAACTAAGTTTGAAAATTCATTAATAGCTCAAAAATAATATTTATAATATGTCAGAATATATAGAATTTGATCCAACTGAAGATCACGGACATCATCATAAAGAAACGTTTATAACTAAATACATATTTAGTCAAGACCATAAAATGATTGCTAAGCAGTATTTAATTACTGGTGTACTATTTATGGGTGTCATAGGAATACTAATGTCTCTTTTAATGAGACTACAAATTGCATGGCCAGAAGAGCCAAATATAATATTTGAATTTTTTCTAGGTAAATGGGCTCCTGACGGAGTTATGGATGCTGATATTTATTTAGCGCTAGTTACTATGCACGGTACAATAATGGTTTTCTTTGTCTTAACAGCTGGACTGAGTGGGACCTTTAGTAATTTATTAATACCACTTCAATTAGGAGCAAGAGATATGGCTTCTGGTTTTTTAAATATGATTTCTTTTTGGTTATTTTTTCTTTCTACTGTTATCATGGTAGCTTCTATATTTGTTGAAGCAGGCCCAGCTGCAGCAGGATGGACAATATACCCTCCCTTAAGTGCTGTTGAGTTGGCGCAAGGAGGTTCGGGTCTAGGAATGACTCTATGGTTAGTATCTATGGGTATATTTATTGCTTCCTCATTAATAGGTTCTCTAAATTACATAGTTACTGTAATAAATTTAAGAACCAAGGGGATGAAATTAACAAGGATGCCATTAACTATTTGGGCATTTTTTGTTACGGCTATAATTGGAGTAATTTCTTTTCCCGTATTATTATCTGCTGCTTTATTACTTATAATGGATAGATCCTTTGGGACATCTTTTTTTCTATCAGATATTTTTATTCAGGGAGAAGTTTTACATTACCAAGGTGGGTCTCCAGTTTTATTTGAGCATTTATTTTGGTTTCTTGGTCACCCTGAGGTATATATAGTTCTATTGCCAGCTCTGGGAATCGCTTCCGAAGTTATTTCTACAAATTCAAGAAAACCAATTTTCGGTTACAAGGCCATGATACTATCAATTCTTGCAATTGCATTTTTGTCAACAATTGTTTGGGGTCACCATATGTTTATTTCAGGAATGAATCCGTTTTTAGGCTCTGTATTTACATTTACAACGCTATTAATTGCTATTCCATCGGCGGTAAAAGCTTTCAATTATATAACAACCCTGTGGAAGGGTAATATTCAGTTTAACCCTGCAATGCTATTTTCAATTGGCTTCGTGTCAACTTTTATTACAGGAGGTTTGACGGGGATTATTTTAGGAGACAGTGCTCTTGATATTAATCTACACGACACTTACTTTGTGGTAGCTCACTTTCACTTAGTAATGGGTATTTCTGCGCTATACGGATTATTCTCAGGTGTATATCATTGGTTCCCAATGTTATTTAACAGAATGTTAAATAAAAACTTGGGTTATGTACATTTCTGGGTAACTGCTATTTGTGCTTACGGAGTGTTTTTCCCAATGCATTTTATTGGAATGGCTGGATTACCAAGAAGATATTATACAAACTCTAATTTTCCATTATTCGATGACCTAGCCGATACAAACAAAATTATTACAGGTTTTGCAATTGTAGGTGGATTAATTCAAATTGTGTTTCTATACAACTTTATTTATAGTATGTTTTACGGAAAAAAATCTCCACAAAACCCATGGAAATCTAACACTTTAGAGTGGACTGCATCAATGAAGCATATTCATGGAAATTGGCAAGGACAAATTCCTGAAGTATACAGATGGCCATATGACTATAGTAAGCCAGGTTATGATGAAGATTTCGTGCCACAAAATATACCGATGAAAAAAGGTGAAATAGAGTATTAATAGTTAATAACTTTCATTTTAAAAAAAAGCCTTTCTAAAACGAAAGGCTTTTTCTTTATATTTGTTTTATGAATGAGAACCTTGATGCATCTTCAGAAAGTTTGTCATCTGACGAACATGAATTTGAACAAAATTTAAGACCGTTATCTTTTGATGACTTTACCGGGCAAGATCAAATATTAGAAAATTTAAAAATTTTCATTGAAGCTTCTAATCAAAGAAATGATGCTTTGGATCATACGCTATTCCATGGTCCTCCAGGATTAGGAAAAACAACATTAGCAAATATCTTAGCTAATGAGTTAAAAGTTGGAATAAAAGTTTCTTCTGGACCAGTATTAGATAAACCCGGTGATTTAGCCGGACTTCTTACAAATTTAGAAGAGAGAGATGTTTTGTTTATAGATGAAATTCATAGACTCAGCCCCATAGTTGAAGAATATCTTTATTCTGCTATGGAAGATTACAAAATTGATATAATGATTGAGTCTGGTCCCAATGCTAGATCTGTTCAGATTAATTTAAACCCTTTCACTTTAATTGGAGCTACGACAAGATCTGGTTTATTAACTGCCCCAATGAGAGCAAGGTTTGGGATTACAAGCCGATTAGAATACTATACTAAAGAGGTACTTTCTACAATTGTCAAAAGAAGTGCCGACATTCTAGATGTACCCATTTCTCATGAGGCTTCTGTGGAAATAGCTGGTAGAAGTAGAGGTACCCCAAGAATTGCAAATGCCTTATTAAGACGAGTTAGAGATTTTGCACAAATCAAAGGAAATGGTGAGATAGATATTCATATATCCAAAAGTAGCTTGCTTGCCTTGAATGTAGACAAGTATGGGTTGGATGAGATGGATAATAAAATTCTTAATACTATTATTGATAAATTTAATGGAGGCCCTGTAGGTTTAAATACCCTCTCCACCGCTGTAGGAGAAAATGCAGAAACAATTGAAGAGGTTTATGAGCCTTTTTTAATTCAGCAAGGTTTTATCATGAGAACCCCTAGAGGAAGAGAAGTTATGGAGATTGCATATAAACACCTTGGAAAAATTAGAACAAATAAACAAAAGGGTTTGTTTTAATTTATAAATAAAATTGACTACAAGAAAAAAATATACTGAATTAATTAAATCTGAAGCAAATCGACTTGGGTTTATTTCTTGTGGTATAAGTAAATCTGATTTTTTAGAGGAAGAAGCTCCTAGGCTAGAAAAGTGGCTTAACAAAAACATGAATGGAGAAATGAAATACATGGAAAATCATTTCGACAAAAGATTGGATACAACTAAATTAGTTTTAGATTCAAAAAGTGTTGTTTCCTTATTATACAACTATTATCCTAATCAAAATTTAAATAAAGATAAGTCGCCTAAGATTTCAAAGTATGCCTATGGTGCCGATTACCACTTTGTTGTAAAAGAAAAAGTAAATGAATTATTATATTTTATTAAAGAAAACATTGGAGATGTTTCGGGAAGAGCATTTGTAGATTCAGCTCCGATTTTAGAAAAAGCTTGGGCTGCAAAAAGTGGACTAGGCTGGGTTGGTAAAAACTCTAATTTAATCACTAAAAAAGTTGGATCATTTTATTTTATTACTGAGCTAATAATTGATCTTGATTTAGATACTGACCATGCGCAAACAGATCATTGCGGATCTTGCACTGCTTGTTTAGATGCTTGCCCTACAGATGCAATAGTTGAGCCATATGTAGTTGACGGAAGTAAGTGCATTTCATATTTCACTATAGAACTAAAAGACAATCTCCCTAATTCTATGAAGGGTATGTTTAATGACTGGATGTTTGGCTGTGATATTTGTCAAGATGTTTGTCCTTGGAACAAATTCTCTAAGCCTCATAATGAACCTTTATTCAATCCAAACCCAGACTTACTATCCATGACTAAGAATGATTGGGATGAAATAACTCAAGAAACCTTTAGTAAAGTGTTCTCAAAGTCTGCTGTTAAACGAACTAAGTTTAAAGGTTTAAAAAGAAATATAAATTTCTTAAAACATTAACCTATTAAGTTTTGGTTTCAATCATAAGATATTACATTTGTAATTCATCAAGTTTACAATGAAAAGAAAAACTACAAGAAAGCAAGCGTTAGATTACCATGCTAAACCAACCCCAGGAAAAATAAAAGTAGTCCCAACTAAAAAGTATGCCACACAGAGAGACCTTTCTTTGGCGTATTCTCCAGGCGTAGCTGAGCCTTGCTTAGAAATTCAAAAAGATAAATCAAACTCTTATAAATACACTTCTAAAGGAAACCTTGTTGCTGTAATTACAAATGGTACTGCAGTATTAGGATTGGGAAATATTGGTGCTGAGGCTTCTAAACCTGTTATGGAAGGAAAGGCTTTATTGTTTAAGATTTTTGCAGATATTGATGTTTTTGATATCGAAGTAGATACTGAAAATATTGATGAGTTTATCAATACTGTAAAAAATATTGCACCTACATTCGGAGGAATTAATTTGGAAGACATCAAAGCACCAGAGGCTTTTGAAATTGAAAGAAGATTAAAAGAAGAGTTAGATATCCCCGTAATGCATGACGATCAACATGGTACTGCAATTATCTCAGCTGCGGCTTTAATTAATGCTTTAGAAATTGCTGACAAAAAAATCGAAGATGTTAAGGTAGTTATTAGTGGAGCCGGTGCAGCAGCTATATCATGCGCAAAGCTTTATAAATCATTTGGTCTTAATAATGACAATATTGTTATGCTAGATAGTAAGGGAGTTATTAATAAAAAAAGAAAAAATTTAAATATAAGCAAGGCAGAGTTTGCTACATCAAGAAAAATATCAACTTTAGAAGAAGCTATTGTTGATTCAGATGTTTTTATAGGCTTATCTACATCTGGTATTTTGACGGCAAGTATGTTAAAAAAAATGGCTGATAATCCCATTGTTTTTGCCATGGCAAACCCAGACCCAGAAATTGATTATAAGTTAGCTGTAAGCACAAGAGATGATATAATAATGGCTACTGGGAGAAGTGACAATCCAAATCAAGTTAATAACGTGCTTGGATTTCCATTTATTTTTAGAGGAGCTTTAGATGTTAGGGCAACTACTATAAATGAAGAAATGAAAAAAGCTGCTGTTATTGCTCTAGCGAGTTTAGCTAAAGAGGCAGTACCAGAACAGGTTAATGTTGCTTATGAACAAACAAGATTAGCTTTTGGTAAGGATTATATTATTCCAAAACCATTTGATCCTAGATTAATTTCAGTTGTTCCTCCAGCAGTTGCGAAAGCTGCAATGGAAAGTGGAGTTGCTCAATTTCCTATAAAAAACTGGACTAAATATAAAGATGAACTTATAGAAAGGTCTGGAGGAGACAACAAATTAGTAAGATTAATGCATGGAAGAGCAAAAATCAACCCTAAAAGAGTTGTTTTTGCAGAAGCAGATCAACTAACAGTATTAAAAGCTGCACAGTTTGTTTATGATGAGGGAATTGCAATTCCAATTTTACTAGGAAGAAAGGAAACTATTAATTCATTAATGGAAGAATTAGATTTTGATGCAGATATTGAGATTATAGATCCTAAAGAAAATAGTCAGGCTATGATTGATGAATATGCTTCAATTTACTGGAAGAAAGAGGAAAGGAAAGGTCTTACTCTATTAGCATCAAAAAAATTAATGAGAGAGAGAAATTATTTTGGAGCAATGATGGTGAATTCAGGAGATGCTGATGCTTTAATTACGGGCTATTCAAAAAGCTATCCAAATGTTGTAAAGCCAATTTTAAAATTAATAGGGCTAGATGACGGTGCTACTAGAATTGCAACTACAAATTTATTAATTACAGAAAGAGGTCCATTATTTTTGAGTGATACCTCAATTAATATTGATCCAAGTGCTGCAGATTTAGCAAAAATTGCCCAAATGACAGCTACTACAGTTAAAATGTTTGGAATTGAGCCTGTCATAGCAATGACCTCGTATTCAAATTTCGGGTCTTCTAAAGATATCTCAGCAACTAAAGTTAGAACTGCAGTAAAATATTTACACAGATCTTATCCTAACTTAATAGTAGATGGAGAGCTTCAAACCGATTTCGCATTAAATAACGAAATGAGAAATGATATTTTCCCATTCTCAAAACTATCCTCTAAAAAAGTAAATACATTGATTTTTCCAAATTTAGACTCTGCTAATATTACATATAAACTTTTGAAAGAATTGAATAAAGCTGATAATATTGGGCCAATAATGATGGGTTTAAAAAAACCTGTGCATATTTTACAATTAGACGCTAGCGTAGATGAAATTATTAATATGACAGCTATAGCAGTAATAGATGCACAAATGAAAGAATCAAGAAAAATAAATTAACTAAATTTGACTAAATAAAATCAAATCATGATAACACATATTAAAGGAAAATTAGTTGAAAAATCACCTACAAGTGTTATTATTGATGTAAATGGAGTAGGCTATTTAATTAATATTTCTTTAAATACATTTTCAGCTATTCCTGATCAGGAAAATTTAAAGCTATATACCCATCTTCAGATTAAAGAAGATTCTCATACTTTATTTGGATTTTATGGCCTAAAAGAGAGAGAGATATTTAGATTACTTATTTCAGTCAGTGGTATCGGTGCTAGTATCGCAAGAACAATGTTATCATCTCTTTCGCCAGAACAAATAATTCAAGGAATTTCAATTGGAGATTCTGTAATGATCCAATCCGTTAAAGGCATAGGTCTTAAAACATCTCAACGGGTAATAATTGAATTAAAAGATAAAGTGTTAAAAATATATGACCTTGATGATAAAGTTTCTTTCCCAAATAGCAATACCGCTAAAGAAGAAGCGTTATCTGCACTAGAAGTACTTGGAATTAATAAAAAGACTTCTGAGAAATTAGTAGATAAAATCATATTAGATAATGTAGATGCTTCTGTTGAGTTTGTAATTAAAGAGGCTTTGAAAAAATTATAGTTTACTTTGAATATATTTGAAAATATACTTTTTAATAAATTTAATACGCTCGTATTTTATATAGTTATAGCACTATCTGTTAACTTCACCTTTTCTCAAGATCAGCTAAATGAAGATATCGCAACCACTGATATTGAGTTAGATAACCCTCCTAGTATAGTTGAAAGCTATGTATATGACCCAGTTAGTGATAGATACTTTTTCAATCAATCTGTTGGAAGTTTTAACATTAATTATCCAATAATTTTATCTTCTGAAGAATATGAAGAGTTAGTCTTAAATGAAAGTTTAAAAAAATATTATAAAGACAAAGTAAATGCTGCTGAAGGTAGATTGGATGGCTCAGAAGAACTCCAGAAAAATTTAATTCCTGAGATTTATGTAAACTCTAAGTTATTTGAATCAATATTTGGGGGTAATACTATAGAAGTTGTTCCTCAGGGATCTTTAGAAATTGATTTAGGTGTTCTTTATACAAAACAAGATAATCCTTCTTTTTCACCAAGAAATAGAAGTAACTTTTCATTTGATTTTGATCAAAGAATCGGTCTTAGTCTACTTGGTAAAGTAGGAACTAGGGTTCAGGTTAATGCAAATTTTGATACTCAATCTACATTCGACTTCCAGAATCTTATGCAAATTCAATATGAGCCTACGGAAGATGATATTATAAAAAAAATTGAAGTAGGAAACGTAAGTATGCCGTTAAATAGTTCATTGATTTCTGGCGCACAAAGTTTATTTGGATTCAAAACAGAGCTCCAATTTGGTAAAACTAGAGTTACTGCTGTATTTTCTGAACAAAAATCAGAAGCTAAAACAGTTGTGGCTCAGGCTGGAGGTACAATTGAAGAATTTGAGTTTAGAGCTCTAGATTATGATGAGAATAGACATTTTTTTCTTAGTCATGCCTTTAGAGATAAATATAACCAAGCCTTATTAAATTATCCTTTTGTTAATTCTAATATTCAAATCACTCGTACTGAAGTATGGGTAACCAATAGAAATAACCGAGTAGAAAATGTAAGAAATATTGTAGCATTTCAGGATTTAGGTGAGTCTTCATCTTTATCCTCAAGTGTTAATGTTTTCGTAGGACCTAATGCTAATCCGGACAATGCAAATAATGGATTTAACCCAATGATTATTGGGCAAGCAAATTCACAACTTACTAACTCTGTTCGTGATATTGCAACAATACAATCAGGTATTCTTTTACCAAATGTAAATGAGGGTTTTGATTATGGTAAGTTAGAGAATGCTAAAAAGCTATTACCTGGATCAGACTATAATATTAATACTCAATTAGGCTATATATCGCTGAATCAAAAACTTGATAATGATGAAATACTGGCTGTAGCTTTTCAATATACAATTGGAGATCAAGTATTTCAAGTTGGAGAATTTGCAAATGATGGTGTTCAAGCTACTGAGGTAAGTGATAATAACGATTCTAATCCTGTTATTAATAATAATAATTTAGTAGTAAAATTATTAAAAAGTACAGTGAGTAGCGTAGATGAACCTATGTGGGATTTAATGATGAAAAATATCTACAATACCGGTTCTTTTCAGTTAGAAGAAGATGGTTTTAAGCTAAATATTTTTTATAATGAATCCTCTCCTTTAAATTATATATCACCTGTTGAAGGAACCCCCTTTCCAACTAATAACACTAATGATTTAAACCTAGGCGAGACACCACTTTTAAACCTTTTTAATTTTGATAGATTAAACTCCAACAATGACCCTCAGTTTAACGGAGACGGTTTTTTTGATTTTGTTCCAGGGATAACTGTTCTTCAAAATAATGGAAAAATTATATTTACCAAGGTTGAACCATTTGGAGAATTCCTCTTTGAGAAGTTAAGACTGAATCCTAATGAAGATTATAACGGAAATCAGGACATTACAGATGATTATAACCTAAATCAAAAAAAATACGTTTATTCTTCTCTTTACAACTCTTCCAAAACTATAGCACTTCAGTCTTCTGAAAAAAACAAATTTCAAATTACAGGAAAATACAAATCATCTAGTAGTTCAGGAATTCCAATTGGTGCATATAATGTTCCTAGAGGTTCGGTTAATGTCACTGCAGGAGGAAGAGTCCTAACTGAAGGAGTTGATTATACTGTAAATTATCAATTGGGAACAGTTCAGATTCTTGACCCAGCGCTCCAATCTTCAGGAACCCCTATTAATGTTAGTGTTGAAAATAATGCCACTTTTGGACAACAAACCAAAAGGTTCACAGGGTTTAATGTAGAACATCAATTTAACGAAAACTTTTTATTAGGTGGTACATTTTTAAACCTTAATGAAAGACCAGTTACTCAAAAAGCAAATTATGGTACAGAGCCTATCAACAATACTATATTTGGGTTTAATGGTAATTTCGCAACTGAAGTACCTTTTTTAACTAGGCTAATCAACAAATTTCCTAATATTGAGACCGAAGTTCCTTCAAACCTGTCCGTTAGAGGAGAAGTAGCTTATTTGGTTCCTGGCGCTCCAAAAGGAACTGATTTTAAAGGGGAGGTCACTTCTTATGTTGATGACTTTGAAGGAACTCAAAATATTATAGATCTTATGAGCACTCAAGCTTGGTCTTTATCTAGTAGACCTAAAAACCTAGGTTTGTTATATAATGACGGAGGTGAAGATGCTAATGGAATTCAAAATGGGTATGATCGAGCTTTATTAAATTGGTACTCAATTGATCCAATCTTTTACAGTAGTATAAGGCCAAGCGATATAAACGATAATGATGTTTCTGACCCTTATACACGTAGAATTTTTATTGATGAAATTTTTCCTCAGATTGATATAGTTCAAGGACAGTTGTCTGTAATAAATTCTTTCGATTTAAATTACTATCCAGAAGAAAGAGGGCCATATAATATGAATCCTCAAAATTCTCAAAATACTTTAACAAACCCTTCAAATAGTTGGGCTGGAATAACAAGACAAATCACAACTACTGATTTTGAACAATCAAATGTTGAGTATATAGAGTTTTGGTTACAAGATCCTTTTATTAACAATTCAGAAAATTTAGGTGGTAAACTTAATTTTAATTTAGGTAACATTTCTGAAGATGTTCTAAAGGATGGTAGAAAACAATATGAAAACGGATTGCCTGAAGATGGAGATATTAGCTTATTAAATGAAACTACTTGGGGGTCAGTTGTGCCCCAAAATCAATCTTTAATTTATGCGTTTTCGACTCTTGGAGAAGAAAGAGAAAATCAAGATGTGGGTTTAGATGGATATGATGATCAAGACGAAGTAATTAAGTTCCCTTCTTTCTCTGAACTAGATGACCCCTCGAATGACAACTACAATTACTTCTTAAATGTAGATGGAGATATTTTAGACAGGTATAAAAATTACAATGGTCTAGAAGGAAATTCCCCAGAAACATTTACAAATACTAATCGTGGTTCATCTACTCAGCCAGATGCTGAAGATATTAATAGGGATAATACAATGAATACTATTGATAGTTATTATGAATATGAAATCGATATTACTCCAAACTCTTTGTCAGATATAAACAATGAGTATATAAAAGACAGGAAAGAGAAAACCGTAACCCTTCCTAATGGTACATCAGAAACAATTAAGTGGTATCAATTTAGAGTTCCTGTTAATGAACCTACAAATACTGTAGGAGGGATTTCTGACTTTAGATCTATTAGATTTATTAGAATGTATTTAAATGAATTTACTCAGAATACAACATTTAGATTTGGTACTCTAGAGCTTGTTAGAAGTGACTGGAGAAAATATCAATTATCTCTGGATGAAGAACTAAACAATGACAATGACATCACTAATGTAAATGTAGGGGTTATTGGAATTCAAGAAAATGAAGAAAGCTATGTTTCGCCACCGGGGGTAGAAAGAGAGCAGTTTAATAATAATAATACAATTGTTAGGCAAAATGAACAATCCTTAGTTTTAGATGTTTGTGCTTTAGAAACTGAAGACTCAAGAGCTGTTTACAAAAACATCAATGTAGACATGAGACAGTACAAAAGAATAAGAATGTTTTTACATGCGGAAGAAGGTTCAGATCCAGGACTCTCAGATGGTGATATTGTTGGATTTATAAGAATTGGTAATGATTTAACTCAAAATTATTATCAAATCGAAGTACCCTTACAAAGATCTTCTACCAACACATTAGATCCTCAATCTGTTTGGCCAGAAATCAATGAAATTAATTTGCCAATTGAAATTCTAGAATCAATAAAGTCATTAGGTATTACTAATGGTACATTAGCTAATGAGAATCCTATCTTTTATGATGTTTTTGGTGATAATCTTTTGGTCGAACCAGTAGACGAATTTTCAGAGTTTGAAATGGGTCAACATAGGGTATCAATTAAAGGTAACCCTAACTTTGGAGACATTAGAACCTTAATGGTAGGAGTTAAAAACCCAAGACAAGACAACATGGATGTCTGCGGTTCAGTTTGGTTTAATGAACTCAGATTGTCAGATATGGATAATGAAGGTGGTTGGGCAGCTATACTAACCATGGATGCTAATATCGCAGACTTTATGAGCTTAAGTGCTACTGGAAGACAGAGTACCAGCGGATTTGGAAGTATTGAGCAGGGTCCAAATGAAAGAGAGATTGAAGATAAGAGGCAATATGATTTAGTTTCAAATATTAACATAGGTCAATTGCTGCCAAAAAAATGGGAGGTATCTATACCTTTTAATTTTGGATTAAGTGAAGAGCTTATAACTCCGGAATATGATCAACAGTATAAAGACATTAAACTACAAAATAGATTAAATTCAGCTGAGGATGCTAATGAGAAAAGCCGTATTCTAGATCAATCTGAAGATTACACCAAAAGAAAGAGTATTAATTTTATTGGTGTAAATAAGCAAAAAAGTGGTGAAGGAAAGTCAAGATTTTATGATATCGAAAATTTAACATTAAATTATTCTTACAATCAAGTTGAGCACAGGGATTATGAAATAGAAGATTTGTTAGATCAAAATATTAGGGCTGGAGCAGCATATAATTTTAATTTTAATTCTATAAAACTAGAGCCATTTAAGAAAAATGATTCCTTGTTCACAGGTAAGTATTTTAAAATTTTAAAAGACATAAACTTCAACCTGTTACCCACAAATATTTCAATTAATACAGATTTTATCAGACAGTTTAATAAACAAAAATTCAGGCAGTCTGAGTTGACAGGAGATAATATTTCTGTTAATGAACTTCTTAGGAGAAACTATAACTTTGACCTTCAATATAATTTCAATTATGTAATCAGTGATGCTCTTAATTTTAGTTATAATGCTTCTAATAATAACATAGTTAAGAATTACTTTGTAGAGGATAATATAAATGGAGAACAAGACTCTTCTCTTGATGTTTTTGATAAATTTTTTGATATTGGAGATCCTAATAGACAATCCCAACAATTTGCAATCAATTATGAGCTTCCCTTAAATAAAATCCCAACATTTAGTTTTTTAAGAGCCTCATATTCATATACTGGTGATTTTCAATGGCAAAAAGGATCTGATTTGTTTGGAAATTTAACTTTAAATGGAGAGACTTATGACTTAGGAAATACGATATCTAATGCTAATACCCATAATATAAATAGCTCATTAGACATGTCAAAATTCTATAAATATATAGGATTAGTTAAAAACAATAACAGAAAATCTGGTGATAAAGATCGTGGTACAAATGCCGCTCGAAGTCAGAGAAATTCACCAACTAACAAAAAGTTTAATTTTAAAAATACTGTGATTGACCTTTTAACTAGCGTTAAAAGAATACAGTTAAATTATTCAGAAAACAATGGATCGTTTTTACCAGGGTATTTACAGACACCAGACTTTATAGGGTCTTTTAAACCTTCGCTTGGTTATGTTTTTGGTAGCCAAAGAGATATTAGATATTTAGCCGCAAAAAATGGGTGGCTAACTGTGTTCCCTGATTTCAATCAGCAATATACCGAGGTTACAAATAAAAATTTAACTTTTTCTGCAAACCTAACCCCAATAAGAGATCTAAAAATAGATTTAACTGCAGGGAGGACTTACTCAGAGAATTTAACTGAAAACTTTAATACTATAGATGAAAATGGCGATGGTCTTAGTGATGATTATAATCCTTTAATTCAAAATACTTTAGGGAATTTTAATATATCAACCGTTTTAATAAAAACAGCATTTTCAAACAGTGATGAGAATAGTTCTGAAACATTTGATGCATTTAGAGAAAATCGTTTAGTCATTGCAAGAAGACTAGCTTTAGATGCTGGAATTGATTTTAATAATGCTAGTAATTTTGAAAATGGAGATTTGAACAGTTTCCCATTGGGTTATGGTAAAACTAATCAATCGGTGTTATTACCAGCCTTCTTGTCTGCTTACACAGGTGATGACCCATCTACATCTAGCCTAGGTGCATTTAGAGATATTCCTATTCCAAACTGGACATTAAAATACACAGGATTAATGAAGTTAAAATGGTTTAAAAAGAATTTTAAAAGACTGTCTATCTCTCATGGTTATAATGCGATGTATACTATTAATCAGTTTAGATCTAATTTAGATTATAATGAGGGTAATCCAGCTTTAGATTTTGTTTCTCAAAATCCAAATGTTTTAGATCAGTCGGATAATTATAAAAATGAATTTTTATACAGTAATATAAATCTAATGGAACAATTTAGTCCTTTGTTTAAGTTAGATTTTGAAATGAAAAACTCCATAAAAATTTTGGCAGAAGTTAAAAAAGATCGATTACTCTCTTTGAGTTTTGATAATAACCTGTTGACTGAAATACAAGGTAATGAGTATATTTTTGGTTTTGGATACAGAGTTAAAGACTTAAGGATAAGAT
>Ga0209482_1000111_pt1 | contig 68875 bp, 57 predicted proteins | sample CoawatmetaG10DNA_FD_187512 | JGI IMG/M metagenome (GOLD analysis project Ga0209482, IMG submission 187512) | Marine microbial communities from the West Antarctic Peninsula - Coastal water metaG104-DNA (SPAdes) (version 2) | ecosystem: Environmental > Aquatic > Marine > Coastal ...
GCCTCAATTTTTTATCAAAATAATGTTGGCTTATTAATCTCAATAATACTTTTTTTTGTATATTTCCTATCTATAATAATTTCTTATCAAAACTTGAATAATATTAAAATTGACCCTTTAACAACCTTGTTGCCTCAAAATAAAAATGTTTATTTGGATTATTTGATACTCAGTTTAAATGACAGAGAAAGACTAAATATAAATATTTCAAATAGTAGCGAAAATATAAAAAATGTTGATTTAACAAATCGAAAAGAAATATCTTTCAAAAATATCTTTTTAAAAAGAGGTGTATATGAAATTCCAACTCTTAAATTAGAGTCATTTTTTCCATTTGGGATAATTAAAACTTTTGGTTTGGTTATATTTGATCAAAAACTCCATATATACCCTGAGCCAATTAAACCACCTCAAGAGTTAATCAAAAATCTAATGATAGTAAATAACCTAGATGAAAATGATTATGAATTTGACCGAATTGAAGAAGCAAGCCCTGGCGAAAGTTTATCTAGAATTTCCTGGAGGCATTATTCTATAAAAAATAAATTATTTTCTAAAAAATTCATTAGTTCTGAAAATAATAAAGAGATTTTAATAGATATTGATCTTTTAAATAAAAAAAATTTAGAAAAAGCTCTTTCTAATGCGGTTTATTTAATTGAGTACTATTATAATAAGAAAATAAATTTTGCCCTTAAATACAAAGAATTTACCTCAAAATATTCTAATTCTTTAACTCATAAAAACGATTTATTAAAATTTACAGCTAATGTTTAAATTTGATTTACTCAATTATAAGGTTAGTTCCTACATTTTGCTTTTTTTATCATTATTGACAATTTTATTTAATGTAAGTTACTTTAATCAGTTATTATTTGTTTCAATATTCATATTTTCTATTTTTCTAAATTTTAAACAATATCGATTTAAAACAATTCTTTCTTCAATTGTTGCTTTAATAGCAATTTTTTTACAGTTTAAATTTAGTGATTATACATTTTCAAAAGAATTTTTTTTAAACTTAATCTTAATATTGGTGTTCATTAAATTTTCAGAAATTAAAAAAAAGCAGGATCATTATTTTTTTAATTTTACTGTTATCTTTTTAACAATTTCATCCTTAATTTATGGTCAAGATTTTTTAAGTTCGATTAATTCTTTTTTATTAATGATTGTGTCAATTATTCACTTATATTCATTAAACCAAAAAAAAATCTTAAACATTAATACGAAGTATATTTTTCAATATTTAAGTATCTCTTTATTAATTCTGCCAATCATAGCTTTAATTTATTTTATATTCCCTAGATATGAGATTAATATTAAAATCTTTGACAATAAGGTAAATACGCTTGGTATACCCAATTTTTTAGAATTAGGAACATTCACTGATATTTCATCTAATAAACAAAAAGTTTTTCAATATAAAAATGATCAAAACAAAGGCAAAAATAATCCACTTTATTTTAGAGTTAAAATTTTTGATTTAATAAATGTCAATAAATTTTGGATTACAACACCACTTCAAAATATATACATGCAGTATGATAATACTTATAAACTTAAAAAAAATAACAAAACTTCAATCAATAACGGAGAGATTATAATTTTTCCTAATGATAAAACTTGGCTTCCAGTTTTAAAAAGTTTTGATTATGATAGCTCTTTAATTACAAATAATTATTTAAACGGAACGGCAAAATTAAAACAAAAAATAGATCAAAAAAAAAGATATCCCATTCGATCTAATAGGTTTTCTATCAATTATGATAAAGAATTTTTAAAATTTTATCAGAAATTGCCCCCTTCTATATTTTCTCAAAAATTAATTAACTGGACTGATAATCTTAGAGAAAATTCAAAATCTGATTTAGATTATTTAACCAACATAATGAAGCATTTTGCTAATGGTGAGTACTATTACACATTAAATCCGATAGAGAACAAAACTAACGATTATGAAAAATTTTTTTTTGAAACTAAAAAAGGTTATTGTGAATATTATGCTGGGATGTTTACAATATTAGCGAGATTACAAAATATTCCAACTCGTATTGTAACTGGTTATTTAGGTGGTGAATATAATGATATTGGCAATTTTTATACATTTAGACAGTCAGATGCACATTCATGGGTTGAAGTTTATACGAATGAAAAAGGATGGATTAGATTTGATCCTACTCTAGTTATTCCCAAAGAAAATATTCTAAGTTTTAACAACTTATCTTCACAAGATTTACAACCCAACTTAATAGATGATGATGGTAGAACTAGTAGATTATCTGTACTAAAAAATTATTATACTTATTTTGATTATACTTGGACTAACAAATTCCTAAATTATAACAAAAGATCAAGAGATAATTTTTTAAAAGATAAAATCCAAAATTTTGAGCTAAAGAAAGAATTTTATATATTTATTGTTAGTTTTTTTATTTTGCTGTTTGTTTATATGTTCTTAAGATTCATTATCAAAAAAAGTATATTTTTTAAACTTTTTTTTAAAAAAATTAGATCTCTTAAAGGTATTAATCAAAATACACTTACTCACCAAGAAATATTAAAACAACTAAATAAAACGGACAGAAATAAGATAAGTGATATTTTTGAAGTTTATGAAAAAATAATTTTTACTAAAGAATATAATTTATCAATGAAAGATTTTTTTCATTTTAATTATAAAATAATAAAATTTTGCTATTTTAATAAATAAAATTAAAGACAAAAAAAAACCCCCTTTTTTTTAAAAGGGGGTTTTTTAAGATATTAAGATTAAATTAATTTTCTAATTCGTAAAGTTTACCTACAACGTCACCTTGAGTTCCCAAAACTAGAGCTTCAGCTCCTTCAACAACTCCCATTAGATTATACTCTATAATAAATCGACCACCTGCATTACCACCAACACTTTCTGCAACCATGTCAGCAGAAATTGCTCCTACACCTGCTCTAGCAGCGGCTTGTGCTCCTAAAAGAGAAATATTAATTATCCCTTCAGTTGGAGCTGTTCCAAGGTTACCGGCACCACCACCATTATAAATAACTTGAGATTGTGCTGGATTAAATGGATTTCCGAATTGAGAACCATAGCCAACTGTTGCATCAAAATAACATACTACACCTTTCAAGAAATCCTCTAAAGAATCAGTGTCGTTATTATAAGCTTGAGCAATTTGAGTTACAGCTGCTGTAGCTACACAAGTATCAGCCGCTCCTTGAAATTGACGAACTGATGCAGAATTTGTTTGAACGTTATTGTTTAAAAGAGTTAACTCTGTACTAACAAATCTTTTAACTGAGTTAAAATTTGCTATTGCAACTCTTTCTTTTGCAGATTGTGTATACCCTGTATACCCAACAATTCCGACACCCGCTAAAACACCTATAATTGCAACAACTACAAGTAGCTCAACCAGTGAGAAACCTTTTTGTAATTTTTTCATATTTTAATATCCTTTTTTAATTTCAATTTAATCTAGTCATACAATAAATCATAAATTACCTATGTAAATAGTATTCTTCGAAGTTTTTAATAGTTTTTATGATAATAATAGTGTGTTTCACCTATTTTTTAATTAAGATTTATCTATGTATTCCAATTTAATGAAGCTAATGAATGGTGAAATTAGACTGAAAAAAGCTTTTTGGCTATACGGTAATATTTATCCTTTTTTTATAAGCTTAATAATCATTTTAACAATAATTTTTCTACAAGAAGATATAACTGTATCAATAGTCAATAAACAATTCATGAATATAAGTCTTTTTGGAAAAATAATAATTCTTATTCAGGGAGTTATATTTTTTATATACACATCTTTTGCAACTATAGGAGTTTGGAGGTGTGCTAATGTATATGAGGGTAAAAAAGTTTGGGTTTATTTATCTAAGTTTTCAATTTTATATGCTTATTATTCTTATATTCAAAATGCTCTTTTCTTATTTAAAAATTAATTTTTAAATAATAAAGACTTTGTTTTACTTAAATCTATAATATTTTTATTATTATAATAAATTATTTGAAACCTCCTCTTGCCTGAGCTTTTAATGCCATCTGCTTCAAAATTAGGATCAACTCTTAATAAAATATTACCTTTATTATTCATCATAGGATCAAGGCTGTCTGCTGTTAAACTTTCAGTAAAAACTTGCTTTGAATTTTGCTCACTAAATGGATTTTTAATACTTGATCCAGAATCATTGGAATAATAATTTCTTAGACCAATTAAAAATTCATCTAAGGTATTCGTTCCCATTTCCCATTTAGCTATTTTACTCCCAGGCACATTAATTGCCGGAGATGTCGGGCTTATAAAATCATTTAGGATAACTAATTCAGTTTTTATGTGTCTTACAATGTCATAATAATGTTTTGCAGCAATTCTTGCTTTGGATGATTCTATAGCACCTTTAAAAGCAAGAGTGCCAATACTTGATAAAACCCCTATAATTGCAACCACAATAAGCAGTTCAATTAATGAGAAACCATTTTTAATTTTTTTACTCATAAAACGATAAATAATTTTTAGAAAATTTACTCTAATTAAGAATATAGAGAAACAAAATTAATATAAGAATTTAAAAAAGGGATTTATTAATTATCTAGTAATTTTTTGGAGATTTCTTCAATCTTTTGCTGATTATCATCTATCCAATCACTTGTTTGTTTTGAAAGTGAATTTACCACAAAATTTTTGGCATCATGCAAATTATCAAATCTTTCGGGTGTATCTAGGAATTTTTTTTCTAGACTTGTTGGGTTGATTTTTTCCAGCCAATTATTAGTTTCAAAATTAAAGATTTGTTTTTTTATATCTTTAAAGTTTTTATCATTATAATTTTTCAATTCATGAATAATATTATCAACTAATCGGTTTGTAGTTTCTGGGTTTAAGTTAGATTCAGTATTAGCTGGCTGATTTCCACTTTCCATATTTTTTTGTAAAATTTTTTGACTATTTTGTAATTCATTAGAATGATACAATTGACTCATCCTCATATTTTGCATATCTAAAATTTTTGTAATATCGTTAAATCTATCTTGAAGTTTTTCTGACTCAGTTTTGTTTTTTTGTTTTTCCTCTATGCTATTAAAGATCTTTGGCTCAATTCCTTCAAGTTCTTGTTTTAGAAGGTTAATTGCATTTACACTACTTTCATTAAAAGTGTTCATTTTTGAGTTAACACTTTCTAATAATTCATTTTTTTCACTTGATATTTGTGTCATAGAACTTGTTAATTGATTTTGAAAATTAGCAAAATTTTCTTTTAAGTCTTCTGTTTGTCGAAGCATTTCAGTTTGAATACTAAGTATTTTTTCTTCAAGTGCTTTATATTTTAATTCTGATTTTTCATCTATTTTTGCTGAAGTAAGATCAAGTTTAAGGTCTAAATCATTATCGAGTTTATCAGAAAAATTTAAATTTTGATTTACCAGGTCATCTAATTTATCAAATAATAGACTATTCTGATTTTCAATATCCTCCACTTTTCCACTCAAATCTTCAATTTGAGAAATACTGTTTTCTATTTTATTGGTTGCAATTTTATTTAGAATTATTTCATCATTGGGCTCATCATTTGGTAAACTTTCATTGCTTTCATGAAAATCACCAGGAAGGTCTTCTGTAAATTTTTCTTCATTAGCTTCTTTAACAGGAAGATTATCCGTTTGTTCATTTTTGTTTGTTAATTTGTTAATAGAATCATTTGTTAGGATATTTTCTTCAGTTACTATCTCATCAATTTTTTCTTCTTTTAAGTCTAGAGCCAGATCTGCTTCCTCTAATTCGTTTTTAATTTCGTCTTGTAAATCAATAATTGTTTCGTTTTCAATAGGTTCTAAACCACTAATGACTTCATTATTTAAATAAATAATATTATCTTTTTGTCCACTATCATTAGTTTTAGGAATGATGGTTTGAAATTTATGCTCATCTGTAACTGAATCATTTAAATCTATGACATTGTCTCCATATATTTCGTTTAATTTACTTAAGTAATTTTGATTAGATTCTCTATAAAGAGCATCTTTTAAAAGATTACTTTTAGTTTCATTGAGAGTATCTTTAATTGATTTATATAGTTTAGACATATAAAAAACGAATCATAGATTAACACTATCAAATCAATTATTAAGTAAAAAGAAATATGTTTGGTATAAAAAAAAAAAATGCCTCAAATGATACGCTGAATGATGAAACCATCAGTGATAAGTCGAAATTTGTTTTAGTAGGGTTTTATACATTAATTATAAGCATAATTTTATTCATTTTTTTAGAATTATTTACTTCGATAAAATTATCAAATCAAAATATTATATTAAAAAAAAATAGTGGTGCAGATGATGAATCTAGAAATATTTTGATGAAAATTGCTGTGAAAGGAAATGAAGCAAAAAAAATAAATTACGAACATATTAAAGAAATAATGAAACTTATGTCTCCTGAAGAGTTTCAAGAATTCAAAAATAGTATTTCTGGAATGGCAAGTTCCTTAAATGTGCAGATTAACAGTCTTAATGAAATGAAAAGTGAAAAATTAGATATATACGATATATATGCTATCGAATACCAATTTCTAAGTAGATATGAAAATTTCATTCAGTTAAAAAAAAAGCTATCTGAAACAAACTTTAAAATAAATTTATTAGAAGAAAATATAAAAAGATATTCACCAGGGTCTGACAAAATTTTAGCAAAGGGCATTATTCATGCCTATGTTTTTATTGATAAAGAAAAATTATTACAGGATAATAAAGAATTAATCGAAAAACAAAAAATTATTGAAGAAAAAGAAGCTAAGAAAAAAACTGAGTTAGATAATTAATCTATAAAGGAAAATAAAGCATAAATTGTTTATATAGGGGATTCACAATATCAAAATAAGCTGATAATGATGGATATGCCATTTCAAGGTGAGCTCTATGAGGTGTTAAAAATATAGATAACACAACTAATAAAACAAATAATAAATATATTAGTAATCTTCGAAATCGTAAATTTGTAGGTTTCTTTAATTCATTTTTTTTCTTAGCCTCTTTTTTTAAAAATTTTTTTGCTTGAGTAACTCTGTCTTTTTTCCCAAAAAGTTTTGAAAAAAAATTTTTTCTTTTTTCTCTATCAGCAACAAAGTTATCTAGATTTTTATCCATTTCATCTTTTTCAGGCATCTCAACCTCATCATGATAAAATAATTTAAATTTATTATCCTCAGTGTCATTACTCGTCTTTTCAGTAATGTTTTCTTCTTTTACATTTTTATTGAGTTCGTTATTATTCTGATCTTCTTCTACTTCTAAAACTTTATTAGGGTGAAAAAACCACACTTCTGAACAGCCACCACATCTTACCTTGGCTCCTTCGGGGGGCAATAATTCATCTTTAAGTTTAAATTTTTTATTGCAAGATATGCATTCGATTATCATAAAAGAAGTTGTTTTAAATATATTAATAATATAAAAAAACTTACATGTCTATTGAACAAAAAATAAATGGTGATACTGGCACTTTAATACTTGGTGAAGAAATTGACTTAGATACCTCACCGACTGTAAGAGAGAATATAAAAGACTTATTAAATACAACCAAAATAGTAGAAGTAAACTTAGCAAAAGTAAGCTACATAGATTCATCAGGAATTGCATCATTGATTGAAGGCATGCAAATGGCCAAAGAACTATCCGGAAAAGAATTTCACCTAGTAGATGTAAGCAACGAAGTTATGAAGGTTATAGAGCTTGCTCATTTGGATAAAATTTTTAGTATAAAAAGTAAATCTGCAGTAGATGCTTCACAAAACACTGCTTCTGAAGAAAATAGTGAGCCTGAGGTTGAGATTTCTGCAAGTGAAAATGTTGATTTAAATATAGAAGAAAAAAAAGAAAGTACTGATTCACAAGAAGAAACTTCGCCTAAAGTTAGCAGAGATGATGCTGACGATGATAAAATAAAATTTAAGAGATAAGTGCTACCAGCCTTCCTGTTTGTATTGGGGTTAATATTTGGAAGTTTTTTTAATGTATGCGTTTATAGGTTGCCTAATGAAATAAGCATAAATAAAAACTCATCTTGCACCTCATGTAAAAAGAAAATAAAATTTTATCATAATATCCCCATTCTTTCTTACTTATTTTTAAAAGGAAGATGCTCAAATTGTAAAAAAAAAATTAATATTTCTTATCCAATCGTAGAGTTAATTACAGGATTAATATTTTTAACCTCTTTTAAAATTTATGGTTTAAGTTTTGAATTTGTTTTTTTTATAATATTTTATTCATCTTTATTAATTATATTTTTTACAGATTTAAAATATTTTTTAATCTTAGATAAAATAAGTTTACCCATCGGCTATTTAGGTTTGATTATCTCATTTATCAAGTTAAGTCCCTTTGATGTGGGGTTTATTGAAAGTATAATAGGCGGATTAGCCGGTTATCTTCTTATATTCTTAATTAGATTTTTTTATTTAAAGATTAGAAAAATAGAAGGAATGGGCTTAGGGGATGCTAAATTATTTTTTTTAATTGGTGCCTGGTTTGGCTACAAATCAATCTTTTATATATTGCTTTTTTCATCTTTGATTGGCTCAATAATTGGAATTTTCATAATATTAAAATTTAAGAAACAAGCGAATTACCAATTACCTTATGGATGTTTTATTGTTTTAACGGCTTATACCTATCCTATATTAAGTCCTTATTTTTTCAGTTTGATATAATTTTTTTAAATAATAATATATAACTTAATAATGATTCTCCAATAATGAACAATATTGTTAAAAAAGAAATTAATAAGATTCATAATTTAATTTATCAAAAACAATTTAATGTTGCTGAAAAAAGTGCTCAAGTAATACTTAAAAGAGACCCTAATAATTCAGAAATTTTTGATTTAATGGGCGATATTTATAACGCTCAAAATTTTCAAATGCGTTCACTTTGGTATTACTTTTCATCATTAGATAGAAAATTTAATAATGAGACTTTATATAAATTAGGAACAAATATTTACTATTTAGGAAAATATGATGAAGCTGAAAAAATTCTGAGTTCAGTTTTAGAAAATGATCCTACTTTTATTTCAGCCTATTTAACAATGGGACTAATACATGAGGAGAATGAAAAACCTGAAGATGCAATAATGTGCTATGAAGCAACAATTGGTTTAAATCCAAAGGAATTGGCAGCATATTTGAATTTAGCTTTACTCTATAAAAAGAATAAAAATTATACAGAAGCAATTAAAGTCTATCAAAAAGCTAGCATAAGTATTCCAAACAATCATTATATTCTAAGTAACTTAGGAAATCTTTTTTACATGCAACATAAATATGAAGATGCAATTATCTGTCATCAAAGAGCAATTAAAATTAAATCAGACTCAAATATAGTTTATTTTAATTATGCAAACACTTTAGTTAATGCACAAAAATCTGATGATGCTATTAAAATGTTTAATAAAAGTATTGAGCTTAATTCAAATTTTATAAGAGCTCACATTAATCTTGGCACAACTTTGTTGGCTAAAGAAGAATTTGAAGAAGGTTTTAAAGAATACGAGTATAGAATTCATGAAGATCCTTACATTTTAGATTTAATTCAAAGTAGAAAACCTATTTGGAAAGGTGAAAATATTGAGGGAAAAACTATAGTAGTAACTTGTGAAAATGGTCTTGGAAGTAATATTCAATTTTCAAGATACCTTGATACCTTAAGTCAACTTAAGTGCAAAATAATTTTTAGATGCCCTGAACAAATCCAACATTTATTTGAAGATCTTGAATTTATAGATCAATTAATAAGTATAGATGAAAATATTGTGGATTATGATTTTTGGGTTCCATTACAAAACCTAATTTATATCTTAACACCAGATTTAAAAAACTACTGTCCGATGCCAACAACCTTAAAAGTAAATGATGCAAAAATGGTTGAATGGGAAACTTTAATGGGTGTTGATAATATGGTTAAGGTTGGACTTCACTGGCAAGGTAACAAACAGAATCCTAGAGATCAGCAAAATTCTATAGAACTTTTTCATTACAAAGATTTGATAGAAAATAAAAAAGCTTCTTTTGTAAGTTTACAAAAAGGTAATGCTCAAAAACAAATTGAAAAATACAATTTTTCAAAAAAAATAATAAACTATGATCCATTATTAGATACTGGTACAAAAAAGTTTATAGATACGGCGGCAATTATTAAATACTTAGATCTGGTAATAACAACAGATAGTGCAATAGCACATTTAGCTGGCAGTCTTGGGACTCAAACTTGGCTTTTATTACCTCATGTCTCTGATTGGAGGTGGTTTAATTCAAATGATGAAACAATCTGGTATGATAATTTTAGGATTTATAGACAAAAAGATGCTGGCAATTGGTTAGATGTTATTGGTAAAGTAAAAACAGATCTAGACAATTTAATTGAAAATATTCACGAAGTTAGAAATCCAAAAAACTAACCCAACAAGAGATTGTTAGCAACTTTATCAATTTTTACTTGTTTGCCTATCTCAAAACTTTTTTGAAAAAATAAGATAAAAGTTCATCTACACTTCCTTTAAATGTGTTTATAAAATTTTAAAATAAAACTGGATTCTATATCCCTAAATTTCTCTTTATAACAACTAGCAATAATTTCTAAAGGTTTTTGATGAGGGTTATCAGTATAAAATGTTGATAAACTTTGATTTTCATTTGTTGTTCTCTGAATATCAAAATTTTCAAAATAAGCATTCCACTCATTCATTTTATTTTTACATCTTGATACGTCTGTTAATTTTTTTTTATCAAAGACAATAATTGCATTAACTTTATTATCAATATTTGTATAAAAATAATAATTATTAAAATGTATTGATTTTTTTTTAGGTTCAACCACATAGCATTTTTCTATATTTGAAAGTGGCTGACAATTCTTAATAATTTTAATTTTTTCTTTATTAATTTCTTCATAAAAAGCTTGTCCAAAAACATGGGTTAGTCTATTTTTTGGCAGCTTTACCTCAGTAGACTTTGGTTCCAGTTCAATTGCTTTTTTATTTTTTAATAATTCTTTTAAACTTTTTGTATCAAAGGTTTCTTCAACTAAGTTTTCGTCAATTTTTTTTTTATCTAAATTGCTTACTGTTTCTTTTATTTCTCCTGGTATTTCCTCTCCAGACTCACCTGAATATAGTAGTTGAGGAATTAGCAATAATAGAAATAAATATTTTAATAAGTTGTTTTTATTCATAAGTTATTTAGAGTATTCTATATATATGATCAATGATGATATTGTCAAAAATGTTGAATTAATAAACAAACTACCTGGTTTATCAAAAGTAAAAAAAGAAGTTAAATCAATAGTTGATTACCAGATAACATCCTTGGAACGTAAAAAACAAGGGTTAGAAAACAACTTAACAAAAAGTAATCATTTAATTTTTACTGGAAATCCTGGAACTGGTAAAACAACTGTTGCAAGAATAATTGCAAATATTTATCGAGATCTTGGATTAATTACTGATGGTAGACTTATCGAAGTATCCAGAAGTGATTTGGTTGTTCCTGGAAAAGGAGAGACCGCCAAACGTTCATCTAAAATATATAATGCTGCTATGGATAATGTTTTGTTTATTGATGAAGCTTATACTTTAATAAACGAAGATGATCCAAACGATAATGGCCAAGAAGCTATTGATGAGCTATTAAAATTTATGGAGGATTATAGAGACAGATTTATAGTAATTGTTGCAGGTTATGAAAAAGAAATGTCTACCTTTATTAATTCAAATGCAGGACTACTCTCAAGATTTAAAAAAGATATTCTATTTGAAGATTATAATTCTTTAGAACTTTTCCAAATTTTTTATAAATTATGTAAGGATAATAATTATATAGTTGCTCGTGATGCTAGTGAAAATGTTAAAATCTCTTGTAATAAAATTATAGAAATTATGGGAGAAAAATATGCTAATGCTAGAGATATTAGAAGATTTTTTGAAAGCTGTATTGAAACACAAGCAACTAGATTGATTAAAAAAGAAAATAAGGCAAAAATAGATCTTATGCAGATAAAAAAAGAAGATATTGAAATAACAACAAATAATTTTTTTTAAATTACTTTTTTAATATGATTTATACTAAAAAATATTTAGGTCTTATTTTATTAATAGTCTTAGTTTTTATAAAAATTTCAAATTTTGATTTTGTAAAAAGAATTGAAAATATTTCATATGATGCTTATCAATCGATATTTGAGGAAGAAAGCAGCTTTGAAAATGTTATAATCATAGATATTGATGAAAAAAGTATAGGAGAAATTGGCCAGTTTCCATGGCGTAGAGATATATTTGGTAATTTAATTGAAAAATTATCAGAATTTGAGGCTGCAGTTATCGTATTTGATATTTTTTTTAGTGAAAAAGATAAACAAAACCCAAAAACTATATTAAATGAATTTGGAATATTAAGTAATAAAAATATAATAGATTCAGATAAAATTTTATTAGATAAAATTAAAAATTCTAAAGTTATACTTCCTGTCTTAGGTGATGTTTCTGTTTATGATAAAAAAAATAATTCAAAACCCAAGTCAAATATAATTTTCAAAGGTACTGATGGCACTCAATTTTTATATAAATTTAAAAATAAAATAACATCACTAGAAAATTTTAATAATTCTGCCCAGGGTATTGGATCTATCTCTTATCTTGATGGGCAAGATGGGGTACTTCGCTCAATTCCTGTTTTACTTGATATTAATGGGGATGTTTGGCCAGCATTAAGTTTGGAGACATTAAGAGTTTTACACAATCATAAAACAATTTTGGTTTCATCTGATGAAAATGGAATTAATCAAATTAAGACAAGAAAATATAAAATTCAAACTGATCCAAATGCTATTGTTTATATCAATTATAAAAAATTTAATAAGGAAAGGTATGTTTCTGCTACTGACATTCTTAATGACAAAATTGATAAAAAATTTGTTAAGGATAAAATTATTTTAATTGGAAGTTCTGCTCAAGGTTTATTTGATTTTGTAAAAATTCCTAATGGCAAAGTTATTCCAGGTGTAGAAACTCATGCACATTTAATTGAAAATATGATTAATGATGACTTTATTATTAAAAATTCAACTACAAAAATTGCTGAAAATATACTTTTATTAATTTCTTTAATCTTAGCTTTATTTATTCCAAGTAAAATTTCACCAAAATTAAGTATGGTTTTCTTTTCAACCCTAATAACTTTATTAATTGTTACTAGTATAATATTTTACCAATTCAATTATTTTGTTGATGTTTTATATATTATCTTAGTTTCAACTTTATTATTTTTAACAACTCTCTATTTAAGATATTTGAATGAAAACGAAATAGCACTAGAAAATGAAAAAAAACAATTAATTCTTAAGAAGGAAAGAGAGATAGCTGGTGAGGTTCAAAAAAAACTTTTTCCAGTAGCTTTTGAGGATAGCAAATTAATTTACGCAAAAAATATACCTGCTCGAGATGTTTCTGGTGATTACTATGATTATATAAGGGTAAATGATAATGAAATTTATTTTACACTTGCTGATGTTTCTGGAAAAGGAATTAAAGCTGGTATTTTAATGGCTAATGCATCCTCTGTTTTTAGATCTCTTGCTAAATTAGAAAAACCTGTTTCTACTATTGCTCGTTATGTAAACAATCAAGTATCTGACTCTTCTTATCAGGGTATGTTTATAACAGCTGTAATTGGCAAGATTAACATCAGAAAACAGGAGGTTGAATACATAAATCATGGACACGAACCAATAATGATTTTTGATAAAGGGTACAATTTTGAATATATTAAATCTAGCTTACCTCCGTTAGGTATAATGAAATTTGATGATGACTCTTTTTTTAAAACAAGTGTTAAAAATATTAAAGATAAAACTTTGCTAATCTATACTGATGGTGTGACTGAAGGTTATTTAAAAAATAATCAAGAACTAGGTGTTAAAGGCTTTGAGAATTTAATTAAAGATAATAAATTTAATAATTCTAAACTTATAATTGATAAAGTTTGCGAACTCTTAGATAACAGATCTAAACTAAGAGATGATATTACTTGTATTGGAATAAATCTTTAAACGGTTTATCTATTACTCCATGAAATAGGTGAAACTGTTACTTTATTCTTACTTCCAATGTTTTTTACAATTCCAATTGTATCATTGAGACTTATGTCAGCATAAATTAAAACAATTTTTATTCTTCTATTTCCTGGCGTAAAATTACGTATAGTTTCATTTTCATAATAAACTTTGGCAAGTTCTCTTTTCCAATCATCATCTTTAATCGCTTGATTAGTTGGTGGAGTAATTGTTAATGGATTTGTTTGGGAAGTATAAGATTGAGTTTTGGTCCAACCAGTTGATAAAGCCTCATTTCCAGTAGTTGATACTTTTAATGTATCTTCATTATTTATAAAAATACTATTTTCACTGCCGTCTGCATAAAATGATATTTCTGCTCTTAAAGGTCCAGAACCTACCTCGATGTTATTAACTTCTTGTATGTCAGCTTCAGAATAGTCACCTACACTTCCTCCATATTTTATTATATAAGAGTTAACAGTAGGATTTGAAAAACCTTCTCTAGTTTTTATTCCTGGAGTAGAATTTGATAAAAATGTCAAATAATCATTATCATTAAGACCAGGATGACCATCGAGCCAATTAGCAGATGCGAATGGACCAACTCTTACGTTGGTCTGAGATGATCTTAAATTAGTATCAATACAAGCAGTGTCTATATCGACGGGTTGTGAATAATCTATTCTTAATCTCCAAAACTCTTTATCTTTCAAGGGTCCAGATGTATATCTCCAAAAACCTGATTTATAAGCTCCACCTAGACATCTATCTGTTCCATTTACCCAAGCTTCATTACCTTGCGTAACTCCTAAACTAGCAATGGCACTTAAATCTTCTGCAGTTGTTACATTTGCAAGATAACCTTGCAAACCGCATAAATTAGAATAACTAGCTTGATAGTCTGCCTGTTGATAGCCTAAACTGCCATCAACTTTTTTATAATAATGATCTGAGCCAACTGGTTTGACTGCATCTCCAATTTTAACTGTAATTTCTCTTGTTCCTAAACCTCCTTCGTGCTCAAAAATTGTTGCTTTAATTACATCTAAATAATTTTTACAAGTTCCAACTCCATTATAAACAATTGTATCTGTATTATCTCCTGTTGCAACTAACCCTATTGGACCAAGGTTCATTCCAACTACTAACTTGTCTCCTCCTTGAATACCGTTTGAAATTTTAACTGTGGCTTGAGTAACTCTTCGGTCATATAAATTGATAATTCTTTTAGTAGCTATTCTTACAATTGGATCACCAAAACTTTCTAATCCTCCATACTCTACAATTATCCCCCTAATACTATAACTGTTAGTATGATCTTTATTCCAATTATATAAATCATTCCAATGAAGTTCTTGACTGCTTCCAAAGTGTGTTCCCATCATATGCAGTCCAGGCTCTCGTTGTCGATAATTATTTGGCTCACCAGGCGCCCAATATCTAAAAGGCATACCATCTTTAAATTTTTCTCCTATTTGCTCTCCAACTGGTCCCTTTGGTAATGCTCTAACCCAATTACTATTTGAGCTATTTTGATTGGCTGATGGATTGTCAGTATGTGATCTAGTTGGAGCAAAAGTAAGACCTTTATGGTCATGTAAAAATTGCTCAGGCCCTGTAACCCATCTCCATATCGGGCATTCACTGTTTTGAGATATATTAGGATCATTAGCATTTGACCAATTAACTTTTGGGTCTTTCCAAAACATTTCCAGACCATTTTGATTTTGTCTGTTATTAGCGGGTCCTATATTATTTATTGTAGTTAAAGTTCTGTAGTATTCATTTCTAATACCTTCTAATTCACGCATTTGAGCGCTATCAGGTATGTAATTTATGTCTGATGTATCAATATGTTTTCTTGTGTCTAAATCAACTAATTGAAATTGGTTAGCATTAATCTTTACTACTCGATAATAAGCTTTTAAATTTGCTCCATCTATATCATCACTACCATCTGTTGCTGGATCTATATCCTCTAAATAAACAATATCATCATGCTTCAAACCATGATTAGAGCTTGTTGTAACAACAGTTGGAGTACTCTCATCTGTTGCTGAAATACTTGTAATCATTTTATTTGATGTATTAGATCTGAATTCAGGATCAATATATCTAATATATTTAGGCTCCGTTGTAGTTCCTGTATAATTTTGACCTTCTTTATACCAAGACCAGATAAATCCAACATCCGTTTCTGTAACTACTGCAGCATTCGCATGCGAATTTGCAGTGGTGCCCTCAGCTCCTCTTGTAACACCAGTAAATGTATTTGCTGTCTTTCCAGTATAAGCAATTAATTCTGAATCAATCTTAATTGTTCCAGTTTTTGGAAAATGTTTAGTTGAATTAACTGGAATAATAATATCTATCTCGGTAATTGAGTTTGATAAATTATTAATCATTATTATCGCACCATCTCTAGTTTTTTCAAGTTGTCTCATGGCTTGAAAGTCATTTTGAGCAACAATTCTGCCTGTAACATTAGGTCCTGTACCTGACATATTTACTCTTTGTAAAATTCCACCACATTCATCTAAATCTCCATCTTTACTATAATCACTTTGCTCAATTGTTTGCGTCATTCCTCCTAACCAACCATTACCAATTGCTTTTTCAGTTAAAATATCATTCTCTTCTTCACTAGTAACGGTAACCAGATAGCCTGTTTTTGAAAAATATTGCATTTGATTAGAAAGTGTAAAACTCTCATTCATTCTTCTATTGTTGTCATTATATAAATCTTGTACCCCACCTGCTCTAACAGGAAATTGATAAAATTCATAAAAATGGTTATAGCCATCTAGATGTTTTTGAACATGTAACGGTCCTAGAGAAAATATTATTACTCTTTCACCTAATGATTCATTACCCATAACATTACTCCCAGTTTGAACAGTTGGTGCTGCGCTATTTACTTGACCTGGTTGGATCGCAGCATAAGGGTTCACGGCTGTTTTAGGGTCAACTGCTAAAGTATTAATATATTCTATTGATTCAAAAGCTTGTTGCCAAAAATTTAAATTACCACATGGTGCATCAGGTTCATTACCACTATAAAGTTCCCAAACATAAGGATTATAAATTGTTGGTGTTTTACTACTATCTAAACTAACTCCACCAGTTATGAGGCCTCCAGATATATTTTTCCAAACTCTGTTGTTAAACCAAGTAAATTGATCTGCCTGATAAGTGTCATTTGGATTCCAATCAGGAGGTCTATCATTATGAAAAAGGGTTAACACTCCATTATTCACATCCCAGCCTGGATAACTATCACCCACTTCTGTATCATAAGGCGTCTGATCAGGTCCATAAACAAGTGCGGATGCATCCTCAGCTGCGGAGTTAAATCTTAAATAATCTTCTTGAGGAACATACTTATCTTTTTCTATTGTAGCTCTTACAACACAAGTTTTTGTGTTATCACTAAGATCTTTAGAACCATCTTTATTTTCATCCCCATTTTCGTCATGGTCTAATTTAAAAGAGTCAAAACCACCATATTCAACAACATATCCTGTAATACAATCTAAACCACTAGTTGAACAACCTGGTATTACTTTTAAATCATTCCATTTACCATTAACCCTACCACCTCTATTTATCTCCATATCAACATAGTGTTCTCCACTCATTGAATTAGGTTCTCCATTTTGCCAATTAGTAAAACTATTTTTTTTTCCCATATCAGGTCCAGATTCTGATCTCATGTCTGGATCAGGTTGTTGTAATGGAACTCTCCAATCCGAATTAGCTAACCAAATATAATGCTGATCATTCGCACTGGCTAATCTTGACCCATAATAAATTTCTCTAGTTTCACCTGCCGCAACATGAAATGGTGTTACTCCCGTACATCCAGAGTCAGTGCTGTTATCACACATAACAGCATTTTTTATAAAATTATTTTCAGCTAAAGATTCTATTGAAACCAAATATCCTCTCATACCAGCACAAGTAGACTTTTCAGCTCTTCTTTTTGCCTCCCACCAACTTATTGAATTATAATTATAACCTAACTCAGCACCTGGTGTTAAATTTGGTGCAGTTGAAAAATATTTATAATAATGACCATAACTTTTATCCCCAGGGGATAAATTAAACTTTACACCGTCACACTGACTACCAAGAACTTCAACCCAATCTACTTCATCAAAATCATCTCCAGCAGCTTTACCGGTATCTTTTTCAAGAAGCCATAATTTTTCTTCAAATTCAACACATTGTCCTTCATTGTAAGCAGTAGATGATTCAAACTGAGTGTATTGTTTGCCATTCTCGCATTGCTCCATTGACGGTCTAAAAGCAGGAAAACCTGTATTTGTAACATTAGTTTGTTGAATAGAGATATCATCTGCAACATCACTGTTTCCAACATAACTTGCTAAACCAATTTTTAATGATGTTCCTGATTGGATGGTTGTTGATTTTAAGTCTTTCGGTGTAAGAGCAATTTTACCATCACCAACATCTCCTTTTTGAACTGGTGCTGATACTATTAATTCTAAAGGTACAATTTGTCCTTGAGGACCATTTCCACAAGAAAGAATTTTATAAAAAACCAAGTCTTCTCCTGGAGGAAAATTTATAGTAGGAGCTTTGTTATTTGTTGATGTTAATGGATAGTATTCTTTTTTTGCTTCCCACAATGTGCCTTTATTTCCTATACCATATATTGTTGCATCGTTTGATTTTGATGTATTAGAATCTTTTGCAATATTTCCAGTACCTTCATTAAATTTATAATATGAAACAAGTCCTGGTTCAGAGCCTGTTAATCTCTTTCTTCTGTTATTTGCAATGTCATCTTCAGATCTAGAAATATTCCAAATTCTCATCTCAGCAATATTTCCAAACCATGGAGTACTTTGAATTCTAACTTTACCTGTTTTATAATCACCTCCTTTGAAACCTGCTAAGCCTTCACCAATAGCAAGAGGCCAATCACCTTCTGGCAAACTTTCAGGTGGATTTTCATAATTTTGTGTATCATATGGAGTTACATCTATATCATAAGTGTCAACCAACTCACCATTTTGATAAATTCTTACATTTTTAGAGTCTGTTTCACTTGGGTTACCACCATCCCAAACCCAAGCAATATGAACCCACTCATTTTTTATAGGTGTGGCTACACCAGCATCACCACCCAGTTTTAAATTAACTAATTTTGGTAACCACTTGTCATTTCTAATTTTAAAAACCGCATCACCAGTCCGACCAAACTCAAAAAGATGAGTATTATATTTATCTGTGGGTTGTTTATTGTTAATCCACATTTCGATAGTAAACTGTTTTGTTGGAAAATCTTTAAATCTTTCAACTAAAGCAAATGATCTGTCATAATAAGTTGTGTCTTTCTCTTTATTATTTTTTGAACCTTGTGCAGAAAGATAAAGTGATCTAACTACATCTACTTGTCTTTGTATAAAAACTTCATAGGATATATCTTCAAATTTAGGAAGTGGTACACTTCCAGATGCGAGATTTTCTTGGATTCTTTTTGCATAGTAAACATCCTCATTTACATTAGTATATCCATGTCTATTCAAACATGTGTTATTAGAATCTACTACATTTAAATTATTTTGAATATCAACAAGATCAAAAGTATTAGAATTAAGCTGATCTGCAATCCATCTTTGTCCTTCTTGTAAACCTGTCTCAGCGGCCAATGTTACTTGTTGCATTACTGAATTACGAATTACAGATTTTAAATCATTGTCATAATAAAAAAACATAGCACCAGTCATAACTGATAGCGCTGCAACGACAGCCATAACAAAAACCATGACAAAACCTTTTTGATTTTTTATCAAGATTCCTCACTCCAAAGTTGTTGCACATCAACATAACTATGGGTGTTTCTACATCTATTGGCTATCATGCCAATTGTTTGGTCAACTCCATTTACAGTTATATTTTGCTCATAAATTTTAACTGATGGTTGAATTTGTCGTTCCTCAAAATTAAAATTAATTACAGCTTGATCCAGACTATCTGTAAATGGAACTGTTTGTCTTCTAAAAACTCTTGTGCCTTCTTTACCTTGAAGATAACCTGCAATAGTCATAGCTGCTTTAGTTCTGTATACAGTGATATTTGTCATTGCTGTTTCTGTGCAATCTACTCTATCCACGTAAACTTTTTTTGTTTTTTCTGATCGATTACCTCTTAAATCTGTTGCAATAATTCTAACTGAAAAATATTTTTTATTACCTGGCAAATTTCCCCAACTAATATCGGCACTATCATTTAATACTAAATAAAATTTTTCATCTTTTTGATCAATACGAAATCTACTTACATGATCTACATCCTTATCGATATCAATATCAGGCACTTCTCCTAAATTTATTCTTACAGAATCAAACTGATCTAGTTCTTGTGTCGTTGAGGTAAAAATTTCACCAATGACAGTGTCTTTTTTAGCATCTTCATCTAGATTAAAATCTAAACCATCTGTTATTAAAGTCCCATCTTCTTCGTTAAAAGATACATCTATTGGTGCTGTGTTTCCTATATTATACCCAATATATACTTTTTTTATATCGGATGCTCTTAAATTAGCAGTATCTGAAGCTTGTACTGCGTAATAAAAACTATCTTCATGTGGGTTACCATCGTCAAAACCTGTTGGCAAAGTATTATATTTAAATGATCCATCTGCAAAAACATGAATAGTTCCTTTTGCAGTTGTCGTAACGCTTGCTCTAGCACCCTTATAGTTTTCTTTTTTATTAATATCATACATATCATTTATAATTGGCAGATCTTTTTTTAATGCTGGTTCTTCAGCTTTAGCTCTCCATGTGCCACTTAATCTACAATTCATAATTCTGGCTTCACCATCAACGAGTTGACTTTTAAAAGTTCCTTTTTCAACAGTGCCAATATTATCTACTTTTTTGCAATCGTTAGTAGAAGAAACTAATAATTCTATATCGTTACCCGCAGGATCATAAGATTTACTTAATAATCCATAAATTTTACTTACGCTGTCATACTCTGAGGAAAGATAAAAATTTAAATTTTGAGCTTTAGGCATTGGTCTGTTTGATGCGGTTCTTGATGGAATATATCTTGGCAACCTTGCTATTTGAATATTTGAATATTGATTATTTGGCTGTGAATAAGTTGCAATTGCAGCTGCTCCTTTTTGAAATCTTTTAAAGTTTTCTGACTTCAAATTATCTGATGCATTGGCAGCAGTTGGTAAAGTTACATCACTTGGTGTTGATGTTTCATCATTATAAGGAAAGTTTTCACTTGTATATTTTTTTAAAACTCCATTATCATCAAATCTTAGATCAAAAGCAGTAAATCTTTGGCTATTAGCTTCTGTATTGAAAGGTTTGTTATCGATGCTAGCTTTAAATAAATTTGGATGATAGGTGAGTGTTACTATATTTTTAACACCTACCTGTCTACCATTACCACAATCACTACCAGTCATATGTTTGGCCCCAGGATTATAACTTATTCTAGAAAAAGAATTTTGCTTATCTGCCCACCATGCATAACCTTCACAATTTCTTAAACCTGTGTTTGTAGGTCTTACATTATCAAACTTCTCGTATAACTTATTATAACCTCCTTGATACCGATTATTTACATACCATTCAGGCATTGGCCAAAAACCTATCTGCCAAGGAAAATTATAATGATTCCACCCCCATCTATTTGGATAACCACAACCATACTGATGATACCATTGTAAATTGTTATACTGATGAACTTGGATAGCAGAATTATTATAATAATTTTCTTCTGACCATGCAGATCCCCACCAGGACCATAAATACATGTCAAAAACATTATCGGCTGGCTTACCAAAAAAATTATCTTTTTCAGTTTCACTTAAAACATTCCATTCTTGTTGCTCAATTTTTAATAAAGAGCTCCTTAATCCAGTCTCACTAAAATTACCACCAGGCCATCTGTTGGTATTTTTTAAGCTTTTATAATTTACACCAGCACAAGCTCGAATTTTTCCATCTGGCCATTTCTTTTGCACAACATTTGGTCTTTTATAACCAGCTGCAAATCCTAACATACCATCAGCCATCCAATTTTCCATGACTGGTCCACAATCAGGATGAGAACCTGTACAAACTATCCCTTTTAATACAAATGAGTCGTATTCCTCTTTAGATACTAAAAAAATAGGTGAATTTACATCTTGCTGCAAATAAAAAGATCTTCCATCAACAGACAATTCATAATGTGGCCCACCCATCCAAAATCCATCATAATAATTTTCTGTGTGAGATTCATAATTACGATAACCTGCTGTTAATCCTTTAGGTTCCCATGTGTGCAGATTAATATCAGCAAATTGAGGAGCGGAGTACTTCATAACTCTTACTTTATATTCTTTATAGGCTTCATTTTGATCTTCCCAACCTAAACCATCACAATTAGTATCTAAATTCGCTTTTAGTCTAATAGTAAAATCTTGAAAGCCAGTTGAGTTAAATACATAATTTGCATCCTGACTTTCTAAAGTTCCTTCTAATATAATTGACCCATCCCATTCTCCAATATCTGCTTGATTATCCCCATTGATATCTGTGTAGCCCGAAACTAAACTTAAACCTGGGGGTAAATCGCTGTTAAGAGTAATTGCTTCTAGCTTTAATCTCATTTCTGAATGAGAAACGCCAGGTAGTCCCGTGATTACTGCTGGTTTTTCTGATTCAAATCTTATTGCTTCATGAGTGCGCGCAGGACTTGGTCCACCAACTGTTTCTCCTTGATGAAAAATAATCAGATTATCTTTAGTTTGAAAACTAGCTGTTTGAATATCTAGATATATATCATTTGAACATTGTACTTTTAAACTGCCAGTAAAAGGAATAATATTAGTCCTATTTTCATGTAAGTTTTCTTCATTAGAAACATAAAAAATTTTGCCACCAAAATTTAAATTTCTCATGAAAGATGATGCTGTATAAGTTTCACGGATTTCTTTATCAACAGTTTCTAGTATAACTTCAAAATCAATATGTTTACTTCTCAATCTAATATTAAATTCATTAAAAAATTGAGCAACCGGCATCCAATCGACTTCTACTGTGGTATTGGTAGTATCATCAACATCACAATTAGTAGTATTCCATATCTTTTTTTTAAGAACTGTTTTTTCTGTTAAAGGAGAGTATGGTTTTTTTAATTCATATAAAATTAATTTCCTCTGAATGTTTCCATCATTGTCTTCAGTATCAAAGCAGAAAAAAACTTTTTTACCAAACTCAGTGTCGTTGGTAACCTCTTTCCCATCATCATTTAGAACTTTAACTGGCATCTGAACTTCACCATTGACAGTTTTATCATGTTTAAATCCTGCCATTCTACTATCATGTTGTAATGCATGTAATGCAAACCGGGCTTCTTGCTTTAGATTGTTAAAATTAATTTGACGAACAAAAGTTTTTTGAAAATTGTTATAAATTCCATAAGTTGCCGCAAAAACAATGGTTGAAACTACAATCGCTACCAGCATCTCAGCAAGAGACACTCCCTTTTGAGCAAAAAATTTATTAATCATATTTTTTTTAAGTTTATACACCTGCTAAAAATAACCTTCTAAACCTTTCTTCTATTGATCCTTGTTTGATGATTATTGTTACTTGTTTTTTTTTAACTGTTTCAAATACATCAACGCCACCAATTTGGTCTGTAATTCCGTCATTATTTGCATCAACTGCTACACTTTTGTCGATATTATCAATTTCTATTTTTCTTAAATCATTTGTTCTTGCTGGCCCTAAATGTTTTTTTAATAGAGTCCCCCAATTTTCCAAATCTGTTAAAACTTTTAGATTTGTTATTGTAGCTATGTAAGTAGGCTCCTCAAATCTAGCCATATCAAGATCATCATATGGATCTAAACTTCCTTCAGAATTTGATATAAATGTAATATTTAAATTCTCTGTAGCATCACTCGCCATATTTTTATTTAACGCTTGTGTTGGCACATCTGATCTTGATAAAGTAAAAGTGGTGTTATTATCACTATCAAATAAAGTACTACTTGTTACCTCATACCTACCCCCAATTCCTTCGATGATAATTTGATCACCGTCTCCAGGCAATTGACTTAAGCCTTTAATCTTTAACGAAAAACCGGCAACAGTGTCTTCAAATACACTTGGACTACCATATTGAGCTGCAACAGGGTTATATACTGCAGCAAGTTCTTCAAACATTAGCTCTACTGCATATGCTGCTTTATCAAATTTTCTTAAAGTTGCAAAATCAGATTCTTGGTTAGCCTGTAAAGTCATAAAAATAACTACTGCCAAACCTAATACGGCGGCAGCAGACATTCCCTCAACAATTGAAACTCCTTTTTGATAAATCAATTTAATTTTTTTAATCACATTCTTTTTCCATTATTAAAAAATCCTGATTTATAAAAATGAATAAACTCAGTTTTTTTTCCAGCATTACCAGTAGATTCAATTGTTGCTTTTATGTTTTCTGGAGAAGAAGCATCAGGCAAAAAACAAAAATAATTGTCATCCACACTAACAGGTGTGCAGCTTCCTGTTAATGAGTTGCATTTTTTAATAACAAAATACTCTAATTGTTTTGTTAGTTCTGTTTCTTGAACACCTTGATTGCCACTGCCACCAAATTCTGAGCAAGGAGGGGTGGTGCTTTTATGGTATTTGATATTAAATCGATTTAAACCTTGTGCCCTCCAGACCTCTAGTGACGAATTATTATTAACGTCATCGTTTACCACTTTCAGTCTGTAGGCGTGTCCATTTTCTAATGAAAATTGTCTTACAATATTTATTTGACCTCTAATAGTTGCAAGATCAGACTGATAGTTTTCTACTTTTCCAAAGTTACTGATAGCTGGATATCCTATGCCTGCAATTATTGATATAACAGCAATTGCAGTCATTAACTCTAGAATACTAAATCCATTTTTCATCTAAAGATATTATACCTTAACCAACGGCATCACCCATACTGAAAATTGGCATATATAATGCAATCATCAACATTCCAATAATTCCTCCTATTAATACAATCATTAATGGCTCTATTATTGAGGATAAAGCAGCAACAACATTGTCAAATTCCTCCTCATAATATCTTGCAATAGCAGTAAACATTTCTTCCATGTTACCGGTTCTTTCACCAACAGCCATGAGTTGAGCTAACTGAGGTGGAAATATATGCTCTTCTTTAATAAGAAGTTCTGATAATGTTTGACCTGTCACTATTTGTCTTGAAATTCTCTCTAAGGCATAAATAAATACTAAATTTGTTGTAACTGATTTAGAAATTTTTAATGTGTCTACAATACTTACTCCTGCTCTAGTTAAATTCGCCATAATCATACACATTCTTGATACTGTAGCTTTAACAATTAAATCCCCAAAAAGTGGTAATTTCAAAAACCTTTTGTGCATTACATGTCTAAAACTTTCAAGATTTTTCATTAAAAATTTATAGATAAATCTAAATATAAAGATCGTCAAAAGAATTTTGAGAATATTTCCTCCATCAGCAATAAATTTACTTGCATTTACAATCACTAACGTTGCACCTGGCAACTGGACACCCATTGCACCATACATTTTTTCAAAAATTGGTACTACTTTCCACAACATAAAAATAGTTATAGTTGTTGCAACAGTTAAAAGCATAACTGGATAAAATAATGCACTTTTAATTCCAGCTTTAATTTTTGAATTTTTCTCAAGAAGTTCTACTAATTTTAGTAAAAATTCGTCTAGCTTACCACTAGCTTCTCCAGCTGAAATCATATTTAAATAAATATTATCAAATATTTTTGGATGTTTTGAAAAAGCATCAGTTAAACTAAATCCCGAATTTAAATCCCTCACAATAGTATTGGAGGTCATTTTCATTTTCATATGATCTGTTTGATCTCTAATCATCATAATAGACTCAAGAATTGGAAGGCCCGCTTTTATCATTGTTGCTGTTTTTTTGGTAAATTGAAGTATTTCTTTAGGTGGCACATTTGCCCAAGGGCCAAAATTTAAGTAAATTTGTCCTTTATTAAAAATTATAGGTGAATTACTTATTGGAATATCAATTAATTCAGATGACTTTTTTTCTTCTGCTTGTTTGTCAGCTTTTCTTATTGAGGTAACTATTATTTTTTTTTCTCTTAATTTTGTAGAGGCATCTTTTATATCTGAAGCAGAAATTTCTCCACCAATTTTTTTTCCCGCTTGAACACCTGAATATAAAAAAATACTCATATATTATACCACTAATATTCTTGAGTATTCTTTAACACTTAGAACACCAGATTTAATAAAACCTCTACCAATTACTTGCATAGTTTTGAACCCATCCTTAACAGCAGCCTCTAATAATTCATCTGCTCTTGCATCTTTTAAAATTCCAGCTTCTAATGATGGAGTTTTTTTTAAAACTTCATAAATACCTTGTCTACCTTTGTACCCACTATTATTACACTCAACACAACCACTGCTTTTCATTGGTTTAAATCCAGATAATTCTTCCTCTGTAAAACCAAATTGAAGTAAACTTTCCGTTGTGGCTTTTGTGTCTTCAGTTAAGCAACTTTTACAGTTTCTTCTAGCCAATCTTTGTGCAACGATTAATGAAAATGCGGAGGCAACCATGAAATTGGGCACACCCATATTTGTTAATCTCACAATTGTTGAAATGGCATCATTTGTATGAAGTGTGCTAAGCAATAAATGACCAGTAAGAGCAGCTTTAATGGCTATATCAACTGTAGATTTATCTCTAATCTCTCCAACTAAAATAACTTCCGGATCTTGTCTCAAAAAAGATTTTAAGATTACTTCAAAAGTTAATCCAATTTCAGCATTAGCTTGTATTTGTCCAACACCTTTTAAATAAAATTCCACAGGATCCTCTGCTGTCATAATATTAGTGCCTGGTTTATTAATGTGTTTAATCGCACCATACAAAGTTGTACTTTTACCACTACCCGTAGGTCCTGTTACTAAAACCATTCCTTGTGGAGCTGTAATTGCTGTTATAAGTTTATCATAATCATCTGGATCTAAGCCTATTTGTTCAAGTGCTAAATCTGGACCAGCAGCTAATAAACGCATTACAACTCTTTCACCTTCCTTTGCGGGTATAACTGAAAAACGAACATCTATATCAACATCATCCTCATCTTTTGGTTTAGGGTTTTTAAATTTAAGCTTTCCATCTTGGGGTAATCTTTTTTCAGATATATCACAACCTGCTATTATTTTTAATCTTGTAATAATTGCATTGTAATTATCCATCAATTCTATTTTAAACTGGTCTTGCAATTGCAACACGCCATCTTTTCTAAATCTTATACTAGCCTCACCTCTTCTAAATACCTCAATATGAATATCACTAGATTCTGTTAAAAATGCTTCAAGTAATAGTTTATCTACAAAATCAACCACAACATTTTCATCACCAGATTTAGTAGTTGGAACTTTTAATTTAAGATTTAAATTTGGATTAACTGGCTGTGATGTAGTATTTTTTTTTTTAGGTTCTGAATTTTCACTGTCCAGCTCAGTAATTGTCTTGTACCTTAATGCTTCATCAATATTACTTGGTTTTGCAATATATAATTCAATATTACATCCTGTCATACTTTTTAACTTACCAACAAGGGTAGATTTTGTAGGATCAAATATGGCAACTTTTAAAATTCTACCATTCAATTCAAATGGTACTATTTCATTTTGTGTTATAAAATCTTTTGGAACTTTTAATAATGCATCTTTTTTTATTGTTTGTTCATTAAGCAAAACTTTTCTTAGAGCATAGTTTCTTGAAACAGCAGTAACTATATCTTCTTCTGCTACTATTTTATCCTCAATCAAATAAGTTAAAATTCCTAAAGGAGTTTTTCCATTTCCATCATATTTTTTTTGAGCATCAGAAATAGACTGTTCTGAGACTTTACCCATAGATTTTAATAATCCAGTAATTTTATTACTTATTTCAGGACTGATAGTTGGCATTTTTTTTGTATTGTATTTATATTATACAATATTTGCCGTCAAAAATATTAGTAATTGAGTTTTTCCATCTGTTTTTGCTTTTTGCTTAAAAAATGATCCAATGATTGGAATGCTTGATAATATTGGAACATATTGCTTGTTATCCGTTTTAACATTTTTGTAAACTCCACCTAGGATTGCAACATCTCCTGAATCTATTTGGACCACAGCTGTAATTGCCTCTGTATTGGTTGTGGTAGCATCGGCAGTAGATTCGCCTGGTGTATTGTTCGCAATAACTAAATCTAATTCAACTTTTTTATTTCCCATAACTCTTGGCGTAACTTGTATATTTAAATTTTGAGGGATCTTTTCTATACTTCCAGCAGCATCCCCAGCAGCAGGTATTATTCTTAAAAGCTCTATACCTTGAACAAGTGTTGAGCTTTTACCATCCATTGCAAATAATTTTGGATTAGAAATAGTTTCACTATTATTATCTGTATTTGAAGCATTAATAACAGCTTTCAGTCTAGCCATTCCTAAATTACCAATCAGGAATGCTCCACCAGCTAAATTTGCATTAGAACTAAACAACTGTGAGTTTTCTACCGCAGGATCACCAGTCACTACATCTAAATTACTCTTATTTGGAACTCCAATAGTAGTTGATACGCCAGGATTTGTAGATATTCCAGTAAACGTTATTCTATCTTCTCCTGCTATTTTAGCTCTAGTTTCTAATAGTGTTAAATTAGCATTAAATGATTTAGTAAAATTATCAGTTGCACTTATTATATAAGCTTCAATCATGACTTGTTTTTTTTCCACATCAATCTCTTGTAAGGCTAAATCAACCCTATCCAGATCTTGCAAACTAGCAGTTACGATCAATTGATTATTATTTTCATCATCAGTTATTGTTACATTTTCACCTACGGCTGCCTCTAATGGTTCAATGACATCAATTGATTTTTGATAGTAAATTTTAAAAATTTCACTAATAGTATTTTCTTCCTCATTATCAGAAGATGAAATTGGATCGATGTCTAAAGAAGCTAAACTATCATTCATGGCTATTGTTTGTTTAATTTTTTTGTCTGCTAAAGTTGCAAACTGTACAGATGAATGTACTCTTAATAATTTAGACTCTTTATCTTCAGTCATAACTAAGTTGTTCATATCAAGAACTACATAAACTGCAGACCCCCATTTAATATCTTCAAAATCCATTGTTAATTTTCCTTGAACTTCGTTACCAATGATTATGTTTCTTTTGACACTACTTGCAAAAAGTTTAAGAGCAGATCTAAGATCGATATTATCAAATTTAAAGGTAACCAAGTCCTTTTCTAAATTTTTTATTGGAAAATTATGATCAATAATTTTTAATTTTCTATTTATCTTTTCTCCCGTTTCTAATTGCAAAGAAATTCTTCTTGAAGTTAATTCAGTAGATTTTTTACCTAATATTTTTTTTGCGGAATTATTAAATGCTACTGAATCTTTTCTAAAATTTTCCGCACTACTCTCAACATTAAATGATTCAATATCTTGAACTACACCTTTGTCTTTTTGATCATAAGACATCTTAGGTCTTTTTGCACAGCTGAATAATAGAAGACAACTTAAAAATAAAACAATTAGTTTTTTTATTTTCATTAATTAAACAACCCCTCAATATCATTTAATATATCTTCTGAGTTAATTCCTGTTGTGGGAGTATTATTCACCTGATTATTATCATCAATAACAACCCCATTTACTGGGTCAATTTCCTCTTGATTGTCATTTATGAACTGATTAACAGATAAACTGGCAAGAGTTTGCCCTGCAACTGGAGCATTAATATAATATTCATATTCCATACTTTCTTGTAATACCAACATCTTCTGATTTAAAATTGAAACAACAATACCATCTTTGTTTCCAATTCTATCTCCTTCTCTAATCATGAATTGTGATCCTTTGATTTCAATTATTCCTAAATTTCTAATATCTATAGAATAATCATTTATACTTTTCTTATCAAAATTATCATAATTATAATTTTTGTTTACATGAATTGGTATTTTAATGAATTGATTTTCTTTTACTAATATATAATTATTAAATTCTAAATTATTAATTTCTAATAATTCTTCAATTTCTCTATCATACAGCTTTGCAATGTTTTTTAAGTACTCTACTTTTCTAGTTACATGTATAAAAAATGGTAATAATAATTTTTGGTTAATTATTAAATATTCATCGTTTTCCAATTCATTATAAGCAGCAAGTTGAATGGGGACTAAGTCATATTTTTTTGCAATACTTTCGACAGTTTCATTTTCTTTTACTCTGTGAAATCTATTTGGAATAACTAATTTATTTCCACTAATTAATTTATCCGTACCTGGAACTATAGCATTTGCAATTTTTAATTCATTAACTGAAAAACCATATCTAAATGCTATTGTATTTAAATCTTCATTTTTTTTAGCAGTATGAATGGTAGGTGTTTTTCCATAATCATAATTAGATACTTTTATTCTTTTAAATTTAGTGTCACGTTGTTTAGCTTTTCTTGTAGCAATGCCTTTCAAAACATAATCCTTTAATGAATATGCGGTTAATGGATTGAGGTTTATAATTTTTGAATTAACAACTTTTGTATCCTCAACAAATATATCTTTAACTTTTTCAACAGCAACTTTTTCAATAATAATTTCTTCTTCAGTTACTTCTGTTTCTTCCTCGATCACTTCAGCTACTTTTTCAACTTCTTTTATTTCTTCAATAATAGGTTCAATAACAACCTCTTTAATTATTCCTATTTCTTGAGTAAAGGGATCAGCAATTACATTGACACTTAAAAAAACAAATATTAAATTTATAAAAAATAATCTAATCATTTTTTCTTAGTCCTTTTAACTAGCTCTGCATAAATTTTTTTATCATCAAATTTTTCTCCCTCAACTGCATTGAGTTTTAGAGATACAGTAAATTTTTTACTAATTTTTTCTTTTGGTAGATCTTCTAATTTTGGTTGTGGTTGTCCCTCAACACTATAGAGATCAATTTTATCTTCATCTGATAAGCCAATTAAAGTTTCAATTTTAGATTCTGTAACTGAACTTAGACCTTGCAAATTGTTCATCATTTCTATGACACTTTGATCGTCTTTTGCTACTCCAGCAATTGTTACTCGATATTTATCTTTAACATTTAAGCTAACAAGCCTTATGTTTTTTGGGGTTTTTTCATTTAATTCCTTATAAACAGTGGCTGTTGTTAAAATATTAGACCCTAAGCCTGATGTATTTTTGAGTAGTCCTTTCATTCTTTGAAGTTTTGCATCATATCCTTTTAAGAGAGTGGATTTTGACTGTATGTCTTCATTTAAAATTTTAATTTCTGCAATTCTATAATTATTTGAAATAATTTGAGGAATCTTAAATGGCAAGAGATGAGCAAAAGTTACAAAAATAAAAAATGAAGCAAAAACTAAGCATGCTTTACCAAGGACCAATGACTTTCTATTAATTTTTAATTGATTAGCTCTTGGTAGAATGTTTAATGAATACATTTCATGTGAATTTACTTCAAATGGATTAACTTTTCTTAATGCAATTCCTAAGGATTCTGAAATTAATGAATCATTTTTAAGTGAGTCCACATATTTTTCCGCATCATCTGAAAAGCTAAATAATTCTTTTGGATTAAATTGTTTAATCACCATGTCTCCTAGTTGACGTTCCAAGCCAATAGAGAAATTTTTTATTTTTGATTTATCGGTTACAATATTTAAAACACTAGCCGGACTTGAATCATATTTTGTTTCAAACTCAATTAATGATTGTTTTATTTGACCACCTACTCTCTCAAATATTTCATCCCAAAACTCATTTTCAACACTCTCTATTTCCTCAACAGTGTCTAGCAATACCTTGTCTGCATCAATAATATTTAAATCAGTGTACTGAAAAGATTTATTTGATGAAATTGTTAGAAAGTTAGACCCTGATGTGTAATTTAAAACTACTACAGGAGTTTCAAAAGAGTCTTTTCCTATAATTGAGGCTTGAGTATTAATATGAGCAAAAGGAGCTAAATCTATTAATATTGGGTTATATCCTGCTAATCTGAAAATATTATTATATGCTTCAACAACTTTTGTTTCAATGGTAACTAGAATTATATCCATAGTCTCAAGTTCTGTATCCCTAGACACAACCTGATAGCTTGATTCAAATCCCTCAAGAGTTTCTGGGGTTTCATCAAATTGCTCCCAAAAACCTCCAAAGCTTATATTTTGTCTTAAGCTTTCATCATGCATAATAGGTATTTGTAAATTGTATATTTGTCCCAAAATTGGATCTAAGGATATTGCAACATCTTTATTTTTTGTTTTAATTGATGACATTGCATTTTTTATTTGATCACTAAGATAAGTTGAGGCAGAATAAATATCTTGGTCTTGGCCTATTCCAGCAATTTCTTGATTTGAAAAATTTATAACTTTCCAATTGCCTTTAATGAGGGCTATTTCACAAATCTGGATTTCTGTTTCTTTTAATACAACGCCAATTAATTTTTCTTTTTTGAAGTTTAATTTACCAATTTGCTTAATTATTGGTAAAAAAAACTGTGCGATTATTTTTTTGATTTTATCCATTGCTTAAAAAACTATAAAAAGTGTCATTTTCTTTAACAATATTAAAAAAAATCAAGGATACAAGGAATAGTTGAATCGCTAAAAACACACTAAGATTCAATTAAACTTGTATTTAATTGGATTATAGAGCAAAAACACTCAATGAGCCTAAATGAGAAACTAAAAACTTACCCAAAACAATATGATTTGTCAGATATTCACATAAGATCGAATCAACCCTTAGCCATTAGAGAAGATGGTTCAATTAAAGTTTTCAAAGAAGATATTGTTACAAGACAAGATATAGAAGAATTTTGGAAAGCTGTTTTAGATAAAGCTCAATATGATTATTTAATTAGTAATGGTGATTTAGATTTTGCGGTAACTGTAGATGGACAAAGATTTAGAGCAAATGGATATTATTCATCTTATGGTCCTTCAATGGTATTAAGAAAAATTGTTACTGAAATACCAAATATTGAAAAACTTGGATTACCACCAGCAGCACACGAAGCTATAACCCATAAAACAGGTCTGGTTTTAGTTACGGGGCAAACAGGATCTGGAAAATCAACATCTTTAGCTGCAATGATTGATCAAATAAATTCTAACAGAGCAGAAAACATTATAACAGTTGAGGATCCTATTGAATTTATTCATCCTTCAAAACAAAGTATTGTGTCACAAAGAGAAGTTGGAAAAGACACTGGTAGTTTTGCTAAGGCTTTAAAATCTGCATTAAGACAAGATCCTGATGTTATTTTGGTTGGAGAAATGAGAGATCTTGAAACAATATCGCTTGCATTAACTGCTGCTGAAACCGGTCACTTAGTTTTTGGAACTCTACATGCAAGTAGTGCTGCCTCCACTATCACAAGAATTTTAGATGTTTTTCCAGCGGCTCAAAAAACACAAGCTCAAACTATGCTATCTGGATCAATTAGACTTGTAATGTCACAACAGCTTTTAAAAAAAAAAGGTGGAGGAAGAATTGGTTGTCATGAAATTATGACAGGGACACCAGCAATTAGAAATTTGATAAGAGAGGGAAAAGTTGAACAAATTCAATCGACACTTCAAACATCTGCAAAAGAAGGGATGTTTACCATGGAAAAATGTTACGAAGGGTTAAAGGCAAAAAATCTTGTTGAATGATTCTAAATTATCAATTCTAATTTCCAAGATCAGGGCTTTCGATAAATCTTTGTTGAGGTAATTTTGCTTTAAAATTACCAGTACCACTACATAAGTTCTCTGTTTTTTCTCCAAGACCTCTATTAACTGAACTTGCATTTGGTATGTTTTTTCCATTGCAGGATAATTTTAGTTCAATTTCTCCAACTACTTCAACCGTTATATCTCTAAAAGAAATATTTTTTGCTATAGAATTTGTTGTAAAGTTATTATAAATAAAATGTGAAATTATGAATGCTACAAGAGCTATTAAAAAAATTTTTAAGTCACTTGAAATTTTTAACATTTTTAAATTACTGATCAAAATAAATTTTATTATTATACTTTTTTTAATTTTATCACCATATAAAGCTATAGCAAATATATTTGAACTTAACTGTAAAAATAAAAATAATTCTATAATTGCTGTTTATTCATTTAAAAGAAATAGTGCTGTTCTAACTTCAATAAATGGTACTGAAACAAAAGTTAAATTTACCATGATACAAAAGACAAATAGCTCTTTTAAATCTGAAGGAATTGTGTCCAAAATTAAAACTTCACTCGAATACAAGCAAAATACTAAAGAATTAGCGATGCTACAATCTTCTTTGCGAGGCTCAAATATTTTTCTTAAGTGCGAAAAACCAAAACTATTAAAAGAAGAATAGTTTTAAAAAACTAAAGTTAATTCAGTGCCAATTTCATCAGGAAGGTGTTTGTATTCACTTGATTTTGAACACTTTTTAATAAAATAAACTCCTAAACCACCTACTTTAATATCATTAATATCTCTTGGTTTAATATTTTCTAAAGATGTTTGTTTGCCATAATCTCTAATTTTAACTTCAAGTTCACTATCTTCAGTTTTTCTAAAAAAAATTTCAATAGTTTGGTCAATCTTCATATTATACGCATGTCTTATTACATTTTGTAGTGCTTCATCGACAGCTATTATAACTTTTGAAGAATCAAGATTTGTGAAATTTGCTTTACAGTAAAGTTCTACTTCTAATCTTACTTTTCTTAATTCTTTTGGGTTTGAACTGATTACTAATTTCATTGATATTACTTCTTTTCTTTAAAAACTAAACATACGCCATTATTACAGTATCTTTTGCCAGTAGGTTCTGGTCCATCTTCAAAGATATGGCCGTGATGACCACCACATTTTTTGCAGTGATACTCTACTCGCTCGTACCCTAATAAAGTGTCTGTTTTAGTTTCAAAAGCATCAGGTAAAGATTGATAAAATGAAGGCCAACCTGAACCACTTTCATATTTTGAGTTCGAGTCAAATAATTTTTCACCACAATTAGTACAGTGATAACTGCCTTCTCTCTTTTCATTATTTAATTCACTGGTACCAGGTGCTTCAGTACCATCTTCAAATAAAACTAATTTTTGCTCAGCAGTAAGGTCTTGGTTAATTTTTTTTGTCATAAGTTTATTCTAATACTCTTAAAGGTTTGCCAGCAACACAAGCTTCTAAGCCTTCAATCATTTGTGTATAAAATATACTATAATTTTCAGCAGTAACATAACCAACGTGAGGCATTAACAGTGCATTTGGTAAAAATCTGAGTTTGTTACCTTCTGGTAGAGGTTCTTTTTCATAAACATCAAGACCCGCACCGGCAATAACATTGGTTGATAATGCAATTATTAAATCATCTTCATTAATAATAGAACCTCTTGAGGTGTTAATTAAAAAAGCAGTTTTTTTCATCATGTCTAGTTCTTTTAATTTTATTAATTCCTTATATCTTTCACCTGCTTGAACATGGATAGATATAAAATCAGAATTTTGTAATATATCTTCTTTGCTACACGGCAAAACACCTAATTCTTTACAAGTGTCTAAATTTAAATTTTCACTCCAAGCCATAACTTCCATACCAAAAGCTTTACCAATTTTTGCAACTTGTGAACCAACTCTGCCAAGACCAACTAGGCCTAAAATCTTTCCTTTAAGCTCAAACCCAATAGTTGATTGCCAGTAACCTTGGTACATATTATCAATTTCTTCTTTAAAGTTTCTTGCTAAACCTAAAATCAAACCCCAAGTTAATTCAGGTGTTCCTGAAAAACCAATCTCAGTTCCACATACTATAATTTTTCTTTTTTTAGCAGCCACCAGGTCTATAGCTTTGTTTCTTGACCCGCTGGTTATGATGTATTTAAGATCATTTAGATTGTCGATCAAATTTTTTGTAATGGGGGTTCTCTCCCTCATTATCAATAATGCCTCAAAGTCTGCTAATTGTTCAATGGTGTCTGCTTCATCTTTAAATGGTTCACTAAATATTTTAAATTCATATTTTCCTGATAGTTTTTTTAAATCAACAAACTCATGAGATACATTTTGATAATCGTCTAAGATAGCAACTTTAAGCATTTTTAATCTTTCTGTTTGATAAAAGAATTCCAGTTAAAATAAATATTGCGCCCAACATATGATAAAACATAAATTTTTCATTAAAAATAATCATTGCCATAATTGCACTTAAAATAGGCATCATATGTAAAAAAATACCTGCTCTATTGGCTCCAATTAAAGAAACTCCTTTTATCCAAAAAATAAAGGAAGCAAGACCTGGAAACAGCACTACGTAAAATAAAATCATGTAAAAGTTTTGATTTAGGACAATTCTATAGCCCATTTGGTATTCTATAAAATAAATTGGAATTAAAAAAATAAAACCAAATGAAATTACTACCTCTAGCAATGTTAGTTGTGATAGTTCATGTTTTTTTTTCTTTAATAACGCAGAATAAGTAGCCCAAGAGAGCATTCCAAATACCATGGTAATGTCACCTTTATTAAAATCTAAATTCATTAATATTCCAAGGTTTGCTTTAGTTATAATTAAAACCACCCCAATAAAAGAGCATGTAACTCCCAATATTTGAAAAGTATTAGTTTTTTCGATTTTTAAAATTGATGAAATGAAAATGATCATTACAGGTATTGTTGAAATCATTAATACTCCACTGATTACTTGCGTAAAGTTTAAAGAATAATAGACGATCGAATTAAATATGGTAACGCTCGTTATTCCAAGAACTGTATAATATTTATAATTTTCTAAAATATAATTTCTTTTTTTAAATATTTCTTGAATTGTAAATGGTGCTAAGATTAGCCAAGCAAAAAGCCATCTATAAAAATTTAATGAAAATGGGGGTACATGATATTGACTAGCAAACTTTCCAACTAAAAAATTTCCTGACCAAAATAAAGCTGCTAAAAATAAAAAAATATACGCAACATTATTTTTATTTATCACCTAGCTAAACCTAAGAGAGCTATATGGCTTTAAATTTAAGTTTGTATTTTCTTCTGCAATCATTCCAGAGATTATCTTCCCTGAAATAGGTCCTAAAGTCCATCCTAAATGATGATGTCCAAAGCAATAAAAAACATTTTTATTTTTTTTTGAGGGTCCTATTACGGGTAAGTAATCTGGAAGCGTTGGTCTAAAACCAAGCCATTCATCTTCATGTTCTGGTAAATCACCCATCATATATTTTGCATTATTAATTAAATTTTTAACTCTTGATTTTGATAATGGATTATCTAGACCTCCAAATTCAACAGTGCCTACCACTCTTAGTCCTTGTTCCATGGGCGTAATACCAAACCCTCTATTTTGGAAAATTACTGGTCTACTTAAAAGATGATCACAATCTTTAAAATGAACATGATACCCTCTTTCAGTATCAAGAGGTATTTTTTCATCTAAATTATCTGTTAGTTTTTTTGAAAACGAACCACAGGCAATTACAATTTTGTCAAAAAGAAAGCTTTGTGTTTCAGCTTTTATAACTGGTTTTTCATCATTAAAATTTATGTCTTTAATATTCATTTTTAAAAACTTGCCACCTTTTTTTAAAAAGAGCTCAAATAATTTTAAAAGTATTTTTTTTGGGTTTCTAGCATGTCTACCGTGTTGATAGTAAACACCTCCATGATAGATCGGTCTTATATTTGGTTCTAAGTCATGAATTTCTTTTGGTGTTACTACTTGTTGATCAACACCTAATTCATTCCTAACTTTAATCTCTAACTCTCTACTTTTTAAACTTTGATCATTCCAAATATATAAAATACCTTTTTTTTCAACTAGTCCTCCAAGTTCTATTTCATCAAATAATTCATCATAAGCAGGTAATGCTAAATCTAAAATTTGATGCATATTTTTAGCAGTATGCATCATTCTTTTTGTGCTGCAGTTCCTAATAAATTGTAAAAACCAAGGTATCATTTTTGGAACATAGTTCCATTTAAGTGCAAGTGGACCTGTAGAACTTAAAAGCATTGCTGGGACATCACTTAAAACATCAGGTCTATTTATTGGAACAGATGCATATGGAGAAAAGTGACCTGCATTACCATAGGATGCAGCAGGACTGCCTGGCTCATCTCTATCAAAAATTGTTACACTAAATCCCTTTTTTTGTAAAAATAATGCATTTGAAATACCTTGAATACCAGCTCCTACAATTCCAATTTTTAAATTTTTTTTCATCACACTTTATATAATTCTTAAATTTAAATATTCTCGCGACAAATTCGACAAATAAAGCATTTAAATACTTAAGCTATTAGCTGTTTATGATTAATTTTTGCACTCATAACAATTGCAAATCCAATCATTGTTGCAAGCATTGAGGATCCTCCATAAGACATAATTGGCAGTGGTGATCCAACTATAGGTAATAAACCTAAAACCATAGACATATTTACTGTCACATAAAAAAATATGGCAGAGCCGTAACCATAACAAAAAAGCTTAGCAAAATAACTTCTAGAGATTGCACCAATTCTTAACACTCTATAAATTATTATTATATAAATTAGCAATAAGCCTAGTGATCCTAAAAAGCCATGCTCTTCAGCAAATAATGTGAAAATAAAATCCGTATGTTTTTCAGGTAAAAATTCTAAATAACTTTGAGTGCCTTTTAAAAAACCTTTGCCACTTAAGCCACCAGAGCCAACCGCTATTTTAGATTGGATAATTTGATATCCCGCTCCTAAAGGGTCTCTGTCTGGATTAAGGAATGTTAAGATTCTAAGTTTTTGATAAGGTTGTAAAAAAGCAATCGCAAAAGGCATTGAAATTAATAAAATTATAAATGAATATATAAAATATTTAATATTAATTCCTGCAAGCCAAATAACCACTAATCCACTTAGTGCAATTAAAATTGATGTTCCTAAATCAGGTTGGCTAATAACTAGTATAATTGGTAAAATTAAAATTATTAAAGCAACAAACATAACCTGAAAGCTATTAACTTTATTGAGTTGTATACGGTGATAATATTTTGCAAGACAAACTATTATTGCAATTTTCATTAATTCAGATGGTTGTAAATTAATAAAATATAAATCGATCCATCTTTGTGACCCTGAAGCTTTAATACCATGCAATGAGGCCCAAACTAAAAGAAGCAAAATTACAACATAAAATAAGTAAGCAAAGAAATGCCAAAATTTAATATTAAAAAATGACATAAAAATCATCATTAAAAAAAATATTAAAAATTTTGAAATATGACTTTTACTATGAAATAAAATTTCTCCACCATCTGTTGAATACATGGATAAAGCACTAATTAACCCAAGTAATAAAATACAGATTAATAAAATATAATCAAAATTTCTTATTTTTTGAAAAAGGGTTGGTTGCGTATTAAACGAATTTTGTAGCATTTATATCTTGGAAGTTTTTTGAATTTTTACTTTCTCTCTAAGCTCATGTCTGTCTATAATTGATTTAAAAAGTTTCTTTGCAATTGGTGCTGCTGCAGAACTACCAGATCCACCATGTTCTATAACGATGCTTAGTGCATACCTTGGATTTTTATATGGCCCAAAAGCTATGTATAATGCATGATCTCTTTCATTATAAGGAATTTCAAATGTTTTTAAATTAAGCTCTCTATCTAATTCTGTAATTCTTTTAACTTGTGACGTTCCAGTTTTTCCTGCAAATTGATACTTTGGATTCTCAATTCTAGATGAGTAAGACGTCCCTCTAAATTCATTAGTTGAAGCAAACATTGCTTCTCGAACTAATTTTATATTTTTAGTATTTTTAAATAAAGGCTTATGTTCTTTCTTATTTAAAAACCCCAAAAGTTCTGTTGTAGTATTAAATTTATTATTTGCTTTAATATCTTTACGATGTTCATTCATTATACCCCTAATATCTTCTACCGATTTACTATTTTCTTCTACAATTATTTTTGGATAAATCTTAAATCCTCCATTTGCAAGCTGAGCTGTCATGAGGCATAATTGTAATGGTGTTGTTTGAGTATAACCTTGTCCAATGCCTGTAATTAGTGTTTCACCTATAACCCATCCTTTTCCTAATTTACGTTTTTTCCATTTTGTATCGGGAATTAATCCTTTTTTTTCATTATCAAATGTTTTATTTAAAACTTTTTGACCTAATCCAAATTTCATAGATGTTTCTTTTAAACGATCGACACCAAGTTTTCTTGCAATTTCATAAAAATAAGTATCACAGGATTGTTTCATTGCATTTTTCAAATCCACGATACCATGACCTTTTTTTTTCCAACAATGATAAGTTTGTCCATACATTTCAATTTTACCTGTACAATTAACTTTAAATTTTTCATCTACAATTTCATTTTCTAAAGCAGAAAGAGCTACCATTGGTTTAAATGTGGAGCCTGGTGAATATAAACCTGTTAAAGTTTTGTTAACCAATGGTTTTAAAGGATTGTTTCTAATTAATTGCCAATCATCTTGATTAATTCCAAAAAGAAACAAGTTAGGGTCAAACGAAGGCGATGATTGCATGGCAATAATTTCACCTGTGTAAATATCCATTACACTTATTGAGCCAGCCACATCTTTTAAAAGTTCATTACATAACTTTTGAATTTCTGTGTCTATAGTGAGCTTTATTGTCTTACCGTTTAATCCATCTGTGTGATCAAGTTGACTAATTCTTTTTCCATATGCGTTAACTTCATATCTCTGAATACCATTTGTCCCAATTAATTCATTTTCAAAGGTTTTTTCTAAACCAGTTTTTCCTACTTTAAGTCCTGGTACATGCTTATTTTTTATAATTTCATTATTTAGAATATCATTTTTACTGGCCTCGCTAACATAACCCAAAACATGAGTATAATTTTCATTAAATGGATAATTACGAGAAATTGATAACACTGGTTTTGCACCTACTAAATCATGTAAATAATAATTAACTTTGGAGAACTGTTCCCATGTTAAATTTTTAGATATAATAAGAGTTTCCCATGGTTTTTGATTATTTTTTCTTTTTATTATTTTATTAAATTCTTTATCATTAATGATTAAAATTTCTCTTAATCTTAACATTAAATATTTAAAATTTTCTACCTCCTCAGGAATTACATGTAATTGATATACTTCTAAATTACCGGCAATAATATTTCCAAAATAATCTAAAAACTCACCTCGAATTGGGGGTAACTTCCATTCACGTAATCTATTTTTATCAGATAAATTTGAGTATTTTTTATTATCTGTAATTTGTAATGAAAATAATCGAACAATTATTCCTGTAAACACAATAAGTTTAGCAGCACCAATTATAAACATTCTTCTATTGATGGTCTGAACTTTTTTAACACCAAAGTTTTCACCTAGCATTATTATTGCTCACAAGGTATTTTTCAAAAAAATTAAATATATTTGAAAATAAAAAATATAAAATAAATGTAAACGTAATGTTTATTAATTGATCAAAAATCTCTAACTCATAATCAAAAATGAAATTTAAAGACATAAATAGTAATGAATTTATAATTAAAATTGTTATAAGAAAAAAAATAGCATCTTTAACTAAGCTTGGTCTCAAAGTAATATTTCTAAGATAGGATGCTGTAACACAAAGGATTAGATACATTAGGCTGCTTAACCCAATGGGAGTACCAACCACAACATCATTTAATAAACCTGCTATAAAAATATAGATATATCCTAAGCTTTGAGATCTCTTGACACTGTAATAAAAAATTAAAATATAAGAAAAATTAAATGAAAAATATTTTGAATTTAAATAATTGAAATCTGTCTCATTTAAGACAGCAATAAAAAGTAAAACTACTGGAAAATTCTTATATAATAATAATTTTACATTTTTAGTAGCTGAGCTCATTTAATATTTTCCTTTATTTAAAACACAAGCTCTATACTGAGGAGTTCCAACCTTATATTTTTTTTTTAAAATATTCTTAAAATTATTTTTAGAACATTTACCGCCATACAATAAATTTAATTCTAAAAATTCTAAATTTTTCTCTCTCAAGGGCTCCTGAGAGATTAAAATATTTGCTTTTGAGATTAAGTTGTTTAATTCTATATTTTCTTTTCTTAATTTTATCAGTTGTTTATTTAATGAACTGTTTTGATCTTCTAACTTTATTCTTATCTCTTCAGAGATTTTTTTTTGTTTCTTCAGAAAATTTATATTTTCATTTTTTGAATTTTCTAAATTTTCTATATCAATCTTACTAACTTCTTCATTAACTTTTATGGATGAGTTTAGAAATTCTTTTTTAAAAGATAAAATTTTTACAAATTTTAATTGTGATAAATCTTTATAAAAATCAACCATAAGTCCTGTATTAGATAAAGAATTTTTTTTACCTATTTTTCCGATTGGAATTCCACTTTTAAAAAGTCCTGCCATTCCAGAGGTATAAACTATTAAATTGTCATTTTTATTCTTTAACCTAGCACCGCTAACATATTCGATAATTCCTTTCTCATTTCCATTTCCTGACATTATTGCTTGGATATTACTTGGTTCTAATGAAACTGGAATTTTAGAATTTATGTCTGATATTAATAAAACTCTTGAAGTTGTGTAATTTACCTCAACTACCTTTCCAATGAAATATATGCTGTCTAAAGCTGCCATTCCCAATTTAATATTATTCTTACTGCCCTTATTAATTATTATAGACCTTAAAAATGGACTTTTTTTATCAATCAATACTTTTGCAAATATTTCATTACCAGCTACAAAATAATCATCGATTAATTGTTTTAATCTAATATTTTCATATTCAATAATCTTCTTAGATATATTTTTTGATTTAAGCTCTTTTAATTCAGATACATTTTTGTTATTTATTTTGTAAAGATTAAGATGATTTTGAACTATAAGGTAATTATCTTTTAGTAAATTTTCTGGTAGAGAAACTATAAATGAAGATCTATAAACTATTTCTTGAATTGCTGTTTTTACGTAGTTTGTCACTTTAAAGTTTAGACTACCTAAAATTAAAAAAATTATTGAAAAAAATATTAAACTTAATAATGAAAACCTTTGCTGTGCTCCTTTTTTTAAAAAAGCAGATCTTAGTGCAATTACAAAATCATCTCTGCTTATTTCCATTGTCTCTAATACTCAGATAGCATAGTAGAGAATGTTTCTTCTTGATCTAGGGCTTTTCCAGTACCAATTGCAACACATGCTAATGGATCATCTGCTATAAAAACTGGTAACCCTGTTTCTTTGCCAAATCTTTTATCAATATTTTTTAATAAAGCTCCACCACCTGTTAACGTTAGACCCATATCCACTAAATCAGCTGATAATTCAGGAGGAGTGTTTTCAAGCGCATCTTTTATACCGTTCACCATTTCTTTTAAAATATCATTTAAAGCTTCCGCTGTATCTTCTTCAGTAATATTTACTTCCTTAGGTGTTCCTGATCTTAAATCTCTACCTTTAACGGCATAAGTGTTGCTGTTTGATGCTATGGCTGTACCAATTTCTTTTTTGATTTTTTCAGCAGTACTATCTCCAATCATTAAGTTATATTCTTTTCTCATATAATTTACTAAAGCTGTGTCCATTGCATCTCCAGCAATTCTCAAAGACTTAGAATAAACTAGACCTCCTAATGACATGATGGCTATCTCCGTAGTTCCTCCACCTATATCAACAACCATTGATCCTGTTGCTTCTGAAATTGGAAGTCCTGCTCCAATTGCTGCAGCGATTGGTTCTTCAATTAATTGAACTCTTCTAGCGCCTGCTGCAAGAGCACTGTCTTGAATAGCTTTTCTTTCAACGGGTGTTGAACCAGTTGGAACACAAATTAAAATTCTTGGGTTTGCAAAAGTTTTATTTTTATGAACTTTTTTGATAAAATGTTTAATCATTTCTTCAGTAACTATAAAGTCTGCAATCACTCCATCCCTTAAAGGTCTAATAGCGCTAATGTTACCAGGTGTTCTTCCAAGCATAGTTTTCGCTTCATCACCGACCGCTAAAACAGTTTTTTTTCCCATATTTTCAGCTATAGCTACAACAGATGGTTCATTTAAAACTACTCCTTGTCCTTTTAAAACAACAAGTGTGTTAGCGGTTCCAAGATCAATCGCCATATCCTGACTCCAAATACTACTTAAATTTTTAAACCAATTAGCCATCTTATATTCCCTTCATTTTCTGAGTTTCGTGCTCCATTGGAGCAGTTTTTTTTCTTTTAATAATCATTTTATTTAAAGCATTTAAATAAGCATTAGCTGACGCTACTAATGTGTCAGTATCAGCAGCTTGTCCAACTGTAGTTTTGCCTTCTTCTTCAATTCTAACGCTTACTGTAGCTTGTGCATCAGTTCCCTCTGTAACAGCGTGAACTTGATACAATTGTAGTTTCACATCGTGTGGATATAAAACTTTTATACATTTAAAAATAGCATCTACAGGACCATCACCTATTTCTGAGGTTGATTTAACTTCACCATAAACATCAAGTGTCATCTCTGCTTTTTGAGGTTCACCTGTTCCTGCAAAAACTTTTAATGACTTTAAGTTGATTACATATTTATCTAAAATCATACTGTCATCAACTAAGGCTGCGATGTCGTCGTCATAAACATGTTTTTTTTTGTCAGCTAAAATTTTAAATTTCCCAAATGCTGTTTGAATTACATCATCAGTTACATTTGCATAACCAAGGTCATTTAATTTTTCTTTAAATGCATGTCGTCCAGAATGTTTTCCCATTACCAATGAAGTTTTCTTAACACCAACACTCTCTGGTGTCATAATCTCATAAGTTTCTCTGTTTTTAAGCATTCCATCTTGGTGAATACCCGCTTCATGAGCAAAAGCATTTTTTCCAACAATTGCTTTATTAAATTGAACTGGGAATGTTGCATTAGAAACAATTTTTGATGCTTTGCTTAATAATTCAGTTTTAATTCCTGTTGTGTAAGGCATTAAGTCATTTCTTGTTCTTATCGCCATTACAATTTCTTCTAATGCTGCATTACCTGCTCTCTCACCAATTCCATTAATAGTGCATTCAATTTGTCTTGCCCCAGCTGAAACACCAGCTAAAGAATTTGCTACAGCTAATCCTAAATCATTATGACAATGAACAGATAAAATAGCTTTTTCAATATTTGGAACTTTATTTTTTAATGTTGTTATAATTTTAGTAAATTCTGAAGGGATAGTATAACCAACGGTGTCTGGAATATTTATTGTTGTGGCGCCACTGCTAATTGCTGTCTCAACTATTTTACACATAAAATCCATGTCTGTTCTCGTTCCATCTTCGCATGACCATTCAACATCATCTGTAAGATTTCTTGCATAAGTTACGCTTTCTTTTATTGCATCAACAACTTGCTCTGGAGATCTATTTAACTTAAATTTCATATGAAGTGGACTTGTTGAAATGAAGGTGTGAATTCTAAATCTTGGAGCAGCTTTTAATGCTTCATGACATGCGTCTATATCTTTTTTGTTAGCTCTAGATAATCCACATGGAATAGAATTTTTTAAGATTTTACTAATTGCTGTTACAGCCTCAAAATCTCCAGGAGAAGCTATTGGAAAACCAGCTTCAATTACATCTACGCCTAATTCATCAAAAATTCTTGCTATTTGAATTTTTTCTTCAAGACTCATTGATGCCCCTGGTGATTGCTCACCATCTCGCATTGTAGTATCGAATATAATAACTTTATCTTTCTCGCTCATAGCCAATAATTTAGAAAGACTATAATACAATCTACTATAGAGATTGCAAAATAATTGTTATATTTTGGCTATATTTCGGACTGAATTAAGTTTTTAGTAAAATTAACTCTTATCACTATCTATTAATTTCTTCTTACCAATCCAAGGCATCATTGCTCTAAGTTCTGCGCCAACCTTTTCAATCGGGTGATCCGCAAGATCTTTTCTCATTTTTAAAAAATTCTTTTGACCGCCTTCACACTCTTTCATCCAGTCTTTAGTAAATTTACCAGATTGAATATCAGCCAACACTTCTTTCATTCTTTTTTTGCTTTCGCTATCTACAACTTTTTTACCCGATACATACTCTCCGTACTCTGCAGTATTAGATATAGAATAATTCATATTAGCAATTCCACCTTCATAAATTAAGTCTACAATCAACTTTACTTCATGCAGACATTCGAAGTATGCCATCTCTGGTTCGTAGCCAGCTTCTGTTAATGTTTCGAAGCCATTTTTAATTAATTCAACTAATCCACCACATAGAACTGATTGTTCACCAAATAAATCAGTTTCACATTCATCTTTGAATGTTGTTTCAATAATTCCAGATTTTCCACCACCAATTGCTGAAGCATAAGATAATGCAAGATCTCTGGCTTTACCTGTTCCATCTTGATGAACAGCAAATAAACAAGGTACTCCACCACCTCTTTCAAATTCACTTCTAACTAAATGCCCAGGTCCTTTTGGTGCAACCATAAATACATCTAAATCTTTTCTAGCATCTATTAATTTGTAATGAATATTTAATCCATGAGCAAATGCTATGCTTGTTCCTGGTTTAATTCTTTGATCAATATGATTTTTATAAATGGCTGCTTGTAATTCATCAGGTGTAAGTATCATTGCAACTTCTGCCCACTCCGCAGCGTCAGATAAACCCATTACCTTTAAACCTTTTGATTCTGCTTTTGCTTTACTTGCAGACCCATCTCTAAGGGCTACAACAACTTCTTTAGCTCCACTATCTTTTAAATTCAATGCATGTGCATGCCCTTGGCTTCCATACCCGAAAATTGCTATTTTTTTACTTTTGATTAAATCTACATCTGCATCTTTTTCATAAAACATTTTCATTTTTTTTCTCCTTTATTTTTAATTAAAAATTTCTGCACCTCTTGTCATTGCAACCGCTCCTGTTCTTGAGGCACTAACAAGACCAAATGGTTTTAAATTTTTTATCACTTTATCTATCTCTCTTCTTAATGCTGTTATTTGAATTACAGCAGATGTATTTGTTTGATCTAATATAACCGGATTGTATTTTTTACAAGCATTTAAAGCTTTCTTAATTTTATTATTATTTGCAACAACTTTTAATAACGCCATCTCCTTGAATATAACCTTTTTATCTTCTCTTTTAAAATTTCCAACTTTATGAACTGGAACTAACTTTTTCAATTGTAATACAATTTGCTCAATTACTTGGGGTGTTCCAGTGGTTACAATTGTAATTCTAGAAAGATTATTTTTTTGATCTACTTCTGCTACAGCTAAAGATTCTATATTATAGCCCCTTCCAGAAAATAGCCCTACTACTCTTGATAAAACACTTGCTTCATTATCAACCCAAACAACAATTATATGAGTATCAATTTTACCTAATTTGCTAGGTGTACTGTACGCTGATTTAGATTTTGCCATTTAAACTAAAGATTTTCCTTTACCTGAAATCTTATTTACTTCCTGGTCCTTAGGTCCTAATAACATTTGATTATGTGGTTTTCCAGAAGGTATCATTGGATAACAATTCTCTGCTTGATCAACGTGGCAATCAAAAATTACTGGTCTGTCTATATTGATCATTTCTTCAATTTTTTCATCTAACTCATCTGGATGTTCTGCTCTTATTCCTACACACCCATAAGCCTCAGCTAATTTTACAAAATCTGGTAATGCCTCCGAGTAACTTTCGGAGTAATTCTTTTCATGAAGCAGTTCCTGCCATTGTCTAACCATTCCCATATATTGATTGTTCAAAATAAATATCTTTACTGGTAAATTATATTGAACTGCAGTTGAAATCTCCTGCATAGTCATCAAAATAGATGCTTCCCCAGCAATATCTACAACTAATTTTTTAGGATGTGCAACTTGTACCCCTATTGCTGCTGGTAACCCATAACCCATAGTTCCAAGTCCTCCAGATGTCATCCATCTATTGGGCTTATTAAATTTATAATGTTGTGCTGCCCACATCTGATGCTGTCCAACTTCAGTGGTAATATATGTGTCTTGATTTTTAGTTAATTCATAGAGTCTTTGAACGGCGTGTTGAGGCTTAATAATGTTATCACTATTTATAAAATTTAAAGATTGTTTTGTTCTCCATTTTTGAATTTGTTGCCACCATTTTGATATTTTTTGTTTATTTGATTTTCCTAAATTTAAATTTTTCTTTTTTAAAGTTTTAGTGGTTGATTTTATTACATCACTAACATCACCAACAATAGCTAGATCAACTTTTACAATTTTATTGATTGATGATGGGTCAATATCAATATGTACTTTTTTAGATTTTGGAGAAAACTCATCTATCTTTCCTGTGATACGATCATCAAATCTTGCACCTATATTAATTAATAAATCACAATCATGCATTGCATTATTAGCTTCATAAGTTCCATGCATACCAAGCATTCCTAAAAATTGATTATCATCTCCAGGGTAAGCACCTAGTCCTTGCAAAGTTGATGTAATAGGAAATCCAGTTAAGGCCACTAATTCTCTTAAAAGTTCACTTGCTTTTGGACCTGAGTTAATTACTCCACCTCCAGTATAAAAAACTGGTTTTGAAGCTTTTTTCATTAAGTCTACTAATTGGTCAATTTCTTTTTGATTAAATCTATTAAGAACTTTTCCATTTAATTTTTTTTCTTTTTTAGGTTTAAAATATTTTGCTTTTGCAAACTGGATATCTTTTGGGATATCAACTAGTACTGGTCCTGGTCTTCCGGTCGTTGCAACTTCAAAGGCTTCATGCATTATTCTTGGAAGATCATTAATATCTTTAACTAGCCAATTATGTTTTGTACATGGTCTAGTAATTCCTGTTGTATCACATTCTTGAAATGCATCTGTCCCAATTAAGTGTGTTGGCACTTGTCCTGAAATACAAACTAGAGGAACTGAGTCCATGTATGCATCAGTTAATGCAGTCACAACATTTGTAGCACCTGGCCCAGATGTAACTAATACAACACCTGGTTTTCCAGTTGATCTTGCATAACCTTCTGCAGCATGGCCTGCACCTTGTTCGTGTCTAACTAAAATATGTTTTATGGTTGGATGATTTTTTAACTCATCATAGATGGGAAGAACTGCACCACCTGGATAACCAAAAATATGTTCAACTTTTTGGTCTTCAAGGGATTTAAAAACAATTTCAGCTCCTGAATATAATTTTGGCATCTAGGCAATCTATCGGACTTTATGTTAATTGGTCAAGTTTAAGAGAAGATTTTTTTAATCTTTTTATATAGCCATCTATTTTACTTGGATCAATTTTAACCCATGAGATCATCCTAGTTCTTGACCAAGTAGCTTGTCTTTTAGCATATTGTCTTGTTTTAATTAATATTAATTCTTTTGCTTCTTCTAACGTGGTTTCACTATTCAGATACTGTGTCAATTCGGCAATCCCAATTACCTTATTTACACTCTGATCTTTTCTAATTTTTAGTTTAATAAATTTTTTGACTTCATTAATGGCTTCACCATTTATCATATTAGAAGTTCTTAAGGTAATTCTTTCAATAAGTTTTTCTCTTTTTGTTTCAATATGAAGTTTTAAAAAGTCACTATCTTTAAATTCAGATTTAGTCTTAGTTAGCCAATCATACATAGAAATATTAGTATAAGATTTAATTTCATAAGCTCTTATGGATCTTTGAGTATCATTTGAATCAAATTTATCTTTAATTTTAGGATCAAGTTTTAAAAGATTTTTATAAAATTTTTTCTGCCCTTCTCTTTTAGACATTAGTCTAACTTTATTTCTAAACTTAAGGGGTATCTCTGGAATTTTAACTAGACCATTAATCAATGACTGAAAATATAAACCAGTACCGCCAACTATAATTGGAATTTTTTTCTTTTTTTGAATATTTTTAATTTTTTTAATTGCAAGTTCCAACCATTGTCCTGTTGAAAATTTTTCATTCAAATTAACAACACCATATAGATGATGTTTAATATTTTTTTGTTCTATTTTATTTGGTCTTGCGGTTAAGATTTTTAATCTTTTATAAACCTGCATGCTGTCAGCATTGATTATTTCTCCTTCAATTTTTTTTGCAATCTTTACAGCAAAATTTGACTTACCTGATGCGGTTGGACCTGAAATTAGGATAATTTTGGACTTTTTGTCCATTGTTAATCTAGCTTAACACCAATATATCTTCTTTGGTTTTGATTGTTATAAATTACAATCAAAATTGTTTTTTGATTAGATTTTAGAGCACTGCCCAAAATATCTTCAAGATCTTTAATTGATTTAATCTTTTTCTTTTGTGCTTCGATGATAACATCACCAACATTTAAGTAATCTATTGGACTATTTTTTCCAATATTTGTTATAACCAAACCCGTTGTTTGATTGGGTAACTTTCTTTGTTCAATATCTTTTTTATTTAATGGTCTTACAATTATTTTTAAAGATTTAATTTCAGAAATTTCAGGTTTTTCTTCTTTAGTTTCTTTTTTTTCTACTTTAAAATCTTCTGAAGTCTCAAGTCTTCCTAGTTTAATTTTTTTAGTAATTTCTCTTTTATTTCTCCAGATTTTAACATCTACAGTTTTACCAACTTCTGTTTGTGCAACAATTATTGGCAGTTCTTTCATTTCTTTAATTTTAGTATTATTAAACTCTAAAATAATATCTCCTGCTTTAATTCCTGCTTTGTCAGATGGGCTATTTTCTGCAACGCTAGCAACTAACGCTCCCCTAGGTTCATTTAATTTTTCAACTTCTGCAATTTCTTCAGAAACTACTTGAATTCTAACTCCTAACCAACCTCTCTTGGTTTCACCAAATTGTATTAACTGACTAACAACTTTTTTTGCACTATTAGATGGTATTGAAAAACCTATACCTATAGAGCCACCTTTTCCTAAAATGGCTGTATTAATTCCAATTACATCACCATTCATATCAAATAATGGTCCACCTGAGTTTCCTGAGTTTATTGAAGCATCTGTTTGAATGTAGTCTTCGTAACGAGATAGACCAATTGATCTATTTCTTGCTGATATTATTCCTGCAGTAACAGTTCCTCCTAAACCAAAAGGGTTACCAATTGCAATAACCCAATCACCAATTCTTGCTTGATCAGAATTTCCAAATTTAACTGGTGTAAATTTTTCTTTTGAATCTATTTGAAGGACTGCAATATCAGATAATGGGTCTTGCCCAATTATTGTAGCCTTATATTCTTTATCACCACCCACTCTCACTACGATATCTTCAGCATCTTGGATAACATGGTTATTCGTAATTACGATACCTTTTTCATCAATTATAAATCCTGAGCCTAATGCGGCAGATTTTCTAGTTTTAGGTGTCCCAAATTCTTTGAACATATCTTCAAAAGGTGATCCTGGAGGAAATTCAAAACCAGGAAATGGATTGGCATTTGTAGTTACAGTAGTTGTTGTTGAAATATTTACAACAGATGGCATTAATCTTTCTGCTAAATCTGCAAAAGATCCTGGTGCATCTTTTGCTAATACTTGTGATGCAAAACTTAATGCAAAAAATATAATAAATAATTTTTTAATTCTGTTCATTTTAACTTTTTATATACCAAATAATTATAAAACCTATAACTGCGAAAATTAAACCACCACTTCTTAGCTGTGAATCTTTTATCATCTCCATTTTTTTCAACATATTTTTCATTTTTGATGGAAATAAGGCATATAATATTCCTTCGATAAAAAGAAAAAGACCAAAAGCTATAATTAGCTCCTTCATGTATTTGATTTATTTTTTAGGTTTAATGTTTCCAAAAAATTTAAAGAACTCACTATCAGGTGACAAAATTACAGAAGTATCCCCACCTATTAATGCAGTTTCATATGCCTGCATCGCTCTATAGAAAGCAAAAAATTCAGGGTCTCTTCCAAATGCATCTGCAAAAATTGCATTTCTTTCACCGTCACCTTCACCTTTCATAATTTCTGAATCTTTATTCGCATTAGCTAACAATACCGAAACATCTTTATCAGCAGTTGAAGTAATAGTTACAGCCATTTCAGCACCTCTTGCTCTAAATTCTTTAGCTTCTTTTTCTCTTTCTGTTTGCATTCTTCTAAAGATTGCTTCACTATTTGCCTCAGGTAAATCTGCTCTTTTAATTCTTACATCTACTATCTTAATACCAAAATTTTTAGCTTCAACATTTACACCTTCTTGAATTAAAGACATTTGTTTACTTCTATCTTTTGAAAGTAATGTTTGTAATTCTTGTTGTCCCAGAACGTTTCTAAGTCTTGAGTTAATAATTGTTGCCAATCTTGATCTTGCTACTCTTTCATTTCCAACTGAAATGTAGAATTTTAGAGGATCTACAATTTGAAACCTTGCAAAAGCATCAACAATCAATCTTTTTTGGTCTGACGCAATTACTTCTATTGGTGGTGTATCTAAATTTAAAATTCTGCTATCTAAAAAAACCACGTTTTGAATAAAAGGCATTTTAAAGTTTAAGCCAGGTTCTAATATAATTTTTTTAGGGTCACCAAACTGGAGAACAATCGCTTGATTAACTTCTTTAACTATAAAAATGGAGAAGAAAGCTAATGCAGCTATTACAATAGTTATTGGTAATAAAATTTTTTTCATTAATTCTTCGCTTTCTTTTTGCCTAGTTCAGGAAGTGGTAAGTACGGAACTACACCAGACCCTGCACCTTTTTCAATAATCACTTTATCTATATCTGCTAAAACTTTTTCCATAGTCTCTAAATACATTCTTTCTTGTGTCACTTCTTTTGCTTTTGCGTACTCGTCATAAATAGATACAAATCTACTGGCTTCACCTTCGGCTAAAGCAACAACCTTTTGCTTATAGGCTTCCGCTGCTTGCATAATTCTTGCAGCTTCACCTCTTGCTCTCGGGATTACATCATTAGCATAAGCCTCAGCTTCATTTTTAGATCTTTCCATGTCAGCTCTTGCTGCTTGAACATCTCTAAATGCATCAATTACTTGATCTGGTGGATCTGCTTTTTGTGTTTGAACTTGTGTAATTTGAATACCACTATTGTATTCATCTAAAATTGCTTGAATAATTTCTTGTGTCTCAATTTCAATTTGAGCCCTACCTTCTGTTAAAACTGGCTGAATATTACTTTTAGCAATCACTTCTCTCATTGCCGTTTCTGCTGCAGCTTTTACAGTTCCTTCAGGGTCTTGAATTTGAAATAAATATTTGCTTGCATCTTTAATCACCCAGAATACTGAAAAATCTATGTTAACAATATTTTCATCACCAGTTAACATTAAACTTTCTTGCGGAACATCTGCAACTCCACCACCTTGTGAAAAACCACTATCTCTTTCAGATCTAAATCCAATATCAATTCTATTTACTTTTGTAACTTTTGGTGTCTGAACTGTCTCTATTGGAATTGGAATATGATAGTGTAATCCTGGTTGAGTAGTCTTCACAAATTTTCCAAACCTAAGCACAACACCTTGTTCATCGGGTCCCACTCTATAAAGTCCACTTGCTAACCAAACAAATGCTATAATAATTAAAATTAAACCGATTGGTTTTTTTCCTGATGAACTCCCACCAGGTAAAAATCTATTTATCTTACTTTGAATATCCCTAATAATTGCGTCAATGTCTGGTGGTGTGGGTCCTTTCCCTGAACCATTTCCTCCTCCTGGAGGTGTTCCCCATGGACTTCCGCCTCTACCTTGAAAATCATCTGACATATGACAAAGTATATAATGTCTTTCTAACAAAAAACAAGTAATGATAAAAATATGAGTGATAAAAAGCCAGAACTAAGTGACGCAATGAAAAAAAAATTAGAGCCTAGAAAATTCACAAAAAACCCAATTTTAGGAACAAAATTTACAATAGCTGTATCAAGTGCGAAAGGTGGTGTTGGAAAATCAACTTTTGCAACTAACCTTGCATTAGCATTGAAACAAATTGGCTGCAAAGTTGGTTTACTTGATGCTGACATTTACGGTCCTTCAATTCCAAAAATGTTTGATATTAATGAAAAACCAAAAAGTGATGGTCAAACTTTAACTCCAATTACAAAATACGATATTCAATGTATGTCTATCGGTTTTCTTGCTGATCAACAAACTCCCATGATTTGGCGTGGACCTATGGTTACTAGTGCAATTAAAACTTTTACTCAAAAAGTGGGTTGGAAGGATTTAGACTTTATAATTGTTGATATGCCTCCAGGAACTGGAGACACTCAATTAACTTTTTCTCAAGAAATTAAAATGGATGGAGCAATTATAATATCCACACCTCAAGAAGTTGCTCTTCTAGATGTCAAAAGAGGAATTAAAATGTTTGATAAACTTGGAGTTAAAATTTTAGGTTTGGTAGATAACATGAGTTATTTTACTGGCGATGATGGTAAAAAATATAAAATATTTGGAGAAGGTGGAGTTAAACGAACTGCTGAGGAATTTGAAAAAGAATTTTTAGGAGAAATTCCAATAAATCCTGAGGTTGGAAAATGTGGTGATGAAGGAAAGCCAATTGTTGAAGCTAATCCTGAGCACGAAATTTCTAAAATATATTTAAACTTTGCTAGAAAAATTAAATCAACTTATCTTTAAGATCAAAAGAAACCATTAGTTCATTCCATTCTCTTTTAGATAAGCCTGAACTATCTGGATTAACATCTTCGCCTTTAATAAGTTTTTGAATTATAATTTTTCCTTTAGCTGAAACTTCTGTGCCACCTACTCTATAATCCATAAATGCATCATAAGTTATAGGTACCCATTTCTTAACAGTGTCCAGCATGATGTTTGCATATACTCTTATTTCGTATTGAGCATGACTATCCGCTCTTAATCTTAAAAAATTCATTAAGTTTAATAAATCAGTTTTCCAATACCACTGCGTATAAGTGTTTAAAGTTAAATTCATTCTTGCAAGTTCTCTTGCTAGTCCTTTTTTATTTTCATCAATAGTTGAACCATCAAATCTTTGATTCAACATCATTTCATAATTATCATAAGTTTGTTCAGCATCATTTTTCAAAAGTTCTAAAACTTCTTTTGCTTGATCACCTTCAATCACATCACCTCTACCCTGCCTATTACTTGAAGATTGTGCGGCTAAATTTTCTACTGATGGTAAATAAAATTCTTTATCTAAAATTGAATATCTTGCTGAGTATTCATTAACATTTGCAGTTCTGTGTCTGATCCATTGTCGTGCAATAAAAATTGGAAGCTTAACGTGATATTTAATTTCACACATTTCAAATGGGGTGCTATGCCAATGTCTCATTAAATATTTAATTAGACCTGCATCTGTTGAAACTTGTTTGGTTCCTTTTCCATAAGAAACTCTTGCTGATTGAACAATTGATGTATCATCACCCATGTAATCCACTACCCTTACAAATCCATGGTCTAATGCTGGCATTGCTTCATAAAGAATATTTTCAAGAGCTGGAACGGTAACTCTTTTTGTTTGATTACGTTGAGATTGTTGGTCTTTAATCTCTAATATTTGTTCTTTAGTTAATTTCATAATCTATATAGCTCTTATTAATAGATTTTAACATTAAGTCTAATAATTTTACATCATAGAATTAAAAAAATTAAAAAGACTTCAATAATTAAAAAAACATATGCATTTTATTCTAATTACAACTTGAAAGAGTGAATTGTTTAATTAAATCACTAGCAAAATTAAGAATTTTAGTGATATTGAAAGAGATTATAATGAAAAATAAACTTATTCAAGAATCAAAGCATTATTTTAAATATTTTCAAAAAAAAGATATTAAAAATCTATCGAATATATTTGCAAATACAATATATTTAGAAGATTGGGAGAATAAAATTAAGGGAAAGAAAAAAAATTTAATTTTTTTAAAAAATATTTTTAGTAAAAATTCTTTTAAAGTAAAGGTGCAAAACTTTTTTCTTCATAAATCAAAAAAAATTGTCAGTTGCCAAATTTTAATTACACTTAAAAATAAGAAAAAAATCAAAGTTGTTGATGTAATTAGTTTTAATAATAAATTAAAAATAACAAAAATTGAAGCATATAAATGTTAGATAAAACTTTAGGGTTGTGTAAAAAACTAGATTTAGCTGTATACGTTTGCTCTTTAAAGATTTATCAATTTTGTTTTATTAGAATTTATAACCCAAAGTATCTTTAATTAATTTTTTGTTTATTTTTTTATTAGTATAAATTTCAAATTGTTTACAAGCTTGATAAAAACTAAACTCTAGCCCATCATAAAATCTAACTTTATTTTTTTGTGCGATTTTTTTAAAAGAAGACTTACTGTCTATAACTAAATCTAGGATTGATTTATATTTTGCAATTACTTTTAAATCGACTGGCAAATATTTATTTTTCATACCAAGTGGTGTTGCATTAATTAATAAAGTTGCATCTAATTCATTTCTTTTATGCCAATTAAAAATTTCTGAGTTTTTATTTTTTTTCCAATCATTAAACTTTGAAACATCTCTAGCACAAAGGTATATCTTTTTAATTTTAATTTTTTTAATATATTCGTAAATTGTTCTAGCCACACCTCCATTACCTAATAATAAAATTGAGTCATTTTTTTTGAGATCAATTTTTTTTATTATTTTTTTAATAGCATAATAGTCAGTGTTGTAACCTTTAATTATCCCATTATTACAAACAAGAGTATTAGCTGAACTAGTTTTAATTGTACTAATATCTTTTAAATCTAACAATCTAACTATTTTTTCTTTAAATGGCATAGAGACTGAACAACCTCTAATATTGAGTTTAGTTAAAATTATTCTTAAATTATCTAGACTATTAAATTTAAGTGGCACGTATAAATAGTTTAAATTTAGCAATCTATAACCAGTATTATGAAATTTAGACCCTGAAGTTCCAGGGTTTTTGGATATTGAAATACAAAGTTTGGTCAATTTATTTGGATATATATTCATATTTTTTTAATGTTTGAAATAATTGAGATTTTCCATGTGCAAAAAGTAATTTGTCAAAAGGATACTCATGTAAAGGACTCATATTTATATAAATTAAGCATTTGAGAATTTCTATTTTTTCTAATGACAATTTTTTAAGTAATATAAATTCTTCATATTCTTGTTTAATCTCATTCATTATCACTTTTCTTGAATCATACTTATAAAAAATACCATTCTTTTTTTCTAAATAAGAAAATTTTCCTTTTTTTATAATGTCATAATTCATTTCTATTCCACCATACATTTTTGCTAAATCATAATACAAATCTCCATAATTTAAATTACCTCCAAAATCTTCCCGCCAATCTATAAGGAAGAAATTCTTTTTATCAAAAATAATATTATCAAATTGAAGATCACCATGTATTTTACTTGGAACACCTCTATAAATTTTTTGCCAAGGAACATAACTCATTAATATATCGATCGAAGGTACTAAAGTTCCATTAATTTTAATTTTTAAATCTTTCTTATGATTATACTTATCTAAAAATAATTCAATTCTTTCTAAAGTTTTTGTATGATAAAATTTTTTACATAGTTTCTTAATACTTTCGTTTTTATTAATTATCCAAAGTTTAGTGTTTAAAAAGTAAAGAAGTTTATTAAAATTATTTTTATTTACTAAATTATAAAAAATTTCACCTGGAATATACTTGTATTGAATAAATTGTTTTTTGAATTTTATTATTCTTGGAAATAATTTAATTTTTTTTGTTCTTGTTATTAATTTTCTTACCTTAATTTGTGAATTTATAAATTTTGTAATTTTATTTTTATCAATATAGATAAATTCATTAGTTTTTCTAAAATTAAAATTTTCATATTTTTTTATAGTAGCATTATAATTTTTAAAACTACCGATATCATACCATTCAAATTTTTTTGCTTTAACAGTAGTAAATTCTATCAATTTTTTAAAACCATCTATAACCTGATACTCTCCAGCATTTTTTTTCATAGATTTAAAAGCAGACCAAAATAAATTATAATCCTTGATATAGGCTAAACCAATAAAATGCTTATATTTTTTTGTGGCATATATTTTGTCTTTCACATCAATGATTTTTTTTTTACTTGAAAGTAAATTACAATATTTTTTAGGATCATAAAAAAGGTCTTTTGATACTCCCATCCAATTATAATTTTCACTATTGTTAATTTTTTTTTTCCATAATGTGTCACAGGAAATAAAATAAAAATCCTTTTTAAGATAAGCCTTACAATCTAATAGAGATCTTCCAGGTCCACTTTTTTTTCCTGAATAATCTTTAATCTTCACAAAGGTTATGTTTCTTTTTGAATAATTTAGATTAAGAAAATCCTTCACCTGATCTCCTAAATGACCAATTGCTATAACTAGTTTCGTTTCTTTTGGGAAATTGTCAATTATATGTGATATTGCAGCTTTTTTATTTACTGGAAGTAGTGCCTTATTAATTAAAGTTGAATATTCATTTAATCTCACTCCTCTACCAGCAGTTAAAATACACAGTGTTTTCATTTAGTTTTTTTAATGTTCACTTTTTATGTGACCTGACAATCTATTGGTATCATCTTGAATTCTTACTACATCTTTAAGATGAGGCGAGGAAACCTCATAAAGAGTTAAATTTCTTAATGCTTTAATTCTATGTAATATTTTTGGATATACATTGATGATTGTTCCTTTTTTTATTTTTTTAGAACCAATATCTTTAGTTGTAACATTCATATTTTTCACCTGCTTATTCTTTTTATAAAAAAATCTAGCCTCACCTTCTAAAACAAGGTTGGTTTCTCTTTTATAATTATGAAATTGTAGGCTAGTTTGAAATCCTTTTTTTATATATATCTTTTTAAAAGCAAAATCTGTGTTTAGTGAATTAATCCACAGTTCATAACCCCATGGCTTACTTACTTTATAAAAATTAGAACTTTTTTTATTTAAAACATAATTTTTTATTTTTTTTAGTTTTTTTCCAACCAATAAAATTTCAACAGAATTATTTAATGTATCAAATTTTTCATATTTCTTAAGATATATGCAGGAATATTTCTCAATCTTAATTTCTTTATTATCAAGTTTAATTGATGAATTATTTTTGCAATTCAAAATAAAAATTGTACAATTCATATTTTTAGGAATTGTAATCCTTTCATTTTTTTTTAAGGCATAATGATTATAAAAATAATACTTGCTAGTGCCAATAATAGTTTTTTTTATCTTTCTGTTAAGTCTTGTTATTTTATTTCCCCCTAAATTAATCATATCTTGTATTTTTTATATTCTGGATAATTAACAAAAAAATTATCATAGAATAATTTTACGTAATTTTGCAATAACCATTTATTGTTAAAGCCATATTTTCTTTTCATCCATTTTAATCCCTCCACATAGGAAAGTTTTAAATTTCTGGAATAGCTTTCTGTTTTAATCAAATCATTATGATTAAGTAAATAATCCTCATTTTCCTCCAAATAAACTTTATTTGTAATTGCTGCTGCAAAATTATTTGCATAAGCTTTGGCAATTAATTCACTCTCTAATCCATACCCTCTAAAGTTTGAGCCATCATATAAAAAATTCATGTATCCAGATGTAGGATTAATAATCTTTAATAATAAATCTTTATTTAATAAGTATGCATGATTATGAATATACCAAGTAAATTTAATACTATTTTTTTTTAATAGTTTATTTTCACCCCATTTTTTAGAACATGGACTAAGTATGCCAATTTTTTTATTTTTTAAAAGAATTGAATACAAGGTTTTTAAAGTATTTTTATTTTGAATTACAGTATCATTAGTAATTAAAAAAAAAGCTTTGTATTTATCAAATAGATTTTCTTTCCATAAATTATATAATCCATAATTCATTCCCCTTGGAAACCTCAAACCTTTTTTTTTAACACTTTCTGAATTAGCATGCCATGTTGCATATTTTGATAGATTATTTTTAGAGGATCCAGCCTCTATTACAAATATATCGGTAATATTTCCTTCATTCTTTTTTATTGTTCTATAAAGCTTATCAGTAACTTTAGGTAAATTTCTATTTAGGATTAATGTTGCAATTGGTTTCATTTTATTTAATTAAATTAAAATTATACAAATATCTTAAAATTGATTTTTTTATCTCTTTTTTTAAAATTTTATCTAAACTTTGATTATTTTTTTTAAGTATTTTTGTAAGATCCTCTTTGATATTGGAGAATTTTTTTTCTGAAAAAATATAATGACCAGAAATAATTGCTTTCTCATAGTCATTTGCTTTTGAACCTTTTATCATCCATTTTTTCCATTTATTTGAATCTAAAGATAATTTAACAAAAGAATCTTTTAAAGATTTTAACTTTAAAGCTTCCATAATTTCTAATATTTTTCTACTTTCTATTACACCAAACTCAGGAGCAATATTTGCAGCATTAATACCTAGTCTTGGATAACAGCTTAATGCTTCATTAGATAAATAATCTGTATTATGAGCTTTCATTAATACATTATATTTTTTACAAATTTCAATCATTTTAGGTATTTGAATTTCAGCTGGTATTTCATTTTCAACTCTAAATGGCACTTCAAATGTTCCAACATTTCTCATCTCCATAACTTTAGTTCCAGATTGAATTACAACAAAAGTAGGTTTTTTTAATTTATTTTTTTTACAAAAATTTACTATTTTATGAAGAGTTTCCTCTAGTTCTTTTTGTGTGTTTGTCGTGCCAGACTGTTCTTCGGTTCCAATCTCAAAAAAAATATTTTTATTCTTTTTTTTTGCGTAGTCACTACAAAATTTATAAAGTTCAAAAAGACGATCAAGTGTTTTTTTTTTACTTTTTTCTGTGCCATTTAAGCTAAGACATGTATCTATATGAATTATCTTAAAATCAGAATCTATATCCTCCATATATGATCTTTTTGCAGAATTTATTGCTTTAATAGAATTAAGTTTTTTTTCAATTTCTAAACTATTTTGCCAAGGCCCACCGTGATCTCTACATAAAGTAATTAGTTTATTCTTATCTCTTTTTTTTACATAATTACTAAAACTTTTAGTATCCCAGTTATTTACATATCCACCTCCCATTTCCTTGCTATCTATTTGTCTTCTGCTAGCTATCATCATGATTGGAACTTTTTTTTCATTTGCTATTTCAATGGTAGCCTCAACACAATTTTTACTCATAGGTCCCACTGCAAGCAAAGTAGTTCTTCTATTTTTTAAGTATTTGTTGAATATTTTTGGTATCACAACTTCTAATATCCAGAAAAAAATTTATTTTTTAATTTTTTAATCTGATCAAACTTTTTAAGAGGAAATTTCATGATATATAAAATTGGTTACATAAAATTTATCACTGTAACTGTACTTTGTAAATAACAAACCGAGAACCAAGTTCTCTAAAATCTTTTTCATAAGCCTGAATTCTAATACAATAATTCTTAGCAAAATAGTGGCACACTTTGATTGAAACTACTCCCTTTTATCATTTCAACTTTGTTACATAATAATGATTATAGAAGCACGGTCTGGGCACCGGGTAAAAATAACACTTCACTTACTACATTAAGTTTCTTTTTTATTTATTTTTTACATTTCAATTCAACTAAAACAAAAGAACTTTTATCATCAATAATATTATAATTGTTACAATAAAAGCTTCCTACCATTTTTTTTATATCAAAATTGAAATTTCTGCTAATTTTTTTGTTAATATGATTTAAACCAATTTTTTCATACCACGGCCAAGAATACTTCGAATATTTTGAAACCTTGATTCCTTTTATTTTTGTAAATTGATTGTTTTGTAATTTAAATTTAATTTTAGAGATATTTAAATTTGAATTATTTAATTCAATCCATTCAAAATTATTATCAGTATTAACTATGATTTCTTTTTTTGAAATTGTGTCTTGTAAAGATATATCATTACCATATGTATTTATGTTAATTAATAATTTATTAATTTTTTTTTGTGATTTTATTTTAACAATATCATTATTGCGAATGAGCAAGTCTGACATATTAGCTCTATTAAATCCATACCATCCTCTTTTTATACACTTCTGTATTAAATGAATTTGATAACAATTAGGTCTTTTTTCTTTAAAAATAATATTATTATTAATTATTGGAGATGGAAGAATCAAATAGAAGTTTTCTCTTGAAATTTTTTTTTTTTCATTATCATTCAATAATTCACTTATAAATACATTCTTTTTGTTAAAACCTTCTATGAGAAATTTATAATAAATCGATTTAAAAACAGATAAGTCTGAATTGTTTCTTTTAAAAATAATAAAAGTGTTATCTCCTGATACTTTGATCAATTTTTTAATTGAATTAGTGTTAAAATTTAAGTTTAGTGTTTCTTGATTGCTTTTTATTTGTGAAAATAAATTATTAAAATTGTAGTATGATTGGCCACTAAATATAATGAGTAAGATAAATAAGTAAATACTTTTATATTTATAATTTTTTACTTTTATAAAAAACTCATAAATCAAAATAGAGTAAATTGACAGAATAGACAAAGTGAGAATGATCTGCATTCTCATTAATATAGAGGCTTGAGGTGCATGATGAAAAAATGAAATAATTATTATTATTAATAATGATAAAATTAATGGTAATAAGCTTGAATATTTTTGTATTAAGGTTTTATAGTCACTACGCAATAAAAATAGTGCTGCAATTAATATTACAAAATTTAATAAATTAGAGACATCATAAAGAAAATATAAGTTAAACTTTAAGTTTTTTATAAATAAATCAAATAAATTAAATCCCTCATTATAGATATTTAAAAAAGTAATACTTTCATTTATATAGTTTAAATCTAAATAAAAATATAATGTAAGAATTAAAATTCCTATGAATAGATACTTGATTAAGTTTTTATCAATAATAAATCGATTTTTAACAAATATAAAAGTAGAATTAAAAATCATCATAAAAATTCCTATTGGGTGGGTAAAAATAGACATACATGAAAAAATTAAACTAATTAAATAATTATTAAATTTAATTTTGTATAAATAAATTAAAGAAAATATTCCAAAAACAGAAGATAAGTGAGCAGAGCTATTTGAAAAATGAAATCCCCATTTGATAGTTGCGTAAGGTAAAATTATAATAGAAGAAATTAAACAAATATTTAAATTAAAATGAACTAAAATGAAAACCGCAAAAGAAATAATAAGTAAGGTTGTAACAATTTTTGATAAAAGAATTTGAGTCAATTCCCAATCTTTCACAATGTTATTTAAAAATATTAATATTTTTGATTTTATATAGTGATATTCAATTGCAGTATGGTGTAGTAAAATTTCTAGTAATTTTTTTTGATCAGAATTTAATGAATCTTTATTATATGTAGATAAATTATTAACAGCTAAGCAATTATTTTTACAACTATCTAAATTTTTAGCTTTAACAAGTTCATGGTACTGATCATCTGGTTCCCATATTATTTCTCTTCCATTACTTGACTTATCTATTGCCCATATATGTATTAAAATTGTATTTAAGATTATAAAAAATAAAAGAAAAATTTTTATTTTTTGATTATTATTTGTTAAAAAGATAATAAATTTATTTTTTTTTAAAAGCATTTTTGCGGAAAATATCTATAAAATTATCTTATATAATTGGTAATATATATTATTATATATGTATTATTATATATATATTGTAATAAAAATACAGATTGTTAAAAGTAACAATATAAAATGATCAACATTGTAAAAAAACCAGACCAGAAAGAAGTTACCACCATACTCGGTAAAGATGTTCACAAAATTATTGAAAAATATTCTGATGTTAAAAAATATAGGTTATACAGAGAAGAATGGAGACGCGCATCAACGCTTCAATATATTCCCAAATATCCTTTACAAATTGATTTTGAATTAAATTATTCATGTAATTTTTCTTGTGAGATGTGCACCTGGTCTGCTGAAAATACTGCTGGAAGAGGTAAAAAAACTTGGTTTAGCTTTGAAGCATTCCAAGAAATTATTGATGAGGGCATTAAAAATGGTCTTAAAGCAATTAGATTAAATTATATTAATGAGCCCCTTATTCGAAAAGATATTATTAAATTTATTGAGTATGCAAAAAAAGTTGGGATACTTGATATTTATTTGAGTACTAATGGTTCCTTACTTACGGAAAAGATTATTCGAGAGTTGATTAAATCTGGATTAACTAGGCTACAAGTTTCTATAGATGCAACAACAAAGGAAACCTTTGATAAGATTAGACAAGGAGGTAACTTTGATGCTGTTATTAAAAATACATTAAATTTTATTAAAATTAGAAATGATTTAAATGAAGAGCTGCCCACTTTAAGGGTAAACTTCGTTAAGACAGATTTAAATCAACATGAGTACAGTGATTTTATCAAAATTTGGTCCGATAAAGCTGACTGTATAGGCATACAAGATCTAGTAAATATAATGAAGCCATCAAGAGAACAAATTACTGAAAAAAAATTTACCTGTGCCCAACCTTTTTATCATTTAACAGTTAGATATGATGGCTCTGTTTTACCATGCTGTACTTTTTTTGCAGCAAAGATACCAATTGCCAAATTATCAACAGATCAAAAAATTTCTGGTGAAAAAAACTTACATGAGATTGATGCTAGTAAATTACCAACTCAAAAAATTAAAGAAGTCTGGAATGGTTCTTTAATTAATTCTTTAAGAGATATGCATTTAAAAGGTGAGTGGTTTAAAAATGAAGTCTGTAAAGAATGTGTTATGTCCACTTCAAATATAGATGATGCTGTGTAAAAAATAAGTAACATTGTATTATTTAAAAAAATTTGAATTTATAAATGAAAAATAATAATTTATTATTTATACCAGTATATAATTGTCCAGTTCAATTAAAAAGAATGCTCTCTAAATATAATGAAGAAGATTTTTCTTATTATCAAAAAATTTTGATTGTTGATAATTGCAGTAGAGACGAGACAGTAAAAATTGCAAAAGAAACAATTTTGAAAAAAAAATTCAAGAATTTTAAAATAATTAGAAATAAACAAAATTATGGATTAGGTGGTTCTCATAAAATTGCATTCAAGTATGCTATTGATAATGGATTTGATTATTGCTGTGTATTACATGGTGATGATCAAGGTGATTTAGATGATTTAAACAAAGTTATATTAAAAAAAGATTTTTTTAATTTTAGTTGTTTAAGAGCAGGAAGATTTAAACCTGGCTCAAAATTAATTGGTTATTCAAATTTTAGAATTTTTGGTAACAATGTTTTTAGATATATATATTCATTATTAATAAATAAGAAGGTTTATGATATAGGTGCTGGTTTAGCTATTTATAAAGTAAATGATATTAAAAAAATTAATTATGAATACCTAGTCAATGATATGTCTTTTGACTCATTCATGCTTTTAGTTATGGATTACTATCAATTAAAATATGATTTTTTTACAGTAACATGGAAAGAGGAAGATCAAATTTCAAATACTAAACTATTAAATACAGCATGTACCATCCTTAAAAATTTAATATTATATAAGATAAACAAAAAAAAATTTATTGAAAGTTTTTATGCTGACAAATTAGAAAAATTTAATAATGATATTATCTTATGATTTCCAAGATCCAGAAAAAGATTTATTTTTTATTCCTTTAATCTGATCAAACTTTTTAAAAAATTTTTTCATTATATATAAGCTTGCTTCTGCTACCGCTCTATCACCACCACTGCACTTTGTAATATAGTCTGCACTCTTTTTTGCAAACTCATGTCCATTTGCTGGGCTAATGGAGTAAAACACTTTATCCATAACAAGGTAATCTAAAATTCCATCCCCCATATAAATTACTTTATTTAATGGATATTTTTTTTTAATCCAATCTAATCTTTTAACAGTGCTTACAAGATCTAATTTAAAATGCATATCATCAACTATTCGTTTTTTTGAAATATCAAAACCTTTTTTATCCCCAGTAATAAACCTTACTTCTATAAATTCAGATAATAAGCTCAACCCATCATGATCATCTGGTCCAAATATTTTTTGAATTTTGCCATTTTTAGAATAAACAAACTGACCGTTTGTCATAACACCATCTACATCTAATAAAAACAACAGGGGTTTGTTTTTTTTCATTTTAAATTTAATCTTTAGCTTCTATTTTGACTATTTTATATTTTAATTCAAATTTTTTATTGAATCTCTTTTAAATGCTTTTATAGTAATGATGTTGGCTTGCCAACTACGACGATAAACGAATTTCGTAATAACCATTACGGACGTGGGGGCAGTACCCACCACCTCCACCATAAAAATTATGGGGGTGAAACAGGATCGACGGGTGACTAAAGGCTATTCTTTCGTTCGGGATTGTTCCACCGTAACGGGCTAAACTTTAAATGCTAACGAAAGTTACGCTATTGCTGCATAATTAACTTAGGTTAATTATAGAAGCACGGTCTGGGGCACCGGGTAACAGAACGCCCCTTACTCACCGCTCTAAACTAAGCGCTATCAACACTTCTGAATAATAATTGTTCAAGAGTTGGAGTAGAGTTGGAATTAAACCTCAACTTTTTTTCTTGAACGCAATTAGAGGAGAAGAAAGTTATGGCGTACTTTGAGAAAAGAAAGAGTGGACGTTGGTTGGTACAGATAAAAAAGAAGGGCTTCCCAACTATTAATAAGAACTTCCTAGATATTAAAACAGCTAGAAAATTTGCTAGAGATGTTGAGCTTAAGATGGAGAAGAACGAGTTTGAGGACTACTCTGGAGCAAGAGGCACAACGTTAAAAGAAATATTAATTAAATATAGAGATGAGAGAACGGTACTTAAGAAGGGAGTTAGAGAGGAGACTTGTACTATCAATTATCTCATTAAGGATAAAATAGCGTTGAATAGTTTAATGACGTTGAAGTCTCATCATATCCACAAATTAATGAAACAACTGTCAGCAACCCGAAAGCCGGGAACGGTTAACAAATACATTAATATTATTTGCCATGCTTGGAGAGTTGCGAAACGGGAATGGGGTATTAACCTACCCGCTTCTAATCCGTGCGATATGGTTACGATGCAAAAAGTTAACGATAGTAGAGATAGAGTTTTAAGTGCTGCCGAATATAAATCTTTATTAGCAGTTGCAGCCGAACAAGATCAGGCTCCTAGAGGGCTTCCTTCTTTAGTTGCAGACCATTTAAGAATACTTGGAGACATAGTTAAATTTGCTTATCAGACTGGAGCAAGACAAGGCGAAATATTAAAACTTAAAAGAGATGATATTGATTTTGATAATAAGCTTTGTACTTTTTATGATACGAAAAATACTGCAGATAGAACTATCCCGTTAGCAGACGAAACAATAGCAATTCTAAAAAAACATATTTTTGGAAAGTTTGTATTTGACACTGATGCTAGACGTTTAAGAAAATGGTTTAGACGTGCAACTAAAACTGCAAAAATTGCTGACTTTAGATTCCATGATTTAAGAGCGTGTTTTTGTACGAACGCATTATTAAGTGGAATGTCTATTGCAGAAGTTTCATCATTATCTGGGCACCGAGATTGGAGCCAACTAAAAAGATATACTCGAATAAAACCTCAAGACTTATTAGAGAAGATTAATAACGTTGTTAACCTTAATAAAAATACTGGATAGGACAGAAGAGTTTCTGTTTTAATATCCCATTAATTCCTAGGAAGACAGGACTTTGGGATTATGCTACTACTCTCTTTATAGGAGAGAACATCGATCGAATAACTAACTCTTCCACAAAAATTATCGATGCATGAGTTTAAGATTTAGAGCTCATCATGGGGACACAGCCCCAACAAAATTTCTTCATCAAGGCGGTTACTGGAAATAAATGCGATTGATATGATTATTATTAGAAGAGAGAAGAAAATTATGTGGGAAGAATATGAGATATCGGAAGACGTTATGCTTATTACTTTTTTTTCAATTTTAGCAAGTTTCATAACAATAACATTAACGACCTATTAATTTTAGGCTGTTCCGCCGTTCTGAAAATAAAAGTGCTCCCGATTCCAGTCGGGAGCATTTCAAATAAGGACGTGTTATGCACAAAGCAAAAAAAGCAAAGATAAGTAGTTTAAAAAAACTTATCCAAAGTATAGCGGAAGCAAAAGAAACCGTTAAAAACAACAACGACCATAATCGTTACTATGATTGGCTTAGATCAAGAGAAGAAGGCTTATTAGGACGATTAAAACTTCAACTAAAAGAATGTTCAAAGCAACCTTTAATGGAAGGAATGTATTTATTTAAAAGGAATGTTTTAGATAAATTATTTCGTGCAGCATTCAAAAGTGGAATCTTTCTATGGAATACTGGAGGTGGAGTTAACCCTCTTATCACTTATGTTTGGTATAGAAAAAAACCATTCTCAATAAAGAGAATTGAATACGAAAGAAATAGCACCGACGATCTCTGGGAGGAACTATCATAATGATTAGAATAAAACCAAAGGCTGGCGTTAAGTATAGAAAACCAAAAACAAGGCACCCGGTTAATATCTATCCTGAAAATAAAACTTTAAGAGAAGTTTTTAAAGGTGGAAAACAACTAGAGGCTACTAGAAGTCTAACGAAGAAAGCTAAAGCAAAATTAGAAGTTTGCGATAGTTGCGATGCCGTTGGATACAA
>Ga0209482_1000112_pt1 | contig 68612 bp, 64 predicted proteins | sample CoawatmetaG10DNA_FD_187512 | JGI IMG/M metagenome (GOLD analysis project Ga0209482, IMG submission 187512) | Marine microbial communities from the West Antarctic Peninsula - Coastal water metaG104-DNA (SPAdes) (version 2) | ecosystem: Environmental > Aquatic > Marine > Coastal ...
ACTTAAAGCTAGGGACCCAGTCGTCTGGCCAATATTCTAGTTTACCTAGTTTATCAATTTCGCGTGATAAATAGGCCTGCTCGTGGCGCACCTCATTTTTTACTTGTTCAGAGTTCTTCTCAAAGTGTTCAAGTATTTGCGAGTATTTTCCAATTTCAAATCGAAATACTGAGGAGTTCCCCTCTCTCTTTTTTGGGCTTTTTTTGTCGTGTGCAATCAAAAAATCACCGGGCTGACTAAAGAATACATCCAAGTTTCCGACAATTACTACGTCCAAGTCAAGAAACAGCGTGGTCCCAGAGAGGCCGCCAAAGTTTTCTTTAAATACAGTGAGTTTCCTCCAGCCACGCTCAGGCGATCCAGATGGAAGCTCTAGCTCTGGGAGATCTTGTATCTCTACTTCGGGCCGAATGCCTTCACTATTTTCAGTGAAGCAGACAAATCTGAACTTGGAGTCCATATTTCGAGACAACATTGCGTATAGACGGTTTACATATTCTGCGGAGAATTTACTACCCCATTTCATGCAGATAATATTCATAGGTTAATCAAAATTGAGCGTTATACATTGTGATAAGAGTCTCTACCAATACGGCTTATACCATTAGTAAAAGAATAAATTTTATAGATTAAAGCCTGCATTATTGTGTATCCACCTGCATAAAACTATGTTTCATTATAGAGCATAACTAAGAAACAAAAAAAAGTACTAGCCATAAAACTTACTCACTGATATATTTTAAGATTACCCTGCGCTGTGAAGATAAGTAAAGCTGTTCAATTGTTGAACATGAGTCAATATTTATGATAGAATTAAGATTAAATGACCTATTTTTGTAAAAATATATTTGCAAGATGTGGCGGTAGCATGCCTAATATTTGACTTTTATTTTTTTGTATACTAATGAATAACCAAGATATACGTCTTGATCTTCTTCGTAAGCTAGAGTCAAGCCCTCACTATACCCAAAGAGACCTCTCTAGGGAGGTAGGTGTGAGCCTGGGCAAGGTAAACTACTGCATGAAAAAACTGACTGAGAGGGGATTAATAAAACTAACAAACTTTACTCATAATCCAAATAAAATGGGCTATGCGTACCTCCTTACTCCTCAAGGAATCGAAGAGAAGTCAAGGCTAACTTTTTCCTTTCTTAAAAGAAAGATTGTTGAGTTTGAAATACTAAAAAAAGAGATTAATGCGCTACAACTTGAATCCGAAGAAATGGCTAATAAAAGGCGATAATAGCCATTATCATCTTTAATAAGCCTAAACTAAAACTTATCAATATTAACCAATTGAAAAAATGATATTTACTGAATTATTGATTATGGATCTTAAATGAAAATAACTATTGCCGGCACCGGTTATGTTGGTCTTTCCAATGCCATGCTTTTATCCCAAAATCATGAGGTTATTGCTCTTGATATCATTCCTGAAAAGATTGAACAACTTAATAATAAAATCTCTCCCATTGTAGATAAAGAAATTGAAGATTTTCTAGCCAATAAAGACCTTAACCTTACCGCTACCCTGGATATAGAATTAGCCTATAAAGATGCTGACTTTGTCATCATTGCCACACCCACTGATTACGACACTACCAATGACTACTTTAACACTGCTTCAGTAGAAGCAGTTATACAAGATGTTATCAATATTAATCCTCAGGCTACAATAATCATTAAGTCAACCGTACCAGTTGGCTATACACAAAGTATTAAAGATAAGTTTAATGCTGACAACATCATCTTCTCTCCAGAGTTCTTAAGAGAAGGTTCAGCTCTTCATGACAACTTGTACCCATCACGTATTATTATCGGTGAAATATCAGATAGAGCCAAGCAATTTTCAGACCTTCTAGTGGAGGGTGCTATCAAAGAAGATATTGATATTCTATTTACAGATTCTACTGAAGCGGAGGCAATTAAACTTTTTAGCAATACTTACCTTGCAATGAGAATCTCATACTTTAATGAGCTAGATTCATACGCTGAAGCATATAATCTAAACTCTAAACAAATCATTGAAGGTGTAGGTCTTGATCCAAGAATTGGATCACACTATAACAACCCATCATTTGGCTATGGTGGCTATTGCCTTCCAAAAGACACCAAGCAACTAAGAGCTAACTATCAAGATGTACCCAATAGTTTAATCAGTGCTATTGTTGATTCAAATTCAATGCGTAAAGACTTTATTGCAGAGTCTATCATCTCTAAACAGCCGAAGGTTGTTGGCGTTCATAGATTGATCATGAAATCAGGTTCTGACAATTATAGAGCTTCTTCCATTCAAGGTATAATGAAGCGTATTAAGGCTAAGGGCATAGAAGTAGTAGTTTATGAGCCTGTGATTACAGAACGAGGTGAAACAGAGTTCTTTCATTCAATAGTGATTAGAGATTTGGAGAAATTTAAACAAATATCTGATGTCATTGTTGCTAATCGTATGACGAGTGAGCTTGATGATGTAAAGGATAAGGTTTATACACGAGACTTATTTAACAGCGATTAAAGAAAATTTTGTAGGTATAGATAACAAGTTTTGTTGGCTTTATTGTTTCAAAACTTTCAATAAATTTTTTAGACAGAGATATTGTAATTGATGAGTCACAGCCGATAATCCGAAAGACAAGGAAGATTGATTGATCAAGACCAAATTGGTTCAATGGAAAGGAAAAAACAAGATGGCTATTTTTAATGCGAAACTCTAATATAGTGATTAGCAATTTTGACGAATTCCTATTGGAGCAAAATAATAAGGCTCAATTACGTTTTTTGACTTGTGGGTCTGTCGATGATGGGAAATCCACTCTGTTAGGAAGGCTGCTTTATGAGTCAAAAAGTGTTTTTGAAGATCAGCTCTTATCAACCCACATTGAAAAGCGTAAATTTATTGCTGCAGATACGCCCGGCCACGAGCAATACACAAGGAACATGGCAACTGGCGCCTCAACCGCAGAGTTGGCCATTATTCTGGTCGATGCAAGTAAAGGCATCCTAACGCAAACTCGAAGAGATAGTTATATTGTCTCACTGTTCGGGATTAAAAACGTAATTCTCGCAGTAAATAAAATGGATCAAGTCAACTTTGATCAGTTAGTTTTTGAAGCTATTCAAAAAAATTACCAAGACTTTGCTTCCAGTATTGGACTCAGTGAGATCAACTGCATTCCGCTCTCAGCCCTTAACGGAGATAATGTCTTTACTATTAGTGACTCAATGACATGGTATCAAGGGAGTAGCCTAATTGAGTTATTAGAAACTATTGACATTCAAAAAAATATATCACCGGGTGATTTTCGCTTGCCCATACAGTGTGTCAATCGCCCTAATTCAAGTTTTAGGGGCTTTAGTGGCACCATTGCCTCGGGAGAGATAAAGGTTGGCTCAACTATCCGCTCTTCACTTTCGGGCAAGAAAAGCAAGGTTAAAGGCATTATTGATCCTTCTGGAGAGGTTGAATTTGCTGTGTCGGGTCAGTCAGTGACACTGTCACTAACAGATGAAATAGACATTAGTAGGGGAGATATTCTTAGCACAGAAGATAAGCCAGTTGAGCTGGCCGATCGATTAGCTGCGCATGTGATTTGGATGGGTACAGATCCTATGATTCCTGAGCGACCTTATGTTATTCGTTTTGCCACGGATAAAACAACAGCGCAGATAACGGATCTTAGCTTCCAAGTAGATGTTAATACACTTAAACATCTTGCAGCTAAAAAGTTGGAGCTGAATGAGATTGGATATTGTAAGATTGCGCTTGGGCGTGCAGTCGCCTTTGATGATTATAAAAATAATCGGGAAACAGGGTCATTTATTCTTATCGATCGACTGACCAATGATACTGTGGGTGCTGGTGTTATAGACTTTGCCTTGCGTCGTGCGCACAACATTAAATGGCATGAGATGAAAGTTGATAAAACTAAACGCGCCCAAGCCAACAACCAAAAACCTTGTGTACTTTGGTTTACTGGCTTATCAGGCTCGGGTAAGTCAACTATTGCTGACAAGGTTGAGCAAAAACTTTTTCAGCTCGGTAAGCGCACCACATTGCTTGATGGAGACAATGTACGTCATGGTTTAAATAAAGATTTAGGCTTTACAGACCAGGATCGTGTTGAAAACATTCGTCGTATAGCCGAGGTATCCAAATTAATGCTTGAATCTGGCCTCATCACTCTTGTCTCGTTTATTTCACCATTTAAAGAAGAGAGGTTTATGGCGAGAGAATTAATGGCAGAAGGTGAGTTTATTGAAATTTTTGTTGATGCACCGCTTGAAGTGTGTGAGTCGAGAGATCCAAAAGGGTTATATAAAAAAGCTCGTGCTGGAGAGTTAAAAAACTTTACTGGCATTGATTCAAATTATGACAAGCCTGAAAATGCAGAAATCGTGTTAAATAATAGCGGTACCAATGTTGACAGTATGGTTGACCAGATTATCTCTTTTCTTAAAAAAGAACGTTTTGTTTAATTAAGTTAATGACCAAAGAAAACCCAATAATAATAAAAAAATGTATAAAGTAACCCCCGTCATCCTTTCAGGCGGCTCTGGAACACGTCTTTGGCCATTGTCTCGTAAGCAATATCCGAAGCAATATTTACCATTGATTGGTGATAAAACTATGCTTCAGGAGACCATTCTGCGCTTAGGGGATTTGAATAATCTTACAGATCCAATTATTGTTTGTAATGCTGATCATCGCTTTTTAGTGGCAGAACAATGCCAACAAATTGATATTAAAAATCCAATAATCCTGCTTGAGCCTGTTGGCAGAAACACGGCACCTGCTATCGCTGCTGCAGCACTTCAATCACTTAAAGGTGAAGATGATGTGGTACTACTAGTCCTGTCCGCTGACCATGTTATTCAAGATGTGGGCGCATTCCACAAGGCGATTAATATTGCTAGTCAGAAAGCACAGGAGGGTAAATTAACAACGTTTGGCATTGTGCCAACTGATGCAAATACTGGCTATGGCTATATTGGCTTCTCAAACGAGAATAATGATGGAGCATTTAAAGTTGAAGAGTTTGTTGAGAAGCCAAATTTAAAAACTGCACAGTCTTATTTAGAACAGGGTAACTATCTTTGGAACTCAGGTATGTTTATGTTTAAGGCTAGTACATTTATTGATGAGTTAATCACTTATTCACCTGATATTGTAAAAGCTGTTAATTATTCTGTTGATGCTGCAGTTCAGGATTTTGATTTTATTCGTCTTGAAGAGCAAACTTTTGCGTCTAGTCCGAGTGACTCTATAGATTATGCGTTAATGGAAAAAAGTAATAATGTGGTTGTTGTGCCACTAGATGGACTTTGGAGTGATATTGGCTCGTGGTCGGCACTTTATGACATTGGCACTAAGGATGAAAATGGCAACGTTACTAGGGGTGATGTAAAAGCCATTGATACAACCAATTCTTATATTAACGCATCACATCACATGGTGGCATTGATTGGGGTTGATAATTTAATTGTGATAGATACGCCAGATGCAACATTTATTGCCAGTCAGAACAAGGCGCACGAAGTTAAATCTATTGTTGAGTCTCTGCATGACGAGGGAAGGGATGTGGCCCACTCTCACCGCAAGGTATATCGGCCGTGGGGCTGGTATGACTCTATTGAGGCTGGCGAGAATTTTCAAGTGAAAAAATTGCATGTCAACCCAGGTGCAAAGCTTTCCCTTCAAATGCATTATAAGCGTGCAGAGCATTGGGTGGTGGTCAGTGGCACGGCTACAGCCACTAATGGAGTAGAAATTCTTACATTAGAAGCGGGTGATTCAACTTACATTCCGATTGGAAAAATGCATAGTTTAGAAAATAAATCCGATGAGCCTCTAGAAATCATCGAAGTACAAAGTGGTGCTTACTTAGGAGAGGATGACATTGTAAGGTTTGAAGATATTTACGGCAGAGTTGAAGATTAGTGTTGAATGATAAAATATTTAGAGTTGTTGTGGGTTCGATGCCACTTATCTTAATTGACATCTTATTCAAGAAGGGTGACGGTGCTTTTAGGTAAAAGAATAAATAAGCCAGCACAATGTTATTTCTTCTCAACTGGTAGTAGAATTAATTAAAATGAGACTTTTAATTATGTAATGGTTCGAATAGCTAAAAATGCACTTAATGTTGAGTTAAAGTCAATACCTAAATTTATAGGTGTATTCGAACATTTTTATGACGACAGCATCTATCGAGATGTATCAACACACTCTGTAAACCTTGCTTATGAATATGAAATGGAAGAGACTCTAAATCTGACAACTGAGCAATACAGCGAATACCAATGGTTTGTTATTAACGAGCTATTAAAAAGTAATCAAGTACACAAAAGAATATTTTAGGAATTAAATATGTCAAATAACAAAGTAGCATTAATCACGGGCATCACCGGGCAAGATGGTGCCTATCTAGCAGAATTCTTACTAGACAAGGGTTACGAAGTGCATGGTATTAAACGTCGATCTTCATCATTCAATACAGATCGTATTGATCATCTTTATCAAGACCCTCATGAAACCGATAGAAAATTCGTACTACACTATGGTGACTTGGCAGATTCCATGAGTCTAGTACGCATCATCCAACAAATTCAACCTGATGAAATCTACAACCTTGGCGCACAATCGCACGTTGCCGTATCCTTCGAAACCCCTGAATACACGGCAGACACTGTTGGCCTAGGCGCATTGCGCGTATTAGAAGCCATTCGCATTTCAGGCCTTGAGAAAAAAACTCGCTACTACCAAGCTTCTACCTCAGAGCTATATGGCGAAGTGCAAGAAACTCCACAAAAAGAGACCACACCTTTCTACCCAAGATCGCCTTATGCAGCAGCCAAGCTATATGCTTATTGGATAACCATTAACTACCGTGAAGCTTATGGCATGTATGCCTGTAACGGCATCTTGTTTAATCACGAATCTCCCATACGTGGCGAAACCTTTGTCACTCGTAAAATCACCAGAGCACTAGCTCGTATCTCATTAGGCCTGCAAGAAACTGTGTACCTAGGCAACATGGATGCTAAGCGCGATTGGGGCCATGCCAAAGACTACGTAGAGATGCAATGGCTAATGCTACAACAAGATGAACCAGACGATTTTTGTATTGCCACCGGCGTGCAATACTCAGTACGTGATTTTGTCAACTTCGCATGGGGCCATCTAGGTAAAACGATTCGCTGGGAAGGTGAAGGTATGGATGAAAAAGGATATGATGCTGAAACAGGTAATTTGATTGTTGCAGTCGACAAACGCTACTTCCGTCCAACAGAAGTAGAAACGTTATTGGGCGATCCAACCAAAGCCAAAGAAAAACTAGGCTGGGAGCCAAAGATTACCTTAGAAGAAATGGTGCATGAGATGATGGAAAACGATATCAACATTGCTAAGCGTGATTCTTTAGTCAAAAAGTACGGCTTCAAAGCGCCAGACTTTAACGAGTAATTGATTTAGACATGGATCTTAACGAAAAAATTTATATTGCAGGGCATCGTGGCTTAGTCGGCTCCGCCATTGTCAGGCAATTAAAGTCTAGAGGCTTTACTAATCTTTTGATGCGAACACATAAAGAGTTAGATCTTACTAATCAAGTATCAGTTCAAACCTTATTTAAAAATGAACAACCAGATTATGTTATTCTTGCGGCTGGAAAGGTGGGCGGCATTCATGCAAACAATACTTATCCTGCAGACTTTATTTATCAAAATATAATGATAGAGGCTAACGTTATTAACTCTGCTTATGAGTACAAAGTTAAGCGACTACTTTTTTTAGGTAGTACTTGTATTTATCCTAAAGCGGTAGAACAACCTATGCGTGAGGATGCAATACTCACGAACACCCTGGAACCCACTAATGAACCTTATGCTCTAGCAAAAATTGCAGGTATTAAGCTTTGTGAATCATATAACCGACAACACGACACAGACTTCCGCTCAGTAATGCCAACTAATCTTTATGGAATAAATGATAATTTTCACTCAGAAAATTCACATGTAATTCCTGCTCTGATGCGCCGCTTTCATGAAGCAAAGATGAATAACGATACAGAAGTGACTATATGGGGTACGGGAAATTCTATGCGTGAGTTTTTATATGTCGATGATATGGCAGCTGCATCGTTATTTGTATTAGAATTGGATGAGCAGATTTATCAGGCCAATACCAAACCGATGCTTTCACATATTAATATTGGGACAGGCATGGATATCACTATCCGAGAAATGGCGGAAACCATGAAACAAGTAGTTGGTTTTAAAGGTAGGCTAATTTTTGACACAGCTAAGGTTGATGGCCCGCCACGAAAACTAATTGATGTGACCAGATTGTCTGAGATAGGTTGGGAATATACAACAAAGCTTAAAGAGGGTTTAGAAAAAACTTACAAGTGGTATTTAAATAACTAAAATGAAAAGTACAGATGTTACTTATCACAAGGCGACAGATACTTGCGAAAGTCGTAATCAGTTAAACAGGCAAAAACCAGTTTTAAAAGTGAATGATTTTTTAAATCCAGAAGAATTATTAAATAAAATGTTGGCTCAAGTCGACACTCAAGATATTGTAAAAATTGCTAAAGACGCTGGCAAGGCAATTATGCAAGTTTATAATCAAAATTTTGATGTGGAGTATAAAGAAGATAACTCCCCACTGACTCTTGCTGACAAGAGATCCAACGACATTATAGAGCAAGGTTTAAATAATTTAACACTCAACTTTCCTATCCTCTCAGAAGAAGGCAGAAGTATTCTTTATCGAGAGCGTAAAAATTGGGAATATTTATGGCTGGTTGATCCATTAGACGGCACCAAAGAGTTTATCAAAAAGAATGATGAGTTTACCGTTAACATAGCACTCATATATAAAGATACCCCAGTGCTTGGTGTAGTATTTGCGCCAGCACTTAACGTTTGTTATTGGGCTAAGAAAGGCGATGGTGCATTTAAAGATGGACAAAGACTGCCACTAAAGATAGCTGATCAGCGAGCAGCTTATAAAATAGTCGCTAGTCGTTCACATATGTCTGACAATACCCAAGTATTTATAGATTCCATAATAACAAGCAAAAAGAAAGAACTGATATCTATCGGTAGCTCATTAAAGATATGTTTAGTAGCTGAAGGTGAGGCAGATATTTACCCACGGCTAGGTCCAACTATGGAATGGGATACTGGAGCTGCACATGCGATTGTTAATGAATCTGGCAAAGTTTTAGCAAAGTACATAAAAACCAACACCAAAGAAGAACTTGTTTATAACAAAGAAAATTTATTAAATCAGTGGTTTATAGTGAAAGATAAGTTATGAAGATAACCGTTGTTGGCATTGACTGCTTTGGCCTTTCTAGTGCCATATTATTATCTCAAAACCATGAAGTTATTTCCCTTGATGCCATAGATGATTTCAACTGTGAACATACGTGTACTAATTAATTTTTGATAAAGTGTCAATACTGTCACCACATAATTAATATAAAATATTTTTTTTAACTATACAAAACATTAATAAATATATGGAACAAAATCACCATAAAGAGGTTTACGATCAAGAAGACGAAATTTTATTGAAGCATGCACTTTTATTTTTGTTTAATAGCAAGTGGATTATTCTTGGTATTACGAGCCTAATTACCTCGATATCAATTGTTTACGTAATGTCGATAACGCCGATATATGAAGCTGTTGTATCAGTATATCCACCAAGTAGCTTATCAGTTTCGAAAATTAATAATGCTAGATTTAAACATCCTGACATTCTACCAACCTTAGCAGAAGATTTTTCAAAAGAAGATATTTATGAAATGGTTTTGTATAAACTTTTTTCAAATTCTTTTAAGGAGAAGGTTTTTATATCGAATAATTATTTGAAAAAGATAAATTTAAATAATGAAAGTGGTAACTTTTCTACTTTAGATTTTGTTAAACAAGTTAAGGAAAAAGTAACAAATGACAATAAGACAACAACTTTCTTATTTATGGGAAAGAACCCATTAATTATGTCTAATTTTTTAAATGACTTAACGAGAGTCGCTCTTTTCGATACTTTGCAAGATATAAAAGTAATGGAACAAAAGAAAATAGATTCTAGACTGAGTTATCTTAAAACAGAATTAAGTATTGAAAAGAGGAATATAAAAGAAATACGTTCTGAAAAAATTAAACAGTTACAAAAAGAATTAAAAATCGCAGTATCGTTAAAAAATAAGGAATTCAATTTTTCACAAATTAATCAGATATCTGACAACTCTTTAAAGACTCATCCTAGCCAAACCAAGGCGGTGCCTATTTGGTATATTTATGGTGAACAAGCATTACGTCAAGAGCTTGATAAATTAACCTCTGACAAGACGGTTAATAACTCTCGAATAAATATGTTGGAGTCACAAGAATCCGTATTGTCTTCGGTTGATATTTATGATAATGATGATATTGATGATATTGAGGTGGCGGGGGTACACAGGAGTGAAGTTCCAACAAGCCCACTATCACCTAAAAAAAGACTAATTGTGACAGTCATGTTTTTTATATCGTTAATAATTTCAATCTTTATTGCCTATTTAGTTCGTGTTCTGCGTGAAAAACAAAAATATAGTTGATCTACTGTTTAAATACAAACCATTTTTGAATAATCTTCGACTGCGTTGATTATAATTACCAACTTTTTTGTATTTTAATGCAGATATATAGAGCCCATTACTAATGAATGTTATTAATAAACTCTCAGCTTTACTAGAGAGACAACAAAAAATAGGGTTAATCTTTATTTTTATGCTTATGTTCGTGGGCATGGTGTTTGAATCTTTAGGCATTGCTCTGATATTGCCACTGCTTACAGCTGTCACACAGCCTGATGCTATTGATATTTATCCAATAGTTAGTGAAATATCTAGTTTTGTTGGTATTACCACACAAAAACAACTTATTGTTGGCAGTCTAGTTGCGATAGTAATTGTGTATTTTGTTAAGGCGGTATTTCTTTTGTATTCAGGGTGGATTCAAAGTAAATTTACAGCAGGGCTAAAGGTTAATATTTCACAAAGACTTTTTACTATCTATATGCACCAACCTTATGTGTTTCACCTGCAAAGAAATTCTGCACAACTGATACGTAATGTAACTGATGAAGTATTTGAGTTGGTTTTGTCATTTGCATCAGTTATGTCACTGCTTTCTGAACTATTGATAATTCTTGGTATAGGTGTCATGTTGTTTATTGTTGAACCTCTAGGGCTGGTGTCGATAATAAGCACTGTAGTACTATTCGGATCTTTGTTTTATGTGTTAACTAGGGGGAGGACGTTAGAGTTGGGTAAGCAAAGGCAGTTTCATGAGTTTCAAGTTTTAAAGCACTTGCAACAAGGTATTGGTGGATTTAAAGATGCAACAATACTAGGTAGGGAAGAAAATTTTATACAACAATATGTACACCATAGCACAGCATCAGCTAAAGTTGGTGTTGTCTATGGTGTGCTAATGGCACTTCCTCGACACATGTTTGAATTATTAACCGTTATTGTTCTATCTGTTTTTATGGGCACTCTGTTGTTTATCTTAAATAAAGAAGTTGACAGTATTATTCCGTCTCTCGGTATTTTTGTTATGGCAGCATTTAGAATAATGCCTTCAGCAAATAAAATTATTAGCAATATACAAGGTTTGCGTTTCAGTCTTCCGGTTATCAATAGGATTTATGATGAGACCCACCTCCCTGTTAGAAAAAATAATTATGATGAAGAAATTCAACAAAAATTAACAAATAATATTCACATTAAAGATGTAGATTTTCTATATTTAACATCAACCAATCCAGCTATTCATGCAGTCAATATTCATATAAATGATGGCTCCATAGTGGGATTTATTGGCCCCAGTGGGGCTGGAAAAAGCACCTTAATTAATGTAATATTAGGTTTGCTCGAACCAGTCAAGGGGCAGGTGTTAGTTAATGAGATTGATATTCAAAACAATATGAGAGGCTGGCAAAATAGAATTGGCTACGTTCCACAGAGCATATATTTAACAGACGACACCTTAAAAAATAATGTAGCCTTTGGGATTCCAGAAGGTGAAATTGATATTCAATTAGTCAATGATGCAATTTCTCAATCACAACTTAAAGAGTTTGTTGAATATCTACCCCAGGGTATAGAGACAATGGTCGGCGAAAATGGAGTAAGATTGTCTGGAGGGCAAAGACAAAGAATTGGTATTGCTAGAGCATTATATCACCATCCTTCAGTATTGGTGCTAGATGAAGCTACTAGCGCTCTTGACAGTGTTACAGAGAATGGAATTATGAATACCATTGAATCATTACATGGTGAGAAGACAATTATTATAATTGCCCATAGAATGAGCACTCTGAAAAATTGCGACCATATCTATAAATTAAAAAATGGAACTATTATTGATCAAATAGTTGATACTAATTAATAACAACCTTAAAAGAATATGTTAAAAAACTCATCAATATTAATAACAGGCGGCACAGGCTCATTTGGACATACATTTATTCCAATGACGCTTAAAAAGTACAACCCAAAGCGATTAGTTATTTTCTCTCGTGATGAAATGAAACAGTGGGAGATGGCCAAATTATTTAAAGATGATGAGCGTGTTAGATTTTTAATTGGTGATGTAAGGGATAAAGATAGATTGTATCGTGCATTAGATGGCATTGATTATGTTGTGCATGCGGCAGCCACTAAAATTGTCCCCACTGCTGAATACGATCCATTCGAATGTGTAAAAACCAATGTATTTGGCGCAATGAATCTAATTGATGCCTGTATCGATAAAGGGGTAAAGAAAATTGTTGCGCTTTCTACTGATAAGGCCAGTAGTCCTGCAAATTTGTATGGCGCAACTAAATTAACATCTGATAGATTGTTTGTATCCGGGAATTCGTATAGTGGCAGTCACAATACAATTTTTTCAGTTGTAAGGTATGGCAATGTTATGGGCTCTCGCGGTTCTGTTATACCATTTTTTATGTCGATTGCTAAAGGTGGCATTCTGCCAATTACAGACAATAGAATGACTCGCTTTATGATTTCATTAGAAGAGGGTGTTGAATTAGTTTGGCATACTTTTGATGACATGCAAGGTGGTGAAATTTATGTTAAAAAAATCCCATCTATGAAAGTTACCGATATTGCAATAGCTGTTGATGATAAAGCTAAACAAGAAGAGGTCGGCATTAGGCCAGGTGAGAAATTACATGAACAAATGATTGGCCCGGAAGACGCGCTCTACACTTATAAATATTCTGGGCATTATAAAATACTCCCATCAATTAATCAATGGTCAAGTGATCCGAAAAGAATTGGCGATGGAGTTAAAGTCCATCCAGATTTCACATATTGCTCTAATAATAATAATGAATGGATGTCAATTGATATGCTTAAAAAATGGATTGAAGAAAATAAGAGTAAAGTTGGTAATATCTAAATGACTCTGAAGATTGTTTTAGGGGCAGCTCAATTTGGCTTGTCTTATGGTGTAGCTAATAATAATGGACAGGTAACAACTCAAGAATTAAAAAAAATTATACAATTAGCTAAACAAGCAAATATTAGCAAATTGGATACAGCTATTGTTTACGGGAATAGTGAAAAAGTGCTTGGTAATATAGGTATTTCTGATTGGAATATTATTACAAAAATTCCAGAAGCACCAACAGAAGTTAGAGATATAAAATCATGGGTGTATAGTGAAACTCAAAATTCTCTAAATCGACTTAATACTTCAAGGTTGTATGCTGTGATGTTACATACAACGTCTATATTATCTTCTGATAATGCTAAAGAGTATTGGGATGCTCTCCAGGAGCTTAAACAGCAAGGTGTTGTCCAAAAAATTGGATACTCAATTTACAATCCGGGCGAGTTAGATGAATACTATGGTAAATATTATCCAGATATTATTCAGGCTCCATATAATATTCTAGATAATCGGTTAAAAAAATCTGGCTGGTTGCAAAAGTTGAGCGATGACGCAGTAGAAGTTCATGTAAGGTCTGTATTTTTGCAAGGTTTGTTATTAATGAACAAAAATCAAAGACCATCTTATTTTAAAAGATGGAGTGAACTTTGGCAAAAATGGCATAGCTGGCTATCCTTAAGAAATATTACAGCGCTTGAAGCTGCTTTATGGTTTGTTCTGCAAGAGGATCTGATTGATAATGTAGTTGTAGGAGTGGATAGTGTAGATCATTTGCAGGATATTTTAGATGCTTTAGGAGAATATCATAATATAACAGTGACTGATTTTTTAAGTGAAGATCTTAATTTAATCGACCCCTCACATTGGAAGTTTTAGAATTTTATGAAAAATCTAATAAAGAATTATCTTAGAGATGTTTATCATTCACCTTTATTTACTAAATATAGGAGAGTAAATAAATATTTTTTTCATAGCCTTAGGCTATCTCTACATAATGTAATTTGATAATGAATATAGTGGCGATTATTCAAGCAAGAATGGGATCTACTCGCTTACCTAATAAGGTGATGACGAGAATCAATCATAGTCCTATGATAGACTTATTACTAAACAGATTGTCCAGCTCTAAGTACATTGATCAAATAGTGCTTGCAACTTCAACTAATAAGAACAATACACCTTTAGTTAATCATGTTGAGGGTTTGGGTTACAAGGTATTTTCTGGAAATGAAAATGATGTTTTAGACAGGTATTTCCATGCGGCAAAACTATTTGAAGCAAGTGTTGTTGTTAGGGTAACTGGAGATTGCCCACTAATAGATAGTTCTCTTGTTGATCAAGTGATAGGTGGATTTATTAATTCTAATGCAGACTATGCTAGTAATCGTGAGCCTCCTACTTACCCAGATGGATTAGATGTAGAAGTTATTTCAATTAAGGCACTAGAGGAGGTACATAAAAAGGCAAAAGAGGATTTTGAGAGAGAACATGTAACGCCTTATATTATCAATTCTGATACTTTTAAGAAATTTTATTTAAATAATTCCGAGGATTTATCTGCAGAAAGATGGACGGTTGATGCACCTGAAGATCTTATTGTAGTAAAAAATATTTTTAATTATTTTCACCCAGAAATAAATTTTTCGTGGAAAAAAATAATTGAGTTAAAAGAAAATAAACCAAAATTATTTACTGCAAATGAACATTTAATTCGCAACGAGGGGGCGGTTATGAGCACTGGACAAAAATTATGGTCAAGGGCTAAGCGTATTATTCCGGGTGGAAATATGCTGCTATCCAAGAGAAGTGAAATGTTTCTTCCAGATCAATGGCCGGCGTATTTTAGCAAGGCTAAAGGCTGCAAAGTATGGGATTTAGATGGTCGCGAATATACTGACATGTCAATTATGGGGATTGGTACTAATATATTGGGCTATGGAAATAATGAGGTTGATGAGGCGGTATTGCGCACTGTAAAAGATGGCAATATGTCCACTTTTAATTGTCCTGAAGAGGTGTATTTAGCAGAGAAGTTAGTTGAGCTTCATCCTTGGGCTGACATGGCTAGATTAGCTAGAACAGGTGGAGAGGCAAATGCAATAGCAATTAGAATAGCGAGAGCTGCATCTGGTAAAGATAAAGTAGCTATTTGTGGTTACCATGGCTGGCATGATTGGTATTTATCTGCAAATTTAGGCAATGATAATAATCTTGGAAATCATTTATTACCAGGTTTAAGCCCTAAGGGTGTGCCTAAGAATTTAAAGGGGAGCATACTGCCCTTTAACTATAATTGCATAGAAGAGTTAGAAGATATTATAAAAAATCATGATATTGGCGTCATAAAAATGGAAGTCTCACGAAATAGTGAGCCAAAAGACAACTTTTTAATCAAGGTAAGAAAAATAGCCAGTAAACATAACATTATTTTGATCTTTGATGAGTGTACTTCAGGGTTTAGACAGACTAATGGTGGATTGCACAAAATGTATAAAGTTGAACCAGATATGGCTATCTTTGGTAAGGCTTTAGGTAATGGCTATGCCATTACTGCTGTAATTGGGCGAAGAAGTATAATGGATATTGCACAAAGTACTTTTATTAGCTCTACTTTTTGGACTGAGAGAATAGGTCCTACAGCCGCATTGAAGACTTTAGAGGTTATGGATAAGACTAAGTCCTGGGAGATAATAACCAGTATTGGTAAAGATGTTGGAGAGAGATGGGTGATTTTAGGAAAAAAATACCAATTACCTGTCAAAGTCAATGGATTGCCGTCAATGGTTGGGTTCACTATTCAATCTAGCGACTGGTTAAAATACAAAACATATATAACTCAAGAAATGTTAAAAGAAAATATTCTTGCATCAAATATAATGTATGTTTGCACCGAGCATAGTCAGTACGATATTGATAATTATTTTCAAATACTAGAAATCATTTTTAATAAATTATCATTTTGTGAAAATGATAATTTGTCAATAGATTCTTTGCTAGAATGGCCCGTCTGTCACAGCGGGTTTAGAAGGTTAAATTAATTTATTTTATTTTTAAAAAAGAAAATGTATGAAAGATTATGCCATACAGATAGAGGGTATTTATATTTTGGAGATGCAACATTTATATCCAACAGCGTCTGGAATAAATTAGGCTATATGTAGTGAAAATATCAATAACTGGAGCATCTGGCATGTTAGGGTCATCTTTGGTAAATTATTTATCAAAATTTCATGATGTATTTGCAACATCCAGAAGTAAAGGTATCGAAGGGAAAAATATAGAATGGTCCTGTTTTGATTTGACTGATATTGTATTGCTTGACAATTGGCTAAATGAAGTCAACCCTGATGTGGTTATACATTGTGCTGCAATAGTGAATGTTGATGCTTGTGAGGATGAGGTGGAGTTAGCGACCAACCTCCATGTTAAAACAACCAAAGTAATCGCAAATTATCTGGATACCAATAATGGTAGATTAATATATATATCAACAGACTCAGTATTTGATGGTGAGAAGCAAAGTGCTTACAGGGAATCTGATTTAGTAAGCCCACTTAATGTTTATGCAAAAACGAAACTTATGGGAGAGAGTTTGGTGTTATCGATGAAAAAAGGTTTAGTCTTAAGGGTGAATATTGTTGGCTGCACAGGTAAAAATAGGGTTTCGTTTGCTGAATGGATGTTTAATTGTTTGAACGATAACATTCCGATGAATTTATTTTATGATGTTTATTTTTCTCCATTAAATGTTTATAGTCTGTCAGTTATAATTAAAAAGTTAATTAATAGGCCAATATATGGACTGTATCATTGTGCTAGTAGAGACAGTATTTCAAAATATGATTTTGGAATGAAAATGGCAGAAATATTTCAACTAGATAGCTCGAATATCAATAAAACCTCTGTTAATAGTGTGGATTTTATGGCGCCTAGGCCAAAACAAATGGCACTAAATATTGATAAAATTAGTAATGACTTAAAGCATGTCTTTCCTAGCGCTGTAGATGCAATAAAATTATTAAAACATCAGCTGATTTAATTAGTTTATTAAAATGATAGAGATTAAAATAGAAAATAAAATAATAGGCGAAAATCATCCCACCTATTTTATTGCAGATTTAGCTGCAAATCATGATAGTGATTTAGAACGTGCAAAGGATTTAATTTATCTTTGTGCTGAAGCTGGCGCGGATGCTGCTAAATTTCAGCATTTTACTGCCGACACTATTGTAAGCGACCAAGGGTTTAAGGCTCTTCGTGGCCAGCAATCACACCAGTCAAAGTGGAAAAAAAGTGTATTTGACGTGTATCAAGATGCATCAATTAATCAAGACTGGACATCTATATTAAAAGAAACTTGCGATAAGGCTGGGGTTGATTTTCTCACTTCTCCATATTCATATGAGTTAGTGGATAAGGTAGATGATTTTTTAAGTGCGTATAAGATTGGTTCTGGCGATATTACATGGCTAGGGATAGTCGATTATATTGCTTCGAAGAAAAAACCAGTATTGTTGGCAACAGGGGCGTCAACTCTAAGTGAAGTAGATATGGCTATATCTACATTATTGCGTCGAACCAATGACATTGTATTAATGCAATGCAATACAAACTACACTGCATCTTTAGAGAACTTTAAATATATAAATCTGAATGTTTTAAAAAATTACAGAAGAAGGTATCCGGGTATTATTTTAGGTTTATCTGACCATACACCTGGACATACTACAGTATTAGGAGCGGTAACGTTAGGTGCACGAGTTATAGAGAAACATTTTACAGATGACACATCTAGAAATGGTCCAGACCATAAATTTTCAATGAATTTTAACGCTTGGAAAGATATGGTTGATTCAACTAGAGAACTTGAAAATTCGTTAGGGCTGGAAATAAAAAAAGTAGAAGATAATGAAAAGGAAACGGTAGTTCTTCAGAGAAGATCTATTCGTGTTAAAAAAGACTTAACAGTTGGCGATATGATTCGTGAGGATGATTTAGAATTTCTTAGGCCTTGCCCTAAGGATGCATTGCCACCTTATGAATTAGAAAAAATTCTTAACAAAAAAATAGTAAGAAGTATTGGATCTGGGGACTATATAAAATGGAAGGATATAGAATAGCAATCATAATTCCTGCCTATAATGAAGAATGTACAATTTCAAATGTAGTGAAATCAGTCAAAAAATATGGAAAGGTTATTGTTGTTAATGATGCATCAACTGATATGACAGAGAAGTTATCTAAAGATGCTGGAGCTATAATTGTAAGTCATAAAATCAATAAAGGCTATAATGAAACATTAAATAGCGGCTTTAAAAAAGCAATTGAATTGAATTATGATGCAGTAATTACTTTTGATGCTGATGGTCAGCATGATCCTGACGTGATACCAGTGTTTATCTCTAATTTGAATGAGGGCATTGATTTAGTACTCGGTATCCGACCTAAAGTCCAAAGGCTTGCTGAATTTATATTTAAATTTTATACAAAAAATCGTTTCAGCTGGGAAGATCCACTGTGCGGAATGAAGGGTTATAACTTATCCTTTAGGTCAATTGATAATATGTGCACTTATAATTCAATAGGGACTGAAATAGCGTTGAATTTTGTAAAGCTGGGGTGTTCTACAATTCAAATACCTATTAAAGTTAGCAAAAGGAAGGGCAAGCCAAAGTTTGGCAACATTTTAACTTCAAATATTTTAATTATGAAGGCGCTGTTGATTGGCGTGATCAGGTTAAATAAATAATATGAGTGGTATTATTTTATGATATCCGTTGTAGTGTGTGTAAAAAACGAAGAAGCTAGAATAGAAGGGTGTTTAGAGTCTATAGTTAATGAGAATCCGGACGAGATAGTTCTTGTGGATGGTGACTCTTGTGATTCTACAATCGATCTTGCCAAGAAGTTTTCAATAAAAATCATTAATAGCAAAAACTCAAATTTATCTAGAGATAGGCAAAAAGGTATAGATGCTTGTAGAAATGATTTTATTGCAATGATAGATGCAGACCACAGGCTTAATCCTGGTGATCTTAAAGGATTAAAAGAAGATTTAATTGATTTCAATTTTGATATTGTTCAAGCGGCATTAAAAATTAAACCTATGGGATTTTGGTGTAAGGGTGAAAAGCAATATATTGACTTAATTTTGAACAATCCGGGTGAAAAGAAAATGATAGGAGTAGCGCCGTGTTTATATCGGAGAAAAGTATTTGATTTTGTGAAATTTGATGATAATATTACAACCACAATTGATGACACAGATTTCATGTACAGATTGTCAAAAATTGGCAAATTTAAAATAGGTACGGGGCATACTCAGATTCTTTCTTTGCATGAATCCGGTCTTTTGAGTTATTTGAGAAAATTTCGATGGTATGGAAAAGGCGATGGTGAATTTTGTGTAAAAAATCCAGAGAGGTCTCTAAGTATGCTTTTTCACTTAACCATAAGATATCCAATTATCTATAGTGTTAAATCTATTATGGCAGGAAAGCTAACCTCTGTTCCTTTTGTTATATTGCAAGGCGTTGTGAGAGTTTTTTACTTAATTGTAAGATTTGTTGAATTAAAGTTTAAAAGAGTAAGTAATCATGGTTAAAAAAATTAGTAAATGTAGAATATGTGGAAATAAAGAACTAATCCCAGTTGTTGATTTAGGCGAGCAGTATTTGACCGGAATCTTTCCAACTAGTGAGCTGATGGCCAAAAAAATAACAAAAGGACCATTGAGACTTGTTAAGTGCCATTCTAAAAATAATTGTTGCGGATTGTTGCAGCTTGAACATAGTTATGATTTAGATGAAATGTATGGAGATAACTATGGATATAGATCAGGTTTGAATAAAAGTATGGTCGAACATCTACATAACAAGGTCCATAAAATACTTGATATAGTGGATTTAAATCCAGATGATCTAGTGATAGATATTGGTAGTAATGATGGAACAACCTTGTCAGCATATAATAAAAACCTCACACTTATTGGTATTGATCCTACGGGGAATAAATTCAAGGAATTCTATCCTGACTATATTAAATTAATTCCTGATTTTTTTACAGATACACTTGTGCAGAGCCGTTATCCTGACAAAAAAGCTAAAATTGTTACATCTTTTTCAATGTTCTATGATTTAGAATCTCCGCAGGATTTTGTTAATCAAATATCGAATATTTTAGACCCAGAGACAGGTTTATGGGTTTTTGAGCAAAGCTATATGCCTTCAATGATTGAGAAGAACTCTTATGACACTATATGTCATGAACATTTAGAGTATTACGGTATTAGTCAGGTTATATGGTTATTAGATAAGGCCAATATGAAGATTATTGATGTAGAAACTAATGACATAAACGGAGGGAGTTTTTCAATTTCTGCAGCTCATAATAGCTCTATATATTCAGTTAATAGTGATTCAATCAATAGGCTTGTAAGGTTAGAAAAAGATATGAATCTCTCTGAAATCAAACCCTATCTTAACTTCCAATTAAAAATAGACGAGAGTAGGGATAAATTGAGAAGATTTTTTGCCAAAATAAAAGAAAATGGAGCGAACGTTTCTGCATTAGGCGCCTCTACAAAAGGCAATGTGATTCTTCAATATTGTGGCATAGATTCAAAGCAAATTGATTACATTGGCGAAGTCAATGATAAGAAGTATGGTGCATTAACCCCAGGGTCAATGATTCCAATCAAGCCAGAAGAAGATGTTTTAAATACTAATCCTGACTATTTGTTAGTCTTGCCTTGGCATTTTAAAGATTTTTTTCTGAAAAGTAGTAAATTTGAAGGAAGAAAGCTGATATTTCCTTTACCCGAACTTGAGATTGTTAATCTGTAAGTCTTCCACTTCCACCATGCCTTTTAATAAAAAATGAGTAAAGTAGCAATAATTGTCGGTTCTAGCGGTCAGGATGGGACATTATTAACTGAAAAACTAAAGCACCTTGAATATTGTGTTATTGGTGTTGGAAGGGGAGATATCGATATTTCCAATGCAGATGAAGTAGAGAAGTTAATAATTGAAAGTCAGCCAGATGAAGTCTATTATTTGGCTGCACATCACCACTCTTCTGAAGTATATATTAATAATGAGACTGAATTATTTAAGAAAAGTATGGATGTGCAGGCTAATGCAGTCGTCAATTTTCTTGATGCAATTTATAGATGCAAAAACAATTGTCGTTTCTTTTATGCCTCATCTTGTTTGATATTTAAGGGGTCTATAGATATCCCTATAACAGAAAATTCCTCATATTATCCGGAAAGTTTTTATGCTATATCAAAAGTTACTGGCGGATCGGTAGTTAAATTTTATAGAGAGAATAAAGATATATTTGCTAGTTGTGGATTTCTCTTTAATCATGAATCTTCTTTAAGATCAGAAAGATTTTTATCGAAAAAAATTACCTCTTTTGTGGCAAGTATTATTACTGGTCATGAAACTGACAAAAAACTTACTTTGGGTGACTTAAATACGAAAGTTGATTGGGGTTATGCAAAAGACTATGTTGATGCATTTTGGAGAATCTTGCAAGTAAAAAAACCAGATGACTATATTGTTGCAACTGGTATTTTGCATTCTGTGAGAGATTTTGTAGATATTGCATTTTCTTGTGCTGGGTTGGATTACTCTGACTATATCAAGGTTGATTCTAAAATTATAAGTAGAAATAATAATTCTAGAGTTGGTGTGCCAACCAAACTAAAAACCGATACCAATTGGGAGGCGACACTGGACTTTGAAGAAATGGTAATTAAATTAGTTCAGACTGAAATCCATAATATGGATAAATGAAATATTATTATACTAAACATTTAGGAGGGGAATATGTCAGATATAAAAAGTAAATACCTGGAGAATGGTTATGATTTTAATAAGCCTTCAAGAGAAATGATTGTAGCTTCTGGAAAATCATAAGAACGGAGTAATTATGACTATTTTGTTAAAGATTTTTATAGTTGAGAATATTGTATGAGTACTGATACTAGTAATCTAGGTGAGGAGATGCACTCTTGGGCTTCAGATCTTTTTCCAATTTGTAGAAGTTTGACGGGTCAGGGTAATAGAGATACCCTAGCGTATTTAAAAAATATTATTCCTGAACTTGAAATGTATTCAGTTGCAACGGGTTATCAGGCATTTGATTGGAGTGTTCCTAATGAATGGAATATTATTGGTGGCTATATTGAGGATGTAAATGGAAACAAGATTATTGATTTTAATGACTCAAATTTACATGTTATGGGCTACTCTGAGCCAGTAGATAGGATTGTAGAATTAAGCGAATTGCAAGAACATTTATACTCAATACCAGAAATGCCAAGTGCAATACCGTATAAAACTTCTTATTACAAGAAGAGCTGGGGATTTTGCATTGAGCATTCTAAAAGAGTAAAGTTAAAAGATGAAAACTATCGTGTTAAGATAGAATCTACTTTGAAGCCAGGAAAATTAGACTATGCAGATATAGTGATTCCTGGCAAGAGTAAAAAAGAAATATTAATTTCAACCTATTTTTGTCACCCTTCAATGGCTAATAATGAATTATCAGGCCCTATAGTTACTACTGCAATTGCAAGATGGCTATCTAAGCGTAAAAATTATTACACATACCGAATTGTTTTTGTTCCAGAGACTCTAGGGTCAATCGTGTATTTGAGCAATAATGATTGCTATAAACATTTACAAGAAAATGTAATTGCTGGCTATGTATTAAGCTGTGTTGGAGATGATAGGAATTATTCATATCTAACTACACCTAGTGGCGATACTTACTCGGATAAGGTAGCGCATAATGTTTATTCTACTAACAATATTGATTATAAATGTTATAGCGCTCTTTTTTCTGGAAGTGATGAAAGACAATATTGCTCGCCTTTAATAAATTTACCAATAGGCTCAATAATGAGAACTAGATATGGCGATTATCCTGAATACCATACTTCATTAGATGATTTGTCTGTAGTTACTCCTTCTGGACTTTTTGGGGCTTTTGATATTGTTTCTCAAATAATTGAGTCTATAGAATATGACCAAGTATATCGCTGTACAACTAAAGGGGAGCCCTTCCTAAGTAAATACGGGCTATATCCTAGCAGCAGCAGTCACCTTAGTGTCGGCGAGGATACGGATCTAGTACATATTTTGAAGTACTCTGATTCAGAAAGGAGTTTGCTTGATATATCAAATATATTACAAGTGCCTGTTCCTATTCTACATAAAAAAATCGAAATTTTATTAAAAAACAAACTATTGGAGATTAAAGATATCGAAGCAACAAACTGAACTATTAGTAAAGATTATGAAAGAGTAATTGACTCCAAGTTTTGATTGCTTTAATGATTTTGATTGCTTTAATGCTTTTTATTTTGTACTTAATAAATAAAAAAAAATTATTAAATATTTAAAAAAATATTCTACACATGGGTATTCTCCCGCACAAACTAAATACAATTATTATTGATGTTTCTAATAAGTGAAAATTATGATGATAGAGTAGCGTTGATTAATGGTGATGGCTATAGTGTCACTTATAAGGAATTTAAAGATTTAGTTAGTAGTTTTTCTAGTTATCTTGACAGTAGAGCTTTAATATTTATTATTGGGTCTAATGATATTGCTTCTTTAGTCTGCTATTTCTCATCATTTGAAAAAAATATAGTACCTTTGCTACTGAGTAAAGATATTTTGAATAATCAACTAGATGATCTAATAAGTATATACAACCCAAAGTATATTTTTTCTCAAAAGAAGGTTGCTGCAATTGGGTATTCGCAACTAACAAAATATAGAGAGTATAGCCTACTATCAAAATCAACTGATAAATATAAGCTACATAATGATCTTGCATTATTATTGACGACTTCAGGATCCACAGGGTCACGAAAACTTGTCAAATTAACTAAAAAAAATTTAGAATCAAATGCAAAATCTATTTCAGAATACCTTGAAATTGATCAAGATAATCGAGCTATAACATCATTACCATTTAACTATTCATATGGCTTGTCAGTAATAAATAGTCACCTTTATTCAGGTGGATCAATTGTATTAACAAATTTATCAATGATGGAGAAAGATTTTTGGAGTATCATTCGTAAAAATTCAGTTACCAGTCTTGCTGGTGTTCCATATAATTACGAAATCATATCAAGGTTAAATATTGACAAATTAGATGTGCCATCACTTAATAAGATGACACAGGCTGGCGGAAAACTTAGTAATAAAATAGTGCAAAATATTTATACTGCATGTAAAAATAAATCTATTGATTTTTACACAATGTATGGTCAGACTGAAGCTTCACCTAGAATATCATATTTACCAACTAATGATACTGCTCGTAAACCAAATAGTATTGGCATTGCAATACCTGGTGGATGTCTTTGGATTGAGGATGAAAAAGGAAGTAAAATTACCAAAGATGGCTTAGTTGGTGAGCTTATTTACCAAGGAGATAATGTTTCGATGGGTTATGCTGAAAAAATTTATGATTTAAGTTTAGAAAATTTAAATCAAGGAATTTTAAGGACTGGAGATTTAGCATTTTTTGATAAAGATGGATATTTCTATATTAAGGGTAGAAAAAATCGTTTTGTTAAAATATTCGGTATTCGCATTTCACTAGACTCTTTGGAAAGAATGATGTCGGAAAAGGGCTATATATGTGCTGCAATTGGTGATGATTTTGGACTACAATTATATGTTGTTAGTTTATTAGGACTATCAACTGAAGAATTGAGAGCAGAAGTTGCAAGTATCATAGGGATAAATATGATAGTTATATCTATAATTATTGTTGCAGATTTGCCAAGACTTGAGACAGGAAAAATAAATTACAAACTACTTAAAAAATGATATTAGAAAACTCGTATGACATTGCTCCTTTTGAACTTGACACGGATAAAAAATCTGATTTTTTACTGGAGCAACTTAATGATTTAACTAAGCACCATCTCAGTAACTGTTCAGAATATCGACTATTAATAGATAAACTTTGTGAAAAAAATCCAATATATAAGAATATAAAAGATGTTCCATTTTTACCTGTTAGATTATTTAAATATTTTGATTTGCTGAGCGTAGACAAGCGCGAAGTTGTTAAAACAATGACATCTTCAGGAACTAGTGGAATGAATGTGTCAAGAATTTTTCTTGATAAATATACGGCCGGGCTTCAAGTAAGAATTTTATCAAAAATAGTATCTAATTTTATAGGTAAAAAGCGCTTACCTATGTTAATAATTGATGCAAAATCCACTGTGTATGATAAAAAAAAATTCTCTGCAAGAGCGGCAGGTATTCTTGGCTTTTCAATATTTGGTCGTGATATTGAATTTGCATTAAATGACGATATGTCTCTTAATATTGAGAGGGTAAATAATTTTATAGAGAAATATTCTTCCGAAAATATACTTATTTTTGGATTTACTTTCATGATCTGGAAGCATTTTATTTTAAAGTTGGAATCTCTTGATTGCCAATTGCCTTTAAACCATGGGACTCTTATTCATGGCGGTGGTTGGAAACAACTTGAAAAAAGTTCAGTAGATAATAAAGAGTTTAAAAATAGATTGAGCGGCGTCACCAATATATCTAAAGTTCATAATTATTATGGTATGGTGGAGCAAACTGGATCTATTTTTATGGAATGTGAGTGCGGATATTTTCATGCATCATCATTTTCCGAAGTTATTATACGAAACCCTATTGATTTTTCAATTGTGAAAAAGAATAATGTTGGTTTAATACAACTACTTTCTGTAATACCAAGAAGTTACCCTGGACATTCATTGCTTAGTGAAGATTTAGGTGAATTTATTGGAATTGATGATTGCAAATGTGGACGTAGTGGTAAGTATTTTAATGTCTATGGCCGTATTAAGAGTGCAGAAGTTAGAGGTTGTAGTGATACATATTCCTGAAAATATATACAATAAAATTTCTTTTATAGTTGGAAGTCCAAACAGAGTTTCTAATACACCAACAATTGTATTTAATGACCTTCGTATTAATTTCCTTTCTGATTTGTCTACTATACTTTTAAAAGATACTGCTATTCGAGAACTCCCCGATGTGTCGACTTTTGCTTTTTGGTGTAGAAAGGCAAATCTTGTTAAGTTATTTAATGATATGAATGACAATAGACTGCTTTTGGGAGTCGGTTTAGTTTTTCATATTAGCCCTTCAAATGTCCCAGTTAATTTTGCCTTCTCATTGGTTTTTGCTTTTTTAGCTGGAAACTCAAGTGTGGTACGTTTACCCTCTAAAGAATCTGCTTCAGCTTCAGCAATTATAGAAGCACTTTTAAAACTTCTTAAGATTGCAAGATACTCTAAGTTAGCTCCATTCATTAATTTAATTAAATTCGAACACGATGATGATATTAATAAGTTTTGGCTTTCAGAAGCAGATGCAAGAGTAATTTGGGGTGGGGATAAAACCGTTGACTATATGCGTTCATTTAAAAGTAAACCTAAGTCTAGAGAGGTCACATTCCCTGATAGATATTCCATTTGTGTCATGAACCCGACTAAATTACTAGATTCATCAGATACAGAATTTAAAGCTTTATGTATGAATCTGTTTAATGATATATATCTTATGGATCAGCATGCATGCACTTCACCACAGTTACTTGTTTGGGTAGGCAGTAACTCAGATATTAAATATGCTAAAGAAAAATTTTGGCCAAAATTTTTCGAATATGTAGAAAAAAAATATACTATCGAGCCAATTCATGTAATGGATAAATATGTAGATGCATGTAAAAATATACTAACTAATGATAATGTTAAAAAAATTAAGAAGCAAAAAAACCTAATTTACAATATTGAATTAAGTCATTTGCAAGATAGGCAACAATATCAGAGAGGTTATTTCGGTACTATTCATGAGGTTTCTCTTGAATCTTTAGATAACATGAGTAAAATTATCAATAGTCGTTTTCAGACATTGACCTATTATGGTTTCAACGTTAGGACAATGCGTAAATTTGTTGAAAATAACAATTTGCGAGGAATCGACAGAATTGTGCCTGTTGGAAGGTCATTGGAAATGGGTGTTATTTGGGATGGTTACAATGTCGTTCAACATTTGTCAAGGATTGTCGATATAAAATAACTTTTATATAATTTAATGTATTGGAGAGTAATTTGAGTAATAAGAAAAAATATAACGAATCATTTGTTGAGATTTTTTCAATCAATGAGGACTTATTAGAAGAGCTTGAGTATAATTCAATCCCACAATGGGATTCAGTTGGCCACATGGCATTGATAGCGCTATTAGAGGAAAATTTTGAAATAATGATGGATATGGAAGAAATTATTGATTTTAGTTCTTATAAAAAGGGCCTTGAAATCTTAAGGGGTTATAATATTGCGTTTTAGTATATCTTAAGTATGTTTAGGTGAGGTAAGTATGGAAGGATTTAGTTTGAATTGTAATGAATTACAAGAGTATCAGCAGAATCGCTATCCATATCTTATGATTGATCATGTTGACGAGGTAATTCCTGGTAAGAGCGCAAAAGGGTATAAGAACCTAACCATGAATGAGTGGTTTTTCCCATCACATTTTCCAGATGAGCCAAACATGCCCGGTGCATTGCAGCTAGAGTCGATGGCACAAATGTTAACAATTGCAATTACAACTTTGCCTGGCAATAAAGGACAAACCACTAGATTTATATCTACAAATTTAAAGTTTCACAAGGAAATTGTACCAGGTGATAAAATGGTAATTGAGACACAAGTAACATTTTGGAGCCGCGGTATTTTTAAAGGCACTGCCGTAGCTCTTACAAATGGTGAGATAGCAAGTGAATCTGAAATGGTAATCTGCATTCCTGATATATTGAATCAATATTTGCCAAAAATATAAATTATTATTTTCCATATAGCTGATTCTTTAGAGGAATAAATTAATATGCGTGTTGCTGATTACATAATAAATAAGATTCATAGCATAAATATATCACATATTTTTATGGTGACTGGGCGCGGTGCATTATTCTTAACTGATGCCGTTGCGGCGAATAAAAATATAAAGAGCATTTCTGTTCATCATGAGCAAACAGCAGCTTATGCTGCTGTTGCTTATGCTCAATATACTGGAAGTCTTGGTGCATGTTTAGTATCTACAGGTTGCGCAAGCACAAATGCAATTACAGGAGTTTTAAATGCTTGGCAAGACGGCATTCCATGTCTTTTTATCTCTGGACAAAATAAATTACATGAAACAACAAGGTTTACTGGTATTCCAATTCGCACATATGGTCAGCAGGAGGCTGATATTATTCCTTTAGTTGAATCTATTACAAAGTATTCTGTAATGATTACTGATCCAAAGCTTATTGTGTATGAATTAGAAAAAGCTTTGTATTTAGCGCAAACTGGAAGAAAAGGCCCTGTCTGGATAGACATACCTTTAGATATTCAAAATATGAGAATAGAGCCAGATGAGCTTGAACATTTTGAAGTTAAAAATGATGAAAATTATAATTCTTGTCAAGAAGACGTGCAATTTGTAGCTCAGTTGCTTAACAAGGCAAAACGCCCAGTGATTTTGATTGGTAGTGGTATACATTCTTCTGGCGCTATAAAAGAACTGGAGATTTTTCAGGAAAAGTTCAAAATACCACTTACTTATGCATCATCAACACCTGACGCATATGGACTAAATTATGCATTATCAATAGGCTCTGTTGGAGCTATGGGTTGTTCACGTGCTGGTAATTTTTCGATACAAAACTCTGACCTAATACTGGTGTTTGGTTGTAGATTGTCCTCTATGACTACAGGTGAGTTTTGCAAATTTGGACGGAAAGCAAAAATTGTCGTGGTTGATATTGATCCAGTCGAACACTCTAAAAATGGTGTCAATATTGATCATCTTGTTATATCTGACATAAAAAATTTTCTTACTTTAATAGTAAATGAGAAAATTAAAGAGACTGAAAAAAAGTGGATAAGAAAATGTATTCATTGGAAGAATATTTTTCCAAAATGTGAAGAAAGACATAAAGAATCTGAAAAGATTGACCTTTATTATTTATCTGAATGTTTGTCTGAAGCTCTTCCAGATAAATCAATCTTTCTTAGCGATTCTGGCTTAGTAGAGCTTATACTACCTACAAATATAAGTTTTGGTAAAAATCAGCGCTGTATCCATCCAGCATCACAGGGTTCTATGGGGTTCGCATTGCCAGCATTGATAGGAGCATATTATGCAAGCAATTTGCCAGTTATAGCAGTTATTGGTGATGGATCAATAATGATGAATTTACAGGAATTAGAGACTATTAGTTATAAAAATATACCCGCTAAAATATTTGTTATTAATAATAACGCTTATGCTGTAATACGTAAAAGGCAAGTTGAAATGTTTCGTTCTCGCACCATAGGGACAGATCCTAGTGATGGTATTAGTTGCCCTAACTTTGAAAAAGTTGCATCTAGTTTTGATATTAGTTTTGTAAGAATAGAATCAAGCTCAAACTTACTACATGGATTAAAGTCAGTCATAGATATGAATGGACCAGTGCTGTGTGAAATTATGGGCCTAGAAAATCAAAGTTACATTAGAAGTGGCCATGCTCTTGATGTTAATAAAAAAATAGTGAGTAGGCCGATAGAAGATCAAAAACCATATATTGATAGAGCTGTGTTTTTATCAGAGATGATTGTTGAACCTGTAGATCAATAGAATATTATTAAAGGTAATAAATAAGAGGCAGATGTGAGTAGCTTAATATTTAATAATTCGAAAGTAATTAGTGACTTTGGAAGGCCATACATTGTAGCTGAGATTAATACAAGTCATTTTGGAAATATAGAGACTGCAAAACAAATGATCAATGAGGCAAAAGAGTCTGGTTGTGATTGTGTTAAGTTTCAGTCTTGGTCCGCAGAGACACTATATTCAAAGACATATTACGACCATAATCCAATTGCAAAGCGCTTTATAAAAGGCTTTTCATTCTCTGAAAAGGAGCTTGCTGTTGTTGCTGAATATAGTAAAAAAATTGGCATTGATTTTTCTTCTACTCCATATTCAAAGAATGAGGTGGATTTTCTTCTTAATGAATGTAAAGTGCCTTATATTAAGATAGCATCAATGGATTTAAATAACCATTATTTTTTAGACTACATAGGAAAAACAGGTGCGCCTATTGTATTATCAACAGGCATGGGCAGTATAGAAGAAATACACAAAGCCATTAAAGTTATTGAAAAAACTGAAAATAAAAATATATGTATCTTGCATTGTATTTCCATATATCCCCCAGAGATATCAACAATTAGACTAAATAATATATTGGGACTGCGCGAATCATTCCCGGATTATCCAATTGGCTTTTCAGATCACTCAATAGGTATTGAAATACCTATTGCAGCTGTTGCTTTAGGTGCTTGCATCATTGAGAAGCACTTTACACTAGATAAAACAAAGATTGGAATGGATAATCAAGTTGCAATTGAACCAAATGAGATGTCGGCACTAGTAGATAGCTGTCACAATACTCAAATAGCTCTTGGCAATAAAGAGAGGGTTGTATTGCCTGATGAGGTTAAACAAAGGCAACAAATGAGGAGAAGCATTGTAGCCAAAAGAGATTTAAAAGCAGGTACAAAATTAACAGAAAATGATTTAGATGTTAAAAGACCTGGGACAGGCATTCCACCTGATAAGCTAGGTAAATTAATTGGAATGATTACTTCAAAAGATATTGAAAATGACACTTTAATTGTGGAATCTGATCTAAAAGGATTGATGCAATAATGAAGTATGATTGCAGCGATATTAAAAGAGCGTATAAAAATATAGGCATATCTAGAGGTATGACTATTTCCTTAAAAACAGATTTAAGGTTCCTTGGTCCTTTCGATGATTCTACGTTTGATTTGCTTTCGGCACATTATAATATATTAGCAGATTTGGTTGATTTAAGCGAAGGAACTATTGTTGTATCCACAGCAACCTTTTCACTTTGTAATACGAGCAAGGTATTCGATATAGCAAACACTCCCAGTGAGATGGGCGCACTAACAGAGTATATAAGGACTAAACCAGAATCAGTAAGAAGCCTTCATCCTTTTGCATCCCATACTGCAATTGGTAAAAATGCTAATTATATTTGTAGTAATGTTGCTAGACACTCTTATGGACCTGATACACCAAAAGCAAGACTTCTAGAGTTAGATGCGCAGTATTTAAGCATCGGTATGCCCCCTTCAAAAATAACTATGACGATACACCAAATAGAAAGATTAATGGGAGTTCCGTATCGATATGTTAAAGAATTTATTCAACCAATATTGCGTGAAAATGAGATTGTATATGAACCATTTTATCTAGACGTTAGATATCTTGAATGTAATGCTAGAATGGATTTAAATAATAAAGTTTATCCAAATTTTTTCAAATGCGGGTACAAGGTTAAAGAAGAAGTTTTGGGAAGGGGTAAAATTTACTCATTTTCCATGTATGAGTTTTATCTGTCGACCATACAGCTACTTAAAAATGATCTTTATGCATGTCTAGCAAGTGAGCCACCTGAGAAACCATTTCAAACATAATAATAAGATTAAAGTTAAACAAATAAAAGAACATGAGAAATTATGATAAATTCGATAACCTACAGTGATTGAAAATTTTTATATGTTTAGGCTGTATTGTTCTGATCTACTTTGTTAGAAAAAATAAATATGAATATAAAGTTAACATCTGAAAAAGAGTCATTTGATTTTTTCTTGGCAGATACTGTTATTAGATCTTATGAATCTAATGATTGGATATCTCAAGAAATTGATAATTTAGATGACGATATAAAAAATGATTTATCCAATGTCTCTCTACCAACTAGAGAGGCCTTTAAGTTGGTCTATCAGAAAATGGTTAGTAATCTTCTTGAGAATGTAAAAATATCAAATAATGATGCTCATTTAAGAGCCACATCTATTCTTTTTCATATGAAATTTGGATGGGTTTTAAGTGCAATAAATAAAAATTCAGACATAGAGAATAAAATCTTTTTAGGTAAATTATCTTTATTAGAAGGTACAAAAATCGTTATGGGAAGAAAAACCTACATATCTGGACCAAGCGTTATAAAAGGCGGAGGTATGTTCAAAGTTGGTAGTTTTTGTGCTATTGCTGCAAACCTTTTTGTCAGCACAACAATAGAAAATCATCCAATGCAATACGCAGCAATTATAGGCCGTAAAGGAAACCCTAGATTTGATGAAGATTGGATTGATGAATCATTTCAACATACAGAATCTATGGGACATATAGATTCAGTAATAATTGGTAGTGATGTATGGATAGGTAGAAATGTTACAATTTCATCTGGAGTAGTGATTGGTGATGGGTGTGTTATTGGGCAAGGCTCTCTTGTGAATAAAGATTGTAAGCCTTATGGTATATATGCTGGATATCCAGCAAAATTAAAAGGCTATCGTTTTAGTGAAAAACATATAAATCAATTATTGGATATTAAGTGGTGGAATTGGCCTATGGATTTGATGAAAAAAAATAGTGTTTTTTTTAATACAAATCTTAAATTTTTTAAAGGTGATATAAAAAAAATGTTATTAAAAAAGTAGAAGATTTAGTATGAAAAATATATTAAGATTTTTTAAAAGTTTGTTTAGTTTATTTACAAGTTTAGACACACTGAGGTTTATTAAATTTAACTTAGATAAAAATAAAGGTATGCGGCATAGCAATAGTAATTCAATTGTTCTGATTGAATACACTACCATGCAGTCAGTAATACTAGTAGTTTCCTTACTTACAAGAGTGTTGAGAAAAAAGTATCAATCTCCTAAGTTTATTGCATACACCTTTAACGGTAATTATAAATATTACCCACATGTGTCAATGGTCTATAAATCATTTGGAGTTGAAATAAGGCAATTTAAAATTGGTGACCATATTAAGGCGCTTGCAAGAAAAAAGCTATTTGAAATTATTCAATTAAACTTAAATAATGATGATTTGGTTGAATTGAAAGTTGATGGACTGATGATTGGTGACTTAATATACGATCATCATTTGCGTCATCATAATGTTCCAACCCTATCGATAAAAGATAAATTGTACCAAGAAACTTTAAGAGAAGGTCTTGAGCAGTTTTTCTTTTTTAGAGAATATATTGGCAATAACATAAAGGCTATTCATGTGACACATCAGTGTTATTTTAATGCGTTTCCTTTAAGGATTGCCGCAGAAAATAATATTGAAGTTTTTGGCTGTAATGAAAGTGTATGTCAACGTTTTTCATCAGATAGATTTTGGTGTGAAGATGAGCGTCTGGAGTATCATGCAATATTTAATTTATTGACTTTTGAGCAGAAAAAAGATGGATTAAAGTGGGCTAAAAATAGAATCGATAAAAGATGGAGTGGGGAAGTTGGGGTTGATATGCATTATTCAAAAAAATCTGCTTTTAGTGAAATTAATAGAAATATTAGGGTTATAAAGAAGAGCGATAAAATAAAGATCCTTATTGCCACACATTGCTTTTTTGATGCTCCTAATGGGTTTGGACTAAACCTTTTTCCTGACTTCTATATATGGCTTTCTACACTGGGAGATATTTCAAATAAAACAGACTATGACTGGTATATCAAAACGCATCCAGATTTTATACCTGGGAACAACGAAATTTTAAATGAAATTCTAAGTAAATATCCTAGAATTAAATTGCTAGATCAGAATACATCACATAAGCAAATTGTGCATGATGGTATTGATTTTGTACTGACAATTCATGGCACAGTTGGTTTTGAATACGCAGCAATGGGAATAACGGTTATTAATGCATCATTAATAAATCCTCATATAGGATATGATTTCAATATTCACCCTAGCTCAAGAAAAGAATATATTAATCTTTTATTAAATTTAACTGACAAGGTTAAAATTGAAATAAGTAATAATGATATTTATGAGTTTTATTATATGAGACATTATTATTTTAATACTAGTGATTGGCTTATACCTAAGCCTGAAGACATTAAATATAATAGGCTAATGTCTCCCGACATATATGCTGTATATATTAATTCTATTAAAAACAATGATTTAGAAATGAATAGAAGATTACTCGTATTTAATAATTTTGTTTTTAGTGGTGAAAAAATTATGATGAACCAAGGTTATAGTTGATAAGTTATGTGTGGAATTTACGGAGTCTTTTCAAAGGGTAAGCTGACTGATACAGAATTGAATAGGGTGCGCAGTATTGGCCCGATATTACAACATAGAGGCCCTGATGGAGAAGGGTTTTGGTATAGAAATAATATTGCTTTAGGTCATAGAAGGCTCTCTATATTGGATGCTACTAACTCTGGTGCTCAGCCAATGTCTTATAAAAATGGACGTTACACCATTGTCTATAATGGTGAAATTTATAATTTTATAGAGTTAAAGAGTGAGCTTAAAAAAGCTGGATACGCATTCAGCACTGATACTGATACAGAAGTTGTTATTGCAGCGTATGATTATTGGGGTAAAAAATGTTTGGATAAATTTAATGGTATGTGGGCATTTGCATTGTGGGATTCAAAAGAAAAAATATTGTTATTATCAAGAGATAGATTTGGGGTAAAGCCTTTGTATTACACTAAAGATGGTGATAATATCGTCTTTTCATCAGAAGTCAAGGGTGTGCATCATTGGCTCGGGAAAAAAGTAGAATTAAATAATAAAATTATTTCTGAAATCAGTCAAGGGTCAAGAATACACCATGGAACTCGAGACACACATTTAAAAAATGTTTATAGTGTTCCGGCGGGACATAACTTAATTATTAAAAATGGTTCGATCAATATCTATAAATGGTACAACCTTAAGCTAGTCAATGTTGCAGATAATTTACAAGAGCAGGCAAATGAATTTAGAGATATATTTGTTGATGCATGTAATATAAGACTAAGAAGCGATGTTTCTATTGCCAGTTGCTTATCTGGCGGCGTGGATAGTTCGAGTATCGTATCTGTAATACACAAGAAAATAAATACAAAAGATCACGAGAGAAGGTCGGGCAACTACCATAAAGCTTTTACAATGGGATTTTCAAATACATTTATTGATGAGGGGGAAGCTGCCAGGGCGGTAGCGAATGAATTAGGATTTGAGCATGATATTCTAGAGATGACAGCACCATCCATAGACGGACTTGAGCAAGCGCTCAGCGCAATGGATGGCCCTATGCCTAATCTTGCTTTTTATCCAATTCACGAACTTTATTCTTTTATAAGGAAAAGTAATATTAAGGTTACCCTTGATGGTATGGGTCCAGATGAAATGTTAGGCGGTTACTTCCCACTTCAAGATGCTTTAAAAGCATCAATTAGAGGAAAAAATATGTCTTGGGCCGTAGACGTGTTTAAAACTTATAGAAGCATGGGTGAAAATCAATTTGAAAGTGCAAAAAAAGAAGCGAATAGTGCTTTGATTCATATATTGTTAGATTCTATAAGTTCTTTGTTTAAAAAAAATAACTTCGAAAGTGAAGAGTCTGCAAACTCCACTTTAACACCTGAAGGACTGGATTCATTTCAGCAGAATTTATTTAATAGCTTTTTTCAAAATACCTTACCAATGTTACTGAATCAGTATGAAATTTGCTCAATGGCCAACGGTATAGAAAGTAGAATGCCTTTCCTTGATTATAGATTAGTTGAATATATTTTTTCACTCCCAAATGAATCTAGAGTTGGTGGTGGGTATACAAAAAGAATATTAAGGGAGTCAATGAAAGGGATAGTGCCTGAGCAAGTTTTAAAGAATAAGGTAAAGATGGGCTTTCATCCTCCGCAAATAGATTGGTTTAGTGGCTCTATGCGAGAATGGATGCTTGAAATAGCAACGGATAGGAGTTTTATTGAGTCAACATTCTTCGATGGTAAAAAATTCAAAGATAGTATTGTTGATTTCGATAGCAAAAAAATACATAATATGGAGAAATGGAATCACATCGGGGATTTTTATGGACCAATTTGTGTAACATGGTGGACGCAGAATAAAGTACATTAAGCAAATATTAGAAATTAAAATTTTTGCAATAGAATGAAAAAATTTAGATTTCGTTAAAATAGGAAAAAGTGGTCACTTTAGCCATAGTTAGGAAAAGGTGTTATCTGTAAAAAATACTTACTCTATATAATTTGAATAAATGTAAATATTATTAATACACCATCATCACTAGTCCTTTTTTTAGTTTTTAATAGGCCAAAATTAACACAAAAAGTGTTTAATTCAATTAGACGAGCAAAGCCCTCTATATTGTTCATATCAGCTGATGGACCAAGGTCTGGTAATGAAAAAGATCATCTTTTTTGTGCTAAAGTCCTGGATATTGTTGAAAAAATAGATTGGAAATGTGAAGTTAAAACTTTTTTTAGAAAAGAGAATTTAGGATGTAAAGTTGCAATTACTTCGGCTAATGATTGGTTTTTCAATCATGTTGATGAAGGAATTATCCTTGAGGATGATTGCTTGCCTTCAAAGTCATTTTTTAGGTTTTGTCAGGACTTACTTGAAAAATATCGTAATAATGATAGAGTCATGCAGATAAATGGCAGTTTTTACCTTGATAATTTGATAAACCCTAAAGAAAGTTATTATTTCTCAAAAATTATCAGTTGTTGGGGCTGGGCCACATGGAAAAGCTCTTGGGGTTCTTCTGTTGGAACTATGAGTGATTATGAAAGACTAAAAAATAATGGCTTAATAGAAAAATATTACAATAACAATCATATTAGTAACTGGATGGAGAGGTTTTTTAATGAAAAAACGGGTAGCTAGTAGCTTGAAAAATGCCATAATGCCAGAACACCCAGTTCCAGATGTCTTATTTTTGGTTTTTAATCGACCGTCACTTACACAGACGGTATTTAATGCTATTAAGAAATCAAGGCCTAGTAGAATATTTATTGCTGCTGATGGACCTAGAAAGAATAATGAGCTTGATGTCATTTTATGTAAACAGGTTAGAGATATTGTTGCTAAAGTGGACTGGGAGTGCGAGATTAAAACCCTATTTAGAGAAGAAAACCTAGGATGTAGAGTTGCAATTACTTCGGCTATTGATTGGTTTTTCAATCATGTTGATGAAGGAATTATCCTTGAAGATGACTGCCTTCCTTCTGATTCCTTTTTTAGTTTTTGTGGCTTAATGCTAGAGAGGTATAAGCACAATGATCAGATTATGCAAATAAATGGCAGCTTTCATCTCCACCAATTTGAAAGTTTTGACGAGAGTTATTATTTTTCTAAACTTAATGGTTGCTGGGGTTGGGCCACCTGGAAACGAGCATGGGGAATGTTTGATGCTGACATGATTGGATATGAGAAATCTAGAGATAAGGGGGAGGTAGGTAAATATTATGAAAATCGACAAATATCAAATTGGATGATTAGTTATTTAGAAGAAGCTAATTCTCCATCATGTGGGATTTGGTCAACTCAATGGGCGTATTCAATTCTAAAAAATAATGGCTTATGTATAAATCCAACTATTAATATGGTTAATAATATTGGTTTTTTTGATACACCAACAAGTGGAGTTCATGAATCATTTTCTTCTTATTCTGATTACATGCTTGAAGATTTTAATCATATTAAGCATCCAGATAAAATTCAATATAATGTTAGTAATGACATCTTGGAATTTAAACATATTATCCAGCTTACTGATCCAAGATTGATAAATAAAGGGTTTATAAATTTTAGTAAAAGAGTTTTAGTAAAAGGGTTAAATCTATTCCGTGAAAAATAATTTAGAAGGCCTGTCGCCAGTTGTAACCATTGGTATAACTGCGTACAATCGGCCTGATTTACTTAGAGAGGCCGTTCTTTCTATCATTAATCAAACGTATAGTAACTTTGAATTGTTGATAGGTAATGATTATATTAAAACACCCGTAACTTTTAATATGCTTGGAATAGACCCTGATCCAAGAGTAAAAATATTGAATTATTCTGATAATATGGGTGAAATAAGTAATATGAATCATTTGCTTCACCTTGCCCAAGCAGAATGGTTTGTATGGATGGCTGATGATGACGTGTTTCATCAGTCTTTTTTAGAAGCGACTCTAGGCACTATTGAGAATAAAGACGAAGTGGTAGCAGTCTATTCTAGGTATGTTGCTGGGAATGCTCTGAAAAATAATTTCTTTAATGATATTGATGCGTATAAATCTGTAAATTTTTCAGCAAGCACTTTTATTTCTAAATATACATCCAAAGAAGTGGAGCTGATTGGATGTTATGGTCTAATGAAAACAGAAAAACTTAAGGCGATAGGGGGCATGCCATCTTTAGGGTCGTCTTTTGGCCCTTACAGTGACACCTTAGTGCCAATATTACTTTCTCAATTTGGAAGTATTAATTACTTAAAAATTTCATTGTGTTTTTTAAGAACGCATGATAAATCCTTATCGGCATCATCATCAGAGATTGAGGCTTATAAAAGTGCCGAAACTGATTTTTTGACCGAACTCACCAATGTTGGCTGTTCTATAAATAATATTAATATAGATCAGTGTATTTTTGACATGGTTTGCTGGTTTAGGGACAATGAATTCTCTGTAATATCAAGGAATAATTCAATCTCTAGGGCTGGAGTTGTGATTAACTTTATCGTTTATCAATTTAAAAACAATTATTCTAGGATAAGTTGCAGATATTGGTTTAGATTTACACTAAGTAATATTAAACTTTTGACTGAAGTTGTTTTTAATTCAATTTACAAAAAAATTAGTAGTAATAAGATTTAATATGGCATATTTTTATAGGAAAAAGTTATGATAAATAAAATGACTAGATATTTTAAGCTTGTTATAAGAATGTCACTACCACCAATTATTTTGACTTCATATTATAAATTATTTAAAAGAGATGGATCTAAAACGTTCAAAGGTATCTATAAAAATTTTGATGATATACCTGAAATTGATATTAGTAATTATGATAGTGAGCAATCTTTAATAAATATCCGTAACAAAACCTTTCAAACGTTTAATAATAAGTCTGAGTTTCCAAAGGCGGATGACAGAAGTCAAATTACTAACCTCCTGCCTCTTACTATATCCCTGTTTAAGAAAAAAGAAGTGTCAATACTTGATTTTGGAGGCGGAGCCGGTGAAACATTTGCTGATTGTGCTAATAAAATAAATATGTCAGGGGTTAAGTTTTATATTTACGACTTGGATGAAACTATGAATATAGGAAAAGAACTATTTAGTAGTTTTGAATTTAAGCAAGATTCATTTATTAATTTTGTTGACGATATTTCTAAAATCGTTACCATTGATATAGTATATTTCGGAAGTTGTTTACAATATTTTCCAAAGTATAAAGCTGTTATCGAATCTATTCTTTGCAAGAAGCCAAAGTATGTATTTTTAACTGATAATTTTTTTTCAATGGGTGAGTCATATGTAACAGTGCAGGTTAATATGAAAGATAGAAAAATGGCGTACCAGATTCTATCAATTGATGAAATTCTATCTATACTAACTAAAAATAACTATAATCTGATTTATAAATCAGCAAATTTTCAGCCTTGTCACACCCCATCTTCAAGCGATCAATTTAATGATAGCTTGAATCTTCTTTTTGAGAAAAATTAATGGCTAGTAAATATTTTAAATAAGGAGTGTTAATGAGTAAGTGTTTAATATGTAAAAGTGAATATCAGCCATTTGTAGATTTTGGCGATATGCCAATCGCAAATGCATTTTCAGCAAAAGAGGAATTGATTGGTGAATACACTTTTCCTATGAAAGTAGGATTTTGTGATCATTGCAAAATGGTACAACTAGTTGAGCAGCCTGAAAGGGAAAGAATGTTCCATGAAAATTATGCATTTTTCTCATCTACATCAAATTACATGAAAGAGCATTTTAAAAAATTTGCCATTTCAGTTTCCGAGTTGCAACGTTTAGATGGAAATTCATTTGTAGTAGAGGTAGGTAGTAATGATGGCATTATGTTGCAAAATTTTGTGACTGATAATATTCCTTGCCTTGGTGTTGAGCCGTCTAAAAATGTCGCACAGGTTGCCCGAGAAAAAGGGATTGAGGTTGTAACAGAATTTTTTGATCAATCTTTGGCGGAAAATATAATTGCTACACATCAAAAAGCGGATGCCATTCTAAGTGCAAATGTTATGTGCCATATTCCTTATATGCATTCAATTTATGACGGAGTTAAGACCTTATTAAAAGATCAGGGTGTATTCATATTTGAAGATCCGTATTTGGGTGAAGTTATTGAAAAAACCTCATTTGATCAAATATATGATGAGCATGTTTTCCTATTCTCAGCTTTGTCTGTAAGTCATTTGGCAAATATGCATGATTTAGAGTTGATTGACGTAGAATATCAAATTACGCACGGCGGCTCAATGAGGTACACGGTTGCGCATAAAGGTGCAAAAAAAGTTTCCAATAATGTAATTAACTTAATCGATAAAGAAAAAAATCTAGGACTTGATAGATCAGAGGCGTACTCTAGTTTTTCTGATGATGTAGATCAAATCAAGAATGATTTAATTAAGCTACTCACAAGATTAAAAAATGAAGGAAAAAAAGTTGTAGCTTATGGAGCTACTTCAAAAAGCACCACAGTGGCTAATTATTTTGGAATCACACCAGATTTGGTTGAATGCATTTATGATACCACGCCAATTAAGCAAAATAAATTTTCACCAGGAATGCATATTCCAGTTTTACCATATGAGCAATTTCACGAGAGTAATCCAGATTTTGTATTACTATTCGCTTGGAATCACGCAGTTGAGATCATGAAAAAAGAAGAGGAATATATGTCTAATGATAGACATTGGATTACATACATTCCTAAAGTTGAGGTCATTTAATAATGATACTTTGTGCCAATCCGTCAGCTCAGTTTAAAAGTTACCAGACTGAAATAGAGGAAGCAGTTCTTTCTGTGATGCGAGGAGATCGTTATGTTTTAGGTGATCAAGTGGTTGCGTTAGAACAAGAGTTTGCAGAGTATATTGGAACTACTTCAGCCATTGGTGTGGCTAATGGGACAGATGCTATTGAATTAGCATTGCGAGCCTTAGATGTGGGATATGGTGACGAGGTGATTACCGTATCACATACTGCAGTAGCAACAATAGCCGCAATTGAAGCGACAGGGGCTGATGCTGTATTAGTAGATGTAGAGCTAGAATACTACACTTTGAATCCAGATCAGTTAGAAGAAGTGTTTTCTGCCAAAACCAAGGCAATTATTGCAGTTCATTTATACGGTCAATCTTCCAATTTAGATGCGATTATGGATTTCTGTCAAAGAAATATGATTTATTTGATTGAAGATGCTTCTCAAGCTCATGGTGCTAAGTACAACGAAAAGCGATTGGGTAGTATCGGCGATATCGGCTGTTTTAGTTGCTACCCAACAAAAAATTTAGGTGCTATTGGTGATGCTGGATTAATGACCACAAATGATACTAACCTAGCAAAAAAAATTCGAATGCTTAGGGAATATGGCTGGAATAATCGCATCAGTGAATATGCCGGGAGGAATTCCAGGTTAGATGAGTTGCAGGCAGCAGTTCTGCGTGTCAAACTAAAATATCTAGATATAGCTAATACAAAAAGACGTAAGTTAGCAAAATACTATACAGATCAATTGTCAGAACTACCAATCCAACTCCCTAAAACACGTATAGGAGTAGAGCATGTTTTCCATCTTTTTGTTCTTCAAGTAGAAAATCGTCGAAATCTTCTTGAGTATTTAGAAAGAGAAGGCATTCAGGCTGGCATACATTATCCTATATCAGTTCATTTACAGCCGGCTTACCAAGGCAGAATAGCGACTGCAAATAATATGAATACCACTGAGGATTTAATGGAAAAAATAATTTCACTGCCCATGTTTCCTGAACTGTCAATGAGTGACGCTGAGAAAATAGTGAATGCATTGAAGAAGTTCTTTGAATCAAGCCGACCCAACAATGAAAGTTAAGAGAACACCATTAGAGGGATTCCTTTTGATAGAGCTTGATTGTTTCCAAGATGAACGCGGTTTCTTCTTGGAAACATATCAAGAGAAACGTTACAAAGAGGCAGGAATAACAGATCAATTCGTACAGGATAATCAATCACGTTCTAAAAAAGGCGTATTGAGAGGAATGCATTTCCAAGTCAAACGGCCACAAGCACAGATTGTTACCGTTATGCGAGGTCGTGTTTTTGATGTTGGGGTAGATCTACGACCAAATTCAGAAACATTCGGTCAGTGGCACGGTGTTGAATTAGCTGACACCGGGCAACGGCAGGTTTACATGGCGCCAGGCATAGCACACGGTTTCTATGTTCTTAGTGATTGGGCTGATTTACACTATAAAGTAAGTAGATTTTATGATGCAGATGATGAAGGGGGATTGCTCTGGAATGATCCGGAAATAAATATTCGCTGGCCTGCCATTGCTCCACATATCCATCATCGAGATGCTGTTTACCCAGTTTTGTCTCAATTGGAAGTTGATCAGCTACCTCACCTTCTTCCCCCTATAGAAACATAAATGGATAAGATGACTGAGCTCATTAATGCATTGGCAGGTAAAGTAATTGTAATTACTGGAGCTAGTGGCTATATTGGTTCTGCCCTAACTAGGGAATTAGAAAAATATTCAGTAAAAATAATACGTATTAGTAGAAAGAAGCTTAGCCCAAAGCAGGGTGTAGAAGATTGGGTGCTTGATCTGAATAAGAATGACAGCTGGAAAAGGATTGTTACTCAGGCGGATATAATTTTTCATTTAGCGGGTAATACCAGTATCTATAGTGCTGAACAAGATCCAGAAGAGAGTTTGACATCAACTCTATTTCCAATAAATCGACTCATCAGTGTTTCGAAAGAATTATGTCGTGTGCCAAGAGTTGTCTTTGCATCGACAGCTACAGTCTACGGACTAACCGAAATATTGCCTACTACAGAAGAGACACGACCGAATCCGATTACGATATACGATTTGCACAAGCTGTTTGTTGAGCAGCAATTATCTATGGCAAGTCAAAATAATGTGATTAGTGCAATTTCATTAAGACTAGCAAACGTTTATGGGCCAAGTTTGAGTGAAAGTAAATCGGATGATAGGGGGGTTCTTAGTAAGGTTACTAGAATCAGACTTGAAGGTGGAAATATCCAAGCCTATGGCAAAGGTAATTATTTTCGAGATTATATCTATATTGATGATGTTGTGAATGCATTTCTACATGCCAGTGTCATTAATAATGCTGAAAGTATAGTTAATGTTGCCAGTGGCACTGGTACTATAGTAAAAGATGTATTCAGCATAATTTCATCAGAGGTGGAAATAAAGACAGGAGTTAGTGGTCACGTTGAGGATGTTGAATGGCCAAAAGGTGTAAATGCAATTGAAAAAAGAAATTTTATCGCTTCAGTTGAACTATTAAAATCTCTATCAGGATGGTCACCAAGTATATCTTTAGAAGAAGGAATCCGACGTTTGGTCGCGCACTATAATTAAGGAGTATGTTAATGATGAAGTCAGTTGAATTGATAAAACTCCCATACTATCAAGAAAATGATAGTGATTTGGTTGTAGCTGAAAGTCAAGGCAATACAGTTCCATTCCCTATAGCGAGAATTTTTAATGTCAGAGCTCAGAAAGGAATTACTCGTGGAAGGCATGCTCACCGTGCATGCTCACAGTTGTTGATTTGCACAAATGGCACAATTAAAGTTACTTGTGATAATGGAAAAAAGACTTCCACATACATTCTTGATGAACCAAATCACGGCTTGTTAATTAAGCCTGGAATCTGGACTAAACAGAAGTATATAAAAGAGAATACAGTGCTTACAGTTCTATGTGACTCCCTATATGATGAGAAAGACTATATTAGAAACTATAAAGATTTTTTAGAATACGCAATTAATTAATAATGGAGAGTAATATGACTGTACGATTAAATTTAGGTTGTGGTGGGCGACCTTTAACGGATTATATAAATATAGATATGGATACTTTAGAAGAAATGAGAAAAAGATATCCCAATCAAGAATTTGACAATGATTTAACTATTGAGCAATATGATTTATTTGATTTGCCCTACAAAGATGAATCAGTTGATGAGGTCCGTGCTGATGGGTTGATTGAGCATCTGCCATTTATAGACGAATCTAGATTTTTCTATGAAGTGAAGCGAGTTTTAAAACCTGGTGGGATTATGCAGGTTTCGACCGTTGATTTTGAAAAAACGGTGAAGCAATGGCTTGATGCGGAGGATGATTGGAAGGATTTTTATAAAGATGATGACCAGTCTATTCAAGATCAACATTGGTTTGGCACTTATACATATCAGCCTAAGAATAGATGGGGATATTTGACTGCAACATTCTATGGTAGTCAGAATGGTGCAGGACAGTTTCACACCAATTGTTATACTGAAAAAAAATTAAGCGCCATATGCCAACATTTAAGTATGGATGTTGTATCAATTGACAAGTTTCAATGGAAGGGCGACAGAGACCATATGCTTAGATTAACGGCAAAGAATAAATAAGGCGGTATGATGAAAATTGTAGTAACTGGTGCCATAGGCCATATAGGGTCATACATTATAAGAGATTTGGGTATTCAATTTCCAAATGCAAAAATTGTCATGATTGATAACATGATGACGCAACGCTATTCATCTTTATTTAACCTTCCACCTATAGGGAATTACCACTTTATTGAAGATGATGTAAATAGTATAGATTTAAAAACAGTATTCTCTGGTGCAAATGTAGTGATACATTTGGCAGCAATTACAGATGCAGCTGGAAGTTTTGATCGTGCAGAAGAGCTAGAAAACAATAATTACCAATCTACTGTAAAAGTTGCTAATGCATGTATAGAAACTGGTGCATCATTAATTGCATTATCATCAACTAGTGTTTATGGTACACAAAATGATGTGGTAGATGAAGATTGTTCGGAAGAAGAGTTACTGCCACAAAGCCCATATGCAACTACAAAACTTAAAGAAGAAAAGTTAATTGCTAAGCTATGTAAAGAGAAAGGATTGAAAGCAATTCATTGTCGTTTTGGAACAATATTTGGTGCGTCAGCAGGTATGCGATTTCATACTGCGGTTAACAAATTTTGTTGGCAGGCAGTAATGGGCCAGCCAATAAGTGTATGGAGGACTGCCTATGATCAAAAGCGACCGTATTTAGACTTACTTGATGCATCAAGAGCGATCGAGTTAATTATTAAAAATAACATTTTTGATGGTCGGGTATATAATGTTTTGACAAATAACTCAACCGTTCGAGAGGTCGTAGAAGTTATACGTGAATTTGTTCCTGATATAGAAGTGGGGTTTGTAGATAGTAAAATTATGAATCAGCTGTCCTATGAGGTATTAGACAACAGGTTTAAGTCACATGGTTTTGTGCCTGCAGGAAGTTTGAAACGTGGAATCGGTGAGACTATAGCGTTATTAAAACAAGCGGACTCAGTTTAGGCTTCCTGCATGAGGATAGCATACGATTATCAAACTTTTACTGTGCAAAGATATGGGGGAATATCTAGGTATTTTTACCAGTTGACAAAACACATTTCAAATATGGAGCATAATGCAGAGATATTCTCCCCTTTGCATATAAATAACTATATAAAAAACCTTCCAAAAGAACTTGTTAATGGGAGGTTTATAGAGTCTAAATATATTGATAGAATGCCTAAAAAATCTAGAATTATAGGTGGTATGAATAGATCTTTAAGTAAGAGGCAATTAGATTTATTTAATCCGGATATAGTGCATGAAACCTTTTACTCAAAACATAAAACATACAAAAAAGCTAAATGCACCGTTATTACTGTCTACGATATGATTCATGAGCTGTATGATTATTATTTGCCACCCCATCATAAAGGTTGGAATGAAAAAAAAGATGCCATAAATCGTGCAGATCATATAATATGCATTTCAGAACACACAAGAAAAGACCTTATTGAATTATTTGGTATTGAGAAAGAGAAAACTTCAGTTGTTCACTTAGCTTATGACAACAGTGTAATTGTTAATGATGAGTTAGATAATGAACGCCCATTTTTACTTTATGTTGGATGGAGGGAGTGGTATAAAAACTTTAAGCCATTTTTAAAAAGTATATCAAGATCTGAATCAATAATGAATGATTTTGATATTATTGCATTTGGCGGTGGTGAATTTACAGAAGAAGAGCTTAAATTAATGAGTGAATTAGGGTTTAGAAATGGGCAAGTAAGGCAAATTTCAGGTAGTGACAAATTATTGGCAAAATATTATTCACAAGCAAGAGCATTTATTTTTCCATCATTGTACGAAGGCTTTGGGCTGCCTCCACTAGAAGCTATGTCATACAATTGTCCAGTAATAAGTAGCAACTCTAGTTGCATGCCTGAAGTTATTGGCGATGCTGCAGAGTATTTTAATCCAAATAGTTTGGATGAAATTCTTGAATCAGTGGAAAAAACAGTGTATTCAGATTCTCGTATAAACGAGTTGGTTTTCCTGGGTAAGCAGCAGATTAAAAAATATTCATGGCAAAAATGTGCAAGTGAGACATTGTCAATTTATCAGTCAATTATTTAAAGCATGAATAATAAGACAGCGCTTATATGTGGAATTCGAGGACAGGATGGGTCGTATCTTGCCGAGCTCCTGCTCAGTAAAGGGTATGAAGTTTGGGGGACTTCTCGTGATATTGGTAGCGGAAACTTTAACAACTTAAGTTTTTTAGGAATACAAGATAAAGTGCATCTTATTTCCATGAATACTACGGATTTTATTTCAGTTTTCAGAGTGATTAATGAAATTTCCCCAGATGAGATATACAACCTGTCAGGACAATCATCTGTTGGGCTATCATTCGACCAACCTAAAGAAACTATCGAAAGTATTGTTCTAGGTATGCTGAATATTTTGGAGGTGATGAGAGAAAATAAAAAAATGGTTAGAATTTATCATGCTGGATCTAGTGAGTGCTTTGGTAATACAAAAAATAAACCAGCCAATGAAAACACACCATTTGAACCATTAAGCCCCTATGCTATTGCTAAGACAACAGCATCTATGCTTGTGAAAAACTATCGAAGTGCATATGGTATTCATGTAAGTAACGGTATTTTATTTAATCATGAGTCTGTATTGCGACCGGAGCGATTTGTTACACAAAAAATACTACATACTGCAAAAAGAATATACCAAGGGAGTGGCGAAAGGTTATCATTAGGACGGATTGATATAGTAAGGGATTGGGGTTGGGCGCCTGAATATGTTGAGGCGATGTGGATTATGTTGCAACAGGATAATCCTGATGATTATGTTATTGCCACAGGTGTAACAACAACATTAGAAGATTATGTAAGCCAAGTTTTTAATTTTTACAATCTAGATTGGAAAGATTATGTAAGCCGTTCTAAGGCTTTAGTTAGGCCATTGGATATACAAAATAGCTATGCAGACCCATCAAAGGCAGAAAAAATATTAGGCTGGAGCGCAAGCGTCAAGATGCCAGACTTAATTGAAAAACTTATACAGTGAACGCACGTTTATGCTCAAAAGAATAATATGCACTCATGGAGGTGGTCGATTTGGCAATCAACTGCTAAACTATATTCATTTAACAGCGCTTGGTCTTGAATACCCTTTTCTAGAAATTGAGCAATGGGAGTTAAATAAGTATTTATCTTTTATAGATAGTAAATTTATAATAAACAATGGACAATTAACAAAACTCAATAAAGTAAAGAAACCTGTAGGGAGAAATGTTTTATTTACAAACCTAGCTAATAAAATAAAAACTTTATCATCAAGATTTAAAATAACTTTCTATCACTTCTATTTTTTTTTTAAACCCAATGCAAGTTCTATTATTGTCGGTGATGATGGATGTAATATAGGATTTATTCAAGGTGATAAGTACAGCAGTCTTGTTTTAGATGATAGATTTATTAACTCGTCAAATAAAACAGTATGCTTGGCTGGCTGGGAATTTAGGAATTGGGATCTTGTTAGCAAGTGGAAGAATGAGATTTCAACTCATTTAAAGGGTGTTTTTGTTAATCAAGAGCAAGATGGAAAAAACGTGTTGGGGGTGCATATTCGAGGAACAGACTTTAAATTTTATCAAGGTGGAATGCTACATCTTTCAGATGAAAAATGGCGCTTTGTTGTAAGTAAGTTTTTAAAAAATAACAACAAGGTTAGTTCACATGTTTACTTATCTGATGAAGAGAAAGAGTGGAGTAAATTTATAAATAATTATAATAACGCCAAAGTTAGTATTGGCAGTGTTGGTTATTCAGGTGATTTGTTTGATGCATTTTCTGATCTAATTAAATGCAAATGGATAATCACTACAGGCTCAACATTTGCGTTGATGGCTGCATGGATTGGAAATGCTTCGGTATATAGTGCTAACGACATAATTTCAAATGATCAAATTAATTCAGTTGATGTTGATGATTGGCGCACACATAACTATTTAAAAGGGAATTGGCTGTGAGCGTCCTCTTAATATTGCTTTCAGTGCAAATCAATAATAACCCCTGTATTCTGCTATGAAAGAAAATAATGTTGAAATTAATCCCAATACCCTGGCGATAATCAGAGTATGGATATCGTTAAGCTTACTATTTATCTTATTTTTATTTTATTTTAAAAATATATATGATATTGGTGATGGTGTAGGTTATGGTTATTTATTTTCGTTTTTTTCTGGAATAGTAGTTTTATGGTTGTTGACACCAACTAATTATAAAATGATCGTTGTAAATAAACCCATTATTGCTATTGTCGGTTTTTTATCCTATATTTCACTTAGGCTTGTACTAGATCAGCAGGATACTGCTGGCTTATTTGCATTTATGTTTTCAACAACTTCAGGAGTGTTTTTTGGGTATATTTTAGGAATTTTTCTTGCATACTTGTTTTTAAGTATTGTAGAAAATGCATACCAATCCCCATGTTTACATAAATATATTAATACTGCTATTTTGACGTACTTTGTATTAATTACAATTTTTATTGTGATACTCTTTGATCATCATTATGCAAATAAAGTTTCGTGGTTTTCTATTAATGAGCTTCCAGTGGATTATCAAAGGCCAGGCATATTGTTATTTCTACTTGCAATTCAGAATGCAACTTTATTAATTGTCGTCAAATTACTCACACCAAATAAAAAAAATAGACTTATTCAAATGTTATTTTATATAAGCACCCTTGTGATGATTCTATTAGGTCAGCTTATTGGGTCTAATTTCTTTTTTTTGGCTGGTATTGTGCTAATGTTTGTTGTTTTTTGGTATTTAAATCTCACAAATTCCTCAGCTAAGCACCTGATTAAAAAAGAGATAAGACTATCAAGCCTTTTTACTGGATGGATGGGGTTAGAGATTTATAAAATTATTGGAGTTATTTTCTTAGTCTCTGTTCTGTTATTTGTTGCCTCTGTTGGATTGTCTATTATTGATTTTCAACAGCTAAGAATAACAGGAAAAGAAACTTATATTCCTTCGTTAAATGTTAGGATGGATATTTTAAAAAGTGTGTTTATTCTGCATCTTAATAATGCGCCTTTATTTGGTGATATGTTTGTTCATGAGATTGTGAATACGCGCTATATTCATAGCTTGTTACGAATATTGCCTAGTATTGGCATAACTGGAACCTTATTTTTTATTTTCGTTATTTTCTTAGTTTATCGAGATATTAAGAAATACAGCAAGATGACATATAGAGTGAATTTTAATTATCAAGTATTTAGACTAGTAATGGTTTCTTATATATTACTGGGAGCTTTATTAATGGCTGGATTCTCATGGATTCCATTATGGTTTATAATTGGCCTATTTTCTATTTCTATATTTAAGAGGCCAAACTATAATGTTAAAAATGACGCCAATACAAAATAATTTTAGAATTTTAACCTTTTGGGTTTCTTGTTAAATGTGTGGAATATTAGGAACGATTCCATCAACTGATAATAGTAAATTTAAGAAAGCACTAGACACTTTATACCATAGAGGGCCAGATGGTTATGGAGTTAAAAATCTTGGTGATTCTATTACATTAGGACATAGGCGCTTGTCTATAGTTGATTTGAGCTCTAAAGGTCGTCAACCAATGTCAGATATAACCTCTAGATATACTCTTACATATAATGGTGAAATTTATAACTTTATCGAAATTCGAAAAGAGTTAATTAAGAAAGGCTACTCTTTTTTCTCTCAGTCTGACACAGAGGTTCTTTTGTATTCTTATATTGAATGGGGAGCGAACTGTGTAAAAAAGTTTAACGGAATGTGGGCTTTCGCTATTTGGGACAGCCTTAAGGCTGAGTTATTCCTATCCAGAGATAGATTTGGTAAGAAGCCATTGTTTTATGCGGTGGTTAATGGAAAATTTATCTTTGCCTCTGAGATGAAGGCCATTTACCCGTTCCTTCCATCGGTTAGGCCATCTAAAGATTTTAACTGGATGAAAAATAATATTTTTTTATATGAGTCAACAGATAAGTGTTTAATTGATGGCATAAAAAGATTTCCCTTTGCCCATAATGGTATTTACAAAGATGGAAAATTATCAATTTTCAGATATTGGAATACTTTAGATAATCTTGTTGATGTCTCAAATGATTATGATGATCATGTAGTGAGATTTAATGAAATTTTTATTGATGCTTGTAAAATTAGAATGCGTTCTGATGTCCCTATTGGGACAGCACTTAGTGGCGGGCTTGATAGTAGTGCGACTATTTCAGCAATGGCACATATTGCAGAAAAACACACTGACTATGCGAGCAAAGATTGGCAACATGCATTTGTTGCAGCTTTTCCAGGAACTCCACTAGATGAGTCTTATTATGCTAAAGTTGTTGCTGATAATATTGATATAGAGGCAAAGTATATAGATATAAATCCATTGAAGTATTGGGAGAATTTAGAGGATTATTTTTATAAGTTTGAAGAATTATATATTACCAGCCCCATTCCAATGTTAATGTTATATTCTAATGTAAAAAAATCAGGAGTAACTGTCACTTTAGATGGCCATGGCGCTGATGAACTTTTTAGTGGCTATGGTCAGTTGCTTGAGGCTCTTTGGGATAGCAAGTTTAGCTACTCTAAAACGATAGATATTCTTAACACGCACATTGAAACGCTGGGTGATAATGTGCAATTTTCTCGCAGTAATAAGCTTTCGACATATTTAAAATACATGACCAAGAAAATCATAAAAGATTTATTGGGTAAGACACATATATCTAAGGACTATAACCATGTAAATTTCAAAAAATTAGATAATTTTTCACAACATTTATATGTAATATTTCATGAAACAATACTCCCTACACTTCTAAGAAATTATGATAGATATTCTATGATTAATGGAGTTGAGATAAGAATGCCTTTCATGGATCATAGGATTGTCACCTATGTAAACTCATTGCCTTATACTAGTAAATTTGGCAATGGGTATACAAAAATATTGATTCGAGATGCTATGTCTAAAAACATGCCACAAGAAATTACTTGGAGAAAATCTAAGATTGGATTTAATACACCAATTGTTGATTGGATGCAAAAGGATTTAAAAGAATGGTTTAGCGATACAGTGCACGATAAAAGTTTTATTAACTGTCAGTTAGTTGACAACCCTAATAAATTAAAAAAGTCTATTATGAGAATTGTTAATAAGAAAGAAAATAGCTATATAGAGGCTCGAAAATGTTGGACACTACTCACCCCATATATTTGGGAAAAGTCTATTATAAATAGGCCCAACATTACGAAATAAATTTACATCTCAACTCATATTTAAAAAAATGAAAATAAAGCAACAATATAAAAATTATCTCAAAGAAAATTTATTCATTCTCTATAAGTATTTCTATAAACCGGTAAGTAGGCTTGCTATGTTTTCAATAGAAAAGAGACTTTTAAATAATAGACAAGTTGAGGTCTCTAGCCTTCAAAGTATTTTATTCTTTACAACGTATAAATGCGCTTCCAGTTTTGCAGGTGAGATAATAAATGAGTTAACTGCAGATGCAGGGTACAAGCATGTTGATTTCGATTCTTATTTTTACCATTTAGAGAAGGATACGGACAGAGAATATATAAAACTTTTCTCGAATAATGCATTTAGAGGTAGCGGTATAATTTATGGACCTATGAGGCATTATCAGCCTATTCCCAGTATAGACCAATATAAAATATTGCTAATACTTAGAGATCCTAGAGACGTCCTAGTGTCGCATTATTATTCGGCAAAATATAGTCATGAAATTAGCACAACCAAGATGCGCAATAAAAGAAAAAAAGTAAAAAGTCAAAATATAGATGAGTTTGTGTTGGATCGTACAGAAGAGTTTAGTGGTATATATAATCAGTATAAAGATAATATTTTGAATTTAAGGGGGGTTGTATTTGTTCGCTATGAAGATATGATTTCTAATCCAAAAAACTTCATAACTAAATTATATAACATACTCGACATAGATATTAATAATAAAGATATTGATAAAATTGTAAAGGATCGTATGATAATGCCAAAAGAAGAGCAAAAATATTCGCATAGAAGAAGTGGTAAAAGTGGCCAGTATTTAGATAAATTAAAGCCAGAAACTATTAGGATTATTAACTTAAAACTTGAAAACATAATTAGCGTTTTTGGATTTGATAAGTAAATTTCACTGTATAAAATATGTCTCTAGCACCAATAGTTTTATTCGTTTATAATCGTCTATCACATACAGAGAGGACAATTAATTCTCTTCGTAACAATAAATTGGCGGAAGCTAGTGAATTGTTTATATACAGTGATTATGCTAAAAACAAAGACTCTAAGAGAGAAGTGCAAGAGGTTCGTGATTATATAAGTCGAATTAAAGGATTTAAAAAAATAACAATCATATATAGAGAAGAAAATTTTGGACTTGCCAACTCTATCGTTGCCGGTGTTACAGAAGTAGTGAATAAATATGGGAAAATTATTGTTCTTGAAGATGATATTGTCACCTCTCCATTCTTTCTAAAATTTATGAATGATGCACTGGATTTTTACCAAGAAAACAATACAGTTTGGCACATAAGTGGATGGAATTACCCTATCAATCAGGATAAGATTGAAGATGTTTTCTTGTGGAGACTGATGAACTGCTGGGGCTGGGCTACATGGAAGAAAGAATGGTCATTTTTTGAGAAAAATACAGACTTAATGATAGCAAAATTTAACAAAAAAGATATTCATAAATTCAACTTAGATGGTTCTGAAAATTTTTGGAAACAAATTTTGCAAAATAAGAGTAATGAAATTAATAGTTGGGCAATTTTTTGGTATGCAACAATATTTTTAAATAAAGGCTTGTGTTTAAATCCGTCAAAGACATTTGTTTTAAATATTGGTCATGATGGTAGTGGCGTGCATTGCGACATAAATTCAAATTTTAATGATAGTCTCTCATTAAGGGGTGATATAAATTTCAATTATGAAAATATTGAGAATAAAATTGCTCTCGGCAGGATTCAAAATTTTTATAAAACTCATAAAATAAATATTTTTATTAGAGTTATTAATAAAATATCCAGACTTATTTTAGGTTCAAATATCATAAATTGAAAATTTTAATTGTAAGTTATTCTGATATAAATGGTGGGGCTGCAAGAGCGGCATATCGATTGCACCAGTCTTTATTGAGGCAAGGTGTTGACAGTAAGATGCTTGTTCAAGATAAACGTGGTGACGATTGTACTGTTATTGGTCCTGATTCTAATTTTTTAAAATTATTGGCAAAAATTAGACCAGTAGTTGACAGTATCCCTGTTAATTTTTATAAAAACAGAACGCAGACATTATTTAGTCCTTCATGGTTAGGGTTTAATAAAATTGCAAAAAAAATAAATGATCTAGAGCCTGACATTGTTCATCTGCATTGGATTTGTGGAGGGATGATTAAATTAGAAGAGCTTTCTAAAATAAGAGCTCCTTTAGTTTGGTCATTGCATGATATGTGGCCATTTACTGGAGGGCCACATTATGATGAAGGTTATAGTTTCTATAATAACGAATCTGGAAGATGTAAAATTTTGGGCAGCAACAAAACTAACGATTTAAGTAAAAAAGTTTTTATAAGAAAAAAAACAACTTACAAAAAAATAGCTAACCTTTATATTGTTGGGCTTAGTAGTTGGATAAATAATTGTTCAAAGGCTAGTACTCTGCTAAAAAATAGAAAACACATTAACCTTCCCAATCCAATTGATGTAAACATATTTAAACCGCTTGAAAAAATAATGGCGAGAAGTATGTACAACCTTCCAATAAACAAGAAATTAATTTTATTTGGAGCCATGAACCCCACATCAGACCCAAGAAAGGGATTTGATAAACTTGTAAAATCATTGGAAGGCTTGGATGAAAAAAATGTAGAGTTAATTGTTTTTGGTGGTGGCAGGCCAAAAGGAAAGAATCAGTTTCCCACTAAATTAAAGGTAAACTACATTGGACGTCTGTATGACGATGTATCTTTAACTGTATTGTATAATTCTGCAGATGTAATGGTTGTTCCTAGTTTGCAGGAAAATCTATCTAATGCCATTATGGAGGGCTTATCTTGTGGAGTCCCAGTAGTTGCTTTTGATATTGGCGGTAATAAGGATATGGTTACTCACATGAAAAATGGTTATTTGGCAACTCCATTTGATACTCAAGATTTGAAAAATGGAATAAACTTCATTTTAAACCATAAAAACTATAATAGTATTTCTAACAATGCCAGAAATAAGGTTGTAAGAGACTTTGATTCAAATATTGTATCTACAAGATATATTGAACTATATAAATCGATACTAAATGATTGCTAATAATAAAAAAATAGGGCCGCTTATTTCTATTGTTACAATTGTTCACAATGATGTGGCCAATATAGAGGAAACAATTCTAAGCGTTATTAATCAAAATTATGAGAATATAGAATATATAGTAATAGATGGAAAAAGTAATGATGGAACTGTTGATATAATAAGAAAATTTGAATCGAGTGTTGAGTATTGGATTAGTGAGCCAGATAAAGGTATTTATTATGCAATGAATAAAGGTGCTGATATTGCAAAAGGTGATTTCATTACTTTTATGAATTCAGGAGACCGATATTTAACAACTGATGTGTTTGATAATATAACAGAGGCGTGCTTCATTCCAACGATATATAAATCCCATTTGGGAAAAGATAAGTGGGTTAAGTTACGTAATATAAAGCATTCAACTCCATACTGCCATCAAGGTATGGTATTCAAAAATATGAATATAAAGTATGATTTGCAATATAAGTATGCAGCAGACTATGATTATTTTTTAAGACATGGCTATGATGTTTTGCCTTTTTCGAGCTCCGGAAGGGTTTTCTATAATAATCGTGGGCTGAGTAGCAACTCTTGGGAGGCCAGAAAAGAATTATCCCTCATAATTAAGAAAAATTATGGATTCTATTATGGGGCTAGGTCTTTTTTTCTATTTTCATTAAAATATGTTGTAATAAAATTAATTAATTTTTTTAAGTAGGGTTGTTTTTACCTTTTTGAATCACCCCGCATTTATTTCCTACTAAGTAGTAATTTAATTTATTTTCATTTACAAATTCCATGAATGCCTGATAGGCACCATCCCACTGATTGTTATCTGCCACATCATCTACAATAATTGTAGAATTTTCCGCCATATGGGGCCATATGTTATTAAGGGTGTTTTTTGTTGGAAGGTAAAGATCGACGTCTAGAAAGCATAAATTAATTGGCGCTATTGTAGAGAAATCAAAGGTAGAGCAGTCGTGCTCTATAGGCTTTATAAAGCTAAATTTTTTAAAATTTAATTTCCATTTTTTGTAATCATTGTATGAAAATCCTAATAGCTCTTTGGCAGCTTTTCCTCTTTTAATAACTTCATAGTTTAGATCTTTATCAGTAAAAGAAGAAAATGTATCTATGCAGTAGTAGTCTACATTGTAATTTTTTAAGGAGATGTGCTCAGATAAAAATCTAGTTGTCATTCCTCTTGCAACGCCAATTTCAACAATACTGCTTTTTTGAGTTTTTGATGCAAAATTATCTATACTTGTTAATAATTCTAATAATTGCGCTGGCTCAATATTGTAATCATATTTAGGTTTTGCCAAATTAGTAAATCTAAAAATAATTTTCTTTAAAAATTCTCTTGCTAAACTTTTCATAGATATATGTGCAATTGTGAATGGTTTCTTTACTTTGTTAAAATAATGTTTTTAAAAGTTAAGAGTATTATTTTAACATCTAAAAAAAAAGTTCTATTTTCCACATATTTAGCACATAGGTTTAATTTTATAGGCATTATTTTATTAATATAAGCATCATGTGGATTGCTATATTTGGCCATTATTAGAGATTCATTTATCATTTCAATTGATGCTAGATCAGTGATTCCTGGTCTAACTGATAGGATCTTTTTCCGTATATTAACAGGGTAAATATCAACATACTCCTTAACTTCTGGCCTTGGTCCGACTATACTCATACTGCCACTTAAAACATCTATAAGTTGAGGTAGTTCGTCTATTTTATATTTTCTGAGAAATTTACCGAAACTGGTTATGCGCCTATCATTTCCAATTGTTATTCTTCCAATATTTTCTGAATTTACATACATAGTCCTTAATTTGTGAATTTGAAAAATCTTACCTCTTAGTCCAACTCTACTCTGTCTAAAAAAAATAGGTCCATTTGATTCTGACTTTATGAGTATAGCTATTGGTAATAAAATTGGAAAAAGTAAGACCATACCAAGTATGGAAAATACAACATCAAACATTCTTTTAATGATCATTCTAGGGCTTTGTGTAAATTTTTGATAACTAGATCTTGGTCATTATCTGACATAGCTGTGTAAAGTGGTATGCTTAACATGGATGAATATGCTTTTTCAGATACAGGAAAATCTTCATTTGATAAATTATATCTATTTTTCCAGTAAGGTTGTCGATGAAGGGGGATGTAGTGAACACTGGTGCCTATTCCAGATTTAGCCAAAAAATTAATTAATTCATCTCTTTTTAATTTAGCATTACTTTTTACACGTATGACATATAAATGCCAAGAATGGACTCCTGTGTTTGGACCTTCACAAGGAAGTATTAATGGTAGATTTACTAAAAGTTGATGATAGCGGTTAGCTAAATATTGTCGCCTCTTTAAGAATGAGGGGAGTTTTTTTAACTGGTGTATGCCAATTGCTGCAGAAATATCAGTCATATTATATTTAAAGCCAGGCTCTATAACTTGGTAATACCATGATGGCTTCTCTGATCGAAAGCGGTTATATATATCACGATCTATGCCATGGAGTCGCATTATTCTCATTCTGTTTGCCAGTTTATTGTTTCTTGTAATTACCATTCCACCTTCGCCAGTTGTTATTGTTTTGTTGGCATAGAAGCTAAATACAGTCATATCTGATTTAAGCGCCCCAACTGCGATACCTTTATACTCAGTAGACAATGCGTGTGCAGCATCTTCAATTATTTTTAAATTGAATTTTCTTGCTAGAGCGAAAATAGGATCCATGTCACAACTCAATCCAGCAAAGTGAACAATTATTATGGCCTTAGATTTACTTGTGATTGCTTTCTTTATATCATTTATATCAATATTTAAAGTAATGGGATCTACGTCTACAAACTTAATATCAGCATTCAAATATCTCACAACTTCAGCTGTAGCTGTAAATGTTAGGGTGGGAATAATTACTTCATCCCCAAAACTAACTCCTAGAGCTTCTAATGCAAGGTGTAGGCCAGATGTTGCTGAATTAACGGCAATTGCATGAGTGTTTTCACCAATAAATTTCTGAAAATTAGATTCAAAGATCTTTACTTTCGGCCCTGAAGTGAGCCAACCGGATTTAAGCGTATCAATAACTTCATTTATTTCGTTAAAGTCTATATCCGGCAATGCGAATGGTAAATTTTTTTTACTCATAATCTACATCCTTTTTTTTATAGTATTGAATATATAAAACAAAAAACAATACGTGGCTTTGAATAATCCAAGCGCATGTTTATTAAAATATAAATCCCAGACTTGTATAGAAGAATGAAATTTATTTACAGTAATAGAATTAGAGTGAATACGATAGTCGACTAATACATCAGGAATTCCATGTGCAGTATGGCCATTACTAAGTAATCTAATCCAGAGATCCGTATCTTCTCTTGACCTCATATTTGAAAACCTGAAGTCATTACCTGTGTGTTTTGTATCAATCATGGAGGTTGAAAAGCCAATGATGGTATTTTTAAGATAGCCCATATAGTCAACCTTTTCAATTGAGTTAATAACATGATTTTTGGAATTTTCATTTTCATCAATTAATCTGTATGATGTAAAGCTTATAGGGATATTTTTCCTTAGCATAAAAGATACCTGGCTATCTAATTTTTCGGGATGCCATATATCATCACTATCAAGAAATGCTATAAATCTTCCATTTGCAACATCTAAGGCAGAATTTCGAGCTTGTGCCACACCAAGATTTTCTTTTAATTTAATTAATTTTATTTTTGAATTGCTGGTTGTTATTACTGACGTTATTAAGTCAATACCTTTATCAGTAGAAAAATCATCAACTATTATCATCTCCCAGTTACAATAGGTCTGCTGCAATACAGAATTAATTGTAGATAGTATGAATTTTTCTGAATTATATAGTGGTGTAATTATAGATACTAAATTGTTCATTTTTAGTTTTAAAGGCTTATATGATAAATAAATTTAGACAGTTTTAATGCCTTGGTTTAGAAAGTAATTACATTAAAGACTTTTCATCTTATGATTGTGCAATAGAAATATATCATGACCTATAATTCTGTTGTAAATAGAGAATAGATATTATTATAATTAACATACAGCTCATTATGTCATTTGTTGTCCCTTTATGCACTGATTTTTCTTACATAATAAGTTATACTAATGTTAAGCTGGATTAGAGTCAAATTATGACTAATTTTTATGCTGACGTTACTAATTGTGACCAGAGGAGATTGAGTGAGCTTCTAACTCAGTTTGTTACGGCTTTTAAACCTCAGAGTAACATTAGTGATATCTTATATAAGAATGAATTATGAATATTTTGGTGACAGGTGGCACTGGTTATATAGGCTCCCATACCTGTATTGAGTTAATTAAGTCTGGCTACAAAGTTGTTGTTGTTGATAATCTTTGTAATTCTTCATTAGAGTCGTTAAAGCGTGTTGAGGAATTGACGAATAGTAATATTCCTTTTCATAAAGTAGATGTGCGTGATAAGCAAGCACTAACTCGAATATTTGAACAATACTCAATTGATGGTGTGATTCACTTTGCGGGGTTAAAGGCAATTGGTGAATCTGTAGAAAAGCCTATTGAATATTTCGATATCAATGTAGGCGGAACTTTTGTTTTAGCAGCAGTAATGCGTGAGTTTAGATGTAAAATTTTGGTGTTTAGTTCATCTGCTACTGTATATGGTGATCCTCATACTGTGCCTATTAAAGAAGATTTTCCGTTGTCGGTCACTAGCCCATATGGACGTTCAAAATTGATGATAGAAGAGTTTTTGCAAGATGTTTTTACTGCCGATGATGCTTGGCATATTGCACTTCTTAGATACTTCAATCCCGTGGGCGCACATAAGAGTGGATTGATAGGTGAAGACCCTAATGATACCCCAAATAACCTAATGCCGTATATCTCACAAGTAGCTGTTGGAAAATTAGAAAAGTTGAGTGTATTTGGTGATGATTATGACACACCTGATGGTACGGGTGTTCGTGATTATATTCATGTGATGGATTTAGCCAGAGGACATGTAAAAGCCTTACAAGCTCTAAAATGTAAGCCTCAAGTTTTAACCGTAAACTTGGGCACAGGCAATGGCTATTCAGTGCTTGATATGTTGAAAGCTTTTGAAAAAATCTCAGGCAAGGAAGTGCGTTATCAGATAGTGGATAGAAGGTCAGGGGATATTGCCACTTGCTACGCTGATCCTAGTTATGCAGCAAAAACACTAGGATGGAACGCTGAGTATGGGCTTGATGAAATGTGCAGAGATACTTGGCGTTGGCAGAGTATGAATCCGGATGGATATCCGAAGAATAAATAATTTTAGAAATTTCGTAAATTACTGAAACGTACTGTTTTAACTAGATTTATAAATTATATGTGTGCAAAAAAACCTTTTTTACGAAACAAACTGACCATTGATAAATGTCCCTATCAACTGTAAAATAACTCATTTAAACGGACTTAGGTAGTGTGCTAGATACAATTATTAATTTGTCACGGCGTAATAAGAAGCTTGTCATGCTGTGTGTTGATTCTGTGCTTCTGGTGTCAGTTATACTGCTGTCGTTTTCGCTCCGGCTTGGGTACTTTTACTTGCCAGAAGGTATTTTGGTTTATTGGGTAGTATATGGTGCGCCTCTTGTCGCCATTCCTATCTTTGTTCGCTTTGGACTTTATCGAGCAGTTATTCGTTACATTGGCTTTAAGGAGTTATGGGCTATTGTCCAGGCGGTATCGTTATATGCCTTAGTGTTGGGTGTGATTGGGTATAGGGTTGCGGATTGGTATATGACTGATGTTGGAAGCGCAGTAAGTTCAGTTATATTAATTAATTGGCTCCTGGCCGTCGTAGCCATAGGCGGCTCTCGGATGATTGGGCGCTGGCTTCTCTCAGAGACTGGTACTAGAAAAAATATCGCAGAGAGAACTAATGTGGTAATTTATGGCGCTGGCTCGGCAGGCAGGCAGCTGTCGATTGCTTTAACGCAGTCGGATGAGTACAAGACGGTGGCTTTTATTGACAACAAAACTGCACTGCTTGGCCAATCTATTCATGGCATTAGAGTTGTTTCAAGGGATGATTTAGGGCTCCTGATTAAGACAAAAAACGTCACCGAAGTGCTGCTGGCGATTCCGTCACTGACTCGCGCCGAACGTAATGAAATTATCCATTTTTTGGAGCCTTATGCAGTGCTTGTGCGCTCACTGCCAAGTGTGTCAGAGTTTGCCCAGGGTAAGTTAAGAATTGCTGATTTGCGCGATGTAAGCATCAAGGATCTGCTAGGGCGTGATTCTGTTGCTCCAAATAGTGAGTTATTGAGCCTTAACATTACCAATAAAGTGGTCATAGTGACCGGCGCTGGCGGCTCGATTGGCAGTGAACTGTGCCGGCAGATATTAGCTTTAAAGCCTCAAGTGTTAGTGCTGTTTGATCTAAGTGAGTACGCCCTGTACGGGATTCATAAAGAACTCGTAGATGTCGGCATGCCCAATGTTGAGATACTGCCAATACTGGGCTCTGTTAATAACCGTAAACGCTTAAGTCATATCCTGGGGCGCTTCGATGTAGATACAATCTATCACGCGGCGGCCTACAAACATGTACCGATGGTCGAGTCGAACAACGCTGAAGGGGTGAGTAATAATATTTTTGGCACCCTTGCTTGCGCGCAGGCTGCGATCGATCATGGGGTAGATACTTTCGTGCTTGTTTCAACGGACAAGGCGGTGCGCCCAACCAACACCATGGGGGCAACAAAGCGCGTGGCTGAATTGGTATTGCAGTCCTTTGCAGTAGGGAGCAGCACAAACTTTAGTATGGTGCGATTCGGCAATGTACTCGATTCCAGTGGGTCGGTGGTACCGCTGTTCAGAGAGCAGATTAAAGGGGGCGGGCCGATTACGGTGACCGATCCTGAAATCCTGCGTTATTTTATGACCATACCCGAGGCTGTTGAGCTGGTTATTCAGGCGGGCGCCATGGCGAAGGGCGGGGATGTATTTGTGCTCGATATGGGCAAGCCTGTTCGAATTTTAGACCTGGCGCAAAAGATGATTCATTTAAGTGGTCTAAGGCTTAAGGATAAGCTTAACCCGAACGGCGATATTGAGATTAAGTTTACCGGTCTGAGGCCAGGCGAAAAGCTGTATGAGGAGCTGCTGATCGGCGGCAATGTTTCCAAAACTGGCAATCCAATGATCCTGCGCGCAGAGGAAGAGATGCTGGCCTGGGATGAGTTAAAGCCAGTGTTAGATGAGCTAAGTGAAGCGGTTGCTAGTGATGATCATGAGAGAATACGTAAACTTTTAATTCAAATAGTGCCAGGTTTTAAGCCGCAGAATGGAATTAGTGATATTTTATATAAGGGTAATTGATGAAAATATTAGTAACCCCTTATTAGAATCTTTAAGGCTTGAAGAGGGTCTGAAAATAATAAGCTATATCTAAACAGCCTAATACTCAATTAGCTCAAGATGCAATGGATAATGCCATTAATTGATACCAACCTAATATTAATCAATTTTCTTTCTATCAATGAGTAGTTGTCAGGAGCGATATCATATTTTCTAGTTTTTAACTAATAAATCATTAACAAACCTTTAAAACAGCTCTTTAAATCTTCTGAGAGTAAGACGAAAATGATTTTCTTGATTAACCTTATTAATAATTACCGGCAAGAAATTATGTGCCTTTGAAAGGTTAAGTGTTAATTTCAACTCAGGGCTAATCATTTTCATTGACACAATCTTAATATTGTTGATGGTAATAGTCTCATAACCTTCAAATTTAAAGTTAACTTCATTAATACCTTTTTCATCAACAACTTGGTAAGTGAAAACGTCCTGATCAGGGTTTTTTTGCAGATCTTCTGAAAGGGCAAGATATACACTAAGTTCATCTAAAATACTTTGAGATGGAGTCTCCCAGCGTTTTTCGTTATTAAAAATAGCAAAATTTTTCTCAGGATAAATTCGAACATTAAAATTCTTATTGTTAGTCAACTCTGTTCTGTTAATCTCAACAAGATCATAATAGTGACTGTTTATGTAATTATCTATTTTTAAACCAATACTTCTTTCATATCTTGAGTAATCATAAAAATTTTTCCATATTGAGTCGGTAAATGCTTCGCTGGAAAAAGTAAATTCATCATTATTATCTACAACAAGTTTATATCTACCTTCGCCGATTTTAAGTTTACCAAGACCTGAGGTTACACTTAGATCATAGGTTGCTTCATAAGAGGTCAAGGCTTGAATTTCAAAGGCTATAAAAAAACATAAAATGAGGCAAAAAGGTTTTTTCATATTGATTGTCTATCCAGTATTACAGTTTTATTATTGAGAAGTTTTAGCCAGCCTTGAGTATACCAGTGGATAACTTATGGGCATAGAATTTGTTCTTTTTTGAAGGACTTTTTTTAGCAAGAGTTAAGAAGTGTCATACATTTAATCCTGATGTTTATATTGAAAAGCCTGTCGATTGGCTAAATCTCTTCATCGACCTCTTAGAATACGTTTCAGGTGTTGTAGTTGTCAAAGGAGGTGATGTATTTGTGCTCGATATGGATGAACCCATGTGCACTGTTGACCTTGCGAAAAAAATGATTCACTTAAGTGGACTTGAGGTTAAGGATGAGTTTAACCCCAATGGTGATATTGAGATTGAATTCACTGGTCTAAGACCGGGTGAGAAGCTTTATGAAGAGCTACTGATTGGAGATAATGTTTCCGAGACTGATAACCCAATGATTATGCGTGCAGAGGAAGAGATGTTGGCTTGGGATGATTTAAAGTTAATTATCGACGAGTTGAGTGAGGCTATTGATGACTGTGATAATGATAGACTACGGCAGTTGTTAATTAAAGCTGTGCCTGGGTTTAAGCCTCAATGTGAAATTACCGACATTTTGTATGATTTTTAAGCGGCAAGTAATGAAAAGTTTCCAAGACTCACACTGAATACCTAGAGCAGCTGAATAACTCTATGAAATCGCACTTCGCCTTGGGCTTAAGTGCGATTTTTTTTGGTTGAGACTTAGATAATGCCCTGTTGTTTGGCAAAGTAATTGGTGGCCTCAACATAGCCTTCAACGCTGCCACAATCGAAGCGCTTGCCCTTAAACTTATAGGCAATTACTTTGCCTTGTTTGGCTTGAGTGAGTAGTGCGTCCGTAATTTGGATTTCGCCACCCTTACCTGGCTTTGTGTTTTGAAGAATATCGAAAATATCTGGCGTTAGGATATAGCGACCAATAATTGCCATGTTGGTTGGCGCGTCTTTTGGATCAGGCTTTTCAACCATGTCAGTCACTCGATAGGTGTCGTCTTTACCATCAACAAGGTTTCCAGCGATAACACCGTACTTATTGGTTTGATCCATTGGTATTTCTTCAATAGCGATGATTGAGCATTGGTATTTTTTGTAGACTTCTTTCATTTGAGAAAGCACTGCGCCTTCATCGCAATCACAAAGATCGTCGGCTAAAATCACCGCAAAAGGTTCATTACCAATCAGTGGCTCACCCGTGAGAATTGCGTGCCCTAAACCAAGCATTTGTCGTTGACGCACATAAGTGAAAGTTGCACTTTCGATGACGGTTTGGATTTCTTTTAGATACTGCTCTTTTGGAGTGCCTGCAAGTTGGGATTCCAATTCAAATGCATTGTCGAAATGATCTTCAATGGAGCGTTTTCCCCGACCAGTAACAATTGCCATGGTATCGATGCCTGCAGCCAGGGCTTCTTCAACCCCATATTGCAATAATGGCTTGGTGAGAATTGGCAACATTTCTTTTGGGACTGCTTTGGTTGCGGGCAGGAATCGCGTGCCGTAGCCAGCGGCAGGAAATAAGCATTTTTTTATCATTTTATTGACTCGAGTTTTTTCATGAGAATGTTTTTGCCAGACTCGACGCCAGGCTGATTGTAAGTGTTGATATTGAGCAAGTCACCAACCAACGAGGTTAAAAGCTCGAAGTAGTATATGAGCTGGCCTATGCTGAAGGCATCTTGTTTATCAATAATTATCTCGTCAAGCGGAATTCGCTCGGATTGCTTGAGAGATTCAATAATCGCATCTGCCTGAGTGTTGATTAAATCAGAGAAATGGACGCCGTTGATTATATCCAGTGACTCTAAGTTTTTGAGTTTGATTAAAGGAATTTTAAGGTTGTCCTCAAAATGAGACATTTTAATAAAAGAAACGGTCTTATTGCGAGTACCTTCAACAAGTAATTGAAGAAAAGAGTGCTGATCTTTTGGCCCAGTGAGTCCTATGGGTGTTTGGCCAACATTAAATGCAGAATTTAACTGCCTTTTCCCCAAGCTCTCACCCCAAAGTTGAACATACCACTGGTTAAAAGAGTGGAGAGATTCTGCATAAGAAAAAATTGCGTTGATGTTATAGGTTGTAGAATTTTTTGCATAGAACGTCGCTTTATTCAGAAGGGTATCTTGCATATAGCCTTCACCAAAAAAGCTTTGTCTGATTTTGTTAGCACCTTTGAGTAGCTCTTCGATATCAATTCCTGCTAAAGCCAATGGAACGATACCTACTGAGCTGAGGACTGAGAATCGACCGCCGACATTATCTTGGATATGCACAACTAGGGCATTTATCTCCTCGGCATGCGCTTCTAAAGCCGAACCTTTATCGGTGATAAAGGTAAATGGTAGTTCTTTTTGAGCGTGGTTAACGGTTATTCCTAGTAAGTATTTATAAATGGCAATCGTTTCAATGGTTGTGCCCGATTTAGAAATAATCAAAAAATGGCTAGTATCTAAGTTTAGTTTTTGGCAGCAATTTCGAATAGCGATGGGGTCAGTGCTATCTAAGAAATGCAAACGTCTCATTAAATTGTTGAGAGGTTCGAGGAAATTATATATTGCTTTTGTTCCCAGACTCGAGCCGCCAATTCCAACGACCACAACATCAGTTATTGTCTCAAGAGTCTGTCTTGCATCAAGCTTTTTTAGGTAAATATCAAGGTAGTCAAGATTTTGTTCGGGAAGGTTGTAATATCCAATTTTTTTGGTTTCTAGTTGAATTCGTTCAAATAATCCACCATCCGAATTGGATATAAAGTATTGAGTATTAAGCATTTGAATAATAGAAAACCATAATGGAGTATTGAGTTGATATCATAGCATAAGGTTAATAGAACTTCAAAAGATAAAAAAAAATTATAAAAGTTTTTGGATTAGAAAACAATATAAATTAACTGCCTTAATCTACTGTCTGTAAACTCACTCAACAGTGACGGATTTAGCTAAATTTCTTGGCATATCGACATTGGTGCCTTTTATCAGGGCGACATGATAACTTAACAGTTGAAGGGGTATTATAAAAATAATAGGTGCAGAGATCCGGCCAAGGTTTGAGGTAATTTGGATTACTTCCATTGCCTCCATTGACTGCACTTTTGAGTATTCATCTTCAAAAACAATCATCTGTGAGCCTCTGGATTTTACTTCTTGTAGATTTGATTTAAGTTTACCTAATAGTTCGTCATTTGGAGCGATTGCAATTACTGGCATATTTTTATCAATTAGTGCGATTGGCCCATGTTTTAATTCTCCAGCAGGGTATGCCTCAGCATGAATATAACTAATTTCTTTTAGTTTTAGTGCGCCTTCCATCGCAATGGCATACATTGTTCCTCTTCCTAAAAAAAGAGCACTATTTTTATCTTTAAAGCGCGCTGCTAATTTTTTAATCTGAGGTTCTTGAAGCAACGCATCGTTAATTAGTCCTGGCAATTTTCTTAAACCGTCAACAATTTCTTTCTCTTGCTTTGTATTAATTGTATTTTTTAATTTACCTATAGAGCAAACTAGTAATGCTAGAGCAACTAGTTGGGTAGTAAAGGCTTTTGTGCTTGCAACGCCAATTTCAGGGCCGGCATGAGTTAAAAAATTTAAATTAGAAAGTCTTGTAAGGCTAGATTCTGAAGAATTGCTTATACAAAGAGAGATAATACTGCTATTTATTTTCTTAGCTACTTTTAGGGCTTCAACTGTATCAGCTGTTTCTCCACTTTGCGAAAGAGTAACAAAGAGAGTGTCATTTAAAAGGATAGGGTTACGGTAGCGATATTCACTTGCAACTTCAACATTACATGGTACTTTGGCTATATCTTCGATCCAATATTTAGCAACTAGGCCTGCATGATAACTTGTGCCGCAAGCAACAATTTGTACTTGTCTGATTTTCTGAAATATTTTTTCAGCATTATGCCCAAATGCTGGAATAACAACAGCATTTTTTGTAATGCGTGACTCCAAAGTGTCTCTTATTGCTTGTGGCTGCTCAAAGATTTCTTTTTGCATAAAATGATCGTAACCTTCTATGTCAATCTGACCTATTTTTAACTTGGAAGTTTTGATTGGGCGCTCAACTAAATTATCATTTAAATCATAAATGGTAATTTTGTCTAATTTAATTTCAGCAATATCTCCCTCTTCTAGAAAAATAAATTTATCAGTTACAGACAGAAGCGCCATTTGGTCTGATGCAACAAAATTTCCATTAACTCCAACTCCTATTACTAAGGGGGACCCCTTTCTCGCAGCAATAATTTGATCTGGGTATTTGGATGAAAGAACCCCAATCCCGTAGGAGCCATTAAGTGTTTTTATTGCTTTTTGAGTTGCTTTAAGTAAAGAGTCGGAAGGCTTGAAAGCAGATTCAATTGCATGCGCAATAACCTCTGTATCAGTTTCAGAAATAAACGCATAGCCTTGTTTCATTTGTAAATCTTTTAGATCAATATAATTTTCAATAATCCCGTTATGCACCACACTAATTGAATTTTTTGAAATATGTGGATGTGCATTTTGGACTGATGGCTTACCATGTGTAGCCCATCGAGTGTGAGCTAAACCAACGTTACCTTCAAGTTTAGATTTTACTAGATTTAATTTATTTTCAAGATTCTTAACTTTTCCAGCAGCTCGTTTCCGCACCAGTTTATTGTCTTGTGATAGTATTACAAGCCCAGATGAGTCATAACCTCGGTATTCTAGTCGCCTCAACCCATCCATTAGTAGTGGAGTAATATTTTTACTAGTAATACCTCCAACAATGCCGCACATAAATTATTTAATAGATTAGAAAATAAAAAAAGTAAGTGAATTATAGAGCAACTAATAGTTCTTGCTTAATATTTATGGCTTGTTGTTGGCCTAATACCTTCATCAATAAGATTATTCGCTCTTCAGATTTGTAG
>Ga0209482_1000116_pt1 | contig 67578 bp, 63 predicted proteins | sample CoawatmetaG10DNA_FD_187512 | JGI IMG/M metagenome (GOLD analysis project Ga0209482, IMG submission 187512) | Marine microbial communities from the West Antarctic Peninsula - Coastal water metaG104-DNA (SPAdes) (version 2) | ecosystem: Environmental > Aquatic > Marine > Coastal ...
GATCGCAATCTCTCAAGGAATAGCTAAAATTATGGTTAAGAATAAATCTGGCTCTATTATTAACTTATCCTCAACAGCTGCCTATATTGCTGATCCAGGAACACTTGCTTATGGGTCGAGTAAGTCGGCTTTTGCCAGAGCAACCCAAAGTATGGCTAGTGAGTTAGGTTCTTCTGGTATTCGTGTAAATGCTATTGCTCCTGGTGTTACAAAGACCGACATGTTTGAACAAATGTCTGTAGAAGCTAGAGATAAGCTTATCAATGCTTCTGCATTAAAAAGAGCTGCAGAACCAAAAGATATAGCAAATGTTGCGCTATTTTTAGCCTCCGATCTTTCTTCATTTGTAACAGGTCAGGTGATACGTGCAGATGGTGGCATTTCTTAATTACTAAAAAGGTTTTATGAATCATTTAAAAAAGATAGAAAATATGGCTCATTTTATGCGTCGTAAAATATTAGATATAAGCTTTCAAAGTTCCCATGCTGCTCACCTTGGTGGAGGTCTTTCAATGGTTGAGGTGATGGCAACCCTCTATTCCCATATTTTAAATTTTGATAAAGATAACCCACGCTGGGAGCAACGTGATAGATTTATATTGAGCAAAGGCCATGGAGTTCTGGGTTATTTCTCTGCTTTGCTTGCTGCTGGATTTATAAGTGAAGAGAAATATGCTACCTATTTAACTAATGAAAGTGATCTTATTGCTCATCCTATAATGAATTTAGACCTTGGCATTGAATCTTCAAATGGAAGTCTTGGTCAAGGGTTAGCAATGGGAATTGGAATTGCATATTCTGCTAAAAAAAATAAAAACTTAAACTATAGAGCCTTTGTTTTTCTTGGTGATGGTGAGTGCAATGAAGGTTCCGTTTGGGAGGCTGTGATGTTAGCCCCACAATTAAAGCTTGATAACTTGATAGCAATTGTTGACTATAATAAGCTTCAAAGTGATATGACGCCTAGTAGTGATATTATTAACTTTGGGAATCTAGCTGCTAAATTTGAAGCCTTTGGATGGGATGTATATGATGTTGATGGTCATGATATTATTCAACTTGTTGATGCTCTTGAAGCGAAACATGATGATGGAAAACCAAAAATGATAGTTGCTAATACAACTAAAGGGAAAGGAGTTTCTTTCATGGAAAACAATAATGAGTGGCATCATAATGTACTAACTAAAAGCAAGTATGAACTCGCACTTGCTGAACTGGAGGGATAACAAATTATTATTAATCCTAGTAATGCAAGGTTGTGGTCAAGGTTGGGCTCAAGGGCTGTATTTGGTCAGGCTGCGCTTTCTGCAGGTGAAAAAAATCCTAATTTAATGATGGTTTCTGGAGATCTTGGTGACTCTTCTGGACTTGCTCGATTTAAAAATACCTTTCCTGATAGATTTATAAATATTGGTATTGCAGAACAAAATATGATAGGAGTTGCAGCAGGCCTTGCTAAAGAAGGTCACAATGTTTTTGCAACATCTTTTGCACCGTTTATTACATTACGCTCTGGAGAGCAGATTCGTATGAATCTTGGATATATGGAGTTAAATGTCAAAGCGGTTGCAATTGGAAGTGGTATATCTATGGCATTTCTTGGTAATTCACATTATGGCCTTGAAGATACAGCAGTAATGAGATCAATACCAAACTTAACTATTGTTTGTCCTGCAGATTGTGCAGAAATTGTTAAGGTCGTTCATGCTGCTGCAGAGTTTAATGGACCAATGTATATAAGGTTAACAGGAGCTGTGGGAAATCCACCAGTTTATACCGAAGAATATGATTTTCAAATAGGTAAATCAATTACTCTCAGAGAAGGGACAGATATTACTATTTTTGCAATTGGCTCAATGGTTTATGAATCACTTGAGGCCGCTAAAATTTTAGATGGTTTAGGGATTTCATCAAAAGTTGTAAATATGCACACATTAAAACCATGCGATTATGATGTAATAGATCAAGCTATATCATCTTCAAAGGCGATTATTACAGTAGAAGAGCATTCAGTGATTGGAGGTCTCGGGAGTGTTGTAGCTGAATATAAAACTCAATTCTCTGAGAGCCCAGCCCAGCTAATTCTTGGGCTTCCTGATAAGTTTGGTAAGACTGCTGAATACAGATTTCTTCTTGAAAAGTATAGGTTAGTAGGAAGTATGATTGCAACTGATATACAAAATTTTCTAAAAAATCTATAAATATGCTTAGTTTAAATAATGATGAAATAATTAATTTATTAGAAATTAAGCCACCATTTCTCATGATTGATCGTGTAGATAAAATTATTCCAGGAAAAAGTTGTTATGCGGTTAAAAAACTTAAAAAAGAGGATTGGTTTTTTAAGTGTCATCTGGAGCGAGAAATGGTAATGCCAGGTGCTTTACTTATTGAAGCAATGCTTCAAACTCTTGTATTAACTATTTATACGCTAGAAGAAAATAAAGGCGGACTATCTTATGTTACAGATATTACTACAAAATTATTTTCAAAGGTTTCACCTGATAGCCAACTTGATATATATGCAGATTTATTATCGTATAAACGAGGCATTGCGAAAGGCCTAGTTAAAGCTAAAGTTAACAATAAAAATGTCTGTCAAGGAGAATTCAAACTTATTTCACCTCATGACATGCCAACTCCAAGGGGAATTAATTAATATGAATGAAACTTTTAAAGCTCTTGTTGTTCGACAAGATGGCAAAGAATTTACTAGATCAATTGAGCAACGTAATATTGATGATCTTCCTAAAGGAGACGTATTAATTCGTGTTCACTTCTCTTCACTTAACTACAAAGATGGTCTTTCGTGCTCTGGAAACCGAACTGTTACGCGCCATTATCCTCATACTCCTGGAATAGATGCTGCAGGTGTTGTTGCATTTAGTTGTGCTGATGATTTTAAAGTTGGAGACTCTGTTATTGTTATTAGTCATGATCTTGGTGCGAATACTTCGGGTGGGTATGGTCAATATATTCGTGTCCCAGCTGATTGGGTAATGCCTTTACCAAAGGGCCTAGATTTACGTGAGAGTATGATATATGGTACCGCTGGATACAGTGCAGGTATTGCATTAAGCGTACTTCAGAATCAAGATATAACTCCAAAGAGTGGTCCTATTATTGTGACGGGTGCTACTGGTGGAGTAGGAAGTGTTTCTGTTGCTTTATTAGCTGGATTAGAATATTCCGTAAGCGCCTCTTCTGGAAAGAAAAATGCTAAAGCTTTCCTAAATCGATTAGGAGTTTCAGAGGTAATCGGGCGTGAGGCAGTTAATGATGAATCAGGAAGAACTTTACTAAAAGAATATTGGGCGGGCGCTATTGACTCTGTAGGAGGTAATACTCTTGCTACTATTCTTAAGTCTACAATAAAAAATGGAGCTGTAGCTTCGGTAGGTTTAGTGTCATCTTCTAAATTAGATACTACAGTGTTTCCTTTTATTTTACGTGGAGTAAATCTAAAAGGTGTTACCACATATGGAAATTCAATGGCTATGCGTAAGGATATATGGTCTAAATTGGCAAATGAATGGAAGCCAAAAAATTTAGAATATCTTGCTGATGATTGTAGTCTTGAAAATTTAAATTCTAAAATTGATAAAATCATAGCTGGAGATATTCTTGGAAGAGTTGTAGTAGATATGCAATCTTAATTTTTTTTGATAAGTAATTATTATGGAATAAGTTTTATGAAAGAGAAAAATAAACTAGCACTTTTCGGCGGTGAAAAAGTAATTAAAAATCCTTTTGTCAGTTATAACTCAATTGCTAATGAAGAAAAATCTGCTGCAATCAAGGTTATAGAAAGTGGGGTGTTATCAAATTTTTTAGGAACATGGGGGCCTGACTTCTTTGGAGGGCCGAAGGTACTGGAGTTTGAGAGATTATGTGAGTCATTCTTTGGCGTTAAGCATGCAGTTGTAGTTAACTCATGGACATCTGGGCTTATTGCTGCAGTAGGAGCAATTGGTATAGAGCCTGGAGATGAGGTGATAGTTACTCCTTGGACTATGTGTGCAAGTGCAACAGCTATTCTTCATTGGAATGCTATTCCAGTTTTTGCTGATATAGACCCTAATACATATTGTCTTGATCCAAAATCTATTAGGCAAAATATTACTCCACAAACTAAAGCAATTATGGTTGTTGATATTTTTGGCCATTCTGCAGATATGAAATCTATTTTAGCTATTGCTAAAGAGCATGACCTTAAGGTTATTTCTGATACTGCTCAAGCTCCAGGGGCTATGTATTATGGAGAGTATGCAGGAACACTTGCTGATATTGGAGGGTATAGTTTAAATTACCATAAACATATTCATACTGGTGAAGGTGGTATTCTTGTAACAAACAGTGATATTTATGCTGATAAATTAAGGTTAATTAGAAATCATGCAGAGGCAGTTGTTGAAGCTAAAGGCGAAAAGAATCTAACTAATATGGTCGGCTATAATTTTAGGCTTGGTGAGATTGAGAGTGCAATTGGAATAGAGCAAATTAAAAAATTACCAAGTCTTATTAGGAAGCGGCAAAAAATATCAGAGAGGCTCACCGAAGGCCTTAAAGATCTTAAAGGCTTGCAATTACCTTTTGTTGAGAATCACTGCACTCATGTGTACTATTCATATCCAATGGTTATAGATATAAAGCTGCTAAATATAACAAAACAAAAAATTGCTCAAGCTCTTAGTGCTGAAGGTATTGAGGGCGTTGGAACTGGATATACAAATATCCACCTTCTACCTATATTTCAGGAAAAAATTGCTTATGGTTCAAAAGGTTTTCCTTGGAATTCTGAGTTCTGTAAACGCGATGTTGATTATTCTAAAGGAATATGTCCAGTTGCTGAATCATTACATGATGACTCTCATATCTCTATAGGCGTTTGCCAATATGAACTTGAAAATAGTGATGTAGATTTAATTGTTAAAGTTTTTAAAAAAGTTTGGTCTAATTTAGACTTGCTAAGGTAGATATAAAGATATGGGTATAAAGGTCTATTCATCCGTTCTAATTGGCTTAGGAGATATTGGATTAAATTATGATCTGGATAAAGATCAAGAGTCTTATATCCAAACCCATGCTAGAGCATTCTATTTAAACCCTGGCTTTGATTTACTGGGAGGTGTAGATATCGATGCTAATGCATGTGATATTTTCACCAAAAAATACAATATCAGATCTTTTACTAAGATAGAAGATGCTTTGATAGAATTAAAGCCAGATTTAATAATATTAGCAATACCGACTCATCTTCATCTTGTAACTATTAAAAAGATTGAAAAATATCACAAACCTTTAGCAATTCTTTGCGAAAAGCCAATGGGAGATAATCTAGTTCAGGGCTATGAAATTGTCAATATATGTAAAAAACTTGGAGTAAGTTTGTATGTTAATTATTTTCGAACCTGCTTGCCAGGAAGTAAAGAAGTTAAAAAACTCATTGATAACAGCTTAATTAAATCACCGATGAAGTGTGTTGTATGGTATTCAAAAGGACTTATGCATAATGGCAGCCATTTTGTTAATTTAATGCACTATTGGTTTGGTGCATGCTTAGATTTAAATATTATAGAAAAAGGAAGGGAATTTAAAAATTTTGGTTTTGAGCCATATGCGATTCTTAAGTATGAGGGCTGTGAAGTAAGCTTTATTCCAGTATGGGAGGAGTTTTATTCTCATTATACTATTGAAATTATCTCTTCAAATGGTCGGCTATATTGGGGAGGAAAAACTTTAGAATGGACACAAATTCAAAGAAGTAAAAGTCAGCATGGACATAGCTATTTGTCTGATAAATCTGAAAATATGGTTATTGGGGCAGACAAGTATCAGATGTATGTAGCAGATGAACTCTACTCTGCAATGGGCGGTAAAGTGAGCTCAATCTGTACTGATGAAAAGGCATTAGAAACTCTTAATACAATTGATAGAATCTTGACAATAGCCCATAATAAAATTTAAATTTTAAATTAACAGAATATAGTAAAATCTTATACAAACATTTTAATCCAATGGGCTAAAAAATATTCTCATTTTGACTCATCAGGATTTTCTTATAATAAATCCTTAGATAAGTAAACATGAATGCACTCGAAGACTTTATTATTCCACCTTTAGCTGTTGTCTGTCATGATGCTGGAGCAGCAAATGTAATAATTCCATGGCTTAAAAGATATAAAAATGATATGAATATATGCATGGAAGGCCCTGCTAAAATTATTTGGAAAAAGCATTTTTCCGAATATGACTTATCTCCAATAGAAGAAGTATTGACTGACACAAATACTCTTCTGAGTGGAACTGGGTGGGGCAACATAGAGTTTGAAGCTCGCAATAAAGCATATAAAAAAGGCATTAAAAATATTGCTGTTATTGATCATTGGACTAATTATAATGATCGATTTATTCGTGATGGAAATCAGCTGTTACCAGATTTGATTTTTGTTAGTGATAATTATGCTCATAAAATAGCTTGTAATGCTTTTCCATCTATTGAGGTTTGTCAACTGCCTAATATTTACCTCCAGGTTGAAGCAAATCTTGCCTCTTCTTTTAGGGTAGAGGAAGTCAAAAAAACCATTAAAAATATATTAGTAATAGCTGAACCATTTAGAGAAGAAATTCCTGGGAAAGGTGTTGCTTTAGAATTTAGAGCAATTGAATTTTTAATGTCAAATCTTAATAAAATAAATTTATCTAAAGATTTTTTAAATATAACCTTAAGGCTTCACCCTTCTGAGCCTTATAATAAATATGATTTTCTCATTGATATCTATAAAGATACAGTAACAGAATTTAAAATTAGCACAAATAATGAGCTTTATGAAGATGTTGCTTGGGCAGATTTAGTAGTAGGTATAAGTTCTTTTGCTTTAGTAGTATCTTTGACTGCAGGTGTTCCTACAATGTCTATGTTGCCTCCAGGTTCTAATAATTTTATTCTCCCATACGATGCAATTATTAATTTGAGAGATTTGTAATTAAGCTGTTTTTATAAATATTAATATAAATATGATGAAATTTAATAGATTTAAAATTCGAAAATTATGAAATATCAATTCGAAGAATGCCTTGATTCAAAGTACTGGGATAAATTTGTATCCAAATCTCCTCAAAATAATATTTTTTGTTATTCAAAGTTTCTCGATGCAAGCCATAACAATTTTAAGACGTACTTTGTTAAAAAAAATGGAAATATAATGTTAGGCTGCATCTTAATAATAGCCAAAGATAGTAAAAATTGTATTACCCCATTTATGTATCAAAGTTTATTGTTTGATGAATATATTGCGAACCTTCCAAATCATCGATCTTCAAAGATTATAATTGATTCAATTGAATTCCTACTTTCAAATTTAGAAAATTACTATAATAATTTAGCATTTTCATTACATTATACAATTAATGATATTAGGGCCTTTCAGTGGTTTAACTATCATAGTACTAATAAGCCTAAGTTCATAGTTAAGCCCAGATATACAGGCATTTTAAAATTTGACGATGATGATAACTTTGATTCCTTGCTTAAAAAATCAAGGAAAGTTCGTGTACAAGAATATCATAAGAGTGTCAAAAAAGGCTTTAAAGTATCTATAAGTAATGATATTAATATCTTAGATGACTTGCATGATGAAGCTTTCTCTAGGCAAGGCTTAAAAAGAACTAATGGTGAAAAGTTACTAGTAAGTAAGATATCTAAAATTGCTATAGAAGAAGGCTTTGGTAGACTTATGGTTTGTTCAACAAATCTTGGAGAGCCAGTTTCAGCAGCAATGTTCTTATTAGATGACAATAGAGGCTATTATCTAGTTGGAGCGACTAATTCAGAATATAGAAACTATGGAGTTGGGAGTTTTGTTATGTTTGAGCAAATAAGAAAGTGTTTTGATGATGGACTTAAAGAGATTGATTTCATTGGAATCAACTCTCCTCAGCGTGGTGATTTTAAAACCAGTTTTAACGCAAAAAGTGAGCTATATTTTGAACTTCACTACTCTGTATAATTCTTTTTTTATGATTATCCAAAATCTAATAAAAAATATCCTGCGTTTATTAAGAGTTTTTAAATATAAAATTTTATATAGTAAAAAACTTAATTTTATTAAACTATTTTTTATAAATAATTTTAAAGAATTTAAAGTGGATAGCCCTAATTCTGTAATCATACTTGATCCATTTCAAGTTCCTGAGTGGGTGATTACTAATAGTTATTTTGTAAATATTCTTGCAAAAGATAAAAATTCAGAAATTAAAACATATAGTCATAATAAAAGAATCAAATCACCCTTGGTCGAAGAAATTTTTAAATCATTTAATGTTTCTGGACATATTGAAACAAAAATTAAAGATATTGGATTGCTTAATAGTAAAACAGAAATATTATTAAATCTTCGAAAAACAGTTGATACTAAGCAAAAATTATATGATCTAAAAATCCACGATATTTGGATTGGTATAGATATATATGAAACCTATTTAAAAAAACAAAGACCAACAATCGACTTCAATGATAAGTTTTTCTGGTCTATCCTAGAACAAGGGGTTGAGTTACTTCTATTTTGGGAGAATTATTTTAGTGTTAATTCAGTCAGTGGCGTTATAGTTAGTCATGATTGTTATAATCATATGAATATCCTAGCTAAAGTTGCATATAAGTCTAATATCCCTGTTTATTTACCCTGGGCTCTTGGTGTACAAAAGAGTGACAAGCCATTTGATTTATACAATGATAGATTTAAAAACTATAAAAAATATTTTAATAACCTTTCTGATAACGAAAAAATAAAAGCTGTTGAGTGGAGTAAAGGTAGATTAGATTTACGCTTATCTGGAGAGGTGGGTGTGAATATGAGATATTCGACTAAATCTGCATTTATTTCTAATAAATCTAATGAAAATGTATTAAAAGTTAGTGAAAGAATCAAAGTTTTGATTGCTGTTCATGACTTTTTTGACAATCCACATTGTTATGGTGAGATGCTATTTACAGATTTTTATGAATGGCTTAAATTTCTTGTCGAGGTGTCAAGTCAAACAAATTATGATTGGTATATAAAAACACATCCTGATTACTCACCAGCTGAGTTACATTGTTTGAATGATATAGTTCTCAATTGCTCAAATATAGTTTTAGTGCCCCCTGAAACTTCATGGCACCAACTTGCAAAAGAAGGGCTAGACTTTGTTTTAACATGTTGGGGAACAGTTGGCCATGAGTTACCATTATTGGGTGTTCAGGTAATTAATGCATCTGCTAATAATCCTCATATAGCTTACGAGTTCAACTGGCATGCAGCTTCCCTTAAAGAGTATAAAGAAATGTTGTTTGATTTAGATTCATTAGAAAACAAAATTAATAAAAATGATATATATGAGTTTTATTATCTATGGCACAGCTATACTATTGTCGATAATTTTATCTTTGATTCATATGACAAAATGATTGATAATATAACATCAAAAAAAATGTTCTCATTAAAAGTTTATTTATATTTTATTAATCATTTGAACAGTAAAAAAAATACACAAATAATAGATAACATGAAATTATTTATTAAATCAAATAAAAAAAATTATTTTATTAAAGGTCCAGAAAATTAATTAATTACTCTGGTATAGGTTAAATATGTGTGGAATTTATGGAATACTTTCTCAGGGGAATTTGAGAGATATAGAGATCAAAAAAATTCATAATATTGGCAAAATATTACATCACAGAGGCCCAGATGGTGAAGGTTTTTGGTGTAATGATAATATTGCTCTAGGTCACAAAAGGCTCTCAATATTAGATGTGTCAAATTCTGGAACTCAACCAATGCATTTTAAAGATAATCGCTATGTCATTGTTTATAACGGTGAGATATATAATTTTATTGAGTTAAGGCAAGAGTTACAAAATGAAGGTTATGTCTTTAAATCAAATACTGATACCGAAGTAGTTATTGCTGCCTATGATTTTTGGGGGAAGGAATGTTTAAATAGGTTTAATGGAATGTGGGCTTTTTCATTATGGGATAGTAAAATGAAAACCTTATTCTTATCTAGAGATAGATTTGGTGTAAAGCCTCTGTATTACCTTAAGACAAAAGATAATTTTATTTTCTCATCTGAGGTTAAAGGTATTCATTCATGGCAAGGTAAGTCTGCATCCTTCAACACAAAAATAATGTCGGAAATTAGCAAAGGATCTAGAGTGCATCACGGTACAAGTGAAACACATTTGGAAAACGTTTTAAGTCTTCCTGCTGGCCACAATTTAATTGTAAAAAATGGAGATATAAAAATTGAGTGCTGGTACAAGTTATCAAAAGTTGATGTGCCTGAAAGTCTAAGTGAGCAATCTGAAGAATTCTTTCGTCTATTTAAAGATGCTTGCAATATTAGACTGAGAAGTGATGTTTCTATTGCTAGTTGTTTGTCTGGGGGGTTAGATAGTTCAAGTATAGTTTCAATGATTCATAAGCAATTAACAAATAAAGCTGCTGAAAGAAGGCCTTCAAATTTTCACACAGCATTTACTGCTAGTTTTAAAAATACTTTTATTGATGAAGTTGAAGTTGCAAAGGATATGTCAAAAAATCTTGGATTTGATTTAAATATCCTTGAAATGGAGGCGCCATCTGTTGAAAGATTGGAGGTTGCATTAAAAGCAAATGATGGCCCAATGCCAAATCTAGCTTTTTATCCAATACATGAGTTATATGCTTTTATCAGAAAAAGTAATATCAAGGTAACGCTTGATGGTATGGGTCCTGATGAAATGTTAGGAGGATATAATCCCCTTGCTGACGCATTAAAAGCTGCTTTTCAATCAAAAGATTTACCTTGGGCTATAGATGTATTTAAAACCTATAGAAGTATGGGCGAAAATCAATATGAAAGTGCTAAAAATATTGCAAATAATATTTTATTGCATTCAGTTGCTGATCCATTTATTTCACTTATTACGGGTGGTAACTCTTCTTTTAAAGATAAAAATAATTATTCAAATAAAACTCCTAGTGGATTAGACTCATTTCAAGGACATCTTTTTAATAGCTTTTTTCAAAATACCCTTCCTATGTTGTTACACCAATATGACCGCTGCTCAATGGCAAGCGGTGTTGAAAGTAGAATGCCATACCTTGATTATCGTTTGGTAGAGTTTGCTTTTTCTCTTCCGAATAAATCTCGTGTTGGAGGGGGCTATACAAAGAGAATATTAAGAGAATCTATGGTAGGTACAACTGCTGAAAGTATATTAAAAGATAAGGATAAAAAAGGCTTCCATCCACCACAAATTGACTGGTTTAAAGGCCCAATGTTCGATTGGATGAGTGATATTGTGAATGACCGCTCTTTTGTTGAATCACCTTTTTTTGATGGAGAAAAAATAAAAAAAGATTTTAATAGCTATGATCCAATCGCAGTTGAAGACAAGAAAAAATGGGACATAATAGGTAGTTTTCAGGGCCCTATATGTGTTTCTTGGTGGGCTCAAAATAATAAATAATAATATGATAAAAATTATCACTAACATTAAATTTATACTAAGGTTAATATTGCCTCCTTTTTTACTAATTTTTTATAAAAAAATTCGTGGTGAAAAAAATCACAATACATATGAAGGAATTTATAAAAACTTTGAAGATGTTCCAATTGTTACTAGCTATATTAACGAAAATACTCAAAATGATATTCATAATGAGTTAGCAGCCTTGATAATGGATTTTGAAGAAAATGCTTACCACCCTGAAGCTCAAATAAGATCCCAAATCACAAACTTACTTCCTTTACTTTTAGCATTAATTGATAAGGAAAAAATCTCAATACTTGATTTTGGAGGGAGTGCAGGTCAAACATATATTGATTGTATTAGCAAGCTAAGATCAAAGAAAAATATTGATTATTATATTTATGATCTTGAGGAGACGATGAAAATTGGCAGGGAGGTGCTTTCAGATTTTAAGCACGAATGTAGTAATATTAATTTTATTACCAACATATCTGAAATTAAAAGTTTTGATATTGTTTATTTTGGTAGTTCTTTGCAATATGTTTCAGATTATAAGTCGATTCTTTTGTCTGTAATAACTAAAGAACCAGACTATATATTTTTAACAGATAACTATATGAATAAACATTCAACTTACGTAACTACTCAAGTCAATATGCCTGGAAGAAAAATGTCTTGTTGGATTTTTGAATTTGATGAGATTGTGTCTTTTTTAAGTAAAAATAATTATAGCCTAATCTATAGTTCATCAAATTTCCAGCCATTCCATAATTTTAATAATTTTCCACAAAAGAATAAAGTGGTTGATACTTCTAATTTATTATTTAAAAAAATTAGGATTAAAGATGTTGAAAGATAGATGCTCCCCCCCAGTATTATTTTTGGTATTTAATCGACCAGCATTAACTCAAAAAGTATTTAACGTTATACAAAAAGTTAAGCCAAAAAAACTGTTTATAGCTGCAGATGGTCCAAGAGATGGAAATTACGATGATATAAATAATTGTAAAAAAGTAAGAGAAATATCAAATCAGGTTGATTGGGAGTGCGAAGTTACTACTCTATATAGAGAGAGAAATCTAGGATGTAGGGTTGCAATAACTTCTGCAATTAATTGGTTTTTTGAAAGCGTTGATGAAGGCATAATTCTTGAGGATGACTGTTTGCCTTCTGAATCTTTCTTTAGCTTTAGTCAAGAATTACTAGAAAAATATCGATTAGATGATAGAGTTATGCAAATCAATGGAAATTTTCATCTAGATGGCTTGAAATTCTTCAGCGAAAGTTATTATTTTTCAAAATTAAATTCATGCTGGGGTTGGGCTACCTGGAAGAAATCTTGGAGTCACTTTGATTCTAAAATGGATGGTTACGAAGATATTAAAAAACATGATGGAATCAAAATGTACTTTGAAAATAAAGCAATTGCAAGCTGGATGACGAGTTATTTAAATGAAGCTATAATGCCTTCGTGTGGAATTTGGTCTACACAATGGGCATATGCTATTATGAAAAATAATGGCTTGTGTGTTAACCCAACAAAAAATATGGTTAATAATATTGGGTTTTTTGAGACACCAACAAGTGGTTTCCATGAATCTTTCTCTATTTATTCTAATTATAAGCTTGATGATATCAATCATATCAAGCATCCAGAATTGGTCTCATATGATGTAACCAATGATGAACTAGAATTTATAAATGTTATAAAAAAATCTGATCCAAGATTAATCCATAGCAAACTAAGACTATATCTTTCAAGAGTTAAATCTAAACTATTAAGCTACATCTTTGGCTCATAAAGACATGATAGACAACCCAACAGTAACTATTGGATTAACTACTTTTAATCGTCCTGATTTTTTAAGAGAAGCAGTTCAGTCAGTTATGAATCAAACTTATGTCGATTTCAAATTATTGATTGGCAATGATGATCCAAGTAATAAAGTTACATTTAAAAACCTTGGAATTCCAGATGACTCTAGAATTGAAATATTAAATTATTCAAAAAATATTGGTGAAATTGCAAATATGAATAATTTACTTAATATTACAAATACTGAATGGTTTACTTGGATGGCAGATGACGATGTTTTTCATAGTGTTTTTTTAGAATCATTAGTTGAAAGTCTTAAAACAGATTCTCGTCCTTTATCTGCATCTTATACGCTCTACAAAGCTGGCAATGTTTTAGAAGATAGTTTTTTTAATGATATAGAGGATAAGAAGCCAGTTTATTTTGAACCTGCCGACTTTATTCTTCAATATGTTTCTAGAAAAGTCGAATTAATTGGATGTTATGGATTAATGAATACTAAAAAGTTAAAAATAATTGGGGGTATGCCTAAACTTGGAAATGCATTTGCTCCCTATAGTGATACATTACTTCCAATTTTATTATCCGAACATGGAGGTATTAATTATATTGATATGCCTTTGACTTTCTTAAGAACTCATGAAGATTCCCCTACTGCAGCTTCTACAAATTTTAATGCCTATATAACTGCTGAATCAGATTTTTTAGCTAGATTAGAAATTAGTTGTAATAATATTGGTGAAGTGACTTTATTAGATCAATCAATTTACAATATGGTTAGTTGGTTTAGAGATAATGAATTTTCAGTTATTTCTAGAAATCAATCAATTTCTAGAAGTGCAGTAATTTTAAGTTTTATTTCATACCAAATAAGAGTTAACTATCCTAGAATAAAAATTAAATTTTGGGCTCGATTTACAATTGTTACTTTAGTTTTACTTGCTAAAGTTATTATTAACTCAGTTAGGAAATTTTTTTTAAACCTAACATTAAGATAGTATTATTTAGCAATTTTTTTTAAAACATTTATTAAGAAATTATGTTCTTTAAAAATTAGTATAATTGTCTTTTTTTTTCTGTGCTATGATTTTAGCTAGAATAATTTTTAGGTTGAAAATAATAATGAGTAGAATTCTATGAAAATAGCCGTTGCAGGTGCTGGCTACGTAGGAATGTCTAATTCTATCTTGCTTGCTCAAAATCATGAAGTAGTTATTTTTGATACCGATGTTTCAAAAATTCAAAAATTAAATAATAATATTTCGCCTATTATTGATGCTGAGATCGAAGATTTTCTTGTAAATAAAAACCTTAACTTTGTAGCTACATCAAATAAGGATCTTGCTTATAAAGATGCAAACTTTGTTATCATTTCAACACCTACAGATTATGATGTAGTTAGTAATTACTTTAATACTACTTCTGTTGAGGAAGTTATTCAAGATGTGATCTCTATCAATCCTAAAGCTGTAATGATAATTAAATCTACTGTCCCAGTAGGTTATACAGAAAATATTAAAAATCAATTTAATTGCAAAAACATTATATTCTCGCCTGAGTTTTTAAGGGAAGGCAGCGCTCTTTATGATAATCTTTATCCCTCTCGCATTATTATTGGTGAGAAATCAGAACGTGCAAGACAGTTTTCTGATTTGCTGATAGAGGGAGCCAGTAAAGAGGATATTAGTGTTCTCTTTACTGGCTCGACAGAAGCTGAAGCAATAAAGTTATTCTCCAATACTTATCTGGCAATGCGTGTGTCATATTTTAATGAGTTGGACTCTTATGCCGAAGCACACTCGCTAGATTCTAGGCAAATAATTGAAGGTGTTGGGTTAGATCCTCGTATAGGTTCTTATTACAATAATCCATCCTTTGGTTATGGAGGTTACTGTTTGCCAAAAGACACCAAGCAATTGAGAGCTAATTTTGAAGATGTTCCAAATAGTTTAATTAGTGCTATTGTTGATTCAAATTCAATTCGTAAAGATTTTATTGCAGATTCAATTTTAAATAAAAATCCTAAAGTAGTGGGTATTCATCGCTTAATTATGAAGGATGGCTCTGATAACTTTAGGGCTTCTTCAATACAAGGTATTATGAAGCGTATAAAGGCGAGAGGCATTAAGGTAATTATCTATGAACCGTCACTAAAAGAGACCGAGTTCTTTAACTCAGAAGTAATTAAAGATCTAAATGAGTTTAAAAGTTTATCTGATTTGATTGTTGCTAACCGAATGTCAATTGATCTGATAGATGTAGAAAATAAAGTTTACACAAGGGACTTATTTAATGGTGATTAAGAATACTATATGAAAGTCATGGTAACTGGTGCGGCAGGATTTATTGGCTCCGCTCTTTCAATTAAGCTTTTGAATAGGGGTGACGAGGTAATTGGGATTGATAATCATAATGATTATTATGATCCTGGTCTTAAAGAAGCGCGATTAGCACGTCATGCCAATCATGAGAACTATACTCATATTCGTATGGATATCGAAGATGGTAAGGCTGTTGAAACTGTATTTAAAGAGCATCAGTTTGAGGGTGTAGTTAATTTAGCTGCACAAGCTGGCGTTCGTTATTCTATTGAAAATCCACTTGCTTACATAAATACTAATATAGTTGGATTTGGACATATTCTTGAGGGTTGCAGGCACAATAAGGTTGGTCATCTTGTTTATGCATCAAGTAGCTCAGTGTATGGTTCTAATACCAAAATACCCTTTTCAATACATGATAATGTTGACCATCCAATAAGTATTTATGCTGCAAGCAAAAAAGCGAATGAGTTGATGGCTCATGCATACAGTCATTTATATGAGTTACCAACAACAGGATTGCGACTTTTTACTGTTTATGGACCATGGGGGAGGCCTGATATGGCGCTTTTTAAATTTACTAAAGCGATGTTGGCCGATGAAAAGATTCCAGTGTTTAACTTCGGAAAGCATCGCAGGGATTTCACTTACATTGATGATATTGTAGAGTGCATTATTCGTATACTTGATAGACCAGCATCTTCTAATATACAGTCTGGAGATTATATTCCGGATTCCATCTCTTCTTTTGCTCCTTGGCGTATTTATAATATAGGTAACAATTCCCCAATAGAGTTGATAGACTACATAAAAGCCATTGAAGAGAGTTTGGGTGTTAAAGCAAAAAAAGACCTCCTTCCTATGCAGCCAGGGGATGTTTTGGAAACTTATGCCGATATTGATGACTTAATTGCAGAGTTTGAATACAAACCCTCTACTTCAGTTCAGCAAGGGGTTGCAAATTTTGTTAAATGGTATCAAGAATACTATTAGTTATGATCAATTAAAACAACACATAATGATCTATTATCAAGGATAATTATGTGCTTTATATTATTAGGTATTTGTTAAAAGCTAATGCATCAAATGAAAATATATGGCAAGTAAAAAATTAGTTTCTATCATTATCAGAACAAAAAATGAAGAAAAATGGATTTCTTCATGTCTTAAGTCTGTTTTTCAACAAACTCACCAAAATATAGAGGTTATTATTGTAGACAATCAGTCGACAGATCGTACAATAAAAAAATCTAAAGAGTTTCCAGTTAAAATTATTACAATAGATGAATTCATACCTGGAAAAGCGATTAATGATGGAATTCGTGCTTCCAGAGGTGATTATATTGTTTGCTTGTCAGGGCATTGTGTTCCTGTAGAGAATTTTTGGCTTGAAAATTTAATCCAAGATTTAGAGATTTCAAATGTTGCAGGAGTATATGGTCGCCAAGAGCCACTTTCATTTACAAGTAATTTAGATAAAAGAGATTTATTGACAGTTTTTGGATTAGATAAAAAAGTTCAAGTTAAGGATTCTTTCTTTCATAATGCCAATAGTGCTTTCAGACGAGATGTTTGGAGTAAGTATCCTTTCAGCGAAAAAGTCACAAATATAGAAGATAGAGTTTGGGGCGAGCAAGTTGTTAAAGATGGTTTTAATATAGTATATGAGCCTTCTGCAAGTGTATATCATTGGCATGGTATTAACCATGATCTTGATGAATCTAGAGCAAAAAATATTGTTCAAATTTTAGAGGGCCTGGATACTTTTAAAGTCAAAGAATCTCACCAAACTCCAGAAGAATTAAGAGTGCTTGCAGTTATTCCTATTATGGGTGATAGTAAAAAAATTAATGATAATTACTTAGTAGACTACACAATTTCTTCTGCAAAAAAATCAAAGTATATCTCTGATATAGTGGTAGCTACAGATAATGAAAAGACTGCAAGTATTGTAAAAAAACTTGGAGCTGAAGCTCCATTTATTAGACCAGAAAGTCTATCTGAAGAATATATTGATGTGTTTGATGTAGTTTCTTATACAGTAGATTTACTAGAAAAATCTAACAGGAACTATGATGCTGTTGTTTTGCTTGAGGAGATTTATCCTTTTAGAGAGGAAGACCTTATTGATAAAATGATAATGAAGTTTGTAAATGGTGGATATGATACTGTTCTTGCCGGAGCGAGAGAAAAACGCACTATCTGGATGTCCAGTTCAAAAGATAATAACGACATAGAGCTCAAAGATAATATTCCTATGCCAAGTAAATTTAAGGAGCATAAATCAATGGTTTCTTTGGTTGGAGTGTGTTGCATTACAAATTTATTGTCGTTAAATGAAAAGTCAGTCTTTGCTGGAAAAACTGGTATTTTCGAGATAACTAATCCACTATCAAAAATGTTAATCAAATCTAAAGAAGAGCTGGAGATTGCATCAATGATTGATAAAAATAGAGAAGTTTAATGAATAAAATACGCATAGTAATTATTGGTTGTGGCCGAGTTGCTCAGCATTACAAGAAGATATTTGATTCTGGAGTGGTCTCAAACTTTACGATTGTTGGATTTTATGATGTCTTGAGTGAACGCTCTGAAGAATTTGCACAACATTTTAATACTAATTCATATTCAAGCTTTGAGGTAATGCTTAAGGCTACAAGCCCAAATTTGGTTTTAATATTGACACCTTCTGGCCTTCACTATCAACATACTAAAGTAGCCTTTGAGTATGGCTGTAATGTACTATGTGAAAAGCCAATTACGATGCTTCCCTCTCAGGCTGAAGAGCTTAATATAATTGCGATTGAAAAAAAATTGATGTATTGTACAGCATTTCAAAATAGGCTAAATCCAGCAATTATTGCTTTAAGAAAAGCTATAAAAGAAAATCGTTTTGGAAAAATTATTACAGCTACTATTCGTCTTAGATGGTGCAGGTATCAGGACTATTATGAAGATGGTTGGCATGGAACTTGGAACCAAGATGGGGGTGTGATTAATCAGCAAGCCATCCATCATGTAGATGCTATTAATTGGTTATTAGGGCCTATAGATTCTGTAAATGCAACAATAACTAATCGTTTAAATGATTTAGAGGCAGAGGACACTATAGTTGCAATTATGAAGTTTCAAAATGGTTCTCTGGGAACAATTGAGGCAACAACTGCAGCAAGGCCAGAAGATTTTGAGGCATCATTATCTGTTGTTGGGGAAAAAGGCATGGTTTTAGTTGGGGGTATTGCACTTAATAAAATTATAACTTGGGAATTTGTTGAAGAAATATTGGCTGATAAATTAATACCTGAGCAATATTCACAAGAGGTAGAAACTGGTTATGGCATTAGTCATGGGCCATTAATTCAGAGTCTTATTGATACTCTTTTAGAGGGTAAAATCAAAACTATTACACCTCCAGAAGATGCCATCAACACTGCAAAAGTTGTTCATGCTCTTTATAAAAGTGACGAGAAAAGATGTTGGATTGACTTAGCTGATAATCCAGTTTCTAATAGACTTGGTAAATAATTAAGGAATCAGAATGAAAATTGAGAATAAATTTCCAGGAAAGGATGTTAGCCTCGAAGACATGGAAACAAAGTTTCCGTTAGTGGCAAAGAAAAATGATAGTCATAAGAGTAAATTTACAATTAGTGGTGTTGAGTTTGGTGGCGATCTTGTACCTGTATTTGCAGGTCCAAATATGGTTGAATCAAAAGAATTAATTGAAGATGTTGCGATAAACGTAAAAAAATCTGGAGCACACTTTCTTCGCGGGGGAGCATTTAAACCATTAACTTTTCCTTATAGAAGTGAAAAGTATAATGAAACTCGCGAGCAAGGTATTGAATGGCTAATAAGTGCCAAAGAAAAAGCTGGAATTCCAGTAATTACAGAGGTTATGGAGGAAGGGTTTATTCCTTTAATTGCTGATGCTGCTGATATTTTGCAAATTGGGACTAGAAATATGCAAAATTATCCGTTACTAACTGCATGTGCTAAAACTGGTAAACCAATAATGTTGAAAAGAGGCTATGGCGCTTCTTTGAGAGATTGGCTGGGTGCAGCTGAATATATTATGATTGAAGGAAATGAAAAAATTATTCTTTGTGAGCGCGGTGTTAGTGTGCCTCATACTCATAGAGCTACATCGAGATTTTTATTAGATTTGCAAGTAATACCTGCAGCGCAAGAGCTCACACATCTTCCAATTGTGTCTGATCCTTCCCATGCAACATTTTGGAGGCCATGGGTGAAGCCAATGGCATTAGCTAGTGTTGCATCTGGTGCTGATGGAATAATGCTTGAGGTTCATCCTGATCCTGATAATGCAGCTGTCGATCCACTACAACCAATTAACTATGCTGCCTTTAGTGAGCTAGTTATTAATATGGATGCAGTAGCAAGAGCAAGTTATGACAGATTTATTATCGATTAATTATATGAAATCCTCTTTAATTGAAAATAAAATAGATACAAGTGACTTAAATCAATATGCTGCAATTATTGGAGAGCATCCATCTCAAGGTGCACGGTCTCCAAAATTATGGAATGCTGTTTTTAAGTCTGAAGATAGAAATTGTAGGATGCTTCCTTTAGATGTTAAAGAGGAAAACATTATAAATCTGCTCAATCATCTAAACAATGATAAGAATTTTATAGGTGGTGCAATTGCTGTACCTTATAAAGAGGTTGTTGCTCAATGGCTTGGAGATAATATTACAATTGAGGCTAAAAAGATTGGTGCAGTAAATTGTTTATTCAGAAACTCTGATGGCTTGCTTAGTGGAACAAATACAGATGGTGAAGCGGCTCTCCAAGCTTTTAAAGATAAATTTGGATCTTTAGAAAACAAATCAGTTATGATTTTAGGTTGTGGTGGTGCAGGTAAAGCTGTATCCTCCTATTTTTCTTCATCTTCCAAGAATACAATACTAATTTCAAGATCAGAGAGTGATAAGATTTATGCTAGTAAAATAGGCTCCGAATGGACTGAATGGTCTAATATTGATAGTCATATTAGTGATTTTGATGTGCTTATTAATTGCACATCAGTTGGATTTGGTGAGCAAGAACTCAATTCGCCTCTAAACGAATACCAAATAAAAAAAATTAAACATTCTGCAATAATATTTGATATTATTTATCAACCACCAAAGACACAACTAATGGAAATGGCAAATAAAATCGGAGTTTCTTCACTTAATGGACTAGCAATGAATCTAGAACAAGCTGTTTTAGCATTTTGTTACTGTAGTAAAAATATATCACTAGCTGAGGTAAAGAAAATAATGGAGCAAGTTAATTAATATGAAAATACATAATATGGAGCAATCTTCACAATTGGATCCTTCAAAGCCAGCACATAATATTTCTCGTATTAATGAGATTTCATTAGAAAGTGATGGTTTTAATAAAATATTTGAAGATGGATCGCCATTTTTTACTAGAATAGAGTTTAGTATTACAGACCTATGTAATAGGGTTTGTGAATTTTGCCCAAGAGCAGACCCTGAAGTTTATCCTAATAACAATGAGGAAATTTCTTTAGAGTTGTATGAAAAAATTATGAAAGATTTGGCTTCTCATAAATGGCAGGGCGGTATTGTCTTTTCTGCATTTGGTGAGCCAATGTTGCACAGAAATGTTTTAGGATTAATAAAGTTGACTAAAAAATACTTGCCAGATTCAATCTTAGATATAGTGACTAATGGTGACCAATTAAAACCTAGAAAAGTGACAGCACTTTTTAAAGCTGGGTTGGATGTTTTAAAGGTTTCCCTTTATGATGGCCCAGAACAAATTGAAATATTTGACAATATGCGCAAAAAAATAGGCGTAGGTAAAAATAAATTTATTTTGCGCCATAGATATGATAAGGATGAAAATTTTGGTATTATTTTTTCAAATCGTGCAGGTAATGCAGAGTTAGAAGGTCAAGAAGTTAAGCTATTACCATTAAAATCAAATTGCTACTTTACCTTTTATAAGTTAATGATTGATTTTGATGGAAGAGTTCTATTGTGCAGCCATGACTGGAATAAAAAGCTCAGCCCTGGTAGCTTAAAAGATTTGAGTATATATGAGGCATGGACAAGTCCTGTGATGCAAAATGTAAGGAAAATGTTGTCAAATAAAAACAGAAATTTCGAGCCTTGTAAATCATGTGACGTTACAGGAACATTAAATGGCGAAGAGTCATACAACAGATGGTCAAAAAAACTTGAATTAGTTAACAAAATTTAAATGTCTAGTAATCCGTTACGTTTTGTTTTTATTGGTTGTGGTAAGGTTGCGCATTTTCATGCTGATGTAGTTTGTGCTCATGGCCACAAAATTGTTGCCGTAGCTGCTAGGAAAGAATCAAAGAATATCAATGTCTTTGCCGATAAATATAAAATCAAATCTCGTTATTCAAATTTTAAGTTATTACTAGATGAGCAGAAACCAGATGCAGTTATTGTTTGTGTTTCATGGAATCAGACAAGAAAGATAATTAAAGAAATTATTCAATATGGATATCCTGTTTTAGTAGAAAAGCCGATTTCACTATCCACTAAAGAGTCACAAGAAATTTATGATCAAACTATTGATAATACAGCTAAAGTTTTAGTTGGATACAATCGTCGTTTTTATGATTTTATTCCTAATTTAAAGCAGGCTATCTTAGAGCAACACTTGCACTCTGTGCAACTCGTCTTACCGGAGTCAAAACCCTCAATTAAATCGAAGTCAAGCTCTGTTGAAGAGCATATGCTAGCTTATAAGTCTTCTCATTGGCTTGATCTATTAATATACTTATTGGGAGATATTGAGGTTTTATATATGCACAATAGTTCTAGAGTTGATGCTAAATATGAATCTTATCATGGGCTTTTAACAACTTCAAAAACACGAGTACCTATTCATTACATCTCTGATTTTAATACGTTTCAAAATATATCTATAACTTTTGTGTTTGATCAGTCAGTATGGAAGTTTTCACCCCTTGAAGTATTAAGTATTTATAATAGATTGGATAAAATTGACCCAACAATAGAAATTCCAATAAGACAATATAGCCCAAACCTTGAGAAGAAAATATATACGAACTTAGATTATAAACCTGGGTTTTATAATCAAATGGATTACTTTATTAACTATTGTATTTTGGGTAAATATCAGGAATTTGAAATTGGAGCAACTTTAAAACAAACTATAGAATCATCAAAGTTGGCAGAAGCAATTCAAAGAATTACTTAGTTTAAAATGTATATTTACTGAAAGATGTGCTACAAATAAGGAGTATAAGTGATAACTGAAATTCATATCCAAAGGTACAACCTATTTAAGGACTATATCAAAACCTCCGCTAATCAGTATGGAAGATATTGGACAAAAGAAGGCCCAACATTTGATATTGAATTAACTAAGGATGGATACATTAATAAAGGTGAAAGAAATTATTTGCCTAGCGTATTTAATAATCAGAGTAATACTGAGGATATAAATGATTATCAATCTCCTTTTGGTAAGGATACATCTAAAGAAAAAAACTTTTTATCTTTAGGAGGTGTTAAATTCTGTACGCCGGTAAATTCTGGAAATGGTACTTTGAGATATGCTAAATATTATGATGAAATTATTGAAGATAAAATTAATATAATTTCGGGTAGCTCTATTTTAGAAATTGGGGCAGGTAGTGGAATTTTTTCTGCATTAATGCAGGACAGATTTTCATCTAAAAATATTATTATTGATATTCCATATACTCTTCAAAATTCAATTGCTCTATTTATGTCAATTTATCCATCAAAAACATTTATTCTTCCAAATGAAATTTCAGACAAGACAAATATTTATGATTATGATTTTATTTTTTTAACTCCAGAGCAGAAAAATCTAGTTAAAGATGGAACTGTTGGGCTTGCAATCAATACTCAATCATTTATGGAAATGGATTACAAGGAAGTAGAAGATTATTTCTCATTTGTTAATAGAGTTGTACTAGATGGTGGTTATTTTTTTAATTCAAATAGAATGAGAAAAGTTACAAGTTTTTTCAATTTTCCATTTGATCTATTAATTAATTATAAAAGTATTTACTTGTCAAAAAATAATGTTTTTTTACAGCACAGTAGAATGTCAACATTAATAGATTGTCTTCTAGTGAAAGATTTAACTCAGAAATCTAAAAAGATCTTTAATCCTTTATATAGAATCTTCTTAAACTTTTTTTGGATGACGTTTGAAGAAAGGTATGGTTGGTTTCGAAGTGATGTTATAAAAATACTAAGAAAAATAGGAATTAATATTAGGAAGAACTAAGTAATTATTTTAATAATAGCTTTCTAATAATATTTTATAGCTTTCAGATTCTGAATAGTTGAGAACATAAATTAAACCTTTTTTCGCTTTAGGAAAATCGAATATTCTGACTTGATTTCTAATATTCCAAGTCATTTGCTCGGTATATTGCACACATAGTTTTGTTTTTATTGTGTAAAATTCCTTTCTTTTATTATCTTAGATAGGTAGATTGGAATGCACAAAAACAACACAAACGAAAATATTGTAGATAAAAAGCTCAATTCTCTAAAATGGATAGGAGAGGATGTCAATGAATGGTCACAGGGAATACGTAATGGCTATGCAAGGGCCTATATTATATTTTCTCTTCTAGATACAGGAGTTTTTGCTGCATTAAAAGGGCACAAAAAAACATCCACTCAATTGGCAAATGAATGTAATCTTAATAGCTACTTACTAGATGGCGTTTTAAATTATTTAACCTATGCTGATGTTGTCTTGGAAAAAGAACACGATAGTTATTTTTTTACAGAAAAAGGCCTTGAGTATATTTTTTCAGACAAGATAGCTACTATCAGTTATGGTGCGGTTGGAGGTTATTCATGCTTGTTTACTAACCTTACGGCTAGTTTGAAAAATGAAGTGAAATATGGTGATGATTACGTAAGGCAGGGTGATTTTGTAGCGATTTCGAGTCAGGTTACTGGGGGCGGTAATTATAAATGGATCACAGACAAACTTTCTGAACTTGGAGTTGAGACTGTTCTAGACCTAGGTTGTGGAACTGCCGGTGTATTAACTGAATATTGCAGATTAAATCCCAACATAAATGGTATTGGAGTTGATATATCTGAAAGTGCTATTGAAGAGGCCACAAAAATTGTTGCAGAAAATAATCTTTCAGATCGAATTAAGCTAGTCGTTGGAGATATTACTAAACCTGAAACATATGAATCTCAGGCTGGTAAGTTTCAAGCTATTAATGGAGTAATGGTTTTTCATGAATTCCTTAGAGAAGGTGAAGAATACATGGTGAACTTATTAAAAGACATGAAGAAGAAATTTCCTGGAACATATCTGTTTTTAGGTGAAGTAGATATTTATAGTGATGAAGAAATTCGTGCGCTAGAAATTCCAGATAGAACACACTTTTTATTTTATCAGTATGTTATTCATGCACTTACATGGCAAGGAATGCCTATGCATAAGGAAAAATGGATAGATATTATGGAAAGAGCTGGGCTAGAGATTGTTGAGGTCAAAGAGGATCTTCCATCTTTATTGCGCATTGTTGAAATTGTAGCTAAGTTTTAAAGATAAATGAAAAAAAATATACTTTGCGTGATTGGAGCTAGAGGTGGATCAAAAAGAGTTCCAAAAAAAAATTTAAAATTACTAAATAACAGGCCTTTAATGTCCTATACGATTAGTGCTGCCAAAAAATCTAAATATATTGATCGCATTGTTTTATCTACAGAAAGTGATGAGATTAAAAAAGTTGGATTGGAGTATGGTGCAGAAGTTCCATTTGATAGGCCAAAAGATTTAGCTCAAGACGATACAAAGCTCCCTCCCGTTACAAAGCATGCAATGGAGTATATGGATAATAATGGATTTAGAGCTGATATTGTTGTTCAGTTGCAGCCAGTTTGTCCATTTATTACACCTGAATTAATTGATGAGTCTATTGAAAAGGTTTTGCATGGAGGCTGCAGTTCTGCGGTGTCAATCAAGAAAGTTTCTGGCGGCCATCCATATAGGATGAAAACTATTATTGAGAAAGAAAGTATGATTTTTGAGCCATTTATTAAAGATATACCAGTAGACACTTTTCAATCCTCCTATTTTTTGCCAGAAGTTTATGTAAGTAGTGGTGCCATATATACTCGTAATCGAAGTCTATTGGATGAATATAATGGAGAAGATTTTGCATTGGGAGAAAGACCAGGCGGTGTAGTTTTAAGTGAAATTGAGTCAGTAGATGTTAATACTATCTTTGATTTTAAATTAGCTGAGTTTTTTATCCTTGAAAATAAAATGCAATCTGAATAAGAAGCTTTATGAATTTTAGAGATTTAATTGCTAAAAAATTAATTTATTTTTATAAAATTAGATGTTATCGATAGAAGAGATTGATAATTTATTTAAAGAAAGTAATGCTTTTATCGAAAAGATTGAAGTAAAGTTTGTACCTGGTAAGAGTATTGGTTCTGAAAAATTTCCCACAGCATCATTTGTTTCTTCTGGTTTTTGTATCTTAGTAATGCATACTAGTAACGGCTTGACAGGAGTCGGAGAGCCTAGTCCCTATGGTGGAAATGTAAACAATACCATGAACGCAGCCATTCAGATTGGTAAAGAATTAAAAGATGCCCCCTTATATAAAGCATGGACTTACAGTGCAATAGATCCCAAATTATTTAATACAGGTTATGGTGAACTTGCTAAGCAAGCAGTAGTTGCAGCAATTTCTCAATGCTGTATTGATGTCATAGGCAAAGAGTTAAATAAGCCAGTTTTTAAGCTGCTTGATCCCAAGTCAAATGGCATTGTAGAAACCTATGCAAGTGGAGGGATGATTCATAGCAATCAATCTTTGAATTATTATGTAGAGGAGGCTATGAAATCTAAAGAAAATGGCTACATGTCATGGAAATTTAGACCATCAACCCCAAGAAACCTTGATCATTTTCAGAGAAATTTATCCCCGCCACAAATAGATTTGAGAGCAATAAAAACTACTATTATTAATGTTGCCAAGGAATGTGGCGATGATTTTGAAATATTATTAGATGCTGGTTGCAGATGTAAAGATATAGATGAGGCTTTAGAGCTATGTAATTTTTCATCAAGCTACAATGTTGGTTTTATTGAGGAGCCTTTGATAAGAGATGTTAAACAATATTCTGTGTTAAGGTCCAATACTAAAATGAAAATATCTTCTGGAGAGACTTTTTTCTCATCTAATCAGTTACTCGATTGGGTTTCAAATAGAGCAATTGATATTGTTCAGCCAGACTCTAATTTAATGAGTATTAGGGAGGTTATTAAAACTTTTGAAATAGCAAAAAAAAATAACATAAAAATAGTATTTCATAATTGGGCAAATGCAATATCTAATATATCTAATATATCATTAGCATCTTGCATGCCAAGTGTCTGTAATTACGTAGAAAGTAGCATAGTACACAATCCGCATAGAAATGAGCTCATTGAAGAGCCAGTTAAACCAATTCTTGGAAAATATAAATTGTATGATAAGCCAGGTTTAAATGTAGATTTAATTTTGTAATAGGTTAATATATATTAATACTATGCATTTTTTTTTCATCCAACTTGAACCTGATATTGATTATATTACTCCGATAGTATATAAACTTGCATCTAATGGTAAAAAAATTATAGTAATTTGTTTTAATCCATTAATAGATATTGATAATGACTATAGACTTCAATATTTGAAAATTTATCCGAGCGTGTCTATTCTTTACTTGCACCAAACTTTTACTTCATTAAGGTTATTATTTAAACCTATATTTCGATTAGCCAGAACTTTATCAAGTACTCAACAAGAGAAATTTTATGCTTTTATTGTTAAAAATCTATTAACAGGAAGGTTGTTAGAATTATTTCTTATAAAAAATAATGCTGTTAGTTTGACGATTGATGAAGGAATACCAAAACATTCTTTAAAAATAATTAATTGTGCGAAAAATATTGGTATTTTAAGTATTATGACACCGACTGGGGCCTTAATGTACAAGGAGGCTCCCAAAGAATTAATGGATGGCACTATTTTTGATACTGATCTTAGAGTTGATTATAGAATAGTTTCTCCAAATAAAGACATAAGTAAATTCACTAAAAAAACTCGTAAGCCAGTTTTTATGGGAGTTGCTAGATATTGTAATGAGTGGCAAGAGATTAATGCAAAATTAATCAGTGATCTTGGCGATTCATATATGCTCCCATCTAGTCGAGGAAAATTAAAAGTTCTTATATTTAGCAGGCCTAGTATTGGTCTTGTGAAGGATAGTCCCTTGATTGTAAAAATTGCTAATGATAAAGACATAGATTTAATTTTTAAAAATAAACCCAGAGGCGTAAAAGATAATCCTGGAACATATGATTCTTGCCCAAGTGCTTTGCTTATCCAATGGGCAGATATAGTTATTGGATCAGTTTCATCAATTGTTTTAGATATTCTTTATTACAAAAAACAATTTATTTTCCTAAGTTATCTATCCAATGATCAAGTGGGTAAGCTTGAAAATTCTGATATTTGTATGGTTGCATTGGATGAGAAAATGGCGATGAGATATTTATCAAACTTTAAACAAAAGTCCTATAATTCTAGTAATATCAAAATTAAGGAATACTATGACAATATAGTTTATGAGAAGAGCCTAGGTTTTGATGTATTAGGTCATTATGATAAGCTTTATACTAAGTTTGAATTATTAAAAAAATGATCAAGAAGTCAATTTATAAGCTTTTTTTAGTTAAAAATAATATTGAGAGTTGTAAAATCAATATAAACAACAATACCTTGACTTTTATATGTCAAATTTTTTTAAGTTTTATTTCAACTACAGCTAAATAAAAAAAATATGTTATTTCACTTTTATGCTTCATTATGAATATTCTTATAACTGGTGGTGCAGGATTTATTGGTTCTGCCGTTGTCCGTTTAATAATTCGAAACACTTCGCATAGAGTTCTAAATTTGGATAAGCTAACCTACGCAGGAAATCTTGATTCATTGTTAAGTGTGCATAAAAGTGAGCGTTATAGATTTATAAAAGGTGATATTTGCGATGACAAATTATTAGATATAGTTTTTAGTGAATTCAAACCAAATATTGTAATGCATCTAGCAGCAGAGTCACATGTAGACAGATCTATTGATAATCCTGAAGACTTTATTAATAGCAATATAAATGGTACATTTAAGATGCTTGAGTCTGCTCGAAAATATTGGTCCTTATTAGATAAAGAATTGCAAACTAAGTTTCGATTTCATCATATTTCAACTGATGAAGTTTATGGAAGTTTAGATAATACTAAAGATTTTTTTACAGAAACTACTTCTTATAATCCTAGCTCTCCTTATTCGGCCTCTAAGGCGTCCTCTGATCATTTAGTTAGATCATGGGGCCATACTTATGGTCTTCCTATAATAATAACTAATTGTTCAAATAACTACGGTCCTTATCAGTTTCCAGAAAAGCTCATACCATTGATGATAACAAATGCTTTGGAGGGAAGACCGCTGCCAGTTTATGGGGATGGAAAACAAATTAGAGATTGGCTTTATGTAGATGATCATGCAGATGCCTTATTTAAAGTAGTGATTAATGGAAGAGTGGGGGAGACTTATAATATTGGTGGTCATAATGAAAAAACCAATCTGGAGGTAGTTAATACCTTATGCACTATTCTTGATAAATTAAAGCCACCAAAAAATATTTCAGTTAATAGTTATAGTGATTTAATCGAGTTTGTATTTGATAGACCAGGGCATGATAAAAGATATGCAATAGATGCATCAAAAATTCAAAAGGAACTAAAGTGGGTGCCCCAAGAATCATTTGAATCTGGAATGGAGAAAACAGTAAAATGGTATCTAGATAATAACATTTGGATTAGTAATATCATAGATGGGACATATAAAACAAATAGACTTGGTTCCTCAATCCAAAAAAAAACTTAATAAGGAAATTAAATGAAAGGTATTGTTTTAGCAGGCGGCTCCGGTACTCGCTTATATCCTGTAACTAAATCAATTAGTAAGCAGTTACTGCCTGTATACGATAAGCCAATGATTTATTACCCAATTTCAGTCCTTATGTTGACAGGAATTCGTGATATCTTGATTATTAGTACACCACATGACTTGCCATTGTTTAAAAAAATGTTAGGGAATGGCAATCAATTTGGTGTTAATTTTTGCTATGCTGAACAGCCAACTCCTGATGGCTTAGCTCAAGCCATGATTATTGGTGAGAAGTTTATTGGAAATGATAATGTATGCTTAATACTTGGTGATAATATATTTTATGGACAAGGCTTTAGTGAGACACTAAAACAAACCTCAAAGTTTGATAAAGGATGTACGATTTTTTCCTACCAAGTCCTTGATCCAGAAAAATTTGGCGTGGTGGAAATTGATAAAAATGGTAAGGCTCTATCTATAGAAGAAAAACCAATTAATCCCAAGTCTAATTTTGCTGTAACTGGCCTATATTTTTATGATAATGATGTAGTTGATATTGCCAAAGAAATTAAGCCGTCTCATAGGGGTGAGTTAGAAATTAGTTCAGTTAATGAGGTCTATTTAAATAGAGGAGATTTAAAAGTTGAATTAATGGGTCGAGGCTTTGCATGGCTGGATACTGGTACCCATGAATCTATATTGGAAGCTTCGCAATTTGTTCATACACTTGAAAAAAGACAAGGTTTTAAGATTGCCTGCCTTGAAGAAATTGCCTGGAGGCAGGATTGGATAACTAATAATGAACTAAATAAACATATCAAATCTCAATCTAATAATAATTATGGTAAATATCTAAAGAAAATCTTGGAAGAAGATTCTGAGTTTGCACCAATTAAGCATAATCTTTAATAATGTTAATATATTAAGCATATGTTTTCTATAAAAGTAGTTTTCTTTAATAAATTTCATACTAATAATAATTGATTGCAGTATGTTTTGACTTTTAATCATAAAGAACTAAATTAATATTAACTTAAGGAAATTTTTTAAATGAAAATTATAATTACTGGTGCTCTTGGGCATATTGGCTCTTATGTAATCCGTGATCTTGCAAATCAATTCCCAGGTGCTGATATTGTTTTAATAGACAATATGATGACCTTACGTTATCCATCATTATTTAGCCTTCCCAGAACGGCTAATTATAAATTTATTGAAGGTGATGTTACAAAAATGAATTTAAATGAACTTTTTCATGAGGCTAATGTAGTTATTCACCTTGCAGCTATTACAGACGCTGCAGGCAGCTTTGATAAAGTTGAAGAAGTTGAAGCAAACAATTATCAAGCTACTTTGAAAGTTGCAAATGCGTGCGCTTTAACTGGATCAAAGTTAATAGCTTTATCATCAACTAGTGTTTATGGTACTCAAAATGATGTGGTGGATGAAGATTGTTCTGCAGAAGAACTTCAGCCTCAGAGCCCATATGCTAAAACTAAACTAATGGAAGAAGAGTTAGTCACTTCACTCTGCATAGAAAAGGGGCTTCAGGCTATCATATGCAGATTTGGAACCATCTTTGGTGCCTCAATAGGTATGCGATTTCATACAGCAGTTAATAAATTCTGTTGGCAAGCTTCAATGAACTTACCTATTACAGTATGGTCTACTGCTTATGATCAAAAGCGCCCTTATTTAGATTTAGTTGATGCTTCTCGAGCAATTTGCCACATAATAAAGAATGATTTATTTGATGGAAGTATTAATAATGTTCTTTCAAAAAATGCAACAGTTCGTGAGGTTGTTGAGAATATTCGAGAATTTGCCCCTAATCTTGAGGTTGAATTTGTTGATAGTAAGATTATGAATCAATTATCCTATGAAGTTCTATCTGATAGGTTTAATTCAAAAGGCTTTACTCCAGAAGGGAGTCTCAGGCGTGGTGTTAAAGAGACAATTAAGTTGCTAGATAATGGAATTGGTTAATAAAAAATGAAGATAGCATATGATCATCAGATTTTTTCTGGTCAGGAGTATGGTGGAATCTCTAGATATTTTTATCAGCTTGCTAAAAATATTTCAAGAACACAAAATACAGTTAGAATCTTTTCACCGATTCATCGTAATTCTTATATAAAAAATTTACCTCCAGAATTAGTTAGAGGGATTAAGTTTAATAATTATCCATTTGGGTCTTATGGGAATAGATTAGTTACAGAGGCAAATAGACTGTTACTGAAGCCAATTTTGAATCAATATCAACCAGATATTATTCATGAGACATTTTATGCAAAGCATAGAAGTGGCTCAAAAAAAATTCCAACAGTAATTACAGTTTACGACATGATTCATGAGCTTTATGACTATTATTTGCCACCTTATCATCGAGGTGGCTGGATAGAAAAAAAAATCTCAGTTGATAGGGCTGACCATGTAATATGTATTTCTGAAAATACCAAAAAAGATTTAATAAATTTATTTAATATCGATGAAAGTAAAATTTCAGTAACACACCTTGCTTTTGAGAGGTCTGATCTCTCAGGCCAAGGCAAGAAGAAGCTAATAAATAATCGACCTTTCTTGTTATATGTTGGCTGGAGGGAATGGTACAAAAATTTTAATAATTTTTTAGCTTCTATAGCTTCATCAAATAAATTGAAAAGTGATTATGATATTATAGCATTTGGAGGAGGATCTTTTTCTATGAAGCAAGAAAGGCTTATTAAAAGTCTTGGCTTTAATGAAGGGCAAGTCAAACAAATTCAAGGAGACGATAATTTATTAGCTCAATTTTATTCATCAGCGAGTTTATTTGTTAATCCTTCTTTATATGAAGGATTTGGATTAACGCCTCTAGAAGCAATGTCATATAATTGCCCAGTTGTGAGTAGCAATACAAGTTCAATGCCTGAAGTTATAGGAAGTGCTGCTGAATTTTTTAATCCTGAAAGTGTTGATGATATGCGACAAGCTATTGAAAATGTTGCTTACTCATCAAGCAGGGCAAAAGAATTAATAAAGTTGGGAAAAGAAAGGTGTAATTTGTTTTCATGGCAGCGATGTTCAAACGAAACAATAAATATTTACAATAAATTAATATAACTAATGTTAAATAAAAAAGCTTTAATTTGTGGTGTTAGTGGACAAGATGGTGCTTATCTGGCAAAGCTATTACTAGAAAAAGGCTATGAGGTTTGGGGTACTTCTAGAGATGCAGATAAAGGCTCATTTTTAAATCTTAAGGCTCTTCAAATTTTTTCTAAAATTAAATTTCTAACCGTTCATACTAATAACTATGATAGTATTTTAAATGCTGTTTCGATGAGTAATCCTGATGAAATATACTATTTAGCAGGTCAATCATCCGTTGGCTTATCTTTTCAAAAGCCAGTTGAAACTATTCAAAGTATAACACTAGGGGTAATAAATTTTTTAAATGCAATTAAATATTTCAATAAAAATATAAAATTTTATAATGCTGGTTCAAGTGAATGTTTTGGAGGCTCATTAGGAGAGCCTTCAACTGAAATGACTCGTTTTAATCCAAGAAGTCCATATGGAATTGCAAAAGTAGCTGCACATAATTTAGTTAGTAATTACTGCGAATCATATTCATTATTCTCTTGTACTGGAATACTATTCAATCACGAATCAACCTTTAGGCCTGAGAGATACGTTACTCAAAAAATTATTCAGTCTGTAAAAAACATAGCTGGTGGAAAACAGAACGAGCTTGAGTTAGGTAGGCTAGATATTTCTAGAGATTGGGGCTGGGCTCCAGAGTATGTTGAGGCAATGTGGTTAATGTTGCAACAAGAGAGGCCTGAAGATTATGTTATTGCAACAGGAAAAACATATACTTTAGAAGAATTTGTAGCTGAATCATTTAGCGCATTTGATTTAGATTGGAGAGAATATGTTGTTGTAAGTGATCAATTTAAAAGACCTACAGATATAGCTTCAAGTAAAGCAAATCCTGAAAAAGCGAGGAAAAAACTTGACTGGGAGGCTAAGTATAGTATGAAAGACGTAGTTTTCAAAATGATTAATGGAGTTATTGAATGAGTTTTAGGTTAAGGCTTTAATGATTTTGAAAAAAATTATCTTTACTCATGGAGGTGGTAGATTTGGTAATCAGCTTATCAACTATATTCACTTATCGGCATTTGGACTTGAGAATAAGAGTGTTTCTATAAAGCAAAATGTCCTAGGTGATTATCTTCATCCTAAAAATGGAGATTTTATTGTTTCAAATGGAAAAATTGATTTATTAACAATTGTTGAAACTAAGAGTCGGAGCAAATTTACCAAAATATTTTTTAGAGTATTAAAAAATTCAAAAATTAGGTTTCAGCATTTATTTGCACATTACTTTAAAAGCAACACATCATTAATTATTGGTGATAGAGGAAATAATATTGGATATTTATTCGGAAAAAAATATAATGATTTAATTCTTGATAGTGATTTTTTTGATTTACTTGGTAATAAGACTTTATTAGCTGGATGGGGGTTCAGAAATTGGCCTTTAGTAATCAAGTGGAAAGATGTTATATCTGAAAACTTATCAATCGTGCTAAAAAATAAAAGTTCAAAAATTGATAATTTTACTATTGGTGTTCATATGCGTGGTTCTGACTTCATTAGCCATGCTGATGGAGAGCTATACTTTAGTGATATTGAATGGTCTAATGCGTTAAAAATAATAGAGAAAAAACTGCAGGTTAATAGTGTACTAATTACATCTGATGAATTTCAAGACTGGAGTAAAATTTTAAAAGACAATGTCAGCTGGGAAGTAAGTACTGGCTCCTTTGGCTTTAAAGGGACTATGTTCGATTCATTTTCGGATCTTCTAAGGTGTGATTTCATTTTAACATCAGGATCAACTTTTTCATTAATGGCAGCATGGATTTCAAATTGTAAAGTAATTGATATTTCTCAAGTTAGAAATGATAAGCCACTTAATATAATGGAATTTGAAGAATGGTCAAAGCATAGAAGTTTTCTACTAAATTGGAAGTAAGTCAAATTTTAATTACTTATTCAAAATTTAAAAGTCTGCTATATTTATTATCATTCTATGTTGCGTAAATTTTTTTGACTATTATATGAAAAGAGAATTAGCTCCAGTAATCATATTTACCTATAATCGGCTATGGCATACAACTCAAACAATTGAGGCGCTGAAAAAAAATCATTTAGCTTCAGAAACTACGCTTTTTATATTCAGTGATGCTGCTAAAGATAAAAATAGCCGTGCAGGTGTAAATAAAGTCAGGAACTATATCAATTCAATAAAAGGGTTTAAAAAAATAAGTATTACTAATAGGAAAAAAAATCTTGGATTAGCCGACTCTATTATTGATGGAGTTACTTCTATTGTGAGTCAATATGGAAGAGTTATTGTGTTAGAGGATGATCTAGTTACAAGTCCTTTTTTCTTAAGCTTTATGAACGAAGCTCTAGAAGTGTATAAAAATAATGAGCAAGTAATGCATATTTCAGGATCAGTTTATCCAATTGATAATAGAAATATTGAGGACACATTTTTTATTAAACCTGCTAGTTGTTGGGGCTGGGCAACCTGGGATAGTTCATGGAGCTTTTATAAAAAAGATGCTAGTTATTATTTAAAAGTATTTAATAGAAAAATGATCTATGATTTCAATTTAAACAATTCATATAAATATTTTGATCAAATAAAGTTAAACAAAAAGGGAAAGATGAAAACTTGGGCAATTTTTTGGTATGCAAGTATATATCTAAACAAGGGGTTATCTCTTCATCCAAAAGAGTCTTATGTGCAAAATATTGGCCACGATGGTCAGGGAGAAAACTGTGAAAAATCTTCGCATTATGACGTTAATCTTAGTAATCGAATGCCAAGTCACTTCTCACAAAATATTGTTGAAAATTTAGAAGCTAAATCACGTTTTTCAGATTTTTTTAATGAAATTCGAGAGCCACTTTACAAAAGAATAATTAATAAAATTTCAAGAGAGATTATAGGAAGAAGTATATTGAAATTAAAAGATATTTAATGAGAATAAAAAATAAATTTTTAAACTTAATAAGTCAAATTCCAGTTATAAATAATTATTATACTGGGATTGCTACTATTTTTACTTTACATAGAGTTTACCCGACTGAAAAAGGAAAATTGTCTGTAAATGAGGATATGAAAATTTCACCAGAATTTCTTGAAAATTTTATTATCGACCTTCAATTCAAAGGCTATAACTTTATTACTCTTGATAGACTTCATGAAATTTTACAGAACCAAGAAAAAGTTAATAAACAAGTTCTCTTGACTTTTGATGATGGCTATAAAGACAACTATGACTTAGCTTATCCTATTTTAAAAAAATATAATATTCCTTTTGCAGTATTTTTAACAACTTCTTTTCCTGAAAAGGAGGCAGTTTTATGGTGGTATATTATTGAAGATTTAATTATGAACAATGAAGCAATTTTATTGTCAGATGATACTAAATATAATTGTAAAACTTATAAGCAAAAAGTTGATACTTTTATGTCTATTAGAAAAAAAATTATGCTAATAAGTCCAGATTCATTTCTAAAGGATTTAGAATCTCTATTAAGTGATTACAAGATTGACTGGATCAGTAAATGTAATGAACTTGTTATGACTTGGAGTCAAATTCAAGAATTGTCAAAAGATCGTTTAGTCACTATAGCAAGTCATACAAGAAATCACTACCCCCTAAATAGATTAAATGAAAGTATGGTTCTATCAGAAATTAAAGATGCAAATACTTTAATTGAATCTAAAATTGGAGAGCCTGTTAATCACTTTGCTTATCCCTTTGGTACTAGATTGGAAATAAATCAAAGAGAAATTGAAATAGTAAAGTCAATAAATTTTAAAACAGCAGTCACTACAAGAAATGGAAATATTCATTTACAGCATATTAATTATTTAGAGTCATTACCAAGGATTATGTTAACTGAAAAATTTAAAATAATTGACATTGGAAGTGTTAAAAGACATAGAGTTGTTACTTTATGAAAATATTAATTGTAAATTCTCATGAGTCAGAAGGTGGCGCTGCAAGAGCAGCTTTAAGGCTTCATAATTCACTTCTAAAAGAAAATATAGATTGTAGTCTTCTTGTTCAGAAAAAACAGAGCAATAGGATAGATGTGTTATCTGATGAAGGATTAGTAAAGAAAAGTTTTAATATGATTCGACCTTTGTTAGATTTAATTCCTACTCGATTTTATAAGAATAAAGATTTATCATTATTTAGTCCGTCACTACTTCCATTAAGTGGGGTCATTGATAGAATCAATCAAATTAACCCTGATGTAGTTCATTTTCATTGGATTTGTGGTGGGATGATTAAAATTGAAGATATATCGAAAATAACTGCTCCTATTGTATGGACCTTACATGATAATTGGGCTTTTACAGGTGGATGTCATATCAAAGGCGATTGTGAAAAGCATAAAGAAAGTTGTGGAGCTTGTCCAAGACTTCAAAGTAATAATAAAAATGACTTGAGTAGTAAAATTTGGAAAAGAAAAATGAAAACATTTTCTTTAATTTCAAGTTTAACTATTATTGGGTTATCAAATTGGCTTAATAATCTTTCTAAAGAAAGTTCATTATTTAAAGATAGGAAGCATTTCCAGTTACCTAATCCAATAGACTGTGATGTTTATAAAAAAATTGATAAAAATAGAGCAAAAGAATTATGGGGATTGCCTCAAGACAAAAAAATAATTGTCTTTGGAGCTATGAGTATTAGTGACGAAAGGAAAGGATATAATCAACTAAAGGAAGCTATCAATAAAATAACATCAGAAGATGTAGAAGTTTTAGTTTTTGGTAGTTCGAGGCAATTAGATGAGCTTAACTCGAAAATAAAATTTCATTATTTAGGATTCTTATATGATGACATTAGTATGGTAACTTTATATAACGCTGCAGATGTCACAATAGTGCCAAGCCTTGAAGAAAATCTTTCAAATGTAATAATGGAGAGTTTATCCTGTGGAACCCCAGTTGTTGGCTTTGATATTGGTGGAAATAGTGATTTAATTGATCATAAGAAGTCAGGTTATTTAGCAGAAAAAATGAATTCAGAGGATTTAGCCCGAGGTATTGATTGGGTATTGCAAAATGACAACTATAATAATATTTCTACTAATGCAAGACAAAAGGTTTTAAATAACTTTGAATCCTCATTAGTTGCTAAAAAATATATAGCCTTATATAAAGATTTACTTTCTTAAAATTAGTAACTAGAAAAACAGCATATGATTAAAATTTATCCACAAATTAGAATCATAATATTTATAATTTCATTAATATCATTGGCGACCTTCTATTATCTAAATATTAGGGACATTGGAGTTGGAGTTGGGTACCATTTCCTATTATTATTCTTTTTTTTAGTACTAATTCAAATAAGAAATCCATTTTTAATTTTTTACAAAATTAAAAAAAATATACTTTATATTCTTTTATTTTTAGCATATATGTCTTTAAGGAAGGTTTTAGATGGCCAGAGTTTTGAAGGGATATTTGGTTTTATGTTTGGCACTACTAGCGGTTTATTTTTTTCTTTTGGTCTTGGTGTTTTAATTTCACATATTTTTGGAAATATTTATAATATCTTAATAGAATTCCCGAGCTATATAAATACTTTACGACGTTTTGTAATTGTTTATTATGTGATATCTTTATTCTTTGTATTAGAACTATTCCTTCATTATTATTCTATGAAAGTTGATACTGGCTTTACTATTTCAGTAGATCCATCTGACTATCAAAGACCTGGATTGATAATTTTTTTATTCAATGTTCAAAATGCTTTAGTTTATGCATTAACTCAATCATTTGGAAAAAATAGAAGAAATTATTTTTTTATATTTTTTTATTCTATTGCTCTAATTACGGCAACTTTGGGTCAACTTATAGGGTCAAATTTTGCATTAATTAGTGTTTTATTATTGGCAATTACAATGTTGCTATATGGAAGGCTATTAAAAATCTATCGAAAATCAAATTTATGGAGACTTATATCTTTTAGAGCTATTTTTGCTGGCTGGATAGGGAGGGAGATATTGTTTGTTGGGGTTATTACTTTACTCATATCAACTTTTATACTTTATGGTCTGACACAATTGTCTTTAATTGATCTTAGGGATCTACGAATTTTTGGCGATAACTGGGAAATCAATTCTCTTACTGAACGCTTTAGACTTTTTGATACTTTATTTCTTAAGCATTTTGGTTATGGCCCAGTTTTTGGAAATATGGTTGTTCATGACATAATGGAGACTCAATATGTACATAGTCTTCTCTCCTTGCTAACTCATTTAGGCGTAACTGGAGCTATGTTATTTTCTATTTTAGTTTATTTTATTTATCGAGATATTGAGAAACTTGGAAAAATTCAAAGTGGTATTAATTTTGAATATCAGCTGTTTAGATTGTTAATGATAACTCTAATAATTTTATTCAGTATTGGAATGGCCTTCATTACCTGGATTCCTCTGTGGTTTACGTTTGGTCTTTTTTCAATTTCATTTATTAGTACATATTCTTCAGATCAATCTTTAAAAGATGATTTAGAATAATGAGTAAAATTTTAAGTTACCGATTTACTCTCTACTTTTCATTACTTATTCTATTTGCGGTATTTATTTTAAATACTATTCCTCCACTTAATTGGGGTTATGATGAGTTTGGCTCGATCATTAGTCATTTAGAGCTCGATAATTTAGCTTATAAGGAAACTTATAGAGATTATTTATTCAATATAGGAATAACTAATCCTTGGACGCTTGATTTCATTGTTGGTAATGTAATGCCTCTTATTGTTGTTCCTCTAAGATGGACATATGCTATCGGAATTAGCCCTATTTTGGGAATTTCTCGTTTTATAGAGATTGACTGGCCAATTCTGGGATTTATCTTATTGATTCCTTATATAATTTTAGCAGTAGTAGGGGCATATTTAGTTGCTCTATCGATTTCAAAAAATGATGAATATCAAAATATATTTTTATTTTTTATCTCATTAGTTTTGTTATCTCATCCATTTTTAAAATGGACTCTGACTTTAACATCATATTCTCATCATCTTTTTTGTTTTGGATTGCTGTTATATTCTGAAACACAATTCAAAGAGACTAATAATATCTTCTCAAGAGTAACATTTTCTAGAAGTGTCATTCAACTTTTTAATTATCAATATATAGTAATTATTGCTATAGTTGGGTTGTATCAATTAATTATCAATTTTCGGGTATTTTTTAAAGATAAAGTGTATTTAAACTGGGTTTTGCCTGGAGCTATAGCAGTTATCTCAATAAGTTTTTTATTTTTTAGGGGTCTTGTTTCAGGTAAACATATAAATCCAGCATATGCATCCAATACTGAAATATATAATTTTTCATCTAATACTGATACTTTGATGTCTTCTATTCAATTTACAATAAATAGGTTGATTGATTTTCTGTATTATTTTTTTATTGAAAGTAAGAGTTTCTATGGTGGACCAAATGATACTAACTTATCATTGATTGCCGTATTTATTTGTATTCTATTTATCATTGGTATTTATTTTAAAATTTTAAAAAAGATAAATAAAAATATTAAGCGATTATTATTATTATTATTATTTTCTCTATTGGTGCCATATTTACTTAGTTTTCAACCTTTTGTAGCAACACGTCATTCATTAGTTCTTTTTCTGCCAATTGCACTAGTACTTTCTTTTACAATTTCGATTTTTTTAGAGTTTTTTATTAAGAAAAAAAATGTCATGTTAGTATCTTTATTACTTTTATTATTTTCAGCATACAACGCCATAGGGTTTAATGGCAATAAGAATGTAAATTTAAATATTGAAAAAATTACACCTATTTTGAGCCAGTACTCCATCAACCAAATAATTTTAAGTCCCTGTGACTTTAGGCCACTACTTTATAATGATATTAGAAATTTTTATAAGATTGTTTACCGATGTGGGCCAAAAATTGTCAATAAAGTTGGCCCATATGAAGAGCGAATTGCTGTGTTGTCAGAGAAAAATATTTTAGTTAGTGATGCAAAAAAAATAATTTTAGACTTTTCTGAAGATGATTGGATATTAACTGAGGATTTTATTAATTGTAATACCAAAATTATAAATAAAGATTTATGTATGTCCCCTATATATATTTTTGATAGAGTCATTAAAAATGATTAATTCATTCTTACAGCTATATTTAATATATTAAAATATTATTTATGAATAATAAAATCAGATTATGCAAATAATAATCCCCATGTCTGGGTTTGGTGAGCGCTTCCGGAAAGTCGGATATAAATTACCAAAACCATTAATAATAGTTGACGGGAAGCCTATTATCCAACATGTTGTAGAAATGTTTCCTGGAGAAAAAGATATCATTTTTATTTGTAACAAAGACCATCTAAATCATCCAGATTATCATTTGCGAGAAACTCTTAAAGCAATTTCACCAGATTCAACTATTGTTGCTATCAATCCACATAAATTAGGGCCAGTTCATGCAGTTCTCGAGGCTATTAATCAAATTAATTTGACTGAGCCAACAATTGTCAATTATGCCGATTTCACTTGTGATTGGGATTATGAAGATTTTGTTACTATGATAGAAGATACATCCTGTGATGGTGCAATACCATGTTATAGGGGTTTTCATCCTCATACTCTATGGAGTAATTATTATGCATATGTGCGTGAAGAGAATATGAATGCATGGGATATTCAAGAAAAGAAGCCTTTTACGAGCTCACCAAGGGATGAGTTTGCCTCCAGTGGAACTTACTATTTTAAATCTGGCAGACTTATGAAGCAATATTTTGACAGATGTGTTAAAGAGGATCTTACTGTTGCTGGTGAATATTATGCTAGTATGGTTTACAAACCAATGATGCAGGATGATTTAAATATTAAGGTTTATGAGCTTGATCATTTTATGCAATGGGGCACTCCTCTAGATTTGGAAGAGTATTCTTACTGGTCAAATACTTTTTCTTCAATTTTAGATGAAAAAGAGCCACCAAAACAATTAGGATCTCTCATATTACCAATGGTAGGCCTTGGAAGTCGATTCACAAAAGCAGGATATAAAATATCAAAGCCGATGATTAAGGTATCTGGAATGCCAATGGCTGCTCAAGCTTTAGGTGACTTACCGCAAGCAGAAAAACAAAAATTTATATTTCGAAAAGATCTATTGGGTATTAATAATTTAAAAGCCGAATTACAAAAAATTTCTGCTGTAGCTGAATTTAAAGTATTAGATTATGTTACAGATGGTCAGGCAAGCACTTGTGTTGAGGGTTCAGAGGGGCTGGAAATAAACAGCCCTGTTACAATTGCAGCTTGTGATAATGGCATGACTTATGACAAAGAGAAGTTTAAGTCATTAATGGAATCTGATGAAATTGATGTAATTGTATGGGGTGCCAAAGGTTATCCGGGTGCAATTCGATCTCCTGAAATGTACGGTTGGATTGATGCAGATTCAGAAGGAGTCATAAATAATATATCTGTTAAAAAACCACTTTCTAACACAACTAAAGATCCAATTATTGTAGGAACATTTACTTTTAAGAGGTTAGGTGACTTCCTTGATAGTGTTAAACTTATGAAGCAAAGAAAAGCGCTAGTGAATGGAGAGTATTATGTTGATATGGCTATAAATGATGCAATTTCACTCAATTTACGCTGTGTTTTATTTGAGATTGATAGTTATATATGTTGGGGTACTCCAAATGATTTAAATACCTTTGAATATTGGCAATCATGTTTTGATGGTTGGAAGCATCATCCCTATGAGAAAGAAAAAGATAGGAACTATATTTCTAGTCAATAAGAATTATATTTTGATTTTAAAAAATATTTTTTTCAAACTAAAGGATTATCAAGTTGTTCGATTTTTAATTGTAGGAAGTATAACTGTAGCTATAGATTTAGCATTCTACTCGATACTTATTTTTTTAGATAACGAGACAAATATTTCAAAGGCTATAAGTTTTTCATTTGGAACTATTTTTGCTTTTTATGCAAATAAAAGCTTTACATTTAATCAGTCAAAAGCTGGGCTAATTAGATTTTTTATTTTTATTATTCTTTATTTTTTTACACTTTTAATAAATGTTATCTCGAATGAATTTTGTTTAGATTTAACTGGTAGAAGTAAATCATCTTTTATAATGGCTTTTATTGTAGCCACTTTTTTGTCTGCAACATTAAATTTTATTGGTATGAAATATATTGTATTCAACTCAACTAAAAGGTCTAAAAATGACTGAATTATCAATAATAATTCCTTGTTTTAATGAATCAGAAAATCTTCCATTGCTTTTAAATCGATGCAAAGAAATTGCAGCCTTAGAAAATAATATTGAATTTGTTATTGTTGATAATGGATCAACAGATAACACAGCCATTGTTTTGGATGATCCAGCAAATAGTTTTGGTTTTATTACAAGAGTTAAAATTGACGTAAATCAAGGCTATGGCAATGGTATTTTAGAGGGGTTAAGGAAGGCAAGTGGAGATATTATTGGCTGGAGTCATGCAGATATGCAAACAGATTTAGCTGACTCACTTCTAGCTCTAAAGCTTTTTAGAGATTCAGAACAACCAGAACAATTATTTATAAAAGGAAGAAGATATGGGCGGCCCTTGAGCGATGTTTTTTTTACTATAGGAATGTCAATCTTTGAAACTATTCTTCTTCGAAAATTAATGTGGGATATCAATGCCCAACCAACAATGTTCCATAAGAAATTCTTTTTAAATTGGAGGTCTCCTCCTAAGGACTTTTCTTTAGATTTATATTCCTATTTTATGGCGAAAAAACATAAATTAAAAATTTTAAGATTTCCAGTTAGATTTGGTCAAAGAGCATATGGAACTTCTAAATGGAATATCAGTTTTTCATCTAAGCTTCGCTTTATTAAAAGAACTCTTTCCTATAGTTTTAGTCTTCAAAGAAGGATGAAGTGAAATGCAAATCATAGCTCATCGAATTAATACAAAAAAATTGCTAGAGGCGACATCAATTAATTTTGGAGTTGAAGTTGATATCCGTTCAGATGGAAAGAATTTGATTATTCATCATGATCCAATGACTCAAGGAGAGTATTTTAAAGACTGGATACTTGCCTACAAACATGGTACTTTGATTTTAAATGTTAAAGAAGAGGGTCTTGAAGAGGCTCTTATTAAATTAATGGACCAACATAGTATTTATGACTATTTCTTTCTTGATCAATCTTTTCCTTTTTTAAGAAAAACTGCCCTGATGGGTGAAACTAGATGTGCAGTTCGTGTGTCAGAGTATGAGAACATCGAAACTGCTTTATCTTTATCTGGAATGATAGATTGGGTATGGGTTGATTGCTTTAATAAATTTCCACTAAGTTATAAGGACTCACAAAGACTAATGGATGCAGGGTTTAAAATATGTTTTGTTTCACCTGAATTACAGGGCCGATCTGATACAAGTCATATTTCACAGTTTCGATATGATATTGAATTGTTAGGAATTGAAGGAGATGCAATATGCACAAAGTATCCAGACCTCTGGGTTTAATTTTATCCGACCTTTTAAGAGAGCCTTTTTTTATTGCTGGTATTCTCCTTAAAATAATACTTGTTATTGTTTTAGTGCCTACTATTCAGTCTGAGTGGTTTGTCCCTTTTATAGTTAATTGGTTTGAGAATCCAATAACGCTGCCTTGGTCAACTCATCTTTCATCTGGTGGAGACTCAGTTGCTTTTCCATACGGCCCAATTATGTTCATTTCTCATTTACCGAGTACCTTTATAGGTTGGATGATGGATGGTTTTTTTGGTGTAGGGTATTTTGCAAATATTGGTTTTAGACTAAGTTTGCTTGGAGCTGATTTACTATTATTATTGCTTTTACTGCAAATATTTGAGGAACATTGGAAAAGGATATTAACCTATTACTGGCTTTCTCCATTAATTCTATTTATTACTTACTGGCATGGTCAAACAGATCTGGTTCCAGTAGTTTTATTCATTTATGCATTAACATTAATTAAAAATGGAAATTTTAAAGCCTCAGGAATACTATTTGCTTTTTCTATAGCAGCAAAACACAGCATGATTATAGGGGTTCCATTTGTAATTCTTTATCTTTGGTCACATAACGGATACCATAGGGAATTCCGGAATTTTATTAAATTTTTTATTATTAGTTTATTAATAATTGAGCTGCCTTTTTTCTTTTCTGACGCATTTCAAATGATGGTATTGGAAAATAGAGAAATGGATAAAATTTATTGGTTATTTATAGACATGAATAATGGAAACTTAATCTATTTGATGCCAATAGTTTATATTTTTTTATTGTACTTTTTCTGGAGGATTAGAAGGGTAAATTTTGATCTTTTGTTGGCAACAATGGGCGTTGCATTTAGTATTATTATTTTGATGACTCCTTCTCCTCCTGGTTGGTATCTATGGTTGGTGCCTATTTTAGCAATTCATCAAAGTCGATATGGTATTGGTGCAGTAGCATTGATTGGTTTATTTAGTATAGTTTTTATTTCATATCATTTTATTCATACAAGTGGCTCAGAAATTATTTATTATGATGTAAATTTAACTAATCTTTATTTATTAAATACTCCATTTATTCAGTCAGTTCATTACACTTTAATGGTTGGTCTTGGCTGCCTTATTGCTATTCAAATTTTAAGGGAAGGCGTCCGCGAGAATGATTATTATAGATTAGGAAATAGACCCCTTGCCATTGGAATATCTGGTGATTCTGGAGTTGGAAAGAGTACTTTCTCCACAAGTTTGACTGCTATATTTGGTAAAAAATCGACGGTGGAAGTTTCTGGCGATGATTATCATAATTGGGATAGGGCATCACCAATGTGGAAGACATTGACTCATTTAGACCCGAAAGCAAATCGTCTTTTCCAGCTTGTTAAAGATGTTCGCTCATTGATGAATGGAGGAGCAATTCAAGCAAGAAGATATGATCATTTAATGGGGTATTTTTTACCAAAAAAAATTAGTAAGAGTGAAGATGTGGTTATCATTGAAGGGCTGCATGCTCTTTATCCTCAGCAATTATTAGAGGAGCTTGATGTTCGCTTTTTTATTGAAATGGATGAGCCTCTTAGGCTATTTCTCAGAACAAAGCGGGATGTAGCTGAAAGAAGTCATAATAAAGAAGATGCAATTCTAGAAATGGAGTTAAGAAAGTTAGATAGTGAGCAATATATTAAGCCTCAGTCAGCTAGAGCTGATGTAATATTTTCTTTAATGCCTATTAATTCAGAATTACTGGATCAGAGCCACTCAATTAGTTCTAATCTTAAAGTAAGAGTAATTATTAAGCATGGAATTTACTACAGTGAGCTTGTAAGGGTTTTGATTGGAGTTTGTGGTCTTCAGGTTAATATTGACTCGCTGGATGAAAAAGGTGAGGTTATTCTTGAAATTAGTGGGGATGTGCTAGCCGAAGATATTAACCTTGCAGTTAATATATTAGTGCCTCATATGGAGGAATTGTTTGATTTTAGTGCTGAATTCTCTTCAGGAGTGATAGGTATAATGCAAATTGTTACCCTAATGGAGATCGACGAAGCTCTGATGCGTCGTAGAATTAAATGAAGAAGAAAGATTTAAAAAATGTCCATTCAATTTTATTCCCTCAAGCTGTTATTTTTGATACTGATAATACTCTTTATCCATATGCGCCAGCTCATAATGAGGCAACTATTGCGGTTGAAAAAAAAGTTGAAGCTGTGCTTGGGATTAAGAAAGATTTATTTCGCTCAGCATTTATCGAAGCTCGTGCAGAGATAAAAAAACGACTTGGAAATGTTGCTAGCTCTCATAGTAGGCTTTTATATTTGCAAAGGACTATAGAAAAACTTGAGCTTGGTACTCGAATTTTAACTGTATTAGACCTTGAGCAAACATACTGGAGGACTTTTCTCATTAACTGTAGGTTGTTCCCTGGTGTTCTTGATTTTATTCAACTTTTAAAAAGTAATGGTATTGTCACTGCGAATATTACAGATTTAACTGCGCAAATCCAGTTTCGTAAGCTTGTATATTTTGGATTAGATGAGTTCTTTGATTATGTTGTTACCTCAGAAGAGGCTGGTAGGGATAAGCCTGACAGAATGCCTTTTAAGCTTGCACTTGAAAAGCTCCAAGTCCCTGAAGAAAAAGTATGGATGATTGGAGATAGTGCAGAGAGCGATATTTATGGATCAAATAAAAACTTCAAAATGACATCTATTCAAAAAATACATCAAGGAGTTGAAATTGGTGAGGGTGAATTTGCTCCAGACCTGGCTTTTAACAACTACCATGAGTTAGAAAAATTAATTAAAAAATTAAAAACATAAATGGTAATTGATAATCGTCTCAAAATTAATAGTTATTGTCAAAATATAGGCTCAAATGCTTTGTTTGTTCAGGGAGCTGGAGGTAATATTTCATGGAAGGATGATAATATTCTTTGGGTCAAAGCCTCTGGAATGTGGCTAGCTGATGCTATGGATAAAAATATATTTGTATCAGTCGATTTAACTAGTGTTCTCGAGCAAGTTAAAGATAAAAAATATTCTATTAAAATCAAATCGATTGAGGCCTCAGATCTTCGCCCATCAATTGAAACTATTCTTCATGCCATTCTTCCTCATAGGCTGGTTCTCCATATTCATGCAATTGAAATATTAGCTTTTTTAGTATGCAAAGATTATAAGAAAATTATAAGCACCTTTATAGCTGATGAATATGATTGCTCTTATATAGATTATAAAAAACCTGGTCCAGATCTAGCAAAAGCAGTGAGTGAGGTGATTAATCAATCACCCAATGTGCAAATAATTTTTCTTCAGAATCATGGCATAGTAATTGGTGGTGAAGATATTAATGAAATTGATTCTATTTTAAATAATCTCATTTCTCATATTGATAATTTGCAAAGAAAACAATTTGAAAATAAGAAAATTGATTATTTATTACTCCCATTATTAAAAGGCTATGAGCCATTAAAAGATAAAGATGTACATAATTTGTCTATTAATGATGAATACTATAAACATACATTAATCCATTGGTCACTGTATCCTGACCATGTTGTTTTTTTGGGTAGAAAGTCTTTTTGTTATGATTCATTTGAAGATTTTCTATCATCTAAATTAAGGCCAGATCTTATTTTTATTAAAAATATAGGTGTTTATATTTCAGTAAAGTTTAATAGTGCACAAAAAGCACAACTTCGTTGTTTTTATGATGTAATTATTAGAATTCAATCTGGTAGTAGACTTAATATTTTAGATGATGCTATTATTGATGGTTTGCTTAACTGGGACTCTGAAAAATATAGAATTGAGCATGCAAAATAATTGTTTTAAGCTATTATGTTTAATAAAATAATGTCTCCTTTTTTGTTTTATGATTAATAATAATATATCTGTAGTTACAGTGACACTAAATGATATTGAAGGTCTTCTGAAAACTATTTCCAGCCTATCAAAGTTAAAAGTGCTACCTAGAGAAGTTTTAGTAGTTGATGGTGGCTCTTTGGATTTGGATATTAATGGTGTTCTAGAAAAATTTTCAAATTCATTACCTCAATTAATAATTATATCTGAGCCAGATTTTGGAATATATGATGCAATGAATAAGGGAAAAAGTAAATGTTTGGGAACATTAATTCATTATTTAAATTCTGGTGATATTGTTGAAGGGGATCCTTACCGTAACTTAAAAGTTGAATCATTGCTTCCAGTTAAATTTATGGATGAAAACGGAGTTGGATGCGGTAATGATAGAGTCAAATTTTTTGGAACTGCTTATAATCACCAAGGCATTATATTTAATAAATATCACTCACCATACAATATTAATTATCAAATTGCATCAGATTATGTATCAATTCTTCAATCCTTTCCAGATGGGTTGAAGAATTTGCCCATTTCTAAACATGGAAGTGTTTGCTACTTTCTTGGTGGGAAGTCTTCAAATAAGTCATTATATGGATCTCTAGAGATGGTTAAAGCTTTAATTCTATATAGACCAATCCTAGCCATAGTTATGATTCCAATTATTTTTATAAAGCTTTTAATTCCAAGAGGAATACGTAGAGCTGTTCTTCGAATTACGAAATTATGAAGTTTGTAAAGTAACCTAAGCTACTTTTTTCTAGAACCCACTTGGATTCAATGATTGCCATTTCCAAGTATCTTCGCACATTTCACTTAAGCTCAAATGTGCTTTCCAATCCATACTATTTTTAGCAAAAGTAACATCTGAATAGCATTCTGCAATATCTCCTGGGCGACGGCCAACTATTTCATATGGGATTTGACAACCTGACGCAACTTCAAATGCCTTTATCATTTCTAGGACTGAGTAACCAGTTCCAGTTCCAAGATTGGCAATTAAGATTTGTGGTTCTCTGACTAAAACGTTTAAAGCTTTGATGTGACCTTTCGCTAAATCAATTATATGAATATAGTCTCTAATTCCAGTACCGTCTGGAGTTTCATAATCACCCCCAAACACCTTAAGTATCTTAAGTTTGCCAACAGCAACTTGTGCAATGTAAGGCATTAAATTATTGGGAATCCCATTAGGATTTTCACCAATTAACGAGCTTTTATGAGCGCCTACAGGATTAAAATATCTGAGTATAACTATTCTCCAATTATGATCTGATCTGAATACATCTTGTAGTATTTCTTCAATTACAAGTTTGGAACGACCATATGGGTTAGTAGCTGAAAGAGGAAAGTTTTCAGTAATTGGCAAAGAGGAAGGGTTTCCATAAACTGTTGCAGAAGAGCTAAAGACAATTTTTTTACAATTATTACTTTTCATTACCTGAATTAGAGTAAGCGTTCCATTAACATTATTATCGTAATACTCAAGTGGTTTTATAGTTGATTCATTAACAGACTTTAGGCCAGCAAAATGAATTACGCTATCTATCTTATTATCACGAAAGACTAGGTTTAATTTATCTTTATCTCTTATATCAATATTATAAAAAGGAATATTATTTTTAACTAATTTCTCCATACGCCTTAAAGACTCAATGGAGGAGTTTGATAGATTATCAATAATAACTATTTTATAACCAGCCTCTATAAGTTCAATGGAAGTATGGGAGCCAATGTATCCTAAACCACCAGTAATTAAGATAGATTTATTACTCATTTTAATTTTTTTGATCCTAAGCCAAATTTAAATCTCACAATAGAAAAATAAATCCAAAGGTAATATATACAAAATAGAATAATTGAAGAAATCATAATCAAATTATTATCCCACCAAATTAGCGCGGGTAGAATTGATGGAGCTACAAAGAGCCATATTAATACTGATGCAACTGCATTTCTTTTGTAATCACGATTAACTTTTCCTACTAAAAGAGGAGCTACTCTTTTATATTTCAACATATGTAAATGGATGCCATCCGGAAGACCAGGGGAGGTGTTTCTTAAAAATTTCTTACGATAAATTGAAAAAAAAGTTTCAAAAACTGGATACGACATCAGTAGTAAAGCAAACCAAGGCGAGACATCATCATTTCTTTTTACTAGTAATAAACAAATTATTGATAATAAAGCCCCAATTAAATAAGCTCCACCATCACCAGTAAAAATTTTTGCTTTAGGAAAGTTAAAAAAGAAAATTCCTATAATAGAGCCTAATGAAGAAAATAAAATGGATACAATTAATAAATCTTCTGTTTGAATAGCTACCCAAAGCAAAACAAGTAAAACAATTTTACTATAGCCTAATAAAAGACCATTAAATCCATCAATTATATTTGTTGAGTGAGTAACACCAGCAATCATAAATGCAGTTATGAGCGCAGAGAAAAATCTAATATCCAAAATATTAGAATCAAACCATAACCAACCAATGCTTTCAATAGATATATCCAATAAATAAATTGCGATAAAAGCGCTAAAAAATGAAAAAATTAATCTTATAGTTGGAGAGATTGACTTTGTAAAGTCCTCAGCTAGACCAATAATTAAGACAGGGAGTAATGATATTATGATCATTAAAGGCATATATGTATTTTCGATTATAAAAAAACCAAAAATTAATCCAAGAAATAACGAGACCCCGCCTATTCTAGGTGTAGACTCCGTATGAAATTTTTGAACACCTGTCAAGTCATGATCATAGGAAAATTTTTGATGCAGATGCCCATATTTAATAATCAAAAATGACGAAACTAAGGTAATTAGAAAAGATAAAAGAAGGGGTAAAAAGCTCATTTAATTTGTATTAACTTCCATATTACAAATTGATTTCATTACTAAATGACCAAATACTAAATGTGCATCTTCACATATTTGCATATCGAATGAGCGAATCCAAACAGATTGGTTTGAAATATCTTTTAATCGACCTCCATCATAGCCACAGATTGCAAGTGTTTTGACGCCAATATCATTTGCAACTTCGGTTGCTCGAATGACATTTTCAGAATTACCACTTCCACTTACTGTAATTAAAAGATCACCTGGTAATAGTAAGTTACGAACTTGTTCTGAATATATATCATTATAAGAAAGATCATTGGCATATGCGGTAACCAATCCTATATTATCTGATAAACACATGCCACTAAATCTTTTCCCAGTTTGCAGATTAACCATTTTATTCCAGTCAGTTATGTAATGAGAGGCTGCAAGGGCGCTACCTCCGTTACCACAAACTGCTATAGTTTTTCCAGCTAAAGATTTTTTTGAAATTAATTGAATAGCTTCTTCTATCTCAATTAAGTTAAGAGAACTCATAACTGTGTTATGGTGGGTAATATAATTTTTAATACTAAATTTCATGATTAAGATTTTATTGAGTTAAGTTGATTAAAGACAATTTGACTTCCCGTATTATCAAAGGAAAAAGGTATTCTTTTAAGTTTGCTTAGAGCATTAATTACATTTTGTTGCTTTTCTGGTGATACATAGAACATTAAAAATCCTCCATTACCTGCACCAAGCAATTTACCACCCGTTGCACCTGCACTAATACCCTTTTGATACCAATCATCAATTTGAGGGTTTGTAATTCCTGAAGAAATTTGAGATTTTAATCGCCAGTTTTTATCTAATAACTCGCCAATAGAATCCATATCACCATTTTCAAACATATATTTTAAATCATAAGAGAGGCTTGCCATTTCCTTAATTAAGGACCTTTTTACACTATTATTCATATTATCTGATTGTTCTCTTAGTAAAGTCGATGCGCTCCGAGTTATACCTGTATAAAACATTAGCATAGATTTTTGAAGTTGATCTATAAAACTTTTATCACAAATAATAGGCTCAACAGTTACTGATTCATCAGAATGAAATTTAATCAAGTTGATTCCCCCATGCGCAGCAATATATTGGTCTTGTTTTCCTATAGGCTCACTACATAAGTCAATTTCAACATGGCTTGCAAGCTTTCCTAATTCATTTTGAGATATAGATTTATTCTTAAATGCATGTAAAGCATTTAATAGACCTACAGTATATGAGCTTGAAGATCCTAATCCTGATCCTTTTGAAGGAATATCCGCCATTGAGGCTATTTCAATTCCACCCGATATTTCAAGCATTTTTAGAGTATTCCGGACAATTGGATGTTTAATTTTTTCTACGTCATTAACATCTTCAGTGCGGGAGTAGCTTAATCTTATATCACCATCAAATTTTTTATTAACACTAACATACATGTATTTATTGATTGTAGTCGAAAGGACTGCACCTTCTTCGAAATGATAATAGGCGGGTATATCACTACCACCGCCTACAAAACTCATTCTCATCGGGGTTCTACTAACGATCACATTATCTCCTAAAATAGATTAATAAGAAAATTTCAATTACTTAATAAGTATAACAATTTGATAAACTATCTAACAATAAAAAGCATAACCCTTAAAATATGCTAAAGAATTTTAACGTGATAGAGCCCAGTTAACTGCTTCTTTTAGGTTATCAGCTTCAAAATTAGGAATAGAATTAAATTTTCCATCTTTTCCAGAGTTCCCTGTCTTTACTAGGATACTTGTTACTCCAGCATTTCTAGCAGCTAATATATCACTTGTACTGTCTCCTACCATCCATGAGTCTTTTAATGAAATATTAAGCTCATTAGCCGCCTGAATTATCATTCCTGGTAATGGTTTTCGACATTTGCATTTTTTTTTGAACTCAATTATTTCGCCCTTAAAGCCACTATCAGGGTGATGTGGACAATAATAGATTGCATCAATATACGCACCTGAATTACCTAAAAGAGTCTCCATTTTATTATGAATAACTCTTAATTTTTCTTCACTTAATTCACCTCTTGCAATAACTGGTTGATTAGTGATAATGATAACTAAAATTCCTGCATCATTAATTCTTTGAATTGAATTAGCAACTTCAGGAATCAGTTCAAATTGGTTCAAATTATTTAAATGACCTACTTCTTTGTTAATAACCCCATCTCTATCAAGAAAAAATGCCATTTTCTTGGCTGACTTTAACAATGCATTGACTTTACCAGACAAAATATCTCTTTCAACACACTCTAATCTTTCTGGAGTGCCCATATCTTTGATATATTCAGAAGATACATAGCCATGCATAGAAACCCCATCTCTTAATAATTTAGGAAATAAATTCTTTGCTATATCTGATTTTTTTATTGCTATTTTTTCCTTAAGGACTGCTGCTTTGTTAAATACATAAAGTCCTGCATTAACTAAATTACGTCGAGGAAGGTCAGTAGAATGAGGATAGTTGTATATTTCTTTTATCAACATTTGGTCGTCTATTTCTACCAAATCAGAGTCAACAGGATGATTATTTGGATGAAGAAAAAGCGTGATACTTGAATTTTTCTTTATATGAAAAGACAATAATGAAATAAGATCAACATTTAAAAAGGTATCACCATAAATAACAAAAAATTGATTATTAAGTGAATCTATTGCATCCAATAAAGCACCAGCAGTACCTCTTAAGTTATTTTCTTTGTGGTACTGAATTTTTACACCAAATCCAGAGCCATCTGAAAAGTAGTTAGATATAACTTCACTTTTGTAGCCAACTAATATTTGAATATCCTTTATACCCTGTTTTTTACATAATTCAATTTGGTGTTGAAGGAGTGGCTTACCTAATATCAAAGTCATAGGTTTTGGCGTATTTCTTGAAATACTTTTTAGCCGACTTCCCTCACCACCAGCAATAATTACAGCTTGAAGTTTCGAGTTATTCATAATGATTTTCTTAGACTTTTACCACACAGAAGCATCCAAATTTTCCTAGCTGAAGCATCAAATATATAAGATATGTAATAAAAAATGCTGAATAAAAGACTTAGGCCAATTTCATTTCTGTAGGTATGCCAAACTGTCTTTTGATGGATATATCGATTAGTTGATAGAGAGCCTCCAACATTTCTATATCTTGCGCAATCTATATTTAGAAGTCTAGCAACAATCCCTTTTTTTAATATTAACAACCACCAAAGATATTCTTCTCCATGAGATTTTCCATAGCATTCAATTATATCTTCAGTTAATACTGACTTTTTCACAGCAACTGTTAACGTACCAATTCCACGTCGACCTAGAGCTTTAGAAAAATTATAATTACTATACATTGGTATAAGGCACCCAATTTTCTGTCCAGATTCATTAATAGTTCGATATCGAGTATAGCAAAAAGATAAATTATTCTTTATCATGAAGTTAATTTGAAGATCTAGCTTTTTTTTAAGCCATAAATCATCAGCATCAATAAATGCAATATATTTTCCTTTAGATTGTTTTATTCCCTTGAAGCGTGCATGAGCTGGACCTTGGTCATTTCGATTAGCAATATATGAAATTCGATTATCAATTTTACTTAACCTATTAATAATACTAACAGTATTATCAGTTGAACCCCCATCTATAATCATCAATTCAAAATCTGCATATGATTGTTCAAGTACTGATTGAATTGCTTCCTCAATAAATTTTTCGGAATTAAAGCATGGCATTATGATAGAAACAGAAGGCATTAGCTACGAGTATTAAAAATCCAATCATTTTTTTTAAGCCAGTCTACAGTTTCCCTAATTGAATACTCAATATTATATTTTGGTTTCCAACCTTCTTCTTGCGCCTTGGTAATGTCTAAAAAAACAAATGGGTTATCTCCAATCCACCCTCGGTCTCCACCAGTGAAGTTTAATTCAGGTTTTAAGTTCATTTGATCACAAATAAAACTAATTGAATCTGACAGCCGGATAAAGGCTGGAAATCCCAAGTGATAAACTTCATAATTATGCTTTGAATGTAATGCTGTTCTTTTTTGTTCCGCCGTTATTAAAATTGCATCTATACAATCACTAATATGCATGTAACTTTTTCTTTGAGAACCATCACCTAAAACTTTTAATTTATTAGGATTTTTTTTAAGTTGTTTTACAAAATCAAATACATGCCCATGAGGGTATCTTGAGCCAAGAAGGGAAACAAAACGAAAAACATAGCCCTCAAAACCATATCCTTCACAATAAGATGAAATAAGCCCTTCACAAGCCATTTTTGACGCTCCATATAATGAAGTTTGAACTGGAGTAGGGGATAATTCTGGAGTAGGAAATATTTCTGGCTCACCAAGAGCTGCTGCAGATGATGCAAAAATAATTCTTTTTACATTATTTTTTCGCATTGACTCTAATAAATTGAAAGTAGCTATAGTATTTTGCTCAATATCATAATAAGGTTTTTCAAGTCCACCCCTTATATCAGCATTGGCGGCCATATGGTAAACAATGTTACAATCTATTATAGAACTATCAAGTAAGTTTTGATCTAGAAGGTCACCTTTAATAATGCTTAAGTTAATATTTTTTTTTGCATTCTTTAGGAAGTTTACTTGCCCTGTTGAAAAATTATCATAAACAACCACACTGTGACCTAGAGATAAAAGTCTGTCTACAATATTGCTCCCAATAAATCCAGCACCACCAGTTACAAAGGCTTTATTTTTAACAAATTTCATGATCAAATTATTAAAGAATTTTTAATTTTTTTGCATAATGGTTTGTTGCTTGAACATAACCTTCAACACTTCCACAATCAAAACGTTCTCCTTTGAACTTAACTCCTATTACCTTTCCAAGTTTAGCTTGCACTTGTAATGCATCAGTAATTTGTATTTCTTTATTTTTGTTGGGTTGAATTTTTCTAAGGATATCAAAAATATCTGGAGTGAGGATATAACGACCTATGATTGCTAAATTACTTGGAGCATCTTCAACATCAGGCTTTTCTACCATATACGATATTTGGAAGAGATTATCTTTATTGTCAATAAAGTCACCAGAAACAATACCATATTTGTGAGTTTGATCCATTGGAACTTCTTCAATAGCGACAATTGAACATTTATACTTGTTATAAATTTTTACCATTTGGGAAATAACACTTGATTCTTTATAATCACACAGATCATCAGCAAGTATTACTGCAAAAGGCTCATTTCCTATTAATGGCTCTCCTGAAAGAATAGCATGTCCTAATCCTAATATTTCTTTTTGGCGTACATAAGTAAAAGTAGCTTTTTCTATAACATCGGCTACCTCATGAAGATAATGTTCTTTTGAGGTTCCACGCAACTGCTCTTCGAGTTCAAATGAACTATCAAAGTGATCTTCAATTGCTCGTTTGCCCTTACCAGTTACTATTGCCATATTTTTAATTCCTGCTGATAATGCTTCTTCAACTCCATATTGTAATAGTGGCTTAGTGAGGATTGGGAGCATTTCTTTTGGTACAGCTTTTGTTGCAGGAAGGAAGCGAGTTCCAAATCCAGCTGCTGGGAAAAGACATTTTTTAATCATTAGTTCAATTCTTCTTTTAGTTAATTTTTTTTATTTTTTTTAACATTTTATCTCCAAAGATCTAAATCAAATAAATTTAACCCTATTCAATCTATAGAAGAAATAATCTGATATATTTTACCAAAAAAAATTCTACCGTAAGATAATTGTTTTACTTCGTAATATTTTTTCTTTAAAAATCGAACTATAATTTTATTTTCTTTAAGAATTTTTATGTGTTTGACATAAAATGCAAAAATCGTTCAAAAAAACTAAAGTAGATTGTGAGTCCTACGTTAAAACTCTATAATATATATTTCTAAAAGTACATAAAGTATTAAAAGATTTTTTAAAGTAATTCGACTTGGCTTTATTTTCTAGTCTTTTCTACTAGTATAAATATGATTGGATTTTTTTTAGATAATAGTAAATATTTTAAAAGGAATAATAATGAGTAAGTGTTTAATATGTGAAGCTGAATACCAGTCATTTGTAGATTTTGGTGATATGCCAATTGCAAATGCATTTTCAGCAAAAGAAGAATTAGTAAATGAATACACCTTTCCTATGAAAGTAGGGTTTTGTCAGCAATGCAATATGGTGCAATTGGTTGAACAGCCAGAGAGAGAAAGAATGTTCCATTCAAATTATGCATTTTTCTCTTCTACTTCAAATTATATGAAACAACATTTTGAGAAGTTCTCCAATTCGGTAGTTGAATTACAAGAATTGGGCAAAAGTTCATTTGTAGTAGAAGTGGGAAGTAATGATGGCATTATGCTTCAAAATTTTGTTCGCAACAATATTCCTTGTCTTGGAATTGAACCCTCAAGTAATGTTGCAAAGATTGCAAGGGCAAAAGGAATTGAAGTCATAACAGAATTTTTTGATCAGACTTTGGCTGAAAATATAATTGCTTCACATCAGAAAGCAGATGCTATTATAAGTGCAAATGTGATGTGTCATATTCCTTATATGCACTCTATTTATAATGGAATCAAGACTTTGTTGAAAGATGATGGAGTTTTTATTTTCGAGGACCCTTATTTAGGAGAGGTTATCGAAAAAACATCATTTGATCAAATATATGATGAGCACGTTTTTTTATTTTCTGCCCTTTCTGTAAGTTATCTTGCAAATATGCATGAATTGGAGCTTATTAATGTTGAACATCAAATTACTCATGGAGGCTCAATGAGATATACGGTCGCTCATAAAGGAGTAAAAAACGTTTCTGAAAGGGTAATTAATCTAATTGAAAAAGAAAAGATATTGGGTCTTGATAGCTTCGAGGCATACTCCAGTTTTTCTAATGATGTTGATAAAATCAAGGATGATTTGATTTCACTTCTCATAAAATTAAAGACTGAAGGTAAAAAAGTTGTTGCTTATGGTGCAACATCTAAAAGTACCACGGTGGCTAATTATTTCGGAATTACTCCAGATTTAGTAGAGTGTATTTATGACACAACTCCAATTAAGCAGAATAAATATTCTCCAGGGATGCATATTCCAGTTCTTCCATATGATCAATTTCATGATAGTAGTCCGGACTATGTATTGCTGTTTGCCTGGAATCACTCAGTCGAAATTATGAAAAAAGAAAAGGAGTATATGGATAATGGTAAGCATTGGATTACGTATATTCCTAAAGTGGAAATTAATTAATTTATGATAATTTGTGCTAATCCTTCAGCCCAGTTTAAAAGTTACCAATCTGAAATAGAAAAAGCTGTTCTAAAAGTAATGCGAGGAGATCGGTATATCCTTGGTGATGAAGTAAGTTCTCTTGAAAAAGAATTTTCAGAATATATTGGAGTCACTTCTGCTATTGGAGTTGCTAATGGAACAGATGCAATTGAAATAGCATTGAGAGCATTGGATATAGGTGTGGGAGATGAAGTTATAACTGTTTCTCATACTGCGGTAGCAACAATAGCCGCCATAGAGGCGACTGGTGCAGATGCTATATTGGTTGACGTAGAAGCGGAATATTACACCCTAAATCCAAATCAGCTAGAGGAAATGTTTTCGGATAAAACTCGAGCAATTATTGCTGTCCATCTTTATGGTCAATCTGCAAATCTAGACTTAATTGAGTCTTTTTGCAAAAGAAAAAATATCTCTTTAATTGAAGATGTCTCTCAAGCTCATGGAGCTACATATCGTGGAAGAAGATTAGGGAGTATTGGTATTATTGGTTGTTTTAGTTGCTACCCAACTAAAAATTTGGGAGCAATGGGCGATGCTGGCTTGATCACTACAAATAATTCAGGCCTGGCTTCAAAAATTCGCATGCTTAGGGAGTACGGCTGGAGCAATCGTATCAGTGAATATGCGGGTAGGAATTCGAGACTTGATGAAATACAAGCGGCTGTTTTGAGGGTTAAGCTAAAATACTTAGATTCAGATAATGAAAAAAGACGCAAGCTAGCTGACTACTTTATTACTCATTTATCAGGCTTTCAGTGTAATCTTCCATCTATTCGTAAAGATAATGAATCTGTGTTTCATCTATTTGTTATTCAGGTTAAACGCCGGAATGAAATCTTGACTTATCTTTATTCTAAGGGTATTCAGGCTGGCGTTCATTATCCTGTGCCTGTTCATTTACAACCGGCATATAAAGGTAAGATTAAAATCTCAAGTGATATGAGAATTACTGAAGGATTAGCTAATAAGATAATTTCATTGCCTATGTACCCAGAATTAACATTGAAAGATGCTGAATTAGTAGTTCACGCATTAAAGGAAGTTATTTAATGAGTGGAGATGAAAAAAAAATTGGAAAGAGGTATTAAAAATATGGTGACAAAAAGGAAAGCCAAGAATGAAGCTTCATAAAACTCCATTAGACGGTTTTATTGTTATAGAGCCAGATTTATTTTTAGATGATAGAGGTTTTTTTCTAGAAACCTATCAAGAAGAGCGCTATTATAAAGCTGGAATTATCGATAAATTTGTACAGGATAATCATTCTCGATCTGCAGAAGGTGTTCTTAGAGGTATGCATTTTCAAATAAAAAATCCACAAGCTCAGATTATTACCATAATGAGTGGAAGTGTTTATTATGTGTGCGTAGATTTACGTCGAAATTCTAGTACCTTTGGAAGGTGGCATGGAGTTGAGCTCAGCGATAAAGGTATGATGCAAATGTATATGGCCCCAGGTTTTGCTGGAGGCTTTTGCGTTTTGGAGGGAGTTGCAGATTTGCACTACAAAGTTAGTGGGGAATATGATCCATATGATGAGGGTGGGCTAGTATGGAATGATCCAGATATTGCTATTCAATGGCCATCTAAAATAAACAATATTTCTGATAGAGATGAAAAATTTTCAAAATTAATAAATCTTGAAGCTGATGAGCTTCCATGGATTAATTTATGAAAATTTTGGTTTTTGTTTCAAAATGGGTTGGAAATGAATGTATAAGGACTCTATTCAGTGAATTTGCTAATGATGATTATTTGTTCATTGTTTCAAATCCTGATGCAGATAAGATAATTGAATTAATACAAAAACATAACCATAAGTATTTAATTTTAAATCAAGATACAATTAAATTTATTAATTCACATAATAAATTTCATTTTGACTGGCTCTTGAATTTATGGGGGGCGTATATTTTTAATGAAGAAATTCTACTAAAGGCTAAAAAAAGCTTAAACGTTCATCCGTCATTTCTTCCATTTGATAGAGGAAGAGATCCTGTTGTTTGGGCGATTAGAAAATCTCATCCAGCTGGAGTAACATTGCATCAAATAACTGAGGGCGTTGACGAAGGGCCAATAATTTTTCAAGAGGAAGTTAAGTATAACTTTCCAGAAAATGGGCGAGTGCTTTACGATAGAGTAATTCAAAGATGCCATACAATATTTGGGGAGCAGTGGCCCAAAATAAGAAGTAGCAAAGATAAACCAATTACTCAAAAGCAAAATAATATTATAAATTATAGAAAAAATTTGATAGATGATAGAATCATTAATCTTGATGAAAATGAACCTAATTGGACTGTTATTTCTAAAATATTAGCACATGATTTTGATAAGGATTACTGTTCACTTATTTCATATCAAGGTAAAATTTACGATGTTAAATTAGTAATCAAAGAAAGGATTGATGACTATGAAGAATGAAATATACATGGCTGGACCTTCTGTAACTAAAGAAGATTCTGAAATAGTCATGGATGCTTTACAAAATGGATGGTATGGAAAAAATGCGTATTATTATGTAGAAACTTTTGAAAGAGAATTTGCTGATTACCATGATAGAAAATATGCACTGATGACACCAAACTGTACTACAGCCTTACATTTATTATTAGATGGGTTGGGTATTAGTGAAGGTGATGAAGTAATTGCGCCTGAGTGTACTTGGATTGGATCAGTTGCATGCATATCTTATCAAAGAGCAACAACTGTTTTTGCAGATATTGATCCAGTAAATTGGTGTCTAACAGCAGCAAGTATTGAAGCAGCAATTTCACCAAAAACTAAAGCAGTTATTGTCGTAGATTTATATGGCAATATGCCTGATTATGATGAAATAAAGAAAGTTTGTGATAAGAATAATATCTATATGATAGAAGACTCTGCAGAATCATTAGGATCAACATATAAGAACGTAAAGGCTGGTAAATTTGGTGTTGGATCTGTTTTTAGCTTCCATCGAACTAAAACCATAACAACTGGTGAAGGAGGGATGTTGTTAATTGATGATGAGGATCTCTTTCAACGCTGCAAGTTTTTGCGTGACCATGGCAGACAGCCAGGTTCTTATTTCAATACAGAGGTTACTTTTAAATATATGCCTTTCAATGTTCAAGCAGCATTAGGGTATGCACAATTTAAGCGAATTAATGAATTAGTTGGAAAAAAACGATGGATCTTAAAAGGCTTTAAAGAGCGTTTAAGCGACATACCTGATATTAAAATGAACCCAGAGCCTGAGCATATTATTAATGGTGCATGGGCTACTGCACTAGTCTTTGGAGTGTCTCATGGAGTTACAAGAGATATTGCATTAGAAGAATTACCAAAACTTGATTTACCAGTTCGCCCTTTTTTTTATCCTTTAAGTTCATTGCCAGCATTTAATGATGAGAAAAGTGGGAGGGTAAACAATCCAATAGCTTATGATATATCCTCCCGAGGCATAAACCTGCCTTGTGCGTTAAACCTTACTGAATTTGATTTGGATAGATATAGTGAGGGCCTTCGCACTCTTTTAGGGTTTTCTTAGTGTCTATAAAGAAAAAAAATCTAATAGAATTACCACTTTATGAAGATAATAGAGGCAGTTTAGTAGTAATAGAGGGCGAAGATATTATACCATTTTCTATTAAAAGAGTTTTTATCGTAAATGCAAATGTTGGGGAGATTAGAGGAGAACATGCGCATAAAAAATGTAATCAATTTATGGTTTGTGCTTCTGGAAAAATTGAAGTTATTTGCAGTGATGGAGTTACTGATATTAAATATTTGCTAGATAGCCCTTCTCATGGACTTCATGTTCCACCTGGTATATGGGCTAAGGAGCAATACTTGACAAATGATGCAGTGTTAACAGTCTTATGTGATCGTCATTATGAAAAAGATGACTATATTAATGATTACGAAGAATTTTTAAAATTTCAAAGGGGTAATAAATGACTCAAAAAATAGTTCAAGGGAAGAAGATAATATCAAAAAATGAATTTTTAGATCTCAATAAAAAAGCTGCTCTAGAAATGCAAAATGATACTGATTTAAAAAAAGATGCTATGAGTGTTTTGATCAGAGGAGATGAGCATCGATGGATTCATCAGGCTACATGGCTTGGTGAGCCACTCCTTAACTTTCCTCAAGATATGTTTGCAATCCAAGATATTATTTGGAGAACTAAGCCAGAATATATCATTGAAGTTGGTGTTGCTTGGGGTGGTGGATTATTATTTGAAGCAACGTTATTAAATGCTCTTGGTGGTCAAAAAGTTATTGGCGTAGACATTTTTATTCCTGACGATCTTAAAGAAAGACTAGCAAGTCATGGAGCAATTTCTGAAAAAATTGAATTAATACAAGGAGATAGTACTAGCGATGACACTATTAAAAGAATTAAAGAAATTCTAAACGGCTCAACAAAAACCCTAGTTATACTTGATTCATATCATTCTCATAAGCATGTTTTAAATGAGTTACGAGTATTCGCAGAATTTGTTGGAAAAGATCAATATTTAATTTGTGGTGACACTATTGTTGAGCATATTCCTCAACAAGAACATCGACCAAGACCTTGGGGACCTGGAAATAGCCCAGGTACTGCAGTTAATGAATTTATTAATGAAACTGATCGATTTACTATAGATTCAGATTTAGAAAATAAATTGCTAATGACTTGCCATCCTGGTGGTTATTTGAAGGCAATTAAGTAATGAATACTAATATTTTAATCAGCTAGGTCTTTATGGTTTATAAATTTGAAGGCAAACTCATTAAATTTGATACTAAAAAAAATCTTTTATTAGATGTTGTTTTAGAGTTTTTTGGTGCAAACTCTCTTACTGATATATTTAAAAAATTTAATAATAGCGAAATTTATAGTAAATTATATCAATTAGAAAAAACTAAAAAGTTTTCTGATATATATAAGAATCTTGTCAAAACAATGGAGAATGAACTGGGGACAAAAGAGTTTTATTTTCAAAAAATCCCATCATTCAGGGTTCATAGGATTAATAGTAGTTCAGTTTTATATCATAATGATATTATGTATGGACATGGAGAGGAAGTAGTAAATGTTTGGATTCCCTTGCTCAATACAAATAAAATGAATAGTCTTTATCTTTCAGATATCAATCAATCTATAAAAGTACTTAAAGAGTTTAAAAATAAAAAGATGTCTTTAATAGAAGCTAATAAATTGTTTCAAAGTGTATCAAATCCTTGTCTTGTGAATTATGGTGAAATGTTAATTTTTAATACTTTAATAATTCATGGTACTGAAGTAAATAGTTCAAATGAGGATAGAATTTCTTTGGATTTCAGGATTCTTCCTCATGGGAGCAATCCAAGTACTAAACTATTAGATGATTTCTACTTTAATAATAAATATGAAGTAAATAAAATTAAAAATACTTTTACTGCTTGCCTTTATTATTTAAATAAGAAAAATCCCATTATGGAGAATTGTAGTCACTCTATCCAGCGTCAGATTATGGATATGTATTCAAGTGAAAATAGTTTCAATTCTAGTGGATTAGAAGAGACAGAAATTCATGGAGTGAATCACTATCCAACAATTTGTCATTATATCGAGGAGGTAAAAATTAAAAATATATTGATGGCTAGTTTATTATGTTTACCCAGCGATAAAACTCTTAGGAAACATATTTTAATGTTAGCTAAAAAAAATGATGTAATTCTTCATTTTTGCTTGGAAAATAAACATAGTTCAAATATTTCTGCAGAAACTCTAGATTCTTATTATGAGAGTATTTTAAATTCAAGTATGGTGCAATAAAAAAATTGACTTGAAAGGTTGGACCCCTTCCAATATATTGTTAAAGGATATGTCTTAGTCAAAAGGTCAAAAATTGACCTCTAAGGGGGATAGAACAAATCTACTCCACTGTTACAGACTTTGCTAAATTTCTTGGCTTATCAACGTCAGTACCTTTTATTAAAGCAACATGGTAACTAAGGAGTTGAAGTGGTATTGTAAAAATAATAGGTGCAGTTATTCTTCCTAAGTTCGATGTAATTGGGATAATTTCCATTGCATCCATTGGCTCTACCTTAGATTCATCGTCTTCAAAAACAATCATTTGAGAGCCCCTAGATCTTACCTCTTGTAAGTTAGATTGAAGTTTTACTAAGAGCTCATCATTTGGAGCAATTGCAATTACAGGCATATCTTTATCAATTAGTGCAATAGGTCCATGTTTAAGCTCGCCTGCTGGATATGCTTCAGCATGAATATAGCTTATTTCTTTTAGTTTAAGAGCTCCTTCCATTGCAATAGCATGCATCGTTCCTCTACCTAAAAATAATGCACTATTTTTGTCCTTAAAGCGAATAGCTAATTTTTGAACCTGTTCTTCTTGGAGTAACGCTTCATTAACAAGTCCTGGAAGTCTTTTTAAGCTATCTACTATCGCTTTTTCTTGATTATTATCGATATTTTTTTTAACTTTTCCTATAGAGCAAGTTAAGAGCGCTAATGCTAAAAGCTGAGTAGTGAAAGCTTTTGTGCTTGCAACACCAATTTCAGGACCAGCATGAGTTAGAAAGGTTAAATCAGAGAGCCTAGTAAGACTAGATTCTGCAGAATTTGTTATACAAAGAGTATTAATGTTACTATTAATTTTCTTGGCTGTTTTGAGAGCTTCAACTGTATCAGCTGTCTCCCCGCTTTGTGAGAGCGTAACAAAGAGAGTACCATTTAAAAGAATAGGGTGCCGATACCGATATTCACTTGCTACTTCTATATTGCATGATATTTTGGCTATATCTTCTAGCCAATATTTTGCAACAAGACCGGCATTATAACTTGAGCCACAGGCTATTATTTGAACTTGTTTTACCTGATTAAAAATTTCTTCAGCTTTAAATCCAAAAGATGAAATTAGAACTGAATCATTTGTTATGCGTGACTCTAATGTATCCCTAATAGCTTGAGGCTGTTCAAAAATTTCTTTTTGCATGAAATGATCGTAATTACCTAAATCTACTTGGCCAGGCTTTAAATTAGAAGTTTTGATAGGTCGATCAACTAAACTACCATTACTATCATAAATAGTAATTTTATCTATTTTTATTTCAGCAATATCTCCTTCTTCTAGAAAAATAAACTCCTTAGTTACAGATATAAGCGCCATTTGATCTGAAGCAATATAATTTCCATTTTTCCCAATACCAATCACTAGGGGTGAGCCCTTTCTTGAAGCAATAATTTGATCTGGGTATTTAGATGAAATAATTCCTAGACCATAAGACCCAGAAAAAGATTTAATTGCTAGCTGAACTGATGAAATTAAAGTACTACATGTTTGCATAGCAAAATCAATTGCATGAGCGATAACTTCAGTATCAGTCTCAGAGGTAAATGAGTATCCTTTATTTAAATGATAATTTTTAAGTTCAATATAATTTTCAATAATGCCGTTATGAACTACGCCTACTGAATTCATTGATATATGAGGATGAGCATTATTAACAGAAGGTTCACCATGAGTTGCCCAGCGAGTATGGGCAATTCCAATATTTCCATTAATTTTTAGATTTCTTGCTTTTAACTTATCTTCAAGGTTTTTAACCTTACCAACTGACCTTACTCGATCAAAAGTGTTATTTTTAGATAAAACTATAAGTCCAGATGAGTCATAACCTCTGTATTCTAATCGGTTTATCCCTTCTAGTATTAGTGCCGTAATATCTTTATTTGTAACACCACCAACAATTCCACACATAAGTACTTTCTAATATAATATTAAATAGTATTATAGTTAATAATTAATTTTGAGCTCTAGGTAATTAGACTAAAAGTTATTTCAATGCTCAGGCTATTTCTTATGAATTTTAAGGGTTTTTAAGATAATTCATCTTTTAGATTATAATTAAGCACATAATGAAAGCAGACTTACATAATCATTCTTACTATTCAGATGGTGTTTTATCGCCAAGTGAAGTTGTTATGCTTGCCAGCGAAGCAGAATGTGAATTATTTTCATTAACTGATCATGATACTACTGAAGGAATTGCCGAGGCTCAATTAGAGGCAGATAAGTTAAATCTGAATCTTATCAATGGAGTTGAAATTTCCGCACTTTGGCGAAATATGGCTATTCATATATTAGGCTTAGGCATTGATATCAATAATGATATCTTACAAACTGGGCTAGAGCATAATCAAAGATTACGAAAAGAAAGAGCAGAAAAAATAGCTCTTGGTCTTTGGCGCTCTGGAATTAAAGACGCACTAGAGAAAACGCAAAGTTTTAGTAAAACGGATATGTTAACTCGCACTCATTTTGCACAAATGCTAATCAGTGAGGGATACTGCAAAGATATGAAGGCAGTGTTTAGACGATATTTGACAGGAAAAAAACCTGGCGGAGTTCGTGTTGAGTGGGAAGATTTAGATGAGGTCGTTAATTGGATCCATGCAGCTAATGGCAAGGCTTTTATAGCCCACCCTTTTAGGTATGGAATGACTCATACAAAAATTAAGACTATGCTTAATGATTTTAAATGTGTATTAGGTGATGGCATAGAAATTGTAACAGGAACAAGTTCAGAAGAAGAAATTCAACTTGGAAATCAGTGGGCAGGTAAATATAATTTTCTAGTAACATGTGGTTCTGATTTTCATGGATGGCCAAACCAAAGAGTTCGTATAGGGAATTTAAGAGATTTACCAGACCCTAAAAAAGCGGTTTGGAGATATCTATAATGTCGATAATAGTCAATATTCATCCTGACAATCCTCAGCCACGAATTATTAAACAGGCCATTGAGATTATGCATAAAGGTGGGGTAATAGCTTATCCAACAGATTCAGGCTACGCTCTAGGCTGCACTCTGGGTAATAAAAAGGCCATGGATCAAATTATAAACATTAGAAAACTGAGTAAGAGTCATCACTTTACCTTGATGCTTAAAGATTTGTCACATGTTGGTGAATATGCAAAATTAAATAATTCAAGTTTTAGGCTTATGAAAAAATTATTACCTGGTGCATATACATTTATTTTAGAGGGCTCAAAAGATATCCCAAATCGTTTATTAAATGGAAAAAGTAAAACTATTGGAATTCGCGTTTCAAATAACCCTATAGTTCAATCCATTCTTGCAGATTTGATTGAGCCAATGATGAGCGTTTCTTTAATAATCAAAGGTTTTGAATTTTATAATTGTAATGATGTTAAGGCAGTACTTAATGGATCTATTGATCTTATAATTGATGCAGGTCACTGCCCACCAGAGCCAACGACAGTAATTGACCTCTCAAACGATGATGTTCTGGTCTTAAGAGAAGGCGCTGGTAG
>Ga0209482_1000117_pt1 | contig 67442 bp, 55 predicted proteins | sample CoawatmetaG10DNA_FD_187512 | JGI IMG/M metagenome (GOLD analysis project Ga0209482, IMG submission 187512) | Marine microbial communities from the West Antarctic Peninsula - Coastal water metaG104-DNA (SPAdes) (version 2) | ecosystem: Environmental > Aquatic > Marine > Coastal ...
GTTGTGTTAATCAAACGAAGGGTAGCCAAACAATTTGCCGGCGTCATAGCAATGGTCTCTCTTCGTCGGACATGTTGTATGTCAGCGATATATCGTTCATTCTGCGCTCCATGAACGGATAAAACGCTTCCGGTATCAGGGTGCGTTGTGATGAAAAAATCTATGTTAGGCGAAAGCTCCAACGTACAAAGATCTTCTTGCTGCGTAATGAAAATGGTACTTCCGTTAAATTCGGGAATATCGCCAACATGGTTAACCTGCTTTAAATCAAAACGATATCCATATATATCCTTTAGTATATGGAGGTCTAAAGCTTCTGGCCATTGACCGGAGTAGGTGATTAGCGTATCCGTACCTTCCAGTAAATTTGCTCTTAAAATCGCTAAAACAGGAATAGTTTTAGAAGAAAAGCTGATGACGTTGTTTGAATCAAGACCGTTTACGCGTGCAATCACCCATTCTAGAATACAGGAAAGTGGATGACCTAATCTAATATAATCAAAGGCCGTAGGTAATTCGTTTAGCGCTGAGGTCTCAGAGTTTAGACCTCTAAATAAGTGCTCAAACTGAGTTAGGAATTGAACCTTGGCTAACTTCTCATCATAAATATCTAGTCGATGGGTAGTAAGATCCAGCCAGTCACTGGGCATGTTTTCCAGGACTTTACTGATATAATTAAGCACGCTATGTTCTTTCATAATCAAGGTTTGTACAGTAATCGAAAATGGACATTAATTGAATGTCATTAAAGAGTAGGCTAACGCACTTCTTTTACCTGGCTAAACTTTATACCGAGGCTTTGTTCGTACGTGTGCAGAGTTCTGTACTCATAGGAGTTCACAAAACACATAGAGACACCTTCTTTACCTGCGCGTGCCGTTCTACCGCTACGATGCGTGTAGTATTCATCACTTTCAGGCAGTTGGTAATGGGCAACGAAGCTAAGATCAGAGATGTCAATACCGCGTGCAGCAACATCTGTAGCTACAAGAACGCGCAAGGTTTCGTTTTTAAAGGCGCGCATCACTTTATCACGTTCTTTTTGAAGTAGATCACCATGAATGGCATCTGTTGCAATATTTTTCGCGATCAATTGAAGGGAAAGTCGCTTAGCAGCAGCCTTTGTTTTACAAAAAATGACACCTCTATTTTCTTGCTCTGATTGTAAAAATTGCTGCAATGCATACAATTTATCTGAGTCTTCACAGATCACGTATTGATGTGAAATTTTATTATTAACGATGTCGCCATGTTTGACTTCAATACGCACAGCATCTTCTGCCAAGTGTTCTGAAATAATTTCTTGAATTCCATGAGGTATGGTCGCTGAGAAAAGCCACTTATTTTCAACGGCAGGAAGAAAGCTCAAAATCTCGTCTAATTCCTTTTTAAAGCCCATACTCAGCATTTCGTCGGCTTCATCTAGCACTACGGTTTTAACAGCGCTCAAGTCTACCGCCTTACGCTCAACTAAATCAATCAATCGGCCAGGTGTAGCCACGACAATGTGTGTGGTACGCCTCAAGGCAACGATTTGACGTTCAATGTGTTCTCCTCCATATACTGATTCAGCAAATATTTTATCAGAATACTTGGTGAACTTGAATAGTTGCTTGGCAACTTGCTGCGCCAATTCTCTAGTTGGACAAAGAATGAGGCCTTGTACGGAGGTCATCTTATGATCTATTTGCTCCAATAATGGCAATCCAAAGGCAGCGGTCTTCCCTGTTCCTGTTTGAGCTTGAGCCACGACATCTGTTGCGCCAGCTAATAATACAGGAATGACTTCAGACTGGATGTAGGTAGGTTCAATAATATTCAATTCGGTAAGTCCTTTTACGAAGCTGGAACTAATACCTAATTCTCGGAAGTTTTTCAAAATAGTTGGGCTAATAATGCCTTCAAAGGTACACCAAGCGTTCGACTGATCGCTGTGCACACAAGTTCAATTAATAAGTATCTACTAAGCTCGTCACTTTGAGTTTGACTTGAAATGATTCGAGGTCTGCTAAACCGTCTTTTTTAACGGTGATCATTTTCGAGGTGTTTGGAAGCAGGTCAAAATAATTATCTGAAAAATTTAATGCAGATCCCGCGGATACAAAAATATTTTTAGCCAGGTTTTGCGTTTGAATGAAGACCTGAAAATGATCTTGACGTTCCTTAACCTCATACGAGATTTGAGGCTTTGGAAAATCTAAATCCTTGTAAGGAGCTAGATAGAATAGATTTTCTGAAATCACTTTTCCATTCTCTTGGGAGGTAAGTTGAGCCTGTAAAAGCATGTTCTTGCCATCAGGATGGTCTAACAACAAATCTTTAGATATCGTAAAGTATTGCTTGGAGGAATTGGCTTTTACCACCAGTTGTTTTTCCCATTGCTCCACCACATTTCCGTGAAAATCCATCAAATGAACGTTCAAATCACTTGGTAGGTCTTGTAAAGTGTCTGATATGATGTAGAAATTGATGTTGTCGTTATTATTTTCTGTACTGATCAACAGATTTTGAAATGATTGTTTTGCCGCATATTGCGATGCCTTCCAGGTACCATAGTAATCGATACTGGACCAGGATGCTACGGGCCAACAGTCGTTAATTTGCCAGTAAAGACTCCCCATGCATCGGTCTCTATTTCGTCTATGGGCTTCAATGCCTATAGTAATACCATGTGCCTGTAATAATTGGCTCACGTAAAGGAAGCTTTCAAAATCCTTTGGCTTACGGTAATCCCTCAGCATATATTCTTCTATAGTTTCATTGCCTATACTGGATCTTTGATGTGATTTCATTACCTCAGAATAAATGTCATATTCCTCTGGAAGGGCATATTTCTCCACGGTAGATAGTGCCGGGAATGATTGAAAACCATACTCCGACATAAAGCGTGGTATCTCTGTGTTGTAATTTTCAAAAGGCTCTTTACCCCACCAAACCATCCAATAATGGGCATCGCCTTTGTCCATAGACTCATCTTTACCAAAATCACTACCCGGTGAAGATGGCCAGTAAGCGCGGGACGGATCATAGGTGGCAATCACTTCAGGCAATAGGGTATGGAAGAGATCATCATAGGCTTTCGATAGAATATCTACGACTTCCTCGGACTGTTTCTCTGCTACATCAGGCTTCCATCCCCAGTTTTCCCAGGCTTGTATTATTTCGTTATTTCCACACCACAGGGCAATGGAACTGTGATTTCTCAGCCTTTTTACATTTTGTATGGCCTCTTGTTTCACATTCTCAAGAAAAGTATCATCGCCAGGATACATCGCACAGGCAAACATGAAATCCTGCCAAACTAAAAGTCCTTTTTCATCGCATAACTGGTAAAACTCATCACTTTCATAGACTCCGCCCCCCCAAACGCGAAGCATATTCATGTTGGCCTCTTGCGCAGAGGATAAAACATGCTCGTAATGCTCCGTTTTTGCACGGGTCAAGAAGACGTCTTGTGGGATATAGTTTGCCCCTTTCATAAAGACGGGATGTCCATTTACCTTAAAATAGAAAGACACCCCCATGCTGTCTGGCTCTCGAACTAATTCTACGGTACGCAGACCAATGTGATGGTTTTTGCGGTCTACATAACCGTCGGAGGTCAACCGGGCTTCAACTTTATATAAAATTTGATCCCCCATTCCGTTTGGCCACCAGCGCTTAGGATTTTCGATTTCAAAGGGTATCTCAAGGTTATTTAGTCCATCTATAAGTGGTGCATTGACTGTTTTTACTAGCGTATCATTAATGTACAATGCTACTTTAGCCGTTGGCTTATGAAACGAGGCGTCCACTTCCATAAATGCAGTCAAGTATGCTTTTTGGCCAATGCTGTCTTGCTGAATAAATAAATCGTCAATCCTATGATGGTCCCAACTGCGAAGTTTAATAGGCTTCCAGATACCGGAAGTGACAAGCCGAGGGCCCCAATCCCACCCAAAATGGTAGCCCGCTTTACGGGTAAAGACACTTACTCTTTTTTCCTGCTCCACTTTTCCAATGGCGGATAAATCGTTACCAGACACCGGTATGACAAAACCATTAGTATCATATTTTTCAATGCCTATTTTGATGGGAGAATCAAATACTATGTGTAGTGTATTAACGCCGAGTGTTAGGAGGTGCTTGACCTCTACAGCGTAGTTTCGAAACATATTATCTGTTTGAAGTATCAGTATGTCGTTTAAGTAAACGCTACTATAAGTATCCAAACCTAAAAAGTCAAGTGCGATATGTTGTTTAGATAGGTCATTTTTGTTGAGACTAAAAGATGTTTTGTATTCCCAATCTAACTTGTCAATCCACTGTAAGCCGTGTTCATTAAGCCGATAATAGGGATCCTCTATTTTTCCGTTAGCAAGCAAATCAGTATGCACCGTACCAGGAACAGAAGCTTCCGCCCAATCTGAACCAGTACTACTCTTAAAAAGCCAATTAGAGTCTAATTCGATTTCTGAAACAGCATCGTCAATACTACAACTCCATAACGAAGTCAAGATCAATAGTCCGTAGAGGAGTGGTTGGCGAATACGCTTAATCACAGTTAGGTAAGTCTGTTCCATTGGGGTCTATTTCGATAGCGCCATTCAGATTATTTTCACAAGGCGACAAACGCAAAACGCAGCTGAATAAAAGTAGTATAAAGGCTGTTTTTCTCATCTCAACTTATTACCCTTAAGGGGCAGCTATGGCACGAGTATACGATTGAATTCCACCAACAACGGGCAAGGTTAGGGTTGTTGCGTCTAGATCTACATTAAGTTCAGTTCCGGGCTCTGGCCACAGTGTAAATTCTTTATCACTTGAAAACACCATGAGACCTATTTGTTGTCCTTTTGGAATAATCTGATCATCCGGCATTAAATCAAAACTGACCTCATAAAATTTACCAGCCTCTAAGGGTTCACCTTGGGTTAGTGAACGGTGATTTTGAGGATCTGCCCAGCCCCGTGTGATGATATTATCGGTCATTTTAGTCTTTCGACCTTTCGTCCAGGGCAGTGAAACCAGCCATACAGAGAGATTTGCCGCAGGCTTACTACTAGAAAGTGTAACGGTCACTTTAGCTGTGCCTGAAATGTGAACAGCCTCCGTCAATGGGGGAGTTACATAAAGTAATCTGTGGTTCGTTGTTTCTGCCTGAGCGAGTGAAGCACCTGAAAAAGAATAATTATCCACCAATTGCTCAATTCCTTCATGCGTTGATTTCTCAACACGTAGCATTCCGGTTTCAGGCGCACCCTTAGTCAAGTGTAGTTTCACCTCTGTGGCCTCAGGGTTTGGATATTCTAGATAAGGCGTTGGGTTTTCTGTCTTGTCATTTTCACGCACAATCCATGCTCTTGCATCTTGCTCCACTCCATTTTCTATTCCATGCAGATACCTCGTAAACCAACGGTTCATTAAGGTCATGGGTGGTGGTCCTCCATGGCCGTTTTGATGGTAGTATATTTGAGTGGGTAGGCCCTTTTCTTTCGCTGCTTTGTATATCCGGTAACTGTGCTCAGGCATCACATTCCAATCGTTAAATCCATGCGACATCAACAGGGCTGCTTTCATGGGCTCCATGTCATTTAAATAATCTCGTCCAGCCCAGAAGTCATTATAATCGCCGGTAATTCTGTCCATACCGTTCTTCATTTCTGTATCCCTAACGGTAGCATTATTGAAGGCACGTTTTGATTCATCTCCACTATGAATGAACTCATAAAGGACATCAATGTCTTCACCTAAATAGCCTCCAGGAGATCGTACTAAACCGTTGGAGCGATAGTAGTGATAGTAGGAGGTGTTGGGGGCTATAGGAATAATAGCTTCAAGACCAGAAACACCAGTAGTTGCCGCAGCTAAGGGTATAGTCCCGTTGTAGGAGGTGCCGGTCATCCCGACTTTTCCAGTAGACCAAAAGGCTACTACAACCTCATCTCCTTCTAGCGACGTATATCCGGGTTTGCGGCCACACAACCAGTCAATTACGGCCTTAGGTGCTAACGATTCATTGTCTCCGCCCACTGTGGGTGCTCCTTGAGATAACCCTGTCCCAGGAGAAGAGGAGTGTACCACGATATAACCACGAGGCACCCATTTTTTAATATGTGAATTTGAAATAATGGGTCTTTTACCCGTTCTAACCACCTCTGGATGCAGGTGATCTTTTCCTTCTACACCAAGCTCATGCTTCACGTCCCAGAATAAACCGTCAATAGGAGCTGCTACTCCAGCAAAATACGGACTAGAAACATAGATAACGGGCAACTTTAACCCCTCACTATCCGTTTGATAAGGCCTGGTCACAGCAACATGCATTCGATCTAACTTCCCGTCACCGTCAGTGTCAAAATCTGCTTCAACCCATAGATCATGACGAATCCACTTTTTAGAATCCTTGAATTCAGAAACTATTTGTGCTTCACCATCTTTAAAAATAGGCGTTGATTTCTGTGCTCTTTGGGCATGTACGGTGATCGAGGGAATTATTATAAGCGATATAAGGAAGAGTAACTCAGTCAATTTTTTCATAACAGCTTTTTTAATGATCGCCAAATAGCGTATGGTTTAAAGTAGTTCCTGCTGTGGTCGTATATCCACGACCATTACCTCCAAAGAGGTGGTTCCACGATAATAGTTCAAGGTAAGGGATACTAGGGCATCAAAGCTTTTACCTTCCGCAAAATCGGTAGCTAAATGTCCCTTGCCAAATGCGATTCCCGAGATGGATGGTCCGCCGCTGGCATGTTTTATATGAAGTTTCAGATGGGAGGAGTCGCTGCCTACGGCCTTTGTTTTTCCTGCATCAATGAGGTCTTTCAGTAAGAAAACAGGGGTAGGGTTTTCAGGGCCATGAGGCTCTAATTGAACCATTATTTTATGAAACCTATCATTGAATTGAGAAAGGTGAGCCTGGGCATCATACAGAAGTTCTGGAACTAATTGCTCTGGTTTCAAGTGTGCTTTACAATAATTTTCAAAAGCTTTCTTAAAATGTGGAAGCTGGCTCTCATGTAAGGTCATTCCTGCAGCATATTTATGACCTCCAAATTGAATGAGGTGCTGTTCACATGCACTGAGTGCTTCATAAAGATCAAAGTCTATAACACTACGTGCACTGCCTGCTAGTTTATCGCCACTTTTGGTGAGAATGATGGTAGGACGGTAGTGGTGTTCGACTATTTTACTTGCGACAATACCTACAACTCCCTTGTGCCAGTGTGGTGCATAAAGTACATTAGAGTAGGGGTATAGCGCTGTGTCTAGCTGCTCCTTGGCCTGCTCAAATATTTCGCCTTGTGCAGCCCTTCTGTCGGTATTAAAAACATGAATAGCTGCGGCCAATTCCTGTTGCTCCCCCTGTTGCTTGGAGCGTAAAAGCTCTACTGCTCGTAGACCACTTTCCATTCTTCCTGCTGCATTAATTCTAGGGCCTATGGTAAAGCTGAGATCTCGGAAGCTCAATGTCTCCGGAGTTTTTCCTGCGCTTTCGATGAGTGCGAGAAGCCCGGGCCTGCAAGCCCCTGTACGGAGTAGCTGCATTCCATGGGAAGCCATGATACGGTTCTCACCACTGATATGTACGATATCCGCCGCAATGGAAATGGCACATAAATCGAGCAACGGGTATAGGTAATGTTCCAGTGGCAGACCCCAGCGATCACAGAGTCCCTGGCATAGCTTGAATCCTACTCCACAACCTGAGAGCTCTTTATATGGATATAGGCAATCTACTCTTTTTGGGTTAAGTATTGCTTTTGCTTTGGGTAGTTCATCGTCTGGCCTGTGGTGGTCACAAACGATAATATCAATCCCTAAGCTATTTGCATGATTGATCTGGTCAAAAGCTTTAATGCCACAATCCAGTGCAATGATGAGTGTAATACCTAATTCAGCTGCGGTATTGATGCCGTCAAATGAAAGTCCATAACCTTCCTTATACCGATCTGGTATGTAGGCTTCAATAGGGAATTTACCGTCTAAAAACTCTGATACGAGTGCCACAGAGGTGGTGCCGTCCACATCATAGTCGCCATAGACCATCAAATGTTCTTGAGTGATGCGAGCCTTTTCTATGCGCTCAACGGCCACGTCCATATCCTTCATTCTGTAAGGATCATGTAGGTGGGCAATAGATGGTCTAAAAAATTCTTTAGCACCCGAAAAGTCTTTCACTCCGCGCGAAGCTAAAAGATGGGATAAAAGTGGGTCTTTCGTAACCTGTGCGGTAAGTGCTTCGGTAATTCCGGCATTAGGAACAGGTAAGGACCGCCAGCGCATTAGGAGTCTTTTTTTATTAAGGAAGTTTGGTAATCAATACTGTATTTGTGCACTAGAGAAAAGAGCTCATGAATAAATGCTGGAGAGATTCCTTTTCCTTCTGCTAGAGCGGTTTGTTCTTGCACAAGCTTTAACCATCGCTCCATTTGAAAAATACTCAAACCTTCACGCTCTTTGATCGACGCGATATCTTTTACTCGGTCAAACCGTTTCTTTAAAATATCCACCATTTCGTGATCTAAGACATCTAACGCTTCGCGTAGTTTTGCTAATTCAGGATGGGATTCGAGCGGAATGTTGGTACGGATCTTCAGATGGGCAATGATCTTGCTTAGTCGTTTTGGTGTGATTTGCTGCTGGGCATCACTGAGTGCGCAATCTGGATCGTAATGACTTTCAACCATCAACCCTTCCATTCTTAGATCCATAGCTACCTGACTCACCTCTTCTACAAGGCTTCGCTTTCCGGCTATATGGCTTGGGTCACATATGATTTTAATATCTGGCATAAGCGCGCGTAAGTCGAAACTGTGCTGCCATCCCGGCGCGTTTCTATACAAGCTCTTCGCCGTTGAAAAGAATCCGCGATGTACGGCAGCAATCCGCTCCACACCTGCTTTTTGAAAACGTTCAATAGCCCCTGCCCAAAGGCCAATTTCCGCATGAATAGGGTTCTTCACTAATATAGGTATGTTCACTCCTCTAATGGCGTCAGCAATCTCTTGCACATAAAACGGATTCACAGTGGTACGGGCACCTATCCACAATACATCAGCGCCTTCTTTTAGCGCCAATTCGACATGTTCCGCGTTTGCTACCTCAACGGTAACGGGTGTTTGAATGGTCTTTCCAGCTTCTACGAGCCAGCGCATTGCCTCTGCACCGATCCCTTCAAAACTGCCTGGTTTTGTACGTGGTTTCCATACCCCTCCTCGCAATAGGCTGATGGGTGTGGCGGCTTTTAACTCCTGAGCAGTCTGTAAAATTTGTTCAGGACTCTCTACACTACATGGACCGGCAATAAGTAGCGGACTTTCGCCAGGATGATCAAACCAGTCGTATATGTTCTGGGTATTTATTTCTTTCATTTCTTTATAACAAGTAAGCGTTGTTATTGTTGGCGTTATTTTCCTCCAATACAGAGTACTATTTCGCCCTTTAATCCGCCACGTTCCTGAACAATGGTATGTACTTCACTCGCAGTGCCGCGTAGAGTTTCTTCGAATTTTTTGGAGATTTCTCGACTGATAGAAACCGGCCGGTCTGGTCCACAAGTATCTACAATCTGACCTAAGGTCTTTATGATTTTGTGCGGGCTTTCGTAGAGAACTACTGTTTTCACACTATCTGCAATTTGCTGGAGCTTGGTTTGACGCCCTTTCTTCGGTGGCAAGAAACCTTCAAAATAAAAGGTGTCACAGGGAAGACCACTATTGACGAGTGCCGGTACAAAAGCAGTGGCCCCTGGCAAGGTAATGACCTCTATACCTGAATTTACGGCTTCGCGAATCAACAAAAATCCTGGATCACTTATCCCTGGAGTACCAGCGTCACTCACTAAGGCGATGACAATACCACTTTTTAATTGGCCTATAAAACGCCCGAGCACTTTATGCTCGTTGTGCATGTGGAAGGACTGCTTTGGCGTACTGATTTCGTAATGTGAGGTCAGTTTACCTGTAGTACGCGTATCCTCGGCTAATATTAAATCCGCCTCTTTCATCACCCTGATGGCCCGGAAGGTCATGTCTTCTAAATTTCCTACTGGTGTAGGTACGACGTAAAGTATCCCAGACATTAGCTGAATCGTTGTTCTACGGCGCTCATAAATCGCGCTGCTGTTTCCTCTTGCTTGTCCCAACCGTAGTCAGGGGCAATGTGCGTTTGAAGAAAGTCTTGTGCTTCCGCTAATCTATTCAGTGTATTGAGTTGGCTAACAACCCTGTTAAAGTCTTCTGTTGATCCGTCAAATAGATTTTTGACATAACCTAGACGGTCGTTGAGTCCAAACTTTAAAACATTTTGGGCAAAGGAATCATTCAGTGATTTCTTCTCTTCACTCTTTTGAGCCCGTTCAGCAACGCTTTCTGTAGTTACCTGAGGTGATTGTTCAGCGTCAAGCTCTGCAGGATCCTCGAACAGTGGCATTACGACTTTATCAGGCTCCAATGTTTGCTCGGATGACAGCACCTCCATAACAGGGGGTAAAGTCTCTGATAAGTCGGGTTTATTCATTGCAACGAGCGAAGGAGTTACTTCAGGGTGCTTTAATGAACTATTAAGTTGAGAAATACGTGCCTTGAGCTGTACTTCGAGATCATTTTGGGCTGCTTTAAATTGATGTTGAATCTGCTCTTGAGCAGACAAAAGTGCAAATTTTTTGTAGAGCTCTAATATCGCTTGAGCCCCGTCATTACTGCTTTTATTCTTAATGTCAAGTGCTAACGTAGCCAATTCCTGTTCTATTTCTTTTCTCTTACTCATAAGCCTTTCGCTCTGCTTCTTATTTATCTACCTTTAACTCTTTCAAAGTAGCACTAAAGTCACCTCATGTTTCAAAGCGGAGTAGAATTTAACCAACAATTAGGAGGCTGGATAGAAGTAGTCTGTGGTCCCATGTTCAGTGGAAAAACAGAAGAGCTCATTCGCCGAATGCGCCGTGCTCAAATTGCCGGTCAAAAAATAGAGATTTTCAAGCCATCTTCTGATATCCGTTATGATGACAAAGAAGTGGTAAGTCACGATAAAAACTCAATTCCTTCTACCCCGATCGAAAGCTCGTCTAACATTCTTTTGCTCGCGGATGATGTCCAGGTCGTCGGAATTGATGAGGCTCAGTTTTTTGACGAAGGCATCATTGAAGTTGCTAATACACTAGCTAACCAAGGCAAGCGTGTCGTTGTAGCAGGGTTAGATTTAGATTTTATGGGTCGCCCTTTTGGCCCCATGCCGCACCTACTTGCCACGGCAGAGTATGTGACGAAGCTCCATGCTATTTGTCGTCGTACAGGTGGACCGGCGCACTACAGTTTTAGAAAAGTAGCTGGTGATCAGACTTTTATGCTTGGTGAAACTCAGGAATATGAGCCAGTCTCTAGGGTGGTATACAATCAATTAAACGCCAAAAAGGTTGGGGATCACCGCGAGTAACATAGCGACTCCTTCTGGCGCCGATATTATAGGCCCGGCTGAAGCCTCTTTCGAGCGCTTTGCTTTTGATTCACGCCGTATACACAGCGGCAGCCCGTCTTGCTTTATTGCCATACAAACTAGCTCTGCAGATGGACATCTTTATATTGCCCAGGCAATCGAAAAGGGAGCTTCAGTGGTGATTTGTAGAGATCCTCATGAACACGCATTATCCCATCCAAATACCGCTTTTGTTATTCATGAGCAGCCCTTAGAGGTACTCCGAAATTGGGCAGCATTGAAAAGAACTGCGCTTACTGGGCCAGTGCTAGCTATAACGGGTAGTAATGGTAAAACCGTAGTCAAAGAATGGATTTATCAGTTGCTCGGTAACGCCAATGAAGTTCACCGTACACCGGGTAGCTTCAATAGTGAACTTGGAGTACCATTAACGCTTAGTAGTTTAAAGTCAAGCCACAGCTCTGCTATTATTGAGGTAGGCATAGATCGGCCAGGAGTCATGGGGAGACACGAGGATTTGGCTCACCCAAAATTTGGGGTATTTACCAACTTAGGAGATGCACATCACGAGCATTTCGAGCGTGACGATCAGAAATTCGAAGAGAAGTGGCACCTTTTTGTTCGTTGCGAGAGCGTTGCCATGTCTAGACGCTGGTACGACAAGGCAATTGAACTGGGTTTAAATGTCCCAAACCCAATATTGTGGGGGAAAGGTGAAGCATTAGATCCATCTGATTTTCCAGAACTTCCTTTTACGGGAGGTCATCATCTAGAAAATGCCATGAATGCTGTCGCGGGAGCGACATTACTTGGAGCTACTGTTGCAGAAATTCGCAGCAGACTCTCTACACTTGAGCCTATAGAAATGCGTATGCAAATGCGAAGTGCTCGGGGTGGAGGTTATCTTCTCGAGGATACTTACAGTTCAGACTTGGAAAGTCTTCGTTGGGCGTTAGAAGAGTTGAATGCTAGCGCACCTACGAAAAAGAAATGGGCGGTCCTTAGCCATCTTTCTTCACCCGAAACCACGCTACAAGCCAAGACCCTTACGGACACTTTTGGTTTGGATAGAGTTTGGTGGATCTCTAAGCCCAGCGATTTATCAGACTTGGTTCAAGAGTTTTCGGCGGTAGATCTTTCCCAAACAACCGTGTTGATCAAGGGCCAGCGCCGATTCAAACTAGAGTCTTTTGCAGCCACCATGCGTAAACAATACCACAGTACTTGGGTGGAAATTAATCTAGGAGCGATGCGTCGAAACCTCCAAAAGTTCAAAGCTGTTGTTGAACCTACTACGAAAGTCATGGCGATGGTCAAGGCTTCGAGTTATGGTGCAGGAACGTTAGAAGTCGCTCGTTTCCTTCAAGACCTTCATGTGGATTACCTGGGTGTGGCCTTTGCTCAAGAGGCTCTATCGCTTCGAGCTCAAGGAGTGGATATGCCTATTTTAGTATTAAATGTAGAATCTGAACAGGTTCCCATGTTGGCCCAGTCAGAATGTGAAGTAGAACTGTTTTCTAAGCATCAGTTGTTTGATTGGTTGTCGGCGACAAGAACACAAACCCTGAACGTGCATTTAAAAGTAAACACCGGAATGAACAGATTAGGTTTTGCTCCTGCGGAGATTCCGGAATTGCTGCAAGAATTACAAGACATGTCAAGTGTTGAGGTGACAGGAGTATTTACCCATCTAGCGGCGGCTAATCTGCCTGCTGAGGATGATTTTACTAGAGGTCAATTAGACCAATTCTCAACTGTCGTCAAACAAGTAAAAGCCTATTACCCATCGGTGTGTGCTCACGCATTAAATACCCACGGCATTCACAGGTTTCCTGATGGCCAACATCATATGGTTCGTTTAGGGCTAGGTCTTTATGGAGTAGGTGTTTACGGTGGTGTATCTGCGCTAGAAGAGGTGCTTAGTTGGAAGTGCAAAATCTCACAAATTGGTTCACTACGCCAGGGCGATTCCTTGGGTTATTCTCGCAGTTTTGTAGCGGAATCGGCTATACAATACGCAACCTTGCCCGTAGGTTATGCTGATGGCCTGTCAAGATCATTATCGAACGGTAAAGGAGCCGTTTATATCAGAGGGGTTCGCTGCGAAATTTTAGGGAACGTCTGCATGGACATGTGTATGGTAAACATCACGGGATTAAAGGTTAAAGAAGGAGAGGAAGTAGAGTTATTGGGTCCGCTTCAATCCGCTAATGCAATGGCGAAAGATGCCGGAACCATTTCTTATGAAGTCATGACCGGTATTGGATCTAGAGTCCCTCGTCTGTACCTGAAAGATTAGTCGCCCCACTTCCCAAAGCAGTCAGTGCCACCAGGAAGGTAATGAGCAGCACTCCTGCTTGCTTATCAAGAAGACTCTCCGTCATACCTGAAAAAACAATGGTTATCCAGGCGTAGCGTATGGCGCCATGAGAAAACCACAATCCCCAACCAAGGATCAATATCAATATCAATACAGCAATCAACCCACCTTCTGCACAACTTTGGAGATAGATATTATGAAAATCGTATTTGAATTCATGTAAAAAATAGGTTTGTTTACCTCGATAAAAAGTAGCCTTACAGGTCTTAAGTTTTTCGTGGAGGTATTCTTCACCAGCTCCGTTCCCTACTCCGATCCAAGGACTACTTTGAACTACTTGTAGACCATATTTCCATAGAAAAACTCGATGGTTGGTTTGTTTTCCGTTGACTTTCCCGTCGATCGAGCTAAGTTCGTTTCTCAAGTCAGTCAATCGTCCACTTGGACCAGGCAGTACAGCTACGCAGCTGCCCAATATAAGGACTACTGCAGCGGCAGTTTGGATTAGAAAACGTCTGTGTTCCTTATGGCGCCATGCTAGTTCCGCAAAACGCAACAGCATTAAAACAGGCACGAGTATTAAGTGAATACGAGCACTAAGTACAATGACTCCAAAAAGTAGCCACAGCACTGTCACTGCTCTAAGTACTGATAGTTTATGGGTCTTGCGCCAGATCTTCCGCTCAAGTATGAGTGCCGATACGATCAGATAGAGGCTTTGAAAGTGTAGCCCTAATCTACCACCAAGGTCAAAGGATTTATAGTTTACCCATCCATAGGAAACAACGCTATCTACAAAAATGAAAGTCCAAGCGACAAGTGTGGCCCAAGCAAAAGTCTCTGCCCAGCGCGTCATCCATGTAGCTCCATTTTTGGTGTGGAATAGGGACAGCAGTACTCCCATCAGACCTATGGGCAGTACCATAACAACATCAGCCCAGCCCGCAGAACGGTAGTCACTCCAAAAAACGGATAAGATTTGCCAAGCTAAGAAAGCCATAAATACAAGTACATGAACTAGCCTAATGGACCATTGACGCGTATACACAACGCCGATTGCCAATAATATAAGTCCATAGACAGGGCTTAGCCATTCAAACGCGAACGGCAGCAGCACAGCGGCGGCTGCACCTGTATAATGTAGAATAATGGTGTTACGTTGCATGGTTTACTTAACGCTCAACAAGGCAGACATCGTACCTGGATTCAATAGTATTTTAGCAGCATCTGTTACAACAGCATCTTTATACATTCCACGCTCTAATGCACCACGAGTAGAAAAGTTTTTCTGTACGAGGTAATCAGCTAAATATTCAGAAATTTCGGCGCGTTGGTCTTCCAATACCTTGCCCTTGCGTTCTTGGACCACTTTGAGTAGTGCCTCTATATCGCTGGGCTCTAAATAATCCATTAGAGAAGCATCGTCATTGAGGCTGGTCAATTTCATTTCACTCAGGCTCTCAAAGTCAAAACCGGCTGTTTCCAGAAAATCGGTAAAGCTCTTCCAAAGTAAATCATCTACCACGAAATCCACAGCGTTTGCGTCGGTATCTATTGCACCGATTACCTGGCCAGCGAACTTGAGGTCCAGTCCTTTCGACGACATCGCCATGACGAACTCTGGGTAGTAGCCACTTTGCAATGTAGAATCAGGATAAACACCGTCTCCATCAACCACATTTCGCCCATTTAAGGTGCTAAAAGAGTGTTGTTTTGATTTTTTCGTACGCTTACCGTTTACGTCTCTATCATAGTTCACTTTCTGAATACAGCGTCCCGAAGGAGTGTAGTATTTAGCGACTGTTATTTTCATTTGAGCTCCGAAGGGTAGCGGTCTGATTTGTTGAACAAGTCCTTTGCCAAAACTTTTTTCACCCAGAATTACACCGCGGTCCAAGTCTTGTAAAGCTCCTGCTACAATCTCACTCGCCGAGGCACTGCTGCCGTCCACTAGAACAGCTAGGGGAAGATCAGCCATGAGTGTTTTAGCAGCCTTTCTGTATACGTCTTGGATTTCTCCGCCACGACCTCTGGTGCTAACGATCGTATCTTTAGTATCTGAGAAGTAGCTCACAATCTTTACGGCCTCCATCAGAAGCCCTCCTCCATTGCCTCGAAGGTCTAAAATTAGTCCTTTTGGAGATTCTTTTTTTAATTCTTGTACTGCTTGTCTGACTTGTAATCCCGCTTTGTCTGTGAAGCTTTCCAGATAAATATATCCAATCCCGTCGTCACGCATGCCGAAAAATGGTACAGCGTCTTGCTGAATTTTTGCTCTGTTAAACATTAATGTTTGCGAACCTTGGTTGAATCGCTCAATGACCATACTTACCTCTGTGCCAGGTGTACCTTTTAGCAATGCACTCACATCACTTACACTCTTACCTTTAAGTGATGTGTTGCCCACCTGAATGAGTGCATCACCAACTCTCAAGCCTGCTAAGCCAGCTGGCCCTTTGTCATTAATGTCAGAAATCAGAACTACACCGTCTACTTTTTGAATTACACAGCCTATTCCGCCATATTCACCAGTTTGCATGAGCCGAACATCTTCTATGCGATCTTCAGGATAATAAACGGAATAGGGGTCCAATTCTTTTAACATGCCTTTAATAGCGCTGCCTACAGCGAGCTCAGGACTTATCTCATCGACATAGCTAAGTTGTACCTCTCTGAGTACACCGGTAAAAACCTCTAGCTGCTTACTGGTTTCAAAGGTGTCCCCTGTTGAGGCGCCCATAAATATTGCTGCGCTTGCTACAACTAGGGTAAGAGCGATTTTATTCGCTACCCGTGGAATCCAACTCTTTTTTTCGCTGTTCATTGTAAACCTCTATTAAATTCAAGTAACCCTTTTCTAGAAATGCATAATCGTTCAAGCGATTTCCTAAATAACGCAACGACCAGATCTCTTGGACACCACTGTCCATGATTTTATCTTTATGTAAGCGATACAGCTCACGCATCTGTCGCTTTAACCTGTTCCTGTCCACAGCATGCTTTAATCCGCGCTTCGGAGCGACAATCGCTACCTGTCTCGATACCCCTGCTTCATCAAGCTCCGTTTGAACATAACGCAGGGAGAAAGGGAAGGACTTTACACCTCTTGTGCTTATGTACAAAGCATCAAAGTGTTCCTTCTTGGTGAGTTTGTCCTTTTTTGAAAAAGTGTAGCGCATAAAAAAAGCCCGACCTAACGGTCGGGCCCATAATTTACAAAATTACTTACTTCTTAGCGCCTTTGATGTGATCGCTAATTGCCTTGGTCATCGATGGAGCTTTTTCGGTGGGTGCAGGAATGTTAACAACCAATCCCATGGACTCCGCTTCTTTTTGAGTACTACTCCCGAAACATGCTAATCGGGTGTCATTCTGCTGAAATTCAGGAAAGTTTTTATACAAAGACTTGATTCCTGAAGGTGAGAAAAACACGAGAATATCATAAGTAACATCTTCTAAGTCACTTAGATCACTAACCACCGTATTAAACAGTACGGCTCTTTTATATTCGATCCCCGCGTCCTCTAATGCATTGGGGATAGAGGGTTTCAATGTGTCTGAAGAGGGCATTAAGAACTTTTCATTCTTAAACTTCTTCAAGGTTGGAATAAGCTCCTCGATCGTTAAATTTCCGTGATATATTTTTCTTTTACGATACACTACATATTTCTGCAAATAGTAGGCAATCGCCTCCGATATACAGAAATATCTAGTATCTGGACTGATCAATACCCTCATGTCTTCACACATGCGGAAGTAATGATCTACAGCGTTCTTTGAAGTTAAAAGTACATTTCGGTACTCGCGAATTTGGATTTTATCCTTCCTAAAATCAGACGCTGTTACTCCTTCAACATGTATAAAAGAACGGAAATCAACCTGAACTTTATGCTTGCTTGCTAAAGTGAAAAAAGGGTGTGAATCCGTAGTCGGCTCTGGTTGTGAAACTAAAATAGACTTCACTTTTGAGATGTTTTCTGCCATGGGGTGATTAATTGACGACTAGATAGATCGGTATTAGTTCGAGGATGCAAAGGTACAACATTGCATAATACTTAGATCCAATACCTTTTATATTTTGGAATGCAGGAATACTCGCGGAAAACCAAAGAAATCCAACGAGGTGTCCCGTTCCTATAATGATGAGCAAATTTTTGATAGAAGGGAGGCCCGTCATGACAAATATCAAAACAATAAATGCAGTAACCAGATAGACATAACTCGAAGCTGCAATAGACAGCCCTAATTGGTACTTCACCGCCGATCCCCTTACTTTTAATAAAGTGGCAATAGCAAAGGAGGCCATTACACGATAGATAATGACACAGGGAATAAGGAGATATAACTCTAGTTTAGGTTCAGGTAGCTCTAGCATACTCAGACTTAGCCCTCCAAATACGGTACAACCAAGCATCATCAAAAAGTTGACGGAAAAGCCACTTCTGATTTCAAACAGGGTGTTGAACTCTGTTTTAATCCAATGCTTAAAGAATGCAGGAGATAACGCCCTAAAGGCCCCAAGCATTCCAAAAAGTATGACCAGTATCCACTTTGCTCCCATTACGGAGTAAAGTTAGTTTAAAACAACGTGTTTATAGCGAATAGATCCGTCCTCAAACAAAGCATGTAGGATGTAATTCCCCCTGGCCAACTGACTTACGTCTATTTGAATATCATCTCCATTGCTCATCCCGTAGGCTTCTAGCCCAAGGAATCTACCTGTAGTGCTATATAGACGTATTTCTGTCAAGCCAATAGAACTTGCCTTAATGAAATCATGCGCTGGGTTAGGACCTATGACCAGTGCGTTTAAGGTGCTTTCATCAACATTAAAAACTAAATTTTTATACAAAGTTTTTTGTGTTGTGATCGTATAATCCCCGGATGTGCTTCCATCACTATTTGTAAAGTTAACTGCTGCATAAACGGTTAAACTATCTGGGTAACTAGCTTCTTGAATATTAAAACTCCAATTAATAGAATCGTTACTCACCGAAGTACTGGAGCTATTGTGTGTGACATAATCGCCTGAAAGCTGACTCCCTGTAGCTACACTGCTGGGTGTGTAAGTGTTCCCGTTTTCATCTTCCACACTGGAGGAAAAACCTACTTTATTCGATGAACCTCCGGTATTAACATTAATTGAAACGGTCAGGTTGTCCCCATTAATGACGGAATCTTGAGAAAAACTTATGTCAATTAACTCTGACCCACTGGCTGTTCCGCCACCATGACAATAGCCTCCTGAGCAGCTTTGACCGCTGGAAGCTGGTGATCCGCTGTATCCAGAAGGTGCACCCCCGCTGTTGGTGTAGGAATATGTGGTGGCGCCGAAAAAGGCCAAAAATAAAATATACTTTTTCATCATGTCAAGAGCGTTGTTATACGTTTAACACTAATGTCTGTATATTTTACAACATTTTCACCTCTTTTGTGTTTATTTTTACAGTCACAACGTTAAGATTCAACTCACAGAAATAAATATTATGGACGCATTTCAACATCCCGATTACTACCAATTGGATGACCTTCTCTCTGAAGAACACAAGATGATTCGTGAAGCCACACGGGAGTGGGTAAAACGCAGTGTTAGTCCAGTTATAGAAGACTATGCGCAGCGTGCTGCTTTTCCAGAGCACTTAGTGAAGGAAATGGGTGAGATAGGTCTTTTTGGACCGTACATCCCAACAGAATATGGCGGCGCAGGATTAGACCAGATCAGCTATGGTCTTATGATGCAGGAAGCCGAGAGAGGTGACTCTGGAATTCGTTCTACCTGTTCGGTTCAGAGTTCGCTCGTGATGTTCCCGATATTTGCATATGGTTCAGAGGAGCAAAAGCGGAAATTCCTTCCCAAGCTGGCGTCTGGTGAGTTCTTAGGCTCCTTTGGGCTTACTGAGCCCAATCATGGATCCAACCCAAGTGGAATGACCACTAATTTTAAGGATATGGGTGACCATTATTTACTGAATGGCGCGAAAATGTGGATATCAAATTCACCATATTGTCACGTAGCCGTTGTTTGGGCGAAAAATGAAGAAGGTCGTATTCATGGTATTATAGTGGAAAGAGGAATGGAAGGCTTCACTACTCCAGAAACTCACAACAAGTGGTCTTTAAGAGCATCTTCTACAGGAGAGTTGGTTTTTGACAATGTCAAAGTGCCTAAAGAAAACTTACTCCCAGGCCGAAGCGGTCTAGGTGCTCCTTTATCTTGTTTAGACAGTGCTAGATTTGGTATTGCATGGGGCGCTATAGGCGCTGCAATGGACTGCTACGATACTGCATTGCGTTATTCCAAGGAGCGCATTCAATTTGGTCGACCTATTGCTGGATTTCAGCTACAGCAAAAAAAATTGGCTGAAATGATTACAGAGATCACAAAGGCTCAGTTGCTTACATGGCGTTTAGGCCACCTGAAAAACGAGGGCAAAGCTACATCGGCTCAGATTTCAATGGCCAAAAGAAATAACGTTGAGATTGCACTAAATATCGCCCGAGAAGCGAGACAGATGTTAGGTGGAATGGGTATTACAGGCGAGTTTTCTATCATGCGACACATGATGAACCTAGAATCAGTAGTTACTTACGAGGGTACGCATGACATTCATCTCCTGATTACAGGGCTCGATATAACTGGCGAAAACGCCTTTACTTAACCCAGGGTATTACTTAAATCAAAAGGCATCTCTTTGAAAAAAGAGGTGCCTTTTTTAGTTGGTAATTTGAATGATATTCACTCCGTCAAAAGAGCAGTTGAATTCTTTCACAGGTAAGGTATAGCTGGTGTCCACACTTTGACCATCTAGAATCTGGTACTGATGAGCATCGCAGCCACAAGTGAAATAGAGATCACCATTTGAACTTAATAGCTCTCCACATCCATCCGTCCAGTGCACAGGACACGCGACTTCATAAGCAGCAAAATCGTAAAACTCTTGATCGAAATACCGTCTGTAAATTAAAACCCCATTGTGACCAGCATTTGCCAGGAACAACTGTCCCCCTACCACGGTCAGATTGAAGCTAGAAGGATCACTTAGATAGACCGTTTCGCTCACAAAAGGCTCCGGAATATCGTATTGAACAGCTGTTGTATTACAAGAAGTTAGTCCTGAAAATACGATTAAGAAAAAGAGTAATGCTTTAGAAATCAGATTAAAAAGGTGTTTCATAGAGTGTCACAAAGATACCTTTAAAATCATAGTGGATTGTAGGTTTGTACTTCTTATATTTACGAACTTATAACCCAAATATAAAGCCAGTTTTTATGGTTAAAAGAATACTCACGCTTATTATGGCACTGTTAGTGACATTTAGCTACGGCCAGTCTAGGCCGGGTTCTGTTAAAGGAACGGTAAAAGATAAGCGCACTGGAGAAGTTATTCCTTTCGCGACGGTAATTGTCAAAGACAAAGACGTCGTACTTGTTACAGGAACTACTGATTTTGATGGTAAGTTTAACATCAGTCCAGTAAATGCAGGTAAGTACAACCTAACGTGTATGTTCATTGGATATGCAGATTTCAATTTAAATGGAGTCACTGTGTATTCGGGTAAACCCAAAGTTGTCAACTTTGACATGACCATCGAATCGACTATGATTACGGAGGTTACGGTTACCGCCCAAGAGAACTTGATTGAAACAGGGAAAACTTCGGATATAGTTAGTGCGGAAGAAATTAAAAACCTTCCTTATCGAAACTTGAGCCAAATCGTTGGAACCACGGCTGGTGTTTTTCAGCAGGATGGAAGCGGTTCGTTTAATGTTCGAGGTGCTCGTTCATCAACAAATGTGGTGTTTATTGACGGTGTTAAAGTTCGTGGTGATGTCAATCTTCCTCGCGATGCTATTTTACAGACTGAGGTGATCACTGGAGGTTTACCAGCGCAATATGGTGATGTTACTGGAGGTGTGATTTCAACCACAACTAAAGGTCCAGCGCCGTATTATTTTGGCTCCACTGAGGTATTGAGTAGTTCAATGTTTGACCAGTATCACTACAACTTAGGTGCTTTAACTCTTGGCGGCCCGCTTGTAAAGAGTAAAGAAGGTAAAGCTATTGTAGGCTTCTTGTTGGCCTCAGAATTTCAATATAACAAGGATGGCTCTCCTCGTTCGCTCCTTACCTATAAGGTCAACGACGACAAGCTCGCTCAACTACAAGCAAACCCTTTAGTACCAGCTTCATCTGGTTTTGGTGTTTTGAATGCGGCTGACTTTTTGACACAAGATGATCTTGTCACTCAGAACTACAGAGAAAATGTAGCACGTACAGCTGTAAGATTATCGGGTAATTTGAGGTTCGTCACGTCAGAGAAAACTACATTAACTTTTGGTGGACGCTATAATTTGAATCAAGGGCGTAATGGAAGTCGTTTTAATGAACTCATGAACTACTCCAATAATTCAGAGTCTTTCTCTGAGGATTGGTCTACCTATGTCAGATTTCAACAACGTTTTGGAAACTCAAGCGATACAGCGAGCTCACTTATTAGAAATGCGTTTTACACGATCCAGCTCGATTTTACACGGAATAGAAATATCACACGTGATGCCGTTCACAAAGACAATTTTTTCGACTACGGACACGTAGGTTCGTTCAAAACCAATTATGTGCCACTATACACGCCAGGATCTGATACCATTACTGATCCGAATGACCCTAATTACGGCAAGGTGATGAATGGTTATACTCAAGCGGTTTGGCAAAGCTTAGGCGTGGATTATACTAGATCAGATAAAAACCCGATTTTATCAAACTATACCTCTACGTTCTTTGATTTCTCTGATGAGAACTTGATTTTTAATAAGCCGTCTTCTTTGGAAGATATTCGCGCTGGTGGAGGTTTACTGAATGGTGACCAACCTTCTTCGGTATACGGTCTTTGGGGTAATGTAGGTGCAAATCAAGCGAGTTATGGAAAGTCGTTAAATGATCAATTTCGCATTACAGCGTCTTCTACTTTTGACATTAAAGACCACTCTCTAATAGTAGGGGTAGAATATGAACAGCGTTTTGACCGTTCATGGGGCCTTGGAGCCACAGGGATATGGACATTAATGCGCTTATTACAAAATGATGCTATTAGAGAATTGGATTTAAACAATCCAATCGCTGCATATGACAATAACGGCGTTTTCCAAGATACATTGTCTTATCCTAGATTATTTGATGCGGATAAGCCAAGGACTTTCGATCGCAACCTTAGAGAAAAACTGGGAATGGATCCAAATGGTACGGATTGGCTAGAAATAGACAGTTATGATCCAGAGACTTATTCATTGGATATGTTCTCTGCTAATGAGCTTCTAAACATTGGTTCAGGTGCTTATGTTGGATATTATGGTTTTGATTATACAGGAGCGCGTCAAACGGTAAGGCCATCTTTGAATGACTTCTTTGCAACAGATGCTCAGGGCAATAGCTCGAGGTTGATAGGTGCTTTTGAACCAATTTATATGGCAGGTTACATACAAGATCAATTTACTTTTGAAGATTTGTTCTTCAATATTGGTGTTCGTGTGGATCGTTTTGATGCGAACCAGTCGGTTTTGGCGGATCCTTTCGTTTTATACCCCACCTACACAGTGGGTGATTTAGCTGCAACGACTCTTTCTGGTTATACCATTCCTGAGGGAATGAGTAACGATGCAGTTATCTACGTTGATGATCAAGAAAACCCTTCTTCCATAGTTGGATACAGAGATGGATTTACATGGTATACCGCTGACGGAGATGTAGAAGCTAATCCTAAAAACATTGCGGATTTAAGTGGAGGAATTAAGCCATTTTTGAAGCAACCAGGTATAGATCAACAAAAACTTTCGGTGACAGCAAATGAGAGTTTTAATGATTATGCTCCTCAAGTTACCGTATCACCTCGCGTTTCTTTTCAGTTCCCTATTTCGGATGAGGCAGAGTTTTTTGCCCACTACGATATTTTGGTACAGCGTCCTGATCCAGGTCTAAATAGATTTAATCCGATTACCTATCTCCAATTGGAGAATGGTCAAAACGGAAGCTTTTTAGCGAACCCAGATTTAAAACCACAACGTACTACAGATTATGAAATAGGTTTCCGTCAAAAATTAAACGACAACTCAGCATTGAAAATCAGCGCCTTTTATCGTGAGATGCGTGATATGATGCAAACCTTAAGTTTTACAGAGGCTTATCCTATTACATATATAGCCTATGGAAATCTAGATTTCGGTACCGTTAAAGGGTACACAGTTGCTTATGATTTACGTAGAACTGGAAATGTTAGAATTAACGCTAACTACACGTTACAGTTTGCTGATGGTACAGGATCTGGCGCAAATTCTGGCGCAAATATTGCACGCTCAGGTCAACCTAACTTACGTTACATTCTTCCTTTGAGTTATGATTCTCGTCACCAAGTTGTGATGAATATAGATTACCGTTATGGAGGTGGACCAGCTTACAACGGGCCTGTATGGTTTGGCCAGAGAATTCTTGAGAATTCAGGTATAAACGTTGTTTTAAATGGGAATTCAGGTACACCTTATACGCGTCGTTCTATAGCGTATGGACTTACGGGTACACAAACACCAATTGTCGGGAACATTAACGGATCCAGACTGCCATGGAGTTTCCGTGTTGATGCTACAGCGAACAAAGTATGGAACTTTAAAGAAGGCGCGTTCAGTAATGTTGAACTATATGTTCAAATATTGAATGCGTTCAACACGCAAAACATCCTTGGTGCTTACTCATATACTGGTTCATCTGACGATGACGGATATTTAAGTTCGCCACAGGGTCAAAACGCTATCCAGTTTCAAACGAACGCACAATCATTCGCAGACTTGTACAACATCAGCTTAGCAAACCCTGGTTTGTATAGCTTACCGCGTCGCGTCAGATTGGGTATACGTTTAGGATTATAATTAAGAAGCATTCGAAAAAAAGCATATGAAAAGAGTATATCTCCTTTTACTATCTGCAGCTTTAGCACTTCCATTGTCTGCACGTGAAGTACAGTCAGCGGGTAAAACTAATGGCTCAGCATCTTCATCAGGTTCAATGAAAACTGTTGAAGAGCTTTGTCAACCATCTAAAGCGCAGAGTGATTTAAGTATTAATAATGTACGTGCTACTATTTTAGGTGGCGGTGACATGTGGTGGGATCTGAACACCGCTCGTTACGAGGTACCAAAGGGTTCTAATAAGCACTCGATGTTCGCCGGTTCGCTCTGGCTTGGCGGGGTAGATGAAGGGAACCAGCTAAAGTTGGCTGCCATGACTTATCGCCAAGCGGGTAACGATTATTGGCCAGGACCTTTAACTACGGATGGCACGGCTTCTACGAACAAGGAAATTTGTGATAAGTACGATACCCATTGGATCATTTACCGCGAGGAAGTCGACATTCACAAGGGTTGGTTAGAATGTTTGGCAGATCCAAACTGTAATGATGTCGAGCTTTTCCCAGGATACGAAAGCCAAATTCCACAGAGTATAAAAGAATGGCCGGGAAATGGTGTGGATGGTGAACTTCCATATCAATTGGCTCCTTTTATCGACCGCGATGGAGATGGCTATTATGACTATTTAGTAGATTACCCAGCATATGACATTGATAAGGAATTTGACTGTCGCGACAAGGAGACGGATGTTCTTTACGGTGATCAAACCATCTGGTGGGTTTATAATGATCGTGGAAACGTTCATACTGAATCTCAGGCAGGTGCGCTAGGTTTTGAAATTCGTGCACAAGCATTTGCTTTCTCTACGAATGATGAGGTGAATAATATGACGTTCAATAATTACCGTATCATCAATCGTTCTACCTTTCGCTTAACGAATACTTACTTTTCTACATGGTTTGATCCAGATTTAGGGAACTATACGGATGATATTATAGGTTGTGATATTGCGCGTGGTTTAGGATATTGTTATAATTCAGATACCGAGGATGAAGGTCCATTGGGATATGGTTTGAATCCTCCGGCAGTTGGGTTTGATTTTTTCCAAGGCCCCTTTGCAGATTACTTCGATGGTCAAGACAATGACCGTGACGGATGTGTGGATGGTGTGAAAGACCCGGAAACTGGTCTTTGTGTTGCTGAGGATCCTGCAACTGGAGTAAATGAGCGTATCATCATGAGCCAATTCATGTACTATAATAACACAGCATCTCCTATTTCAGGTAATCCAGATAACGCGACTCATTTCTATAATTACATGCGTGCATTATGGAAAAATGGCTCTGAATTAATCATTGAAACACCTTCAGGTCCTGGTGACCAAGGGAATGGTGATGGTTTCGTTGCGTCGGGTGCAGGAACGTCTACGCGTTTTGCTTATCCTGGTATGTCTTATGACACTACGGGTGCTTACCCTCCATATGCTCCGGTAGACTGGTGGGAATCTCCTGCGAACCAGCAAGATAAGCGTGGTCTTCACAGTGCTGGGCCTTTCTCTTTAGCGCCTGGTGCATTGAACTTTGTAACCACTGGTGTTGTTTGGGAACGTGATCTCATCAATAATGATTTATTTGCATCAGTTGAGAAAGTGATTATTGCGGATGACAAGGCCCAAAAGCTTTTTGACAACTGTTTTCAGGTATTAAATGGTCCTGACGCTCCAGATGTAAACATGCAGGAGCTTAATCGTCAGATTATCCTGAAGTTAACCTATGGCCCTGGTAGCAATAATCAAGGTTATTCCTACAGTGAGCGCGATCCGCTGATCACCGTAAGTGCTGACGATCGTGATTCAATTTTAAATGTGAATCCAAACTACTTCGATTACAAGTTCGAAGGGTTCCAAATCTATCAGTTGGCTAACAAGGATGTAAGTATCGCTGATATTTATGATCCAACGCAAAGTAGGATGGTTGCGCAATGTGACATCAAGAATGGTTTAACGCAACTGATCAATTGGGAGGTTGATCCAGATCTAAACGCGCTGGTTCCTCAAGACATGACATTGACTTCAAATAACGCGGGTGTATTCAGTTCGTTCCTTATTTCAGAAGATCAGTTTGCTATTGGTAATCGTGACTTGATTAATCATAAAGAGTATCACTTTACCGTAATTGCCTACGGACAAAATCAATTTGAAGAGTTTGATCCAACCATTGCTTCTGGTGGTCAAAAGATTCCATTCTTGGCTGGACGTAGAAATATCAAAACGTACACGGCCATTCCACATGAGATCGATGCTGAAAAAGGGGGGACAATTCAAGTCGCTCAATATGGTGACGGTCCGGAAATAACTCGCCTAGATGGTATTGGAAACGGTGCTGGTGAGTTAGAGTTACAACCGGAAGAAGTTTCGAGAATATTGACAGGTTATTCGTCAGGTCAACCCACCTACATGGGTGGTCTTGGCCCTGTAGCCATCAAGGTTATTGATCCACTAGAAGTTAAAGATGGTCAGTTTACACTGTCATTTGATAAGTCAAATAGTAATGCGAATTGGCAAATTGTTGATGGGTTAGGTCAGGTTTTAGCTGAATCTGATACCACGATTTCTTTTTACAATGAGCAAATCATACCTGCTCTTGGTTTATCAGTTGCTATACAGCAACCCGAAGCACCAGGTGGAGATGATGAGGGTACGTACAACAACGGTATCATTACATCGGAAATAATTTATGACGATCCTTCAAAGGAATGGTGGTCTGGAATCGCTGATGATAAAAGCTACTCTCCATACAATTGGATCTTAGCGGGAACAAATAACAATCCTACGGAAGAGCCGGCTACTTTGTATCCGGATCAAAACGGCGATTCTAAGGGCTACTTCGAAAACATAGTAGAAGGAACCTGGGGACCTTACATGTATGCTTCAGGTAATAACCGTTTAGTAGTAAATGGTTTTGACAATTATGGTATGGGTCCAGCAGTTACGATCGGGAGAAATTTGAACGATGCTGCTGATTTACATTCTGTTGATATTGTATTTACGGCTGATAAAAATAACTGGACTCGAGTTCCGGTATTTGAATTGGCGGAGGAACCAGGCTTAAGTGAGCATGGTGACAAGAAATTGACGCAGCGCCAGGATACCTCTTGGACATTAGCTAATGGTGAGTTCAAGCGAGCACCAAACTTAGCTCCGGGTTGGTCTTATTTCCCTGGTTACGCAATCGATGTGGAGTCTGGAAAGCGATTAAATATGGCTTTTGGTGAAAATTCGTGGTTGCCAGGTGAGAATGGAAATGATATGTTGTGGAATCCAACGGATCGTGAATTCTTGCCACCAGGCAATAATGTGAATGGTGGTTACGTATTTGGTGGCCAGCATTACATTTATGTCTTTGCAGATGAGGACCGTATCGGAGGAACTCTTGAAGACCTTGAATACAAAGGTGGTGCAATTGCAGATTGGCCTTTAACGGACATCATGGAGGATTTAGTTCAAACAGGTGGTTTGGGAAATATAGCTCGTGCAAACTTTTGGAGAGCTTGTAGATGGGTAGGCATGCCAACCTTGCGAAGAGGGATGGAGTTTGATCCATACACGGAGCTTCCAACAGAAACTCGCATTAGAATTCGTATGAATACTCCTTATCAGAATAGAGATTTGCCTAATGCTTCGAACGATGGTAATCCCGAATTTCTATTCAATACGAGTAATATTGCCACGAAGACTTATGTAGACTCGGTAGGTAGTTCCAAACTCGAAACCATACGAGTAGTACCTAATCCTTATTACGGATTTAGCTCCTACGAGACCTCGCAGTTAGATAACATTGTGAAGATCACTAACCTCCCAGAGATTTGTACGATAAGTATCTTTACACCAGGGGGAACAATGATTCGCCAGTATAGAAAAGACAACAGTATGTCTTATCTAGAATGGGACTTGAAGAATGCTTATAACGTCCCGATCGCATCTGGTGTTTATATCATACACATTGATGCCGGTGATCTAGGTGAAAAAATTGTTAAGTGGTTCGGTGCTTTACGCCCGGTAGATTTGAACTCATTCTAAGCGAAGAAATAAGATGAAATTAAAGTTATTTGTCACCACGCTCTTCTCTGTTGCACTTGTAGGATCTGCATTTGCAGGAAATCCTCAACGCGCAGGTTCTGCAGGAGCATCGGAATTACTGATCAATCCTTTTGCGCGGTCAGCGGGTTGGGGATCAGTTAATGTTGCAGGTGCTACCGGTATGGATGCGTCATTTGTAAATATTGCGGGTATTGCGGCTTTTAGTGGAAACACGGAAGTCACCTTCAATAATACCCAATGGATGGTTGGCGCAGGTATTGCTATGAATTCAGCAACCTTGATACAGCGCGTGAGTGACGTAGGTGTTCTTAGTTTAGGACTCTCAGCTTTTGATTATGGTCAATGGGAGGTCACTACAGAAAATCAACCGGAAGGTACCGGAGCAACGATCAGTCCGCAAAGTTTGATTATCAATCTAGGCTATGCTCAGAAATTCACTGAAAACATCTATGGTGGTGCTAACGTGAAATTATACAGCAGTTCTATTTCTAATTTGAATACTAGCGGTGTTTGTTTTGATGCAGGCGTTCAGTATCGTACAGGTGTTGATGATCGCTTTAAGTTTGGTATTACATTGCGTAATGTTGGGCCAGGGATCACTTATGAAGGTGATGGGTTTGGTGTTACATTACCAGTGCCTACTCAAGGTGTAGCGTATTCACAAACATTTGAAAGTCGGTCTGCGATCTTCGAGCTACCTACTTCTTTGAGTATCGGAGGTTCTTACGATTGGGAATTAGAGCATGGCGATGTCACCGCAGCATTGAATTTCACTTCTAACGCTTTTGAAAAGGACACGTATCACGCAGGGATTCAATACAGTTTAAAAAAATTATTTGAGGTGCGCGTAGGATATAAGGCCTTCGATGACAGAACAGACGGTACGTCAACTTCGGCGATTTCCGGAATCTGTGGTGGATTTAGTTTTAATGTCCCTACAGGTGAGGATGGTAGTTTCGCCATCGATTATGCATATAGAGGAACAACGTCCGCTTTTGGTGGAATTCACTCTATAGGTGCAAGAATCAATTTGTAATAGAGAAAATAACATACCTTTGAACAACAAAAGAGGCCCGGTGGGCCTCTTTTGTTGTCAATACACAATTCTATGTCACTAATAAATTACTATACAGCAGAAGGCTTGAAAAAGCTTCGCGAAGAGTTAGACTATATGAAGTCTACAGAGCGTTCGTCAATATCAAACCAAATCGGGGAAGCTCGCGACAAGGGGGATTTGAGTGAGAATGCAGAATATGATGCAGCCAAGGAGGCACAAGGTATGCTTGAGATGAAGATATCTAAACTCGAAGATGCATTAGCGAATGCTCGCGTTCTAAACGAGGAGAACATTGACCTATCTAAAGTAGGTGTTCTTACCAAGGTTAAAATCAAAAATGCGGTAAACGGCGCTACGGTGACCTACAGTTTAGTGGCTGAAAAAGAGGCTGACATTAAACAGAATAAAATATCCGTGAGCAGTCCCATCGGCAAGGGTCTTCTAGGAAAGAAGATAGGTGAGGTCGCAGAGATTGAAGTTCCAAGAGGTGTGATGAGTTTTGAGGTGCTAGAAATCACCACTGCCTAAAATTAAGATAATGTCGAGCGTTTTCACAAAAATCATTCTGGGTGAAATACCTTGCTACAAAGTGGCGGAAGATCACTCAAATATTGCGTTTTTAGATATTCGTCCCCTACAGAGAGGTCATCTGCTTTGTGTGCCTAAAATGGAAGTCGACGAGTTGTATGAACTTCCTAAGGAGGCGTACGACAGTTTGATGAGTTTCTCGCAAAGAGTGGCTAAAGCTTTAAAGCAATCTGTGAAATGTAAGCGCGTAGGTTCTATAGTATTAGGAATGGAAGTCCCCCATGCTCATATTCATTTGGTCCCGATCAATACCGAAAGCGAATTAAGCTTTACCAATGCACATCTAAATTTTACCCAAGCTGAGATGCTGGAACTGGCCTCGACTATTTCAGACGCTCTGGATTCTGTTGAATAAACGTTGACCATCCTGCACTTTTTCCTTTAGCGGTGGATTTTTTTCCAGTTCCATGTTTTGGAGAAGGTAGACCTGAGTTCTGATGGTGGTGACAAATGGCTACAGCTAATGCATCAGAAGCATCTAGATATTTATGTTCAACGCCGGGATACATGGCCTGCAGCATACTGCTAACCTGTTCTTTACTGGCATTTCCGTTGCCTACTATACTTTGTTTTATTAACCGTGGACTGTACTCAAATACGGGTATTTGCTTGGATAATGCGGTTGCCATGCATACGCCTTGGGCTCGTCCTAGCTTTAGCATGGACTGTACGTTCTTACCGAAAAATGGTGCTTCTAGCGCCATTTCATCTGGTTTGTAGAGCTCTACAACTTTACTGAGCTCGTTAAAGATAGACGCTAATCGGGTATAATGATCTAGCTTGGAATTGAACTTCAGAACGTCTAAGGTAATTGGCTTGACCTCGCCTTTAACAATATGTATGATACTATACCCCATTACAACGGTACCAGGATCTACGCCTAAAATAACCTTATCTATTAACGTCATGTCTTATAGTAAAAGTCCTATTATTCCTGCGGTATAAAGAGAGGCCATGGTACCTGCAATTAATGCTTTGACACCAAGCTCACTTAATTCCTTTCTTCTGGAGGGTGCAAGTACACCAATCCCTCCAATTTGTATTCCGATACTAGAAATATTAGCAAAGCCGCAAAGCATATAAGTGGCGAGTACTACGGAGCGTTTTGATTCAAAAAGACCCTCGTTGCGCATCTCTGTTAGACTTACATATGCGTAAAACTCATTCAGAATAGTTTTTTCTCCTAACAACTGCCCTACAAGCATGATGTCCCCAGTTGGCACTCCCAATAGCCATGCAACAGGACTTAGTATGGATCCTAAAATAAACTGTAATGAGAAAGAATCAAACTGACCATTCGTAACATTATTCGTCCAGGCGTTTAGTCCGGTCCATTCACCCAGGGTGTTCACTATCATGTAATTAGCGCCATAAACAAGTGCCACAAATACAAGTAACATTGCACCTACATTTACCGCAAGCTTTACACCTTGTGTAGTTCCGTTAGAAATTGCGTCGAGGGCGTTAGCACCCATAGATTGTTTACTAATTTCAGCTACATCCCTCACTTTTTCGGTCTCAGGAAGTAATATTTTAGCACTAATTATAGCGGCTGGAGCGCTGAGTACAGATGCTATAATAAGGTGTTTAGCAAACTCTATTTTATCTGCTTCGTTAGCACCTCCTAAATAGCCAATATATGCCGCTAGTACTCCACCTGCGATAGTTGCCATACCACCACTCATTAAACATAAAAGCTCTGATCGAGTCATCCTTTCGATGTAAGGCTTTACGAGTAGTGGTGCTTCAGTTTGTCCTATAAATATATTTCCGGCGGCAGCTAATGATTCGGCGCCAGAGAGATTTAATGTTTTCCGCATTACCCAAGCCATCCCTTTCACAACCTTTTGAAGGATACCAAAGTAATAGAGTAGTGAAGTTAATGCTGAGAAAAAGATGATGGTAGGCAGTACTTGGAACGCAAATAGGTATCCGTAACTTTCCGTATTGGTAACGAGCCCGCCAAACAAAAACTCTGAACCTTCTCTAGTAAAATCTAAAACGGTTACGGCAGCAACACTAAACTTGTCAAACGCCCAGGAAAACCCAGGAACTTTAAGTACCGCAACGGCTAAAAGGAATTGAAGTCCTAAGCCTTTGAGTACCGTCCACCAATTGATGGCTTTTTTGTTTGAACTGAAAAGCCATAGTATCGCCGTTAGTACGGCTATACCTAATAAAGTACGTAGGATTATCATGTCAGTTTATCTATTTTATCTCTTAGTTGAGCTGCGCGTTCGTAGTCTTCGTTTTCTACGGCTTCATTCAAGTCGTTTTCTAGATCTTCTAATGAGGGACTTTCCTGAGTCAATGACTCGTCGCTGTCTGTCATCATTGGATCGTCAATGTCAGCAGATTTTTCTTCTTGGTCATTAATTCCTGCTTGTTCTAGAATATCGTTTGTCGCGAATATAGGACATGGAATGCGGACTGCTAAGGCGACTGCATCTGAAGGTCTTGAGTCAAAAGTCATCTCGACACCATCCTCCGTTAAACTATAAATAGATGCGAAAAAGACTCCGTTTACCAAGCGATGTATTACCACTTTAGTCACGGTGACCTTCATCTCGTTGAGCATGTTATGCCAAGTATCATGGGTCATAGGACGTGGTGGTGCGACTGATTTTTCCATCGCGACTGCTATGCTCTGGGCTTCCGCACCGCCTATAACCACAGGAAGCTTACGACCTTGTCCTTCCTTTTCGGCTAGAATAAGTGCGTAAGCTCCTGACTTACCTTGACTGTACGATAATCCTTTAACAGTGATTTCTATTTCATGCATTATTGATCAGCCTTGAAGGCGCGCAAGGTGTCCACTAACTTAGGGACCACCTGAAAGGCATCGCCGACAATTCCGTAGTCTGCAGCTTTGAAGAATGGTGCTTCAGGATCTGTGTTTACGACTACGATCGTTTTTGATGCGCTTACCCCAGCAAGGTGCTGTATGGCGCCAGAAATTCCGATGGCAATATACAGATTAGGGTTGACTTGAATACCGGTTTGTCCTACGTGTTCGTTATGTGGACGCCATCCAATATCACTGACTGGTTTTGAACAAGCTGTCGCAGCACCTAAAACATCTGCCAACGCTTCTATCATGCCCCAATGCTCAGGTCCTTTTAACCCACGTCCAGCACTGACTACTACGTCTGCTTCCGGAAGTGCGATTTTACCGGAGGCTATGGTTATTTCTTCGACACTTAAAAGATCATTGCCTTTTGCCTGTGTCTCAGTGACGGTACATGCAGTAGGGAATTCTTGTACACCAATACTGTTCGGAACGAAGCAAATAATTGGCATTTCGCTCGACAGTTCAATGGTCTCAATGCCCTTTGAAGAAAAGGCACCTCGCTTAACCGTCAAAGGCGAGATAGTTATTGGGGTAGAGGTGGTATTACTACTTAATGCACCGGAAATGAGTGCAGTAAAAGCAGGCGCAACAGATTTTCCAAAATTTGTTCCGGAAATCACAACGCCGGAAGCATTTTGAATGAGCGCTTGAAGCTGTTGTGCAAGACCGAAACCTGTTTTTGCTATTTCAAACGTTAGAACGTGGTCTGCACCATATTCTCCCAAAACTGATGGGTTGGAAACCACAGAACTTGTAAGTGCTGTAACCGAAGTATTTAATGAATTGGCCCAAATCCTAGCATAGGAAACCGCCTCAAAAGAGGATTTTTTATAGGCACCATTCCAATCCTCTACATAAACAAATACTGACATAGCTAATTAAGAGTTAAATGGCTTTCGCCTCTTCATGTAACAATCTGACTAATTCTTCCACATTCTCTGGGTCAATCATTCTCACCGCAGTTTTCACTACGGGTTTGTCGAACGAAACCGCCTTAGTGGGAGCAACACCATCAACAGCCACCTCTATTTTTAATGGTTTTGAGCGGGCGGACATAATGCCCCTCATGTTAGGAATACGAAGGTCTTTCTCTTCGACTAAACCCTTTTTACCCCCAATAACCATAGGTAAAGTGGCTTTAAAGGTTGCGTGACCGCCGTCAATTTCCGCTTTTGTTGTTGCCTCAGAGCCGCTGAGGTTTAATCCAACACAAGCATTTGTGAATGGTAATTGGAGTAAAGCTGCGATCATTGCGGGCACTTGCTGTCCGTTATAGTCGATGCTTTCTTGTCCACAGATGATCAGATCGTAAGAATTTGCCGAAATGTGGTTCTTAATGTTTTGGGCTACTGTGATTGCGTCCGAGGGGATGGCATCTATTCTTACTGCTTGATCAGCGCCTATGGCTAAAGCCTTGCGCAAGGTGGGCTCAGTTTCAGGACCGCCAACGTTTAAAACAGTGATTGTTCCGCCTAGCGATTCTTTTAAATGCAATGCTTTGGTGAGGCCAAATTCATCATAAGGATTTATGACGAATTGTACACCGGCGGCATCTAAACTACTGCCATCACTGGTAAAGTTGATTTTTGCTGTAGTATCGGGTACATGACTAATACAAACTAGGGTATTCATGTTATTAAAGTTTTAAACTGCTACTAATTTACTATGCACGCATAATATTTCCAAGTTAAATCGTTCTAAAAAGTTAAGAATTACCAATGCGAGAATATCACTTCACAATCCTTGAAAACTTTGTAGTGGCTGTTGGTGTTCTTTACGTGATTGATTAGAAATGTGAGGAAATTAACTTCTCGACCTATTAAAATAGGTATACCTCCTCAATGCATCTTATATTTGCGGTCCTGACACATCTTTTACTATGAAAACTATACAGTTTAGAGAGGCCGTTTGCGAGGCCATGAGTGAAGAAATGAGACGCGACGAAACCATCTTTTTGATGGGAGAAGAAGTTGCCGAATACAATGGTGCCTACAAGGCTTCAAAAGGAATGTTGGATGAGTTTGGAGCGAAGCGTGTGATAGATACGCCTATAGCTGAGCTTGGTTTTGCAGGCATCTCAACAGGCGCTGCAATGAATGGACTTCGCCCTATTGTGGAGTTCATGACATTCAATTTTTCCATGGTTGCCATTGATCAAATCATCAATAATGCTGCTAAAATGAAGCAGATGTCTGGTGGCCAAATCAATGTCCCCATCGTATTTAGGGGTCCTACGGGTTCCGCCGGTCAACTTGGAGCTACGCACAGCCAATCTTTCGAAAGCTGGTTTGCGAACTGTCCCGGACTAAAAGTGATTGTTCCTTCCACTCCTTATGATTGCAAGGGTCTTTTAAAAAGTGCCATCCGCGATAATGATCCTGTAATCTTCATGGAAAGTGAGCAGATGTATGCAGATAAAGGTGAGGTACCGGAGGGTGAATACTTACTTCCTATTGGAGTAGCTGATGTGAAGCGCAAAGGAACGGATGTAACTATAGTTTCCTTTGGTAAGATCATCAAGATCGCTTTTGAAGCTGCCGATATTTTAGCGAAAGAGGGTATTTCATGCGAGATTATTGATCTTCGTACGGTACGTCCAATTGACTACGCGACGGTCATAGAAAGTGTTAAGAAAACCAATCGATTGGTATGTCTTGAAGAGGCTTGGCCTTTAGGTTCTATAGCGACTGAAATCACATACAAGGTACAGCAAGAGGCGTTTGACTATTTAGACGCTCCTATTAAGCGTATCACTACGTTAGATACGCCCGCTCCTTATTCTCCAACCTTATTAAAGGTTTGGTTGCCGCAATTAGAGCAGGTTTTAGACGCTGTTAAATCAGTGATGTATGTTAAATAATTAGGCAGTTTTTATTGGCTTTGCACAATAACAACTCAATCGCTTATATTTGCAGCCCTTTCCACGAATGTGGGGAGGGCTGATTATATTAAATCAAACCATAGTTTAAGACAAAATGGAAAATCTCATTTACTTGGTACCCATGTTTGGTATCGTTGGACTTATCTACATGTATGTACTCCGTAATTGGGTACTAAAGCAGGATACGGGAACAGAAAAAATGGCAAAAATTGCCAAATACATTAAAGAGGGTGCCTTGGCATTCTTAAATGCAGAATACCGCATTTTAGCAATTTTTGTTGTGATCGCGGGTATATTATTAGGAGTTGTTTCTTCCATAGTACCCTCAACACACTGGTTTATAGTTGTTGCATTTGTTATCGGCGCCGTTTTTTCTGCAGTGGCAGGAAATCTTGGAATGCGTATCGCAACTGACACTAACCTCAGAACTACCCACGCTGCCCGTACGTCGTTACCTCAAGCCTTGAAAGTTTCTTTCCGTGGTGGTACTGTGATGGGTCTAGGTGTTGCTGGTATGGCAGTTTTTGGACTCAGTATTCTGTTTATCATTCTCATGAATTGGTTTGTCACGGGTGGCGAAGCGGAATTCTATAAGGAAATGACGGTCGTTTTGGAAGCTTTAGCTGGATTCTCATTAGGAGCTGAATCCATTGCCTTGTTTGCACGTGTTGGTGGAGGTATTTATACCAAAGCTGCGGATGTGGGCGCCGATCTTGTAGGAAAGGTTGAAGCCGGTATTCCAGAAGATGATATACGTAATCCTGCAACCATCGCAGATAATGTTGGTGATAACGTAGGTGATGTAGCCGGGATGGGAGCTGATTTGTTTGGTTCCTATGTAGCTACTGTACTAGCGTCAATGGTATTGGGTAACTACGTCATTAACGATCACTATAATTACGGTGCAGGGAAAGACTTTTTAGAAAACCTAGGCCCTATAATGCTACCCTTAATGATAGCAGGAGTAGGAATTATATTCTCAATCATCGGTACTTTATTCATTCGTATCAAGGACAATAGCGCGAAAGAGCCAGAGGTTCAGCGCGCATTGAATATGGGTAACTGGATTTCTATTGTTTTAACAGCAATTGGGTCTTACGTGTTGATTAAAATGTTATTGCCAGAGACGCTTCACATGACGTTCTTCGGAGAGGGCACTGCTAGTAATCCAGAGGGCTATAAAGACGTGACTCAAATGGCTGTTTTTGGTGCGGTTATGGTTGGATTAGTTGTAGGTGCTTTGATATCTTACTTCACAGAATACTATACGGGATTGGGCAAGAAACCAATTCTCGACATTGTTCAAAAATCTGCAACAGGTGCAGGAACAAATATTATTGCAGGCTTAGGCGTAGGTATGATTTCTACGTTTGCACCTATCCTTCTTTTTGCAGCAGCTATATGGTCTTCGTATGCATTTGCAGGGTTTTATGGTGTAGCAATCGCCGCATCAGCAATGATGGCAACTACAGCAATGCAATTGGCTATAGATGCATTTGGACCTATTGCGGATAACGCTGGAGGTATCGCAGAGATGAGCGACTTACCGGATGAAGTTCGTGAGCGTACAGATATTTTAGATGCTGTAGGGAACACAACAGCTGCTATAGGTAAAGGATTTGCTATTGCGTCTGCAGCACTTACTGCTTTGGCGTTGTTCGCAGCCTTCGTAACTTTTACAGGGATTGATGGTATTAATATTTTCAAAGCTCCAGTACTTGCTATGCTATTTGTAGGTGGTATGGTACCGGTAGTATTCTCTGCCTTAGCCATGAATGCGGTAGGTAAAGCAGCTATGGAGATGGTGAAAGAAGTACGCCGTCAGTTCAAGGAAATCCCAGGTATCATGGAGTACAAGGCAGAGCCCGAGTATGACAAGTGTGTTGCGATTTCTACAAAAGCATCCCTAAGAGAAATGATGTTGCCTGGTGCTATGACTATCGCTTTTCCTTTAGTCGTTGCTTTCTTGCCAATGTTGTTCGGTTACTCAAGTCAAGACTCGGCAGAGATGCTAGGTGGATATATGGCAGGTGTTACTGTATCAGGTGTTCTTTGGGCAATTTTCCAAAATAACGCTGGTGGTGCATGGGATAATGCTAAAAAGTCATTTGAAGCCGGTGTGATGATTGATGGTGAAATGACTTACAAAGGTTCTGAGGCTCATAAAGCTGCGGTAACTGGCGATACAGTAGGTGATCCTTTCAAGGATACTTCAGGTCCATCCATGAATATTTTGATTAAACTTACTTGTTTAGTTGGCTTAGTGATTGCACCAATTTTAGGTGACGGCCATGAAGAAGATTCAAATGCGCATGTTGACCATATCGAAAACACTGCAATGTTAACTAATCAGGCCTTCGAAATGAAGAACCAGAAGTTAACCGTAGAAGGTCCTCTGTATTCAGGAGCAGCAATGGCGACATCATTAACCGTTGATTCAGAAAGTGGAAGAGCTACCCTTACGATGGAAGTTGAACAAGATGATTTTAGCGGTTCATTTGAAACCATAGAAGGCCATACTGACGGTCAAGTTTTTGACTTTAATGGCGTCTTCAAAACGTCCAACGGTGAAGAGTTTCCTTCGGGCGTTCACTTCATTAATAATGGAGAGAATTTAGAAGAGTTCTTTTTGATGATTCAATAGAATTTTAAAATAGAAATTATAAAAATCCCCCGAACGCTCTGCGCTCGGGGGATTTTTTTTGTCTTTAGTTTGGCAAAGCACCAAATGCTAGAATGATACGCTGGTAAAAAGATATAAGGTTATGGTAACCTTCTATGCTGATGCGTTCATTCGTCCCATGAATGGAAGCCAATTCATCTGGTTGCAGTTCAATGGGTAAAAATCGATAGGTATTCTTTGAAAGCCCTGTGAAGTTTTTAGAATCGGTACCTCCGATGGTTAAATAAGGACTGACTAACGCTTCTGGAAAGGTTTGAGTGATACTTTCCCCAATAGCGATAAATGCCTGAGATATAGACGACGACGTTGCTGTGGCCTCACTACTGGTATGTTGATATCGTGTAACGATTCCTCCAAATTTTGCAGCGGCTAGCTCATAGGCCCGAACAATATCCGCTTGTGTTGTGCCTGGTAGAATACGCGTATTACAAACTACCCTTGCATTAGCTGGAACAACGTTGTCTTTTATTCCGGCACTGATCATCGTTGCGATCGCTGTATTATTCGTTAGTGCCCTTCCCGTATTTGATTTTTGATAGGAGGCAAGAATAATCGAGTTGGTCAAGGGTCTAAGGGCAAAAATAGTTTTCATTCCTAAAGACATCTCGGGACCAAGATGGGTAATGAAATCCTCTACTGGATCTGAAAATTGTGCATGAAAGATTTTAGCGCTTTGTATGTAGGTTACAAACTCTGCGGCCTTAGCAATCGCGTTTTCGCTTTCAGGCATGCTACTGTGACCACCGGCGAGATTAAAATTCACTTGTACGGAGAGGTATCCTTTTTCTGCAATTCCTATTAATGCAACAGTTTTATTCCTTAGTCCAGGAATACTCCCTTTTAAAATGACCCCACCCTCGTCTAAGATGGCTTCGAAGAACAGGTTTTTGTCTCGGCAATATTCAGCCACTAAACGAGCGCCGCCGCTGCCGCCGATTTCCTCATCTTGCCCAAGAGAAAAATATAGGTTGTTTTCAGGTACCCAACCAGTCTTTAGCATAGACTCTAAGGCTTCTAAAGTGCCCAGGGTAGAGCTTTTGTCATCTAGAGATCCTCTTCCATAGATGTAGCCGTTCTCAACAGCGCCGTCGAAAGGTCCCCAATCCCATTGCTTGAGACTTCTTTGATCGACAGGCACTACGTCAACGTGAGAAATAAATAAATAGTTTTGTGCGTCGCTCGAGGACCCTTTTAGTTTGATGAGCAGCGTATATTGTCCAAAAGTATCAACTTCCGCAGTAGCCCATAGGTAAGGATAGTCGTGGTTTAATTGTGCCAGCAAGCCATCAAAAGCACTGCTATCTATCATTTCAGGAACCTGTGATATGGTTTTAAAGGTAAGCGCATGGGCCAGCCGTAGTTCTGGAGCACCATTTATTTCAGGAGTATTGACGGTAACACCAGTTTGGAACTTATCCTGGACGGAAATGAGTAGAAACGTTGCTGCTGCTGTGGCCGCGATCATAGCGAATAGAGATGCTAGAAGGAATTTTTTCATAATGCTGTTGCTAAATATGCCCTTTGTAACTTTGCCTAAAATACGATTAGATGTATACAGGATTACTTCACCTCCACCACTGGATGCCATTTTTGTGGCTATTACTAATGCTAGTGGTCATAGTTCAGAACTTTTTGGTTTGGAAATCAGACAAACAATTTACTGCTAGCTTGGCGAGACAGAATAAAATCACCCTAATACTGACCCACATTCAGGTCACCGTAGGTCTGGTGATGTTGATTGGTTTTAATCTAGACGTGTTTCAGGATATGGGAAGTGTAATGGGAGACGCTGCCCTGCGTTTTAAATATGTCGAGCACCCAGCAACCATGTTGATTGGCGCGGTATTAGTGACTGTAGGTAACGCGAAAAGTAAGCGCAGCCATCAGGATAATGATAAATCTAAGCACATAGTGATATGGTTTGGTATTGGTCTTTTGTTGATGGCTACGAGATTTCCTTGGGCAGAATTTCTACAAGGAGCATAATCCTTATATACCTATATGTTAGAGCTTAAAACTAAGAAAGCGCCTAAAAGAGAACGTTGTATTCTTATAGCGGTGATTCACCAGTTACAAGATGAGGAAAAGACGTTCGAATATCTTGAAGAGCTTCGCTTTTTAGCGGAAACCGCAGGAGCAGATACGATACATACGTTTACTCAAAAACTTACTAAAGCGAATCCAAAGACTTTCCTGGGAACAGGGAAAATGGAGGAAATTACGGGGTATGTTAAGGCTGAGGACATAGACATGGTCGTCTTTGATGATGAACTCACACCTTCGCAGCTGAAGAATATTGAGGCACTCGTTGGCGTTAAGGTGATGGATCGAACTAATCTGATTCTTGATATTTTCGCAGCAAGAGCGCAAACATCCTATGCTCGGACACAGGTGGAGTTGGCCCAGTTACAATACCTTCTACCTCGCTTGACCAGATTATGGACTCACCTTGAGCGCCAAAAAGGTGGAATAGGGATGCGTGGTCCAGGAGAAACTCAGATTGAAACAGATCGAAGAATTATTCAGCAGAAAATTGTTCTGTTGAAGAAGAAACTCGAGAAGATTGACTTACAAATGAGCACCCAACGAGGCAACAGAGGTAAGCTGAGCAGGGTGTCTATCGTAGGGTATACTAATGTTGGGAAAAGTACTTTGCTGAACCTGTTGTGTAAAACGGATGTATTGGCGGAGAATAAACTTTTTGCAACACTAGACACAACCGTTAGAAAGATCAACATCGATAATTTGCCTTTGCTGCTTACAGATACCGTTGGTTTTATCCGAAAACTTCCTACCCAGCTTGTAGAAAGCTTTAAATCAACCCTAGATGAGGTGAGAGAATCCGATGTGCTTTTGCATGTAGTGGATATCAGTCATCCTAATTTCATGGACCATATAGAAAGCGTAAACACTATTTTACAAGAGATTGATAGTTTGGATAAACCAACCATCATGGTCTTTAATAAAATTGACGCGTATACCTTTGAGGAGGCCCATGAGTTTGATTTAGAATTGACTTCTAGAAATTATGATTTAGAGCATTGGAAGCGAAGTTGGATGAATAAAATTGGCGAGAGGGCCGTTTTTATCTCTGCCCAAGACAAAAGCAATATTGATGAATTACGCCGTACCCTTTATAGGGTGACTGCTGAAATTCATGCGACAAGGTTCCCGTTTAATACATTCTTGTACTAAAAATTCAACTCATTATGAGTAGCAGATCAATAAAGAAAAAAGATACTCTTCATTACCACCAATATCCTAAACCTGGTAAAATCGAAGTAGTTCCTACAAAGCCGTCTAACTCTCAAAGAGATTTAAGTATAGCTTATTCACCCGGAGTGGCGGAGCCTTGTATGGAAATAGCAGCGAATCCTGAAGATGTATATAAGTACACTGCCAAAGGTAATTTGGTGGCGGTGATTACAAATGGAACTGCGGTATTAGGGCTAGGGGACATAGGTCCTGAGGCGTCTAAACCCGTCATGGAAGGAAAGGGAGTACTCTTCAAAATATTTGCTGATATTGATGTATTTGACCTTGAGTTGGATGCTGCTGATCCCGATAAGTTTATCGATACAGTCAAAGCGCTTGCGCCTACTTTTGGCGGTATTAACCTTGAGGATATTAAGGCACCAGACTGCTTTTACATTGAAAAAAGATTAAAGGAAGAGCTGAATATACCAGTCATGCATGACGACCAACACGGTACGGCCATCATTACTTCAGCGGCACTACTCAATGCACTTGAAATTGCAGACAAGAATATTGCAGAGATTAAGGTTGTTTTCAACGGCGCTGGTGCCTCAGCGATTTCTTGTGCGAAGCTATACCTCGCTTTGGGAGTGAGGTCAGAGCACTTATACATGTGTGACTCTAAAGGTTTGATCACAGTATCAAGAGATAGCCTTACTCCAGAGAAGGCCCTATTTGCGAAGCATCACGAACCATGCGGTTTATCTGATGTGATGAAAAGTGCTGATGTTTTCGTTGGCTTGTCAAAAGGTGGGGTGGTCTCTAAAGAAATGGTCAAGAGTATGGCGCCTGACCCCATTGTATTTGCTTTAGCGAATCCTGATCCTGAAATAATCTACAAGGATGCCATGGCGGCTCGTGAAGATATTATTATGGCTACCGGTAGAAGTGATAATCCAAACCAGGTGAATAATGTATTGGGTTTCCCCTTCATTTTTAGAGGAGCGCTTGATGTTCGAGCAACAGCGATCAACGAGGAGATGAAGCTAGCGGCAGTTAGAGCCATTGCTGAATTGACCAAAGAACCGGTTCCAGAGATGGTGAACCTTGCCTATGGCGAGAGTAACCTCTCTTTTGGCAAAACATACATTATCCCAAAACCATTTGACCCAAGGTTAATAACTACCGTAGCTCCTGCTGTTGCAAAGGCAGCGATGGACTCTGGTGTAGCAAAACACCCTATTGCTGATTGGAAGGCGTATGATAGAGAGCTTAGTGACAGACTGGGTCGCGATGATAAGTTCCTCCGTTTACTGAACGAAAATGCGATTATTAAACCGCAAAGAGTTGTCTTTACAGAGGGCGATCATTACAGGATTTTAAAAGCAGCGGAGATACTTCTGAGCAGTGGAACAGCGATACCCGTTCTCCTAGGTCCAGAAGACCGTATCCATGAGATTATAGAAGAGTATCAGCTAGAGTTATCAGGGGTACAGATTATTGATGTATCTAAGGAAAGAGCGATGCGCGAGGAGTTTGCGCTTAAATTGTATGAGTTACGCAAACGCCGTGGGTGGACCCTTGCTGAGTGTAAATCAAAGGTTAAGACCAGAGATTACTTTGGTAATATGATGCTTAAAGAAGATAAGGCTGATGCACTTATTAGTGGATTAACCGTGAAATATGCTACGGCACTTAGGCCAATCCTGAGAACTATTGGCACAACTGAGGGTGTGAGCAAGGCGGCTGGGATGTATATCCTACTTACAAAAAGAGGCCCGATGTTCTTTGCGGACACCACCATTAATCTCGACCCTACGGTGGAGGATTTGGTTCAAATGGTACTTAATGTGGCAGATACGGTTCGCAGAACCAACATTACTCCAAAAGTAGCCCTGTTGAGTTATTCTAATTTTGGATCAAGTAATGGACCAGATGCGGTTAAAATGGCCAAGGCTAGTGCGATTTTACGCAAGGAGCACCCTGACTTGATTGTTGATGGTGAAATTCAAGCAAACTTTGCTTTGAGTCCTGAATTAATGGAAGAGAGTTTTCCGTTCTCTGACCTTGTAGGTCATCGTCCAAATGTCTTCATTTTCCCAAACCTTGCGGCAGGAAACATTACGTATAAAATGCTCCAAAGTTTTGGTGCAGCTGAGGCGATTGGACCCATGTTGATTGGTACTAAGAAAAGCGCACATGTTCTCCAACTCGGAGCGTCTGTTCGAGAGATTGTCAATATGGCGACACTTGCCGCAGTAGATGCAAGAAGTAGAAAAGCCACGAGTAAAAGATCTGTTAAATAAGGCGATAAAGGATAGGCCTTGATGGTGCGGCATCATTTTCTAGCGGAGCAACCTGTAGGTTTAAAAGGTAAACTCCATCAATTACCTCTATTGGTATATGGGCCAACTCGGTGATGGTTCTGTGTAAAGATTCTAATGGTGTGGCCCCCCAAAACGAGCGGTGACAAGCTAATGCTCCTCCGTCTTCTTCTTGGTCTACACTGGGCTGATCAATAATGAGGTGATCAATCCCGGAGCTTCGAAGAAACGCGCCTATTTCTGAGGCTAAAAAAGGCCAGTCCGTATTGCTATAATCACGCAATAAACTGCCCTCATGTTGTTCAGTTCTGAGAATAACACTTTCCGTTTGATCCAACCAATTTTTACTGGATGCCTTTTCCCATTGTACCAGAAAATCATCAAACGTTACGACACCCTGAACAGGAGTTACCGTTAATAAGACAGATTTCGTGTAAGGGTTTTTAAAATTCGTGTTAATGCTGTGGCGCTCCTTTGTAATGTGTCCTGCAGTTTCGGTATGTGTCCCGTGCGCATGCGGATTGAATGAAATATTAAAAAAATTAACAGCACCACCTAGGGCAACAGACCCCTTCCAATCTCCAAGTACTACGGGTTTAAATGTAGGAGCGTTGATATACCAGGCTCGAGCTACATCGCTAACCGCCATGCTCAGATCAGCTGATGGTTGATTTAAATCAATAGTATACGTACGGTCATTAATAACGATTTGTGCTTTCATGGTCAATTAGTCTTCAATAAATAAATCTGAAATGATTCGATCGCTGACGATCCAATCACGTGCTGAAATCCTAAACCCTCCAGGTATTGCAATAATCTTATCCCTTTCAAGTGCGTTGTTCACATTAAACGTAAACCGCGCTTCCATGTCAGGGTCCAGTCCTAATGGATCAAGATCTCTGGATAAGATAAAACCATCGCTCGTGTGCAGACGAACCATAAGACGCTCGTTGAGTTTCTCTCGGACGGATAGACTTTCATAGTCACCAGCTTCGCCGCGTGCATAACGAATATTATTACTTACGTTCCATGACCGTTGCTCGCCATCAAACGAATGAGCACCTGGGCCAATTCCTAGATAGGGTTGGTAGGACCAATAGTGCGTGTTATGAATACTCTTGCAGCCTGGTTGACTAAAGTTAGAGAGCTCATAGTGCTCGTAATTATGCTCCTTAGCCCAATCTCGTAGGTCTGCAAATTGCTGAAGAGCGACATGCTCTGCAGGTAGGATGACCTTTCCTGTTTTTACTTGTTTCTCCAGCACGGTACGTTTCTCGACGGCAAGTATGTAACAACTGATGTGTGAGGGCGAATAGGAATAAGCCAGATCTAAATTCTCCCTCCAGGAGGTAGTTGATGAACCAATCATGCCATAAATGAGGTCAATAGAAAAGTTCGAAAATGCAGATGCATTGATCATTTCTAACGCTGAATGAGCCATAAGAGAATCGTGGGCTCTATTGCAGGCTTTCAGCTCCGTCTCGTGAAAGCTTTGAATACCCACGCTCAATCGGTTTATACCTATGTCGTACCAAGAATTTAGTCCATCTAGCGTAATATCGTCGGGGTTTGCTTCCAAGGTTACTTCGATGCCATGGGCGCAAGAAAATAACGATTTTATGGCCTCTAGCAGTTCCTTTAATTCTGATACCGCTAAAATACTAGGGGTGCCTCCACCAAAATAAACACTTTTTAGCGTCGCGGAGTTCCAAGGGCTTAGTAAGGATTTTTTTTTGAGCTCTAGATGCATTTGAGCGAGTACACTCTCTTTCGTTTTAAGGTTTGTTGAGAAGTGAAAATCACAGTAATGGCAAGCTTGCTTGCAAAACGGGATATGTAAGTAGAGGCTGTTTTGAATCATTATAACGCAGCAGGTAAAACGATTTTAAAAGTGGTGCCCTTCTCAGAACTACTTTCAATTAGTGCGATACTCCCGTTATGGTACTCTGCTATAATACGTCTGGCTAGACTGAGGCCTAGACCCCAACCTCGATTTTTTGTGGTAAACCCCGGCTTGAAAATATTGCGTTGAATTTTTAACGGAATGCCTTTACCGGAATCATGGACAATGATGTTGATCGAATCTTCAAGGGGAGCAGCAGTTAGGCGGATGACACCACGACCTTCTACTGCATCCGTAGCGTTTTTAACTAAATTCTCGATCACCCAACTCATAAGTTGTGGGTTGTGCTTCGCTTTTAATTCTAAAGAGATGTCTTGCTCGAAACTCACTTTTTTACCCATTCTTGTACTCAGGTAATCCACGGTTTGTTGGAGTGTCCCGCTGAGGTCTGTATCCGTGAGTTCAGGATGAGAACCAATTTTGCTAAACCGCTCTGTGATTGAACTTAACCGGTCCACATCACGTTCCATTTCATTGAATGCCATTTCAGTAGGATACTGCTCCTTCAAATAAGCGATCCAGCCAAGCAAGGCGCTTAGTGGTGTACCTATTTGGTGTGCCGTCTCCCTAGCCATGCCCGTCCAAACTTTGTTTTGCTCACTTCTTCGAGCATTTGAAAATGCCATGTAACTGATGAGCATGTAAATGGAAATCACCCCCAGGAACAACAGTGGGTACCACCTTAGCTTGGTTAATAAACTTGATCCTTTGTAATACAAGTAATTTGTTTTCCCATCGATGTAGGTATTCTCGATCATCTGTCCAGAATTCTCGAATTCATCAAGCTTTTTAGCGAGGTATCTCTCAGGATTTATCTCGGGAATATCTAGGTTTCTGTGGGCTATTATTTGACCATCTTGATCCGTCAGAATAACGGGAATGGTTTTGTTGTCTTGAATAATTTGGGAATAAAAAGAGAGGTTGCTGTCATCGTCAGCTAGGAAAACAGCTTCAACGGCTTTAGCCCAAAGCTTGATTTTACGCTCTTCCTCTAGGCGTAGTTCTTTGAGAAAAGATTCTGTGTAAAACAGGGATACAATACCAATGATTACTCCAAAAGTAATCAAGGCGGCTTTCCACCAATTTTTACCGGTATACACGTCCCATTTCATTCCACTAATTTAGGGGTTTCTTTGCTATCTTTGTCGATATGTCAAAAGCCCTTGTCATCATACCTACGTATAACGAAATTGAAAACATCAGTAAGATGTTGGATGCCGTCATGGGCCTTGAAACCAAGTTTGATATACTTATTGTAGACGACGGTTCTCCAGATGGAACAGCCCAAATAGTCCGTGAGAAGATGTCAGAATTTGACGGAAGAATTCACCTTGAAGAACGCAGTGGAAAACTGGGTTTAGGCACAGCCTACATCCATGGGTTTCACTGGGCATTGGCAAGAAAATACGAATTCATATTTGAAATGGATTGTGACTTCTCTCATGACCCTATGGATCTGCCTCGCTTATTAGAGGCTTGTATGACTGGAGCAGATGTCGCTATTGGTTCAAGATATGCTACCGGAGTAAATGTTGTGAATTGGCCCATGAGTCGTGTTCTGCTTTCCTATTTCGCCAGTGTTTATGTGCGATTTGTGACGGGGATGCCCATTCAGGATGCAACCGCAGGATTCATTTGCTATAAACGAGCAGTTTTAGAGTCGTTTAACTTTTCAAAAATTCAGTTCGCCGGATATGCTTTTCAGATTGAAATGAAGTTTAAATCATGGAGAAAAGGCATGACTCTTGTAGAAGTTCCTGTGATATTTACGGATCGAACAGAAGGCGAAAGTAAAATGTCTGGCGGCATCATTAAAGAAGCTATTTTTGGTGTGGTGAAACTCAAGCTGCGCAGTTTCTTCACCAAAGAATAACAACACTACCCAAACCCAATACATGCAAAAGTCTTACTTAATCAAGAATGCTCGCATCGTTAACGAAGGCGAAATTTTTGAAGGTGATTTATTAATAGAGCAAGGTCGAATAGCTAAGATAGATGCGACCATAGGCCCGAAAAACGGAAACGTGATCATCATCGACGCGGAAGGCAAGTATCTCATGCCTGGAGTCATCGATGACCAGGTCCATTTCAGGGAGCCTGGCCTTACGCACAAAGGTGACATATATTCAGAAAGTCGTGCAGCGGTAGCTGGAGGGATCACCTCCTACATGGAGCAACCAAACACCAAGCCTGCAGCAACTACTATCGAAGAATTAGAGAAAAAATATACCAGAGCCTCACAAGTCTCACTGGCAAATTATAGCTTTAATATGGGTGCTTCTAACGACAACTTAGAAGAGCTAAAGAAGGTCAGCAAGCGCAACGTCGCAGGGATTAAAATATTCATGGGCTCCTCTACAGGAAACATGCTAGTTGACCAGCAAAAAACTCTAGAAGGAATTTTCCAGTTAGATCATCAGTTGATCACCCATTGCGAGGATGAGGCCACGATAACGGCGAATTTAGAATTAGCAAAGGCGGAGTTTGGAGAACATATCCCCATGAGCATGCACCCTAAGATTCGCAGCGAACAGGCTTGCTTCCTTAGCTCATCCACCGCAGTAGCCCTTGCTAAAAAGTACAACAGTAGATTGCATGTGTTTCACATCTCTACTGCATTAGAGACTTCACTTTTCTCTAATAAAAAGCAGTTATCAGAAAAGAGAATTACCTCGGAAGTTTGTATTCACCATTTGTGGTTTGATGACACACAATACGATGAAAAAGGAAGTTTAATCAAATGGAACCCGGCGGTAAAAACTGCAGCCGATCGTGAGGGTTTATGGAAAGCACTGTTGGATGATCGTATTGACGTCATCGCAACAGACCATGCGCCGCATACCCTTAAGGAGAAATCTGGAAATTATCTTAACGCGCCTTCTGGAGGCCCTATGGTTCAGCATGCGCTGCCAGCGATGATGCAAAAAGTTTATGATGGAACTATCTCGATCGAAAAGGTTGTGGAGAAAATGTGTCATAATCCCGCCATACTTTTTAACATAGAAGAACGTGGATTTCTTCGCGAAGGTTTCCACGCAGATATAATCTTGGTAGAGCCTAATCGCCCTTGGAGCGTGACTAAGGACAATATTTTATATAAGTGTGGTTGGTCGCCATTTGAAGGGACGCATTTTAAAAGTAAAGTGACCCATAGTTTTGTTGGCGGTCATCTTGCCTTTAAGGATGGAGAGTTTGACGATAGCAAATTGGGCGAGCGCTTGATATTTAATAGGGCGTAAATGAAAAAGACACTGGGACTTATTGTACTCACAGGCATGCTGTTTATTCAGTGTGGTAAGAAGGTGCAAACGGTTCCTAAAACAGTTGTTTCATTTGATCAAATGATTCCACTGTTGGTGGATGTGCATCTCATTGAAGGAGCTAGGAATGGGTCCTTAATATTAGGCGATACTAACGATATTGAGGATTACTATGCAAAAGTTTATCAAAAGCATGGTGTCACTGAGGATCAGTTTAAGAAAAGTTTCAAATTTTATAGTTCGTACCCTGAACTCTTCATTCCCATTTATGAAAAAGTCCTAGACTCTTTAAAGATAGATGGTTCCATTTTGACCAAAAACAACGTTGAACTAGAGTTTGATACATGAAAACAGTCGTAGTTTTTGCATTCCTATTTTGCGGGTTCTTATGCACCCATGCACAAGACAAAGACCGCTTAATGATCTCGGCAGCTAACGCGTCTAATTATCCGGCGCGCCTTGCTTATGAGGTCATCGATGATCGTGGAACATCACTAAAAGTAGGATTTATAGAACTCAATTCAGCACAGCATAAAGTGAGCATCACCTTGGAGCTTACCTCTGTTTTTGGCGTACAAGTCTATGAAGATGCCAACCGTAACGGTAAAATGGATCGAGGTATATTCACACAACCTAAGGAGCGATATGCTTTCAGTAACGCCGCCTGGATAACTTTGGGGAAACCAGACATCGACGAAATGCTCGTGAAAAAAACGGGTACTTCAACTCAAGTTCACTTTCAGTTGAAATCAGTCACCGATTTCTAGAGTGTTTCAAGAAAATCCAGCACTTCTGCGGAGAAGGAATCTTTGGCTTCAGCGTGTACCCAATGCCCTGCCTCAGGTATTGTGACGATGCCTGCCTGTGGAAAGTGTTCGTAAATAGAGTCATGATCCTCTGGTAGAATATAACCGCTCTTCCCACCACTAATAAATAAGCTGGGCCCGTTATAATATCCATAATCAAGAGCTGCGCCAATCTCATCTATATTTATTTCTAGCGCACTCAAATTAAAACGCCAAGCCAATTCTTCTCGCGATTTCCAATACAAACTCTTCATGAAAAACTGAATAATACCAGGATTATTGAGTTGTTTACTGAGTTTGGCTTCAATCGCTTTTCTTGAATTATCCTTTGTAAAATCAATACTCTTCATGGCATTGATGTATGCTTGGTGATGGACGGGATAGGCCTTAGGAGCGATGTCAACGATGATCATAGCGTCAACAAGACTTGGTAAACGAACGACAAAATTCATCACGGTCTTCCCACCCATACTATGTCCCATCAGAACGACATTGTTCAGGTTATGACGTCTGATATAACGCTCCAAATCGCTTGACATCTCATCATAGCTATGCCCTGTAGTATGTGGGGATCTACCATGATTTCTTTGATCAACCGCATGGACTTGCCATCCATGTTGTGTAAATATTTTTGCGTGTGTAGCCCAGTTGTCGCTCATGCCAAAAAGCCCATGAAGTATAATAAGAGGACGTCCTTCTCCATAAATCTTAGAGAATAACTCAGTTATTTCCATGCATTTGGGTTTAAACAGTTGAGGTATTGTTGAATGGTATTATGAAGGCCTAGGTATAACGCGTCACTAATCAGCGCATGTCCTATACTGACTTCATCTAGAAACCCATACAGCTCTTTGCTGAAGTAGCTGAGGTTATCTAAGTTTAGATCATGCCCAGCGTTGACTCCTAAACCAATGTTATGTGCGTATTTGGCACTCTCCACATAGGGAAGGACTGCTGCTTCACGGTTTACAGAATAGCCTAAAGCATAAGATTCCGTATAAAGTTCTATTCGGTCACTTCCTGCGGATTTAGCACCCTCAATAAGCGTAAGATCAGGACCTACAAAAAGAGAAGTACGGATACCAGCACTTTTAAAAGTTTTAATCACATCGCTCAACATAGATTGATGTGTTATCGTGTCCCATCCCGCATTAGAGGTGAGAACCCCCGGTGGATCCGGTACTAAGGTCACCTGCGCTGGCTTGTTCTTTAGCACTAATTCTATGAATTCCTGATTGGGATAGCCTTCAATATTAAATTCAGTAGCCAGTACAGGTGCCAGCTCAGCCACATCAGTGTAGCGTATATGACGCTGATCAGGACGTGGATGAACAGTAATTCCCTGGGCTCCAAAGCGCTCGCAATCAAGCGCTACTTTTAGAACGTTAGGAACATCGCCGCCTCTTGCATTGCGAAGGGTAGCAATTTTATTGATATTGACGCTAAGTTTTGTGTGATCTTTCATAACTACAAAGCTAAAGAAAAGGGCTATGTTTGTTGAAGAATGATGCAAGAATTGGTACACATAGAACCTATTAATGCCCTCACTACAAATTCGATGATTGTAGAGGCGCTAGATTGCATGGAAGAACATAAGGTAACTGACCTTCCTGTGGTGGACGAGAGCAACAAATATCTTGGTATGGTTAGTGAAGATGCGCTGCTCAATGCCGGAGATGACTCGGGTACCGTCCAAACCGCATTAAACCTCGCTTACTCTCCGTATGTTTTAACAGGATCTCATCCGTTTGAAGTACTTGCCATTGCTGCTCAATACAGATTGTCGGTGGTTCCGGTACTTGATCATGAAGGTGGGTATGTATCTTCTTATTTATTAAGCGATATAGTAGAATTATTTCGAGATACACCAACGCTCAGCCAGCCTGGGGCTATTCTTGTCCTAAGCATTGAGGAATCACAGTATTCTATGGTCACCATAAGTACCGTAATAGAGCAAAACGACGCAAAACTACTAGGTCTGTGGATGATTTCACCAGACCACTCAGGTGAAGTTAAATTCATTTTGAAGCTTAATGTGCAGAACAGCAGTCCTATCGTTTCATCGCTACAGCGTTATGGCTATGTCCTTGACACCGTCCATGGAGACTCTAGTTTTGAGCTAGACTATCAGAACAGATACCGTCATTTAATGAACTACTTGAAGTACTAATGAGAATAGCACTCTTTGGCCGAAGCCCTAAAATTCAAGACTTGCCATACGTTGAGGTCGTATTGGAAAAGCTACATGAAGAAGGTGTAGCTGTGGGCTTGTATGCTCCGTTAAAAGAGGCCTGTGAGCAAATACGTGATGAAGAATTTGAAGAATTATCTTTCTCAATCTATCACAATGAAGAAGAACTAGAAGCTTTCGATCCAGATTTCTTGATCTCTTTAGGGGGCGACGGAACCATTTTAGAGGCGACGGTTTTGATTCAAAGTAAAGACATTCCTATTCTTGGGATTAATATGGGAAGGCTGGGTTTCCTAGCGAACGTTGCAAAGAGCAATATTGAAACCTCCATAGATGCCCTTTTTAGTGGCCGATTTCAGTTAGACTTCAGATCACTTTTACAGGCGAAAACCTCGACAAACAGGGTGATGAAACCTAATTTTGCGCTGAATGAAATCACGATAGCTCGAAAAGAGACCACAAGTATGATAACTGTTCATACCTATCTAAATGGGAGTTATCTGAATAGTTATTGGGCAGATGGTTTAATCATCAGTACGCCTACCGGGTCAACGGGCTACAGCTTGAGTTGCGGTGGACCTATTATCATGCCAAATAGTGAGAATTTTGTACTCACACCGATCGCACCGCATAATTTAACCATGCGTCCATTCGTTATTTCTGATAATAACACCCTGCGCTTGAAAATCGAAAGTAGAGAACATGAATTTTTAGCTTCCTTGGACAGTCGTATGCACAGTTTTGATTCAGAGACGGAGCTGCTTATTCAAAAAGCAGATTTCCGTATTGCATTGGTTCAAACCGAACTCCAGGATTTTGCCTCTACACTGAGAAATAAGTTAAGCTGGGGTCGTGACTATAGAAATTAAATGAAAAAGACGCTTGTATCCATGCTGCTCCTTTTGATGGGAACACTCCCTGTCCAGGGCCAATTCTATGAACTGGGTTTTGGTGGTGCGGGAAGTATTTTTCATGGCGATGTGGGCGCCGTTGGAACGAAAGCACAGGGTTTTTATGGCTTCTTACCTAACCAGCCTTTGGGAGTAATCACATTGCGCCGTCAATTTGATTGGCACTGGAGCACTCGCTTGAATTATACACGAGGCTATGTCGGAGCGGCAGATGCTTGGGCAAAAGATGACTTTAAGCTTGCACGCGACATTGCTGTCCGTACAGAGATAAATGAACTCAGTTTCATGACAGAATTTAATTTCTGGCCTTATGGGACTGGAACTAAATATGCCCAAAGTTTTTATGTGTTCATGGGAATTGGTATGACCGCATATAACCCTCAAGGTGAATTTAACCAGGAATGGATCGACTTAAGGCCGTTAGGAACCGAAGGGCAACAAACAGTTCTAAAGAGTCAGTTGTTTTACGGAACCTCTACCATTACTCTGCCTTTCGGTATTGGATTTCGTAAGAGTCTCGCAAGAGATTGGAGCTTGAGCACAGAATTGGGATGGCGTCGCTATGGATCCGACTACATTGACGATACCTCTGGTAACTACGTGGATGCAGCCCAACTCGCCGACCTTCGAAATGAGACGTCTGCGTATTTCTCTAACCCCGGAAATATAAACTACAGCTCTGGTCTTGCCAGAGGTAATGTTAATACAAGAGATTGGTCTATTTTTGCTGGTATAACTATTTTTTATAACCTAAGCCCTCGTGATGAACGCTGCAGTGGATTCTAAAGTGTACAAAGAAAACCGTCTTAAGGCCGGACTGCTTCCAGGCAGCATGCCTGAGCATGTCGCGGTTATTATGGATGGTAATGGACGGTGGGCCAAGAAACAGGGTTTTTTGACCAGAATTAAAGGGCATGAGGTAGGTGTAGACGCGCTTCGCAAGATCACCACGGCCTCGGCAGAACTGGGTTTAAATTACCTTACCGTGTATGCCTTTTCAACAGAAAACTGGAACAGACCTAAAGCGGAGGTTGATGCGTTGATGAATATTTTAATGGGTGCCCTTGAGAAAGAATTGCCTATTCTGTTGGCAAATAATGTCAAATTAAAGGCGATTGGAAACCTCCATTCCTTGCCGTCAAAAGCAAATAAAAAGTTAATGTCTGTAATGGATGCTACATCCGGGAATGATGGGTTAACTTTGACCCTAGCATTGAGTTACGGTTCGCAAGAAGAGTTGGTTCAGGCATTTCGCAAAGTAGCTGCTGAGGTTGCCGCGGGGACACTGAAACCAGAAGAAATATCAGAAGATCATATTGAGCGTAACTTGTTTACAGCAGGTATGCCTAATCCTGATTTATTGATACGCACTTCTGGAGAGCAACGGATAAGTAATTACTTGTTATGGCAACTGGCCTACGCAGAATTTTACTTTACTCCTGTATTGTGGCCGGATTTTGATGCTGATGGGTTTTATGAGGCTATAGCTACGTTCCAAAAACGTGAACGTCGCTTTGGTCAAACCTCAGAACAGCTAACTGCTAAATAAGAACATGAAGAATATATTTTGGGCTTTTGTATTGGCCTTTTTCTCTTTTGAATCAAGTGCACAGATATCAACCACAGGTGATTTCAATCTTATTCCAGGAATAGATTATGAAATAGCAGGAATCACAGTTTCCGGTGGTAAGGATTTAGATCCTAATGTGGTGATCATGTTGACCAACCTTCGTGTTGGAGATAATATCCAGTTTCCAGATCCAAAAATTTCTGATGCAATCAGGACGTTATGGCGCCAGCAGCTTTTTGAAGACATCACTTTTAAAGTAGCGAGTAAGTCAGGTAAGAAGGTGTACTTAGATATACAGCTGAAAGAACTCCCTAAAATGAGTAAGTACTACATCACAGGGGTCAAGAAAGTATGGAAAGATGACATCCGTGAAGACCTCGAACTCAGGGCAGGGAAGGTCGTTAATGACAATCTTGTTGTGATGAGTAGCAATAGAATTAAAAAATATTTTAAGGAAAAGGGCTATTTGAATGCAACCGTGGAGGTCATTCAAAAAACGGATACAGCCTTTAACAATGCGGTTATTCTAGGATTTAAGATCGCTACAGGTGAACGTGTTAAAATTGGGCAAATCGCCTTTTCAGGAAACACAGCTGTTAGTGATAAGGTGCTTTCTCGAGCGATGAAAAACACTAAAGTCAAAGGAAAATCTATTTTAAAGGTTTCAAAACTTAAGAACAAGGAGTACAAGGATGATCTTAAGGCAATTGTAGCAAAGTATAATGCATTGGGTTACCGCGATGCTCGAATTATACAGGACACCTCGTATAGTGTCAGCACTGAGCTCATCCACATTGATATCTCGTTAGAAGAGGGTAAAAAGTATTATTTCGGAGACATCACTTTTATTGGCAACACGAAGTATGAAACAGTTCTACTGACAAGTATTCTTCGTATTAACAAGGGCGATATCTATGATTCTCAACTTTTAAATGAGCGGGTAAGCTTTGACCAAAATGGGAATGATGTTGCTTCAGTATACTTGAATAATGGTTATTTATTTTCTCAAGTCATTCCTGTTGAGAAAAGCGTGAGTAATGACACTATTGATATTGAAATTCGCATCCAGGAAGGACGTCAAGCGACGATTAGAAAGGTAAGTATAAGTGGTAACGAACGCACTAATGACCATGTAATCTACCGTGAAGTTCGTACCAAGCCAGGAGACCTGTTCTCTAAGGCGATGATTCAACGTACCATCCGCGAGTTGTCGCAGTTGGGGTACTTCGATCAAACCCAAATTGGGGTAAACCCGGTGCCTGATCCACAAACTGGAACTGTGGATTTGGAGTATACCGTTGCCGAAAAATCTACTTCTCAACTTGAATTACAAGGTGGATGGGGAGCCGGCCGTGTGGTAGGAACATTGGGGTTAAATTTTAATAATTTCTCTGCACGTAATATTGGTAACAAGCGTTCTTGGCAACCATTGCCAACGGGTGATGGACAAACCATTAGCCTTCGTGCACAGTCTAATGGACTTTATTTCCAGAGCTACAACGCTTCGTTTACTGAACCATGGTTAGGTGGTAAGAAGCCAAACAGCTTTACGGGTACCATTTACCATAATGTGCAGTCAAACGGCGTAGAGCGTGGTAATGAGAACCGCCAAAGTCTCTTGATCACGGGGATTAACTTTGGTCTTGGACAGCGTTTAAAATGGCCTGATGATTACTTTACTTTATATCAAGGTTTAGAATTTAGAAGATTCAACCTGAATGACTTTCCTACTGGGTTCCTAAATTATACCAAAGGAATTTCAAACAACGTTAACTACCAATTCACATTAGGCCGTAACAATACGGATGTACCTATTTTCCCAACCCGTGGTTCGCAAATTAGTTTCTCGGCAGAATTGACCCCTCCGTTTAGTTCTTTTAATGGAGATATTGACTATAAATCACTCTCTCCTGAAGATCGGTTTAAACTTGTGGAATACCACAAGTGGAAATTGAATGCGGATTGGTTCGCGCCTATCACTTCCAAATTTGTCATTAGAACGCATGGAGAATTTGGCTATTTAGGAAGTTATAACAAAGACCTCGGTCTGCCTCCCTTTGAGAGATTCTATGTAGGGGGTGATGGACTGTCAAACTTCGTGATTGACGGTAGAGAGATTATAGGTTTACGTGGATATACAAACAACTCCATTACCCCTGCAGGAGGTGGTGCACTGTACAATAAATTCATTTTAGAATTCCGTTATATTTTGGCAAATACACCCAGTGCACAAGTATTCCCATTGGTCTTTATGGAAGGTGGTAACAACTATGACAATTTCTGGGACTATCGCGCGTTCAATTTGAAGAGAAGTGCAGGTGCGGGTATTCGCATCTACATGCCAATGTTTGGTCTGATGGGTGTTGATGTTGCATATGGATTTGATCCTGAGCCTAATGGTGCGTCGGCAAGTGGATGGCAGACTCACTTTATCATTGGTCAACAGTTCTAATTGAATTACCTTAACAATTATGAAGTTTAGATTCATTTATTTCGCCTTAGCACTCTCTTTCAGCACGTTGCTTTCAGCACAGCGGTATGGTGTGGTGGATATGGATTATATTCTTCAAAACACTCCGGAATATGCGCAGTCGAGGAGCCAGCTTGATAAGCTAAGCGAACAGTGGGCAGGGGAAGTAAGCGCATTGCAAAGTGAACTTCAAAGCTTAAAAGACGCACTTGCAGCAGAGCGCATACTTTTGTCACCGGATAAATTGACACAACGAGAAAAATCCATAGAGGACAAACAAATGGAGGTCATCAGCCTTCAGCAAAAATACTTCGGTCCGGCTGGACAGCTTTTTGAAAAGCGCGCACAGCTTGTACAACCTATCCAAGACAAAATTTTTGGTGCTGTGCAGGCAGTGGCGCGTAAGCGAAAACTAGAATTGGTATTGGATAAAAGTGCGCAGAGTGGTGTTCTTTATGTAGAAAAAGAGAAAGATTACAGTGACGAAGTTTTAACTAGTTTAAAGAAATAAAAACAAGAAATGATGAAAAAAGTATTACTCGCAATTGCCTTGACACTTGGATTCGCTGGAACAGCGGTAGCGCAGCAAAAAATGGGTCACCTTAATGTAGACGAACTATTGTCTATCATGCCTGAAACAAAATCTGCGGAAGGCGAAATCCAGAAGTATGCTCAGCAACTTGAAGGAGATGCTACAGCTATGCAAGGAGAGTACATGACTAAAATGCAGAATGCGCAAGCAAATGTTGATACATGGACACAACTTCGTCTTCAGAAGGAACAAGAAGAACTTGAGTCTATGGGACAGCGTATCATGCAGTTCAACCAAAGTGCTCAGCAGGAACTTCAGCGCAAACAAATGGATTTAATGATGCCTATTATTGAAAAGGCACAAGAAGCCGTTAACGTGGTTGCTAAGGAACAAGGTTTAACCTACGTGCTCGACGCTTCTGCTTCTAAAGCTGTAGTTATTTACTTGGACGGTGGTGATGATATCATGCCGCTTGTAAAAGCACAGTTAGGTATCAATTAAGAGGCTTAAGACAAATTTATTTTAAACCCCCCGCGAGCTTAGCTCGCGGGGGGTTTTTATTTGGTATTTTGCGTAGTTCAATGGAGAAGGTGCATAAAATAGGATTATTTGATAGCGGACTCGGTGGACTGACGGTGCTAAAGGCATTAGAAGAGGTACTTCCTCAGGTTCCTAAAGTCTATTATGGAGATACGTTGCACCTGCCTTACGGAGACAAGAGTGATGAGGCCATAATTGGCTATAGTTTGCGGATTGTTGAATTTTTAAGACAAAAGGGTTGCGATGTGATCGTTATTGCTTGTAATAGTGCGAGCGCCGCTGCTGGTGCCCTACTAGAGCAGTCATTTCCATCATTGATCTTTGTTAATGTGATTGATCCTGTCGTCGCGTCGCTCGCGGATGGCAATGAGAAAAAAGTGGGTCTGTTAGGTACTAGAGCAACCGTTCGAAGCGAAGAATATCCTAGGAGATTAAGTGTTTTAAATAATAATGTAGAGTTGGTTAGTTTGCCAACTCCTCTTTTGGTTCCCCTTATCGAGGACGGATTTTTGCGTTCAGATATCGCTGAACAGGTCTTACGTCATTACTTGAATAGCCCATCTTTAAGTGGAATCACATCGATTGTGCCAGGTTGCACACATTATCCATTATTGAAAGAATTGGCCCAGAAAGTGCTTAAAGATGTCCGTTGGATTGATGCTCCGGAAATTGTAGCTGCTCAGGTCAAGCAATGGTGGGGTTCTGAAAGTAGATTAAACCAACCCAATAAAAATGGCGAGACTGAATTTTTCGTCAGCGACAAAACAGAAAGTTTTATGGAGCTGGCTCAAGCCACTTTTGGAATATCAGCATCATGGGAAACAGCGGTTTTACCTTAAGCATAAAGTAGAATCCCTGAAGACAGTCTTACCTATCCCCCCATTTGTACATCCAGGATGTAAAGGTTGAAATCAAAAAGCTAAACAAAATAGCCGTCCAGGTGCTCGACACGTGTAATCCTGAAATCCAATGATCTGCAAGGCCAATAATAATAGCGTTTATAACGAGTAGAAATAGCCCTAATGTGAGGAAGGTTACGGGGAGTGTTATGAATACTAATAAGGGTTTTATGGTTGCGTTTAGAAGGCCTAAAACGATGGCTATTCCTATGGTGGTGATAAAGCTATCGATCTGAACTCCCGGAAGTATCCATCCAGAAATAAAAATAGCGAGTGAGGATATAATCAGTCTAGTGATGAGGCTTTGATTTCGTTTCATTTGCGGTAAATTGTTAAACGTAAAATTAAGAAAATGAACAAACTCTTTGCTTTGGCCTTAACGGCTTTTTTTGCACTCGTATTAACGAATTGTCAGCCTAAAGAATCTACTGAAAATACTCAGCAGCCTGCCATCCTCTCGTCTGTTATCGCAGACACCTCAGTTCGTGCAGCTTTATTTCTTGACCCACACAGTTATAGTACCATGGAATCAAAAGTAACGGCATTGCACTGGGATGCAAAAGTTGATTTTGAGACTGAGATCATTTCAGCCACTGCGCAATGGACCCTACAAGAAGGTCACGGCGACTCCGTAATCTTTGATGCAAAGAACCTGGATATTTCAGCGGTCTTAGTGGATGGTGATATTAGTACTGATTGGACCCTAGAAGGTAACGATGAGTTGTTAGGATCAGCGCTGATTATCCCCTTAAACTTGGCGGCAAAGCAGGTGAGTATCTCTTATAAAACAAGCCCAACTGCGGAGGCCTTACAGTGGTACCCTGCCTCATTGACGCAGGGTAAACGCCAACCATTTTTATTCACCCAAAGCCAAGCGATCTTAGCCAGAACTTGGATTCCATGTCAAGACAGGCCCGGAGTACGCTTTACCTATACGGCAAAAGTAAAGGTGCCCAAGCAAACCCTCGCTTTGATGAGCGCATCTAACCCCGTTGAAAAAAATGAAACAGGGGTATATGAGTTTAACATGCCGCAGCCCATTCCTTCTTACTTGTTAGCGTTGGGTGTAGGGGATTTAGAGTTCATAGCCTTAGGAGAGCGCTCAGGGGTATATGCAGAGCCAGAAATGGTTCGCAATGCTTCGTACGAGTTCTCGCTAACAGAAGATATGATCAGAGATGCCGAGGCTCTCTATGGTCCTTACTATTGGGGCAGGTATGATATGCTCGTTCTTCCACCTAGTTTTCCTTTTGGAGGGATGGAAAATCCAAGATTAACTTTTCTAACACCCACTGTTGTGGTAGGTGATCGAAGTTTAGTGAGCTTGATTGCACATGAATTGGCACATAGCTGGAGTGGAAATCTAGTAACGAATGCAACATGGAATGATTTCTGGGTTAATGAAGGCTTTACCGTTTATTTTGAGATGCGCATCATGGAGCAACTCTACGGTCAGGATTTTGCGGATATGCTCGAGGCACTCAGCTATGACGATTTGCAGAATGAATTGGCTTCTATGTTGGAAGAAGATCCTGAGGCGACTAAACTTAAACAAGACTTGGTTGGACGAAATCCAGATGACGGAGTGACTGCAATACCTTATGACAAGGGTTTTCATTTCTTAAGACTATGTGAGAATACGGTTGGAAGAGAAAACTGGGATGTGTTCCTAAAAGAATACTTTGATAAGTACAAATTTAAAACCATGGTGACGGAAGTCTTTCTTCAGGAATTGGCGGCTCTTCTAACCCAAGAACAATGGAATGAAATAGGTGTAGAGCAGTGGGTATATGGAACGGGCTTACCGGTAAATTGCCCATTCCCTGCGTCGAATAGGTTCATTCAAGTTGATCAAGCGGTGAAAATGATGTTAACTACAGATCCCCTTGATGCGAATGCGAAGTCGTTGGTCTATCTAGACCAAGAAGTAACCATCCGTTGGAGTACACATGAATGGTTGCGATATGTCCGAGGCTTGGAGGCCGGAGGTGCGTCAGAAGGACATTATGCGCTTGCCGACTTTAATTATGGACTAAGTGGAAGTCCTAACCCTGAAATTGTTGCAGCATGGTATACGGCCATATTAAAAACAGGTTTTGAAGGCTTTGATACGGCTGTTTACACAGCGAAGGTAGAGTCGTTCTTAGGATCTGTGGGTCGTAGAAAATTTATTGTACCCATGTATGCGAGTATGCTGGAGGGAGATGAAAAGCGTCAGGAGTGGGCAAAACGCATCTATATGAATGCCCGCGATTCTTATCATCCCTTGGCACAAGGCACACTAGATGATCTTTTTGAAGAAGCGTTATAAATTACTTTTAACTTGAAGACTGTCCGATTCTGGCCAGAGCAATTCAAAACTACCTGAAGATGGATTTTGCTCTTTTTCAGTATCAGGCTTTGTCTGGAATAATGTTTTTAAGTCGTCGCGTTCTTTTTTAAAGGTGTCTTTTACACGCTGAGCTATATCAGTTTTGTCTAGACTTACACACGGGTCATCTAGATCACATCCAACAAGAATTCTGACATAGGGCTGGCGCTCATTTTCAGCTTCTGATATCCACCCACCTAAATCTCTATTGCTGTTTCTACCTCTTAGTGCAAGATCTTTGACCCCTAGCCTTAAGCTATAAAGAATCTCATCAGTCTTTAGATTTTGCCAACCATTCACCCAAAAATTAAGAGCACTGTTTTTGACCTCTGTTTCAGGTATAAAGAGGGTATCTCCGCGAACACGGAATGGTCCTTGGAGCATGGGTATGGAGATGGTAGAAAGCTCGTCCTTGTCTACAAAGCTACTCAGCTCCTGTAGCGGGCTGTAATGCTGGAGCGTACCGTTACGAAGAATTGCTACGGCGTCAATATTCGTTTTTTCAGTGATCATATCCCAATCCTTGTTAAAAGACAGTGTCATCTCAGCGGTCGAAGACACCGTGCCCTTTAAATTCGATTCGTCTATGTCTTCTATATCAAAGCTATTGAAACTCCCAAGCAGCTCGTCTAGCGCGATAGCCTCAACAGTAGCGTGGGTCCAAAATACGGACTGGTCAGCCATTTCTGTGAGCTTCCAATCGCCCTTTATGGTTCCTTGGCAACCTTGAATTTCCATCTTTTCCCCACGAATCACGGAACCTTCATTAAAAAGTATACCTCGCAGTGATTTGCCCTCAAAGTCTACTAGTGTCAGGGAAGCGATGTTTAGGTTTATCTCAAAATCAAAACCAAAACCATCATTGTTGGACCCCTGGTCATCAAATTCCCAAAACAACAGTGGATCCATATTTATTATGGGACTTTCCATAGTTACCTGAACCCTTGGAGTGGCATAAGAATGTAAGGCATTAACAATCTTTCCTTGCACTACTGCAGTGTTCATGCCACTTTGAAGAAAACAGCGATCTAGAAGAATGTCATCACCACTTATACGTAAATCGGCTTCTACTTTTTCAAATGATAGGGTACTATTAGAAATACCAAAGGCTACTTGAGTAAGTTGAATGGACCCAGAAAAATCAGTTTCTCCAATAGGTTCAAATTGGCTCCAACTTTTAAATTGTTGTTTAATTTGTATGTCTTGCCCATGCCAAAACCCCATAGGATCATCCAAGGCCGTTACTTCAATAAATTGAAACAATTCGCTAAGATTTGATCCTCCTGCTAAATTTGCTTGTACCACAGGGTGGTCCTCTCCACTCAATGTAAAGGATCCTTTGAGTTCACCCGTTGAGGTTTTAATGTTTAATTGGGATCCGGAAATGGCATGCGTTCTTCCCCAATCAATCACAAGTTTTCCCTGCGCATCTAGAACATGGAGCGCATCAAAAGTAAACGCACATTCTGAAGGAGTCAATTCTGCCGTCCAGTCTTCATAAGTTCCCTTCCAGCTTAAGGAGGACTCTAAGGAGGACAGCGCTACCTTACCCAGGGTTATCAAAGGAAATGCAGGTAGTGCTGCTGCAATGTCAATGCGATCGGAGAAAATACTACCGCCAGATTCGTTAAGACTAAAGGAGATAGTGGAGTTATTAAGGATCAAGTCTTTGCTGCTAGCTGTCCATCCGTTATCGTTTAGGGTTAGTTCAAGACCACCGCTAAGACTTAACTCTTTAAACCAAATCTCTTCCGCTAAGATTCCAGAAATACTTGACAACCGACCATCTACTTGAAGTGCTGTTGATTGTGCAATGCGACCCGTGAGAACTAAATGCTCGGCATAGCCTGAGTAAGTGTCTTTTGAGACAGCATCCTCATAACGGAGGTCCATGTCAATCAATGAAATTCTTGAAAGGTCTATAGATTGCTCAGAAGATGTGTCTCTTGCAGATCGTAATTCCCAGTTCTGGCCAGTATGGTTTTTATATAAGGAAAACGTCCCACGTTTGAAGGCCAATTCCTCAATCACGAAAGTTCCTTTGATAACCTCGAGGATATTCATGCCTAAACCTACATATTCAGCTTGAAGCAATACGCTATCCGGTCTCAGAGCATCTTGAATGTCAACATCTACCAATTCAACACGAACCCTAGGGAACCCACTGAATAAGTCTAAGTCAATACTCCCCACAGAAACTGGAGCATTTAATTCCTGATTTAATCGGTCTATACTCCGATCGATAATCACCTCCTTTTTCCACCACAAATAGCCAGCACCCCCTCCCAGTATTAGTATACCGGTGAGTAGGAGGTAGCTAAGAATTCGTAATGCCTTCGGCATGCTATCTGGTTTTTAGAAAGCCAACTTCTTTAGGTTCAAGGAACCTGTATTGCCCTCTTGTGAGACTCTTTTTTGTTAGGCCAGCGAACGACACACGATCTAACTGCTCTATTTCATAACCTAAATTGGCAAAAAGCTTGCGTACAATACGATTTCTATTGACACTTATTCTCAAGCCTATTTCACGCTTGTTTTTTTCGTCGATATACTTAATCTCCTCAACAGGCGCTTTGCCACAATCTAATTCAATGCCTTCAGTGATTTTATTCATGTCTACCTTCTTTAACGGCTTATCAAGAACAATATGATAAATATTGATTGCTCCGTTTAGACCAGTAGTCAATTTCTTTGCAGTTTCAGCGTCGTTAGTAAACAATAAAACACCGGTAGTACCGCGCTCCATTTGACTTACCGGATAGATACGCTCTCTACAGGCATTTCCGACGAGTTCAAGCACAGTTTTTTTAGCAGTAGGATCATCCATAGAAGCTAAGAATCCTTTAGGCTTATTGAGAACCACATAGCGCATTTTATCAGTTTTGATCGTAGCGCTGTTGTATTTCACAACATCAGAAGGCTTCACTTTGATACCCATTTCAATAACGATCTTCCCGTTCACCTCTACCAGGCCTGCTTGAATCAGATCATCAGCTTCACGGCGTGAGCAAATACCGGCGTTTGCCAGGTATCTGTTTAGACGAATTTCGTCGTTTACCCCGACCAATGATTCCGCTGTACGGTTGCGAGCGCTTCTATATTTCTTACTGATGAACTGACGTTCACTAGATTCTTTAGAATCGTCATTGTCCCAAGTTTTACTTGGCCCTTTAACAAATCTATTTTCAGATTGCTTCGGTCCACGGTTGGGGCCTTTTGAATTTGAACGATCGCTGCGCATGCTTAAAATTTTATACAAAGGTAGCGTACTCCTGTGGTAGCCAGTTGATTTCATCCAACTTTAGTCAATATTTACATGAAATACCTTTGGTTCCTTGGAGTTGCCCGAATAATGAAGAAGAATCATCTTTAATTCAGTCGCCTTGTAGCGCTGCAGTAAGGGACTTCCAGCGCGTATAATCCTATTGATTTGACGTTGGTCAACCAGATCCTCTACCAATTCTACGGCTGAAGTACGGTATTTAACTTCGGTGAGATATAAGCATTCCCCAGTTAAAGAAATGACATCAACCTCACTACGTCCTATTCGGTAATTCCGAGCGATGATGATGTGCTGGTTGGATTCCAGCCAAATTCCAGCTAAACGCTCTGCTTCTTTGTAATTCATCCAATCAATCTAAGCGAAATTGAGGCTTATGCTCCGGAGTGTGAAGAACTAGAAGTTATTTAGAGTGCAGCAAGCATCACCCCACCTTCAATAGTGACGGAAACACCTGTTATCAGCGGTGTGTTTTCGGCAGTATGTCCTAAAGGAAAATCTAAAATAACAGGCACATCCGAATCATTAAAGTGTTTGGCAAGGGTATGGTCAATGCTCGATCCCCACTTGATTTCGTGGTCGTGGATATCTGAAAAAGTACCAAGTACAACCGCCTGTAATTCATCAAAAGCACCTTTGCGTTTTAAGGCCAACAACATTCTGTCAATATGATAATGGTACTCATCTAAGTCCTCAAGGAAGAGAATACATTGCTTTAAATTAGGAAGGGATTTCGTTCCATAGATACTATAAATAACACTTAAATTACCAGCAACAACAGTTCCTTTAAGAGAAAGCGCGTAGGACTTTAGAGCTATAGATTGCTTACCTGTCGCAAGTAGTTCAAAGGTTTGCTGCAGATGCTCAGGCGCTGTTAGCGCAAATGAGATGGGCATCGGAGCATGAATGGCAAATAGTCCATGCTGGTTTGCATGGCAGAGAAAAGTAGTGAAATCGGAAAAGCCTATGAGCCATTTAGGTGTTAATTTAAGTGCCTCCCAGTTGACGTCATCTACGATTTCCGCACTGCCATAACCGCCGCGAATATTCCATATGGCGCAAACATCTTTATGGTCGATCAGGTGATTAAATGCAACAACCCTCTCTGCAATACTTCCCGCTACTTGTCCGTCCTTTTTTAAAATGGAGGGATGGAAATAGCATTGATAGCCAGCCGCTTCGATATGTTTTTTTGCGGTATGCACCATTTCCAATGTAGCGAACCGCGCTGTTGCACTAAGCCCTATGACATCTCCGGGGTTTAAAAGTGCTGGAATTCTTTGTTTCATAGGGGAAAATTAGCACATAAAACCTCACTATCTTAGCGGTATCAATTAAAGCTTTACAAGTACGCATGAGTACAGAGAAAAAAATATTGGTAACGGCAGCTTTGCCTTATGCTAATGGCCCCGTCCATATAGGGCACCTTGCGGGGTGCTACCTGCCTTCAGATATCTATGTGAGATACCTGCGAATGCGCGGCCGAGATGTAAAGTTTGTTTGCGGTTCTGACGAGCACGGGGTGCCGATCACTATTAAAGCGAAAAAAGAAGGCATCACCCCTCAGCAGGTTGTTGATCGTTACCATGGAATGATGCATAGTGCATTCGAGGAATTCGGAATCAGCTTTGATCATTATTCTCGTACCTCTAGCGAGCAACACCATAAAAATGCCAAGGAGTTTTTCAAAAACCTATATACGAAGGGCGCACTCGAGGCAAAGGAGACGGAGCAGTATTATGATCCTGAGGTTGGCCAATTTTTAGCTGATCGCTACATTACGGGTGAATGCCCGAAGTGTCATAATGCTGAGGCCTACGGTGACCAGTGTGAAAGCTGTGGGGCCTCGCTAAATGCTACAGACCTTATTAATCCTAAGAGTGCCTTGTCAGGAGCCGTTCCTGAGATGAAAAAAACAACGAATTGGTTCTTACCCCTTGATAAACTCTCTGGAGATTTACGTGAGTTTTTGGAGTCAAGACAAGATTGGAAACCAAATGTGATAGGCCAGTGCTTGAGCTGGTTAAATGCCGGAGACGGACTACAACCACGTGCCATGACGCGCGATTTAGACTGGGGTGTTCCGGTTCCAATCGAAGGTGCAGAGGGTAAGGTGATGTATGTTTGGTTTGATGCTCCGATAGGCTACATATCAGCCACACAAGAGCTACTTCCTGAGGATTGGGAGGACTATTGGAAAGGCGAAAATGCTGAGATTATCCATTTCATAGGTAAGGACAACATTGTCTTCCATTGTATTATTTTCCCAGCCATGCTGCAGCAACATGGTGGATATGCCATGCCTAAGCAGGTGCCTGCTAATGAGTTTTTGAATTTAGAGGGAAGAAAGCTGAGTACGTCAAAAAACTGGGCAGTTTGGCTTCATGAATATCTAGAAG